>Ga0134128_10006902_pt1 | contig 13733 bp, 12 predicted proteins | sample KB31754_FD_96462 | JGI IMG/M metagenome (GOLD analysis project Ga0134128, IMG submission 96462) | Terrestrial soil microbial communities with excess Nitrogen fertilizer from Kellogg Biological Station, Michigan, USA - KB3-175-4 | ecosystem: Environmental > Terrestrial > Soil > Unclassified ... | reverse complement strand
GACCAACGAAGCCGAACTGACCGAAGCTGTCGCTTTTGCCCGGAGCCAGCACGCGGACCTGTTTGTGCTGGGAGGCGGCAGTAATCTGCTGGTCGCCGATAAGGGGTTCCCCGGCGTGGTGGTCCATGTAGCCAATAAGGGCATCCGCGAACAGGTGCAAGGCGAGACCTCGATCTTTACCGCCGCCGCCGGCGAAAACTGGGACAATTTCGTCAACACCGTCGTTGACCGAGAATTTGCCGGAGTGGAATGCATGGCGGGAATTCCCGGCACCATCGGTGGAACTCCGGTGCAGAACGTTGGCGCATACGGGCAGGAAGTGTCTTCGACCATCGTCTCCGTGCGCGCGCTGGATCGAACCAGCCTGCGTATGGCGGATTTTGCCGGCCCGAACTGTGAATTTGGCTATCGCCGCAGCATCTTCAACACAACTGCGCGAGAGCGGTACATCGTGACGGAAGTTAGCTACCGGCTCCGCAAACATGGTGCTCCCTGCCTGGCATATCCGGAACTGTCCGAGGCTTTTGCCGGCAAATCTCCCAAGCTCGCCCAGGTGAGTAAAATGGTGCGCGATATCCGCCGAAAAAAAGGGATGCTGCTGATGGAAGGCGATCCGAACTGCCGCAGCGCCGGATCGTTTTTCAAGAATCCGGTGGTATCGGAATCGCTGCTGGCCGACATTTCGGCGCGCGTCACGAAAGAGGCCAATCTCTCAGGCTTATCTCATGCCGAATCCATTCCGCATTTCCACTCCGATCCCGGAACCGTGAAATTACTGGCAGGCTGGTTGATCGAACATGCGGGGTTTCCCCGAGGCTTCGCGCTTGGGCAGGCGGCCATCTCCACGAAACATACTCTCGCTATTGTGAATCGCGGGGACGCCACCGCTGCGGGAATTCTGGCGCTGCGCGATGAGATCCGCAAACGGGTGCTGGCGCAGTTCGGAATCTGCCTGGAGCAGGAACCGGTTTACGTCTCCGGTCCTTAGTTGGTGGAAGATACTCCCATCGCAAACAACAATCGGTCTCGCTCCGTGGCCAGTACTTCGCAGGGCTTTCCCTGGCCCAGGATACGGCCCTCTTTCATCGTAAGGACTTCATCTCCGGCAGCGAATGCCTCTTCCAGGTTGTGAGTCACCGTCAAGATCGGGATGGCATGTTCGGTGGCCCAGGTGTGGAGGTTCTCTGAGAGTTGCTGGCGGCCCTGTGCATCGAGAGCGGCGAAAGGCTCGTCGAGCAGCAGAACAGCAGGATCGGCTGCGAGCGTGCGGGCGACAGCGACCCGCTGCAACTGTCCGCCGGAAAGCTCGCGGGGCCAACGGTCGGCGAGAGATTCCGCTTCCACCAACTTCAACAGGCGCAGCGCTTTTTCTTTTTGCGTCGCTGCGTCCATGCCGCGCAGCGCGAAGGCAACATTGCGCAGGACATTCAGGTGGGGAAAGACCGCCTGATTCTGCATCACCAGTCCCACTCGCCTCCGCTCGACCGGTGTTTCCGTTGCAGGACTGCCCGGATGTTTAAGCCAGATTATCCGGCTGCCGATTTGAATTTTTCCAGCATCCGGTTTGAGCAATCCGGCAATCGCGCGTAACAGGGACGACTTTCCCGAACCCGATGGACCGAAGACGACCATTCGACGGGCGCGGGTCTCAAATGCGATGTGCAGAGAAAAGCCGGTGGCGCCGTGCGCAAATTGGTGGTCGATCTGAACCGTCAACCATGGTGAGGCGCCGTTGCTGCGTCCGAAAATATCAGACAAGGCCGCTACTCCCAGAACTCTTTACGGACCCGTTTTTTCGGCGTTGGCTGTAAACCAGTGTCAGCGCTAGAAAGCAAATCGCCAGCAGAAACAGCGCCGTCCGATTTGCCTGCGCGTACTGGAAATCCTGGACTTGATCGTAGAGCGCGATCGAAAGCGTCTGGGTAATTCCGGGCAGGTTGCCGCCAATCATCAGCACCACGCCAAATTCGCCCACGGTGTGGGCAAAGCTCAATACTGCGGCTGTCAGCAAGGATCCGCGAGCCAACGGCAGAATGACGCGCCGGATCCGGTCGAGCGGACCGCTGCCCAGGGTTGCCGCAGCTTCGAGCAGGGAACCGTCGACCGCCGCGAAGCCTGCCGTCAACGGTTGAACGGCGAAAGGGAAGCTGTACAGCACGGAACCCACGACCAGTCCAGCGAAAGAAAAAGCCAGCGGATGTCCCAGCAGATGGCTGATGCCTCGACCAAGAGCGGTTCGCGGCCCCAGCCCAACCAGCAGATAAAAGCCCAGGACGGTTGGAGGCAACACAAGAGGTAAAGAGCAGATCGCCTGGATCGGCGTCTTCCAGCGGCTGCGCGTAAAGGCCAGCCAATAAGCCAGAGGAATGGCAATCGCCAACAGAATCGACGTGGTGATGAGAGCCAGCCGAAGCGTTAGCAACAGCGCCGCTGTATCCATGCCGCTTAACGGTCCCGTACCGGCGGTTCCAGTCCACTGGCGCTTAGCAGGTTGCGGCCATCATTCGATTGCATGTAGGCGAGGAAGTCAATCGCCGCTTGTCGATTGGCCGCATTCCGCAGAATGACTGCCCCTTGTTTGAGAGGAGGGTATGTATCTGCGGGCACGATGATAAAGCTGCCCGTTTGTTGCATGGCGGGCGTCATCGCAATGGTTTTTGAAATCAGCGCGCATTCCGCATTGCCGGAATGGCCGAACTCTGCCGTCTGTGCGATATTTTCCGCGAAGACCAATTTTGGTTGCAGTATTGCCGTGAGTCCCAGCGAACGAATTGCCGCCATTGCCGCCGTGCCGTAGGGTGCATGCACCGGGTTCGCGACGGCGATGCGATGGACGGATGCCGCTGTCAACGATTGCATCGTCAACGGACTCTGCAGTATGTTGCTGCGCGCCCACAACACCAAGATTCCCCGCGCGTAGGTGATTGGTTGCGGTTCGACTGCCAGCCCGGCATCTATAACTTTCTGCGGGAACGCGCGGTTGGCAGCCAGAAACAAATCGAAGGGTGCGCCATTCAGGATTTGCGTCGCCAGCGTTGCGGAAGACTCGTAGGAGGCTTTCACCTGGAGGCCGGTGTTCTTTTCGAAATTCGATACAAATTTCGGCAGCACCGGTTGCAGGTCGGCCGCTGCCGCGATCAGCAAAGTCTTGTCTTGTGCGACGAGCAGCGCAGGGCACAAGGCTGCGCACAACAGCAACATCCCCATGCGCCTAAACACGGACCACCATCACTTCCGTCGCCTTGATCAAGGCCGCTGCCTTCATTCCCGGCTTTAACTGCAGTTCGCGCACGGCGTCTGCGGTAATGATCGCGGTCACAGATTGATCTCCGATCGCGAGCTTTACCTGCGCTAGCAGCCCGTCGATACGGACCTGGAGAACTTTCCCCAAGAGCTGGTTGCGGCCGCTCACCGAAGCGGTCAATTTTTTCAACTTTGGTGCAGCAGGCGCTTCTGTCCGCAGAAAAGCTTGGATTTCCCGTTCGTGGATTCGATAGTGGCCGCCAGGCGTTTTTACTCCGCGTAGTTTGCCGCGATAAAGCCATTGCTTGATAGTGGGATAGGAGATGCCGAGTCGTTCAGCGGCAGCGCGTGGGGTGAAAAGTTCTGCCATGAACGCGAGTATAGGCGAAAATATATGATTTGTGCAATCGGCGAAAATATACGGATCGATTCCGCATTGAATTTGAAAACTCGCAAGCCTGACTCCAATGGCTATGGGTGGTCGAGCCGGTCCACTTCAATATTTCCTGCGCGACCTGATAGGCTAGAAGAGGTCTCAATAATTCAGAAGAACTGGGTAACACTTAGGGTAAGGCCCACCGTCAAGGCGGGACCTGTGCTCTTCGTTGCGAAGAAATGGTATGCGTTGAGACCGCTTCTAGGCTTATCCCGATGACCTATCAGCAAACACAATCTGGGCTGGAAACAGCGCATCGGCTCTGCTGCATTGGCTGCGGCGATCGAATTGCCGGCCAAAATGCCGCGGAGGATTTTCGCTGCCGTGCCTGTGGAAGTCTGTTCGAAGTGGAGTATCCCCACCTGCTGTCCTCAGACGACAGCCCAGGAAATCGTTTTGAGCGAAAATTGCAACGCTCGCCAACCTATGTCGAGGACATGAAGAAGCGCTGGCGGGACCGGCGATCCTCCAACTCCGCTCTCGATCGCAGCGGTGTCTGGCGATTCCGCGATCTGCTGCCTTTTCTCGATGATGAAGATCATATCGTGACGCTGCAGGAGGGGAACACTCCGCTGTACCGATTGCCGCGTTGCGCGAAAATCCTGGGCCTCCAAAATCTCTTTGCCAAGCATCAGGGCATGAACCCGACCGGTTCGTTCAAAGATACAGGAATGACGGCCGCTCTTTCCGTTGCCTACGAACGCGGGTTCGAATGGGTAGCCTGCGCTTCCACCGGCAATACCTCCGCCGCGATGGCCGCCTATGCCGCGCGTGCTGGAATGCGTGCGCTGGTGCTGATTCCGGAAGGAAAAGTCGCCTGGGGAAAGCTGGCGCAATCACTGGATTACGGGGCCGTCACCTGCCAGCTTAAGACCGATTTTGATGGTTGCGTCGCAGTGCTGGTTGAGCTCGTTCGACGTGCGCCGGTCTACCTGTTGAATTCCGTCAATCCATATCGGCTGGAGGGACAGAAGACGCCTGCGATGGAAATGGCCGAAGCAATGGATTGGCAGGTGCCGGATCACATCATCGTTCCCGGAGGAAATCTGGCGAACAGCTCAGCGCTGGGGAAAGGCTTCCACGAACTGCTCGCACTCGGTTTCATTGACCGGCTGCCGCGTATCAGCGTGATTCAAGCTGAGGGCGCAAACCCACTGTTCCTTAGCCTGTCTAAATATCAAGGCAAGAAGATCGAGCCGGTTCGCGCGGAGACGCGGGCGACGGCCATCCGCATCGGCAATCCAGCCTCCTGGCAAAAGGCGGTGCGAGTGTTGCAGGAGACCGGCGGCTGGTGTGAACAGGTGAATGAGCAGGAGATCGCCCTTGCCAAGGCGGAACTCGGTGCGGAAGGAATCGGATGCGAACCGGCATCGGCGGTCACGCTGGCCGGTTTGAAGAAATTGGTGACGCAAGGAAAAGTGCAGCCGCAGGAAACCGTTGCCCTGGTCTTGACTGGCCACACCTTGAAAGACCCCGAGTACACCATTGACCTCCATCGCGGCAGTCTGCTGACGGTCGAAGAAAAAGCCGCGATGCAGCCCGAACAACGAGCAGCTTTAGAGAGGGTGGCACGTGCTCCCCTGGTGCTAGATCCTTCCGTGGAGGCGGTGATGCGCGTCCTAGATACGGCGGGGCGTGCGGATATGGCGGTTCGCGTATGACAAATTCTCAATGCCGCGTACATCTTCGCCTTCCCGCGACGTCGGCCAACCTTGGGCCGGCCTTTGATACAGCTGCGGTTGCGCTGAATCTTCATCTGGAAGTGATCGCGCGGTCTGCCGAGACTTTTTCCATCTCTGCTCAGGGCCGCGACGCGATGGCCTGCGGCCGGCTGGAACGGAATTTAATTCTGGAAACCTATCGCAGACTGCTGTCGGAAAATAATCGTCCCCTCCAGCCGCTTCGTTTGGAAATGCAGAATGAGATTCCTCTGGGGATGGGTTGCGGATCGTCCGCGGCGGCGCGCCTGGCCGGGATTGCGCTGGCGGTTGAATTTGGCCAGCTTGGCTGGCAGGAGGAAGATATCCTCTCCGCCGCCACGTTTCTTGAGGGTCATCCTGACAACGTGACCGCCTGCTGGCTGGGTGGAATGACCGTCTCCGCCGTGGACGGGAAGGTGGCTGATGTGACGAGCGGTTCTCAGTTGCCGCGGATCCATGTGGGCAGGTTTGAAGTCCCGGCACCGTGGCGAGCGGTGATTGTCTTCCCGAAGGAACCGGTTCGTACGGAAGAATCCCGCAAGGTTCTTCCTCTCCACTACACCCGTGCGGATGTGGTGGAGAATCTGCAGCGCTGTTCTTTGCTCGTGGCAGCGTTCGCCTCTGGCAGCAGCGAACTGCTGCAGGCTGCCATGCGAGATCGACTGCACCAGCCGTACCGGTCGGCGATTTGTCCTCTGCTGCGCGAAACGGAAGTCCTGAGCAACATTCCTGGCGTCCTGGGAGTGGCGTTGAGCGGTGCCGGTCCCGGCATATTACTGGTCGTCGAACAAGAGCTGGACGAGGAAAGTTTGAATCGGAAATTGCAACACGTTCTGGCCGATTCCGCAACTCTGGAAATCCTGCAGTGCGGGTTTCAGAGCCGGGGTGGGGGTTCGGTTATGCAGTCTGGCGATCTAAACGATGTGGTTGCAAGTTCAAGTTTTGGGTGCATTCAGTAACCTGATAATTGGTTACTCAAGTTTTGTTTACAACTGCCGTCCAGGCCGCTAACCTTCTTTCCAAGGGGCAGTTCTGGGGGAGGGCTGCTCTCGCGCCCGTTGATCTTTTAAAGATCCGGGCGCTTTTCTTTTGCCTGAAATACAGCGATTCGTTGGCGCGCTTGTTGACGGCATCAAACGGAATTGCGACCAAACCCGTGTCGCCGTCATCTTGTATTCTGACTATATGCAAAATTCGCAGTCGATTAACCGGTAGTAAATGTGTGATTTTGCATCACAGAATTTCGGCAATATTTTGCCCGAATATCCCCGAGGAGGAATGGATGGCTGGTCAGGTTGTACAAGAAGTAAAGGACGCAACATTTGAAAAAGAGGTATTGCAATCCGCCGAGCCAGTCTTGGTGGATTTTTGGGCAGCCTGGTGCGGACCTTGCCGGGCCCTGGTGCCGGTAGTGGACGAGGTAGCCACCCAGTATCTGGGCAAGTTGAAGGTGATGAAGATGGACGTGGATAGCAATTCCGCCACACCCATGCGCTATGGAATTAGAGGTATCCCAGCGTTGCTTCTTTTTAAGGGCGGCCAGGTTGCCGACCAGATTGTTGGATACGTTCCGAAAGAAACGATTGAGAAATCGATCCAGAAGGTCGTCAGCTAATCGAATTTCATGCATTGAGCGCGAAAAATGGCCCCGTTTTTGCGGGGCCATTTTTATTTTGCGCGTGCTCTTTTTTTATTGGTGGGCGACGTTTTCAACCGTTGTCGTGGCCGCCGGTACACCTGCAAGTACGCCGGGTTCATCCGGCGCAATCTCCGGCAACGGACCTTCGAGTGCCACTTTCAATACTTCGTCCATCTGATCGACAAAATGCATCTTGATCGCAGATTTCAGATTGGAAGGCACGTCTTCCAGGTCGTTCTTGTTCTCGGCCGGCAGAATTACCTCAAAGACTCCCGCCCGGTGGGCGGCCAGCAACTTCTCCTTCAGGCCGCCGATCGGAAGCACCTTGCCGCGAAGCGTGATTTCCCCGGTCATCGCGACATCACGGCGCACCGGAATATGCGTCAGGGCACTGGCTAGAGCAGTTGCCATCGTAATCCCGGCGGATGGTCCATCCTTGGGAATAGCTCCTTCCGGTACGTGTACGTGGATGTCGAGATTGCGATAGAAATCGCGTCCCAGGCCGAGATGATGGGCGCGGCTGCGGATGTAGGAAAGTGCGGCTTGCGCCGACTCTTGCATCACTTCGCCCAGTTGACCCGTCAGCGTCAACTTTCCTTTGCCGTCCAGGACCTGCACTTCGGTCGAAAGAATGCTCCCGCCCACCTCGGTCCAGGCGAGGCCGGTAACCAGGCCCACTTCGTTCCGCTCGTGAATTTGGGAATGGCGGACTTTGGGCAATCCGAGGAATTCCTGCAGGTTCGCCGCTGTAATCTCTTCCTTGTGCTTCGCCCCGTTTTTGACGATGCGCCGGGCGACTTTGCGGCACACATTGCCAATCTCCCGTTCCAGGTTGCGGACGCCTGCCTCGCGCGTGTACGAGCGAATCGTTCCCAAGAGAGCTTCGCTCGTATATTCGAGGTTTTTTTCGTTGAGGCCAGTTTGCTCCCGCTGCTTGCGCAGCAAATATTGCCGGGCAATCTCGAGTTTCTCGTCCTCGGTGTACCCGTGCAGTCGCAGGATTTCCATGCGGTCCTGAAGAGGGGCCGGAATGGTGTGGAGCACGTTGGCCGTGGCTACGAAGAGTACCTGGGACAGGTCGTATTCAACGTCGAGATAATGGTCCTGGAAGGTGGAGTTCTGCTCCGGGTCCAGAACCTCTAACAACGCCGATGCCGGATCGCCGCGAAAATCCGAAGCCATCTTGTCAATTTCATCCAGCATGAAAACAGGATTCTTCGTTCCCGCCTTCTTCATCGATTGAAGAATCTGCCCTGGCAGCGCGCCGATATAAGTGCGGCGATGCCCACGGATTTCGGCCTCGTCGCGCATTCCTCCCAGCGACATGCGGACAAATTTCCGGCCGGTCGCCTTGGCGATCGACATTCCCAGCGATGTTTTGCCCACGCCCGGCGGTCCGACGAAACAGAGGATGGAGCCTTTTGGATTCTTCACCAGTTGGCGGACAGCAAGAAATTCAAGGATGCGTTCCTTGATCTTTTCGAGGCCATAGTGATCCGTGTTCAGGATCGTTTCCGCGTGGTCAATAGAGCGAATTTCCTTGGACTTCTTCTTCCAGGGCACAGCCAGCATCCAGTCGAGATAGTTGCGCGATACTGTCGACTCCGCAGACATCGGCGGCATGGCTTCTAGCTTTTTCAGCTCCTGCATGGCCTTGTCGAATACATCCTTCGGCATCCCGGCCTGTTCGATTTTTTTCTTCAGCTCGTCGAATTCGCTCTTTTCGCCGCGGCCCAGTTCTTTCTGGATCGCTTTAATTTTTTCGTTCAGGTAGTACTCTTTTTGCGCGCGTTCCATCTGCCGTTTCACGCGCGATTGCACGTTGCGGTCCATGTTCAGTTTTTCAATTTCGATTTCGAGCACGCCGACCAGATGATTGAGGCGCTCTGCCGGATCGAAGATATCGAGCAGCAGTTGTTTCTCTTCAATAGGCAGTTGTAGGTTGGCGGCGATCGTATCGGCCAGCTTGCCGGGTTCTTGCATGCGGGCGGCTGCGGCCACAGTTTCGAGATTCAACGCCTGCTGCAACTTTACATATTGCTCAAACAGCCCGGTAACGCGCTGCATGGTTTGTTCAAGCGCCTTGCTCATCTCGACTTCTGCCCGGTTTACTCGCACCGTTGCGACAAAAAAGCCATCCGTGTCGACGATCTCCGTCGCCTTCGCTCGCTCAATGCCCTCGACCAGCACCTTGATGTTGCCGTCCGGCATTTTCACGCTCTGGACGATGTTGCCAATGGTGCCCACCCCAAAAATGTCTTTTGGGGAAGGTTCATCCTGTCCGGCATCATGTTGGGTGGCCAGGAATATCTTCCGGTCCCCGGTTAGCGCCTCTTCCAGTGCGCGGACGCTGGATTCGCGGCCCACGACGAATGGCGTCATCATATACGGAAAGATGACCATGTCGCGGATCGGCATCATCGGCAGTTTGCGCAGCTCGAATTTGTCGCGGGCTTCTGTCACATTCACCTCTTCATTTGGATCGCTGATCCCATTCTAATTTGTTACGCCTATCCGGGGCGACCCCATGCAAGAGCAATCTCTCATTTGAGAACATCAAAAAACTTTGGTTATGCCACTGCTTGTGTGCAGTGCGAGCAGCGCTTTGCAGCGATAGGAATATCGCTCAGACACTCCGGACATTTTTTCATCGGCGGGGGAGTGGCGTTCCCGCCCATATTGAACCGGGTCAACAGTTTGTTCAGCGGCATCACCACGCCAAAATACATCGCCGCGCAAACGATGAGGAAATAGATGACGGCGTTGAGAAAGAGCCCGTATTTCACCACACCGCCGCCGACATGCGCGACCAGATAGGAAAAGTCCGGTTTGCCTACCGTCGCCGCGATCAGCGGGTTGATGATGTCAGTCACGAGTGAGGTGACGATGGCCGTGAAGGCTACCCCGATGACAAATGCAACCGCCAGGTCAACCACGTTGCCACGAAGAATAAAAGCGCGGAATCCTTTAAGCATGTGTTGTTTCTCCTGGGAAGCTGAAGCGTCTTGCGACGCAATATATTTGCCAGCATCCTACCATCGCCGCCTGTCAATCGTTTCATTTGATTACGGTCGGTATACGAAAGCGCATCCGCATCGTCAAAATTTTGGATTACTGCTTCACTCTGCGGTATCCTCCAGAGTTCCTTGATTCGCAGAGGATTATTTGATGAATAAAGTCTGGCCCTCGGCAGATGAGGCCGTTCGTGACATTCCCGCCGGTGCTACGGTCATGTTTGGCGGTTTTGGATTATGCGGAATTCCTGAAAATTTAATCGATGCCCTGGTGCGGACCGGAGTAAAGGAGCTTCACACCATTGGCAACAACATGGGCGTGGACGGTTTCGGCATGGGGCGAATGCTGGAAGCGGGCATAATCGCTTCCCATACGGGAAGCTACGTTGGCGAGAATAAGCTCCTCGAAACGCAGGTGTTGTCCGGCAAGCTGAAGCTGAACCTGGTTCCACAGGGGACGCTGGCCGAGCGCATACGAGCCGGCGGCGCCGGGATACCGGCGTTCTATACACCAGCTGGAGTCGGCACGCTGGTGGCCGAGGGAAAAGAGTTGCGCGAGTTCGACGGAAAAATGTACCTGATGGAACGATGGTTGCGCGCGGATTTCGCCTTGGTGAAGGCATGGAAGGGCGACCGGATGGGAAACCTGGTGTATCGTAAGACCGCCCGAAACTTCAATCCAATGATGGCGACAGCCGCGCGCGTCACTATTGCAGAAGTGGAGCAGCTTGTGGAGCCGGGGGAGATTGACCCGGACAGCGTAATGACGCCGGGGATTTATGTGCAACGAATGATCGTGGGAGAAAAATGCGAGAAGCATATCGAGCGCCGCACTGTGCGGCATGCATAATCGGGCAGCGCTCCCGATGAATTACCGGATCGGGACCAGCAGCGGATAGAGTGCGAGAAATAAGATCATGATCAGCGCCATTACATCCATATAGAGGCTCACCATGACCGCGCCGTGGTACCAGCTCCATCGTAGGCGGATACAACGAAATGTCTCCGCTGTTCCCGCCGCAGCGCAAAGAACGGGAAGAATCATCCGCGGAGAGGGTTGATTCAAAGGAAACCTCGCCAGCAGAAAAGCCGCTCCCAGGCTGCTCAGGACCATGATGTTTGCGCGCAACAGGGAGGGGAACCGTAAATTGAACAACGAGCGCATCGGAGACGTAAGAAAGTGACGGAAAATTCCGCTATGACCACTGTATCGAATTCCGACGACGGCGCAACAAGAGCAAATCCCTCAGTCGTCTCCCCGCCCCACGCTGCCGATCGACGCGCTCATGTCGCCACCGCGATTGCGAAGCGGGTGGCGCAGGAGCTGCGAGACGGTTTCTATGTGAACCTTGGCATTGGTATGCCGACCCTGGTCGCCAATCATGTTCCGGCTGGCATGGAAGTCGTGTTGCAATCTGAAAACGGAATGCTTGGCGTCGGTCCATATCCGCTCGCGGGGCAGGAAGACCCGGACTTGATCAATGCAGGAAAAGAGACGATAAGCGAACTGCCCGGGACAGCCTATTTTTCCAGCGCTGAATCGTTTGCCATGATCCGCGGCGGCCACGTGGACCTGAGTGTGCTGGGCGCGATGGAAGTGGATGAGAACGGCAACCTCGCGAATTGGATGATCCCGGGGAAGATGGTGAAAGGCATGGGGGGCGCGATGGACCTGGTCGCCAGCGCTCGCCGCGTCATTGTCGCTATGGAGCACGCTACCAAAGACGGGAAGCCCAAAATTCTGAAGCAATGCACCTTGCCGATCACCGGCCTGAAAGTGGTTGACACAATTGTTACGGAGATGGCTTATATTCGCGTCACGCCGCAGGGCCTGGTGCTGGAAGAAATTGCGGCGGGCGTTACCGTCGAGCAGGTACAGGCAGCGACAGAACCCACGCTGATCGTCAGCAGAAAACTCAAGACAATGTCGGTCGATTGAATTGCCGCTCGGACAAAAAGCTCTGGTCCTTCACACGCCAAAAAGAGTTTCGAGCTTTTTTCGTATCCGATCCGTATTGTGTTCGAAAAGCATCGCGATGCCATAGGAGTAAGCGATCGTCAGGCAAAGAATTGCGATGGGGATGAAAAAATGTCCCACCGTCGGCTGATCCCGATGGTTGCGCCAGGCCGAAAAAAATACCAGTACGGGCATGTGCGTGAGATAGAGCGTGTAGGAAAATCCTGCGATTAGACCGGCAAATTTTTCATATTGCCTGCTAACGGAATGTGGATAATATAGCAACGCATACAGAAGGACGGTTACAAAAATCCCCAGCACGTAATCGGTATTGATCGTTCCTTCAACCATCCGAAAGTCGAACGTTAATAACAACTGGATCGCCACCAGCACTAAGGCACCCGCCAGGAAAAGCCAATATCGGAGACTCACTAGGCCACGAGGCCGCGGCAAAAAAATCAACATCACTCCAAACAGCCAAATCAAAAATCCACCTAGCATCCACTTGCCGATAAAGATTGCCACGGCCAGCATAACCAGAGCGGCGATGATTCGTTTGATCCAGGAAAAACTGCGGGTCAGCAAAACTACCAGGCAAGGGAAAAGAGCGTAATACCAGAATTCATTTGCCAAACTCCACAACGGATTGTCGGAGCCGAACGGGGGTACGCGTAACGTCTGAACAAAGGCGACATTCCCCCAAAAAATACGGAAGCTGATCCAATGCGATACATCGTACAGCAATACCGAACTGCCTCCAGTGCCCAGATAGGTTGGCGACGGCGAAAAGAGATGGATGCCGGCCGAGTCCCAGATCCAGCAAAGAACCAACGCGGGAAGCAGAACCAATTCCAGCCGGATGATGCGGTGAAACGCATAGTGTTTTGCCGACCATCGTCCAGCCCAAACTGGCCGCAGGACCGTCCGTCCAATCAGAAATCCGCTTAAAACAAAGAACACCACCACCGCTTCATGCCCAAATTTTGTGAGGAAATAAAACGGCTCCAGCAGGAGATGTTTGTGGTGGACCTCTGCCCAATCAAGAAAAAACAAATTTCGCCAATGTCCCAACAGGACAACGAGCGCTGCGACGCCTCGCAGCATGTTCAGGTGTGCGGAGGCCTGGCTGGAGAGGGGCGCGATGCTTCGAGGAGAAGCGGTCGCGGTATTCAGCCCATTCTGCTGCATGGCCGATGACATACAAGCAGTCTAGCGGTTGCTTCCGACACGAGGCGCATTCAATTTGTCATGGGTTATAGAGTGTTCGCTTCTACCGGCGTCGATTGCAGTAAACCCGCACGCAGCGCCTCGCCGTACGGCGCCTTCAATACGCCACGTTCGGTGATGATGGCGGTGACGTACTTCGCGGGGGTCACATCAAACGCCGGGTTGGAAATGCCCGCGGTCGCAGGGGTGATTTGTCGCCCATGAAAATGAGTCACTTCTTTGGCGGCTCGCTCTTCAATAGGAATCTGATCGCCGGTCGCTGTGGCCATATCAATGGTGGACCAGGGCGCGGCCACGTAAAACGGTATGCCATGCTCCTTGGCCAGAATGGCGACGCCATAGGTCCCGATCTTGTTGGCGACATCGCCGTTGGCGGCGATGCGGTCCGCGCCCACGATGACCGACTGAATCTTTCCCGCGCGCATCTGACTGGCGGCCATGTTGTCGCACAACACTGTCGTCGGAATGCCATCATGCAGCAATTCCCACGCGGTCAATCGCGCTCCTTGAAGCAAGG
>Ga0134128_10006901_pt1 | contig 13733 bp, 9 predicted proteins | sample KB31754_FD_96462 | JGI IMG/M metagenome (GOLD analysis project Ga0134128, IMG submission 96462) | Terrestrial soil microbial communities with excess Nitrogen fertilizer from Kellogg Biological Station, Michigan, USA - KB3-175-4 | ecosystem: Environmental > Terrestrial > Soil > Unclassified ... | reverse complement strand
TTTTGAATTGGAAAGATGCGGCATCGTGCAATGACAACCGGGAGATGAAGATTATGCCTGAAAAAAAGACACTGAAAAAAGCAACGAAAGCCAAGAGAGCTGGCAAGTCCCCGAGCACTCAGGCTGGGGCGTTCGTCGAGGAGGAAATGGAGCACATCCGCAGCGGAAAGCACGGAGCCAAGTCATCCAAACAGGCGATCGCAATCGGCCTATCGAAGGCGCGCCGCGCCGGCGTCGATCTTCCCGCCCCAAAGAAAGGGAAGGCCTCAGAAGCCACACGGAAGAAGGCGGAACAGGACAGAAAGCGCGGGCAGCACAAGACCGGAGCGAAGAAGACGTCCGCCAAAAGATCGGCGGGCGCAAAGCGCGCGCTGAAGCGCGAAGGCCACTCCGCCGCTTCCCATCGCGCCTTATCAAAGCAGGCTAAATCGGCCGCAAAGCGGCGAACCACGTCCAAGCGCACCTCAAGCACCGCGCGAAAGAAATCGAGTTCCCGCAAATGATTCGGGGCAGGCGGCAAAATAATATAAGTGCCGTCAAATAGCTCGAAAAATACCGTGTCCAGAATACCGGTCGCCACCTATCGCTTGCAGTTGCATGCGGGCTTTGATTTCGACGCTGCAGCCGCGATAGCGGATTATCTGCGCGAGCTCGGCATCTCCCATGTATATTCTTCGCCCTATTTGCAGGCGGCGCCCGGCAGCTTGCATGGCTATGACGTAGTGGACCACCACAGCGTGAATCAGGAACTCGGGGGAGCGGACGCTCATGCGCGCTTCTGCCAGCGGCTCGGGGAGATGGAGCTCGGGCAGGTGCTGGATGTTGTCCCCAATCACATGGCGATTGCCGGCCGACACAACCAATACTGGTGGGATGTCCTAGAGAATGGGCCATCGAGTCCCTACGCTTCGTATTTCGATATCGATTGGCAACCGCTCGAAGGAAAACTCTGGAATAAACTGCTGGTTCCTATTCTTGGCGATCACTATGGTCGAGTATTGTCGCGTCATGAAATCAGTGTGAGCCGCAACGGCGGCGAGTTTCTAATCAACTATTTCGATCACCGCCTGCCGGTCGCTCCCAAATCGTTTCCTCCCTTGCTGTCCGCGGCGGCACATGAAATTCAATCGGACTATCTCGCGTTTCTGGCGGATTCGTATGCCGGACTACCCGACCCCACATCGACGGATCGGGGCAGCGTATTGGCGCGGCACCGCGATAAGCAAGTGATCCGAAACCTGCTGACTCGTCTGTGCAGCGAATCGGAAGAAGCCGCGCACGCCATCGACAATCAGATAAAGAGACTCAACACAAACGCCGACGACCTTGACGATTTCCTCGAACACCAGAATTACCGGCTGGCCTTCTGGAAGACAGCCGGCCAGGAACTGATGTACCGGCGTTTTTTCGACGTGAACACGTTAGTAGCGCTGAGGATGGAGAGCGACCACGTATTCCTCGATACGCATTCGCTGATTCTCCAATGGCTGAAAGAGGGCGTTCTCGACGGCATCCGGATAGATCATCCGGACGGGTTGCGCAATCCGGAATACTACTTCAAACGACTACGCGACGCGGCCCCCGGCGTCTGGATTGTCGCCGAAAAGATTCTCGAACCGGGCGAGCGGTTCCGGGAATCGTGGCCAATTGACGGCACTACGGGATACGAGTTCCTCAACGAGGCGGGCGGGCTCTTCATCGACACCGACGGATTGCTCAAGTTGACGGACTTCTACGCGGAATTCACGGGTGAATCCATCGACTATTCCGCTCTTTGCCGCGACAAAAAAGAGCTCGTGATGCGGTCCATTCTTGGAAGCGACCTCAACCGGATCACTTCCCTTTTCGTGCAGGACTGCGAAAGCCATCGAGACCGGCGGGATTACACGCGCCAGGAGGTTGGTCGCGCTATTCGTGAAATCGCGGCGTCTTTTCCGGTTTACCGCACTTACATGGTGGCGCAGAGCGGCGAAGTGACGGATATCGATATTCACTACATCGAAGAAGCAGTGGAAGCCGCGAAACTTCAACGCGCCGAAATAGATCCGGAGCTATTCGATTTCATTCGCGATGTTCTCACGTTACGAATTCACGGGTCTATTGAGAACGAGTTTGTGATGCGATTCCAGCAGTTCACGAGCCCGGTGATGGCGAAGGGCGTCGAAGATACGGTGTTCTATTGCTTCAACCGCCTCACCTCGGCAAATGAGGTCGGCGGCAATCCAGGCGATCCGGCGATCTCACCAAAGCAATTCCACGATTTTTGCGCCGATTTGCAAGCTACGCGGCCGAATACAATGCTCGCGACATCCACGCATGACACCAAACGCAGTGAGGATGTACGCGCGCGAATCGCATTGCTGTCTGAAATCCCCGATGCCTGGGCCGAGGCGGTACGGCGCTGGTCGGCGATGAACGAACATTTCCGCAGCGGCGCCATGCCGGACCGCAACATGGAATATCTGCTGTACCAAACCATGGTGGGCGCGTGGCCGATTTCCGTCGAACGGCTGCAGCAGTACATGGAGAAAGCTTCTCGCGAGGCCAAGCAGCAGACTTCCTGGATCAGCCCGAACGAAGAGTTCGATAAAGCTCTTCGTGAATTCATTGCAAAAGCTTGCGACAATAACGAGTTCCTCAACGACTTGAAGCAGTTCGTCGAGCCTCTCATCGGACCAGCTCGCGTAACCTCTCTTTCGCAGATTCTGTTGAAGCTGACCTGTCCCGGCGTGCCGGATATTTATCAGGGGATGGAACTGTGGGACCTGAGCCTGGTCGATCCGGACAATCGCAGGCCAGTCGATTACGATCTCCGGCGGCGCCTGCTGAGCGAGGTTGACCATCTGACTGCACGACAGATTCGTGAGCGTGAAGAGGAAGGCCTTCCGAAACTATGGGTGATCCGCCAGGCACTGAAAACGCGGCGTCTGTATCCGCATGCGTTTACGAGCGGAGGAGACTATCGTCCGTTGAAAGGTGAAGGGCGCGCAGCTGGCAATCTTCTCGCGTTCGAGCGAACAAATGACGTCGTTGTGATTGCGCCCCGCCTGGTTCTGTCGCTGGGCGATTCGTGGGGATCGACAACTCTGACAATCCGGCCAGGCAAGTGGAAGAACCAGTTCACCCGAGCGCCGGTTTCCGGGGGAGCGGTGAAGCTACAGGAACTGTTGAGCGACTTTCCCGTCGCGCTCCTGGTTCGCGAGCAGTAGATCACATGCATACGTTTGAAGTATGGGCGCCACGAGCCGGCAACGTGAGAGTGAAACTGGCAGACCGGCTCCATTCGCTAGAGCGCGATGAAGATGACTGGTGGCGTTTGAAAATTGAGCAGGCGAGGCCGGGAGACGATTATGCGTTCGTTTTGAACGAGTCCAGTACCGCGCTCCCCGATCCTCGATCGGCTTTTCAACCGTTTGGAGTACACGGGCCATCGCGTATCGTCGATCACAACGCATTTCGGTGGACCGACCAGGGCTGGCAAGCACCGCCGCTATCCTCCGCGGCCGTATACGAACTGCACATCGGCACGTTCACTTCTGAAGGCACTTTCGAGAGCGCAATCGAGCGGCTTGCGCATCTTGTGGATCTGGGCGTCACCCATGTCGAGATCATGCCTGTTAGCGAGTTTCCGGGCGATCGCGGCTGGGGATACGATGGCGTGGATCTGTATGCGCCACATCACGCTTATGGCGGTCCCGAAGGACTGAAGCGATTGGTGGATGCGTGCCACGCAAACGGTCTCGCCGTTTTGCTCGATGTGGTCTACAACCACCTCGGCCCGGTCGGAAATTATCTGGGCCGGTTCGGTCCATACTTCACTGATACGTACGAAACGCCATGGGGTTCAGCAGTAAATCTCGATGGGCCCGGTAGTCGCGAAGTCCGGCGATTCTTCTGCGACAACGCTCGCATGTGGTTGAGAGACTATCATTTCGACGGCCTGCGAATCGATGCGATTCACGCTTTTTTCGATCGTTCCGCCATCCATTTTCTGGAGCAGCTCGCAATGGAAATCGACGGCTTGGAATCTCATCTGGGACGTCAGCTCGTGCTGATCGCCGAAAGCGATTTAAATCAGCCGGCGGTGGTTCGGCCTCGCGAGGCATTCGGGTTCGGCATCGACGCTCAGTGGAGCGATGATTTCCATCATGCGCTGCACACCGTCCTCACGGGCGAGCGCACCGGCTATTATGCCGATTTCGGATCGCTGGCGAATTTGGCAAAGGCAATGAAATCCGTATTCGTTTACGACGGAGTGTATTCCGAGTTTCGTAAACGCATTCACGGCCGGCCGGTGGTCAACCTGTCCGCGACCCGGTTCCTCGGCTATCTCCAGAACCACGATCAGATCGGCAATCGAGCGAGAGGAGACCGAAGTTCCCATCTCATGAGCATCGGACGGCTGAAGATAGCGGCGGCTCTCGTTCTACTGTCGCCGATTGTCCCCATGCTGTTTCAGGGCGAGGAATTTGCGGCGTCAGCCCCATTCCAATACTTCACCGGATACGAAGATCCGCAAATGGGGCACGCCGTCTCCGAAGGGCGAAAAAATGAATTCGCCGCGTTCGGGTGGAATCCGGAAGATGTGCCCGATCCTCAGGCGCCCGAGACGTTTCAGCGGTCGAAGCTGAACTGGCAGGAAGCCGGCGAGCCTCCGCATGACGCTCTGCTCGACTGGCACAAGCGGCTGATTGCGCTCCGCCGATCGAATAGCGACCTGACAAGCGGAAGTCTCGAAGACACGGGTGTAGATTTTGATGAAAAGCGCGGTTTCCTGGCGCTTCGGCGCGGCGCATTTATCGTGATTTCAAATTTCGCCAAGACTCGCCTCGTGGCGCCGATCGAGGAGCGGGACGAGATCGTTCTAGCTTCGGATCAGGGAATTACGAGGGAATCGGCAAGTGTATTCATCCCTCCCGAATCGGCAATAATCCTTCAAAGACGATGAGCGGCGTCAACTCTTGACGTCTCGTGCGTACGGAGCATAATCCGATTCAAACAACTCCCGTTCCGCTCGAAACCAGTCCACTTCGGGGCTACCGATAGGACGTCCCCGAGCTTCCCAGAGGACATAAGCTCGCAGCTCAATCAGGTGCGAGTCGATCGAGCGCTTAGCGTCAGCGCGGGCAGTGCTGTTTGGTACGTCCAATTGCTGCCGTGGCGAAGCATCCGCGCCGGGCTTCTCACCTGACGTGTCTACTGCCTCACTCTTCGGGTACGCTTTACTGCCGGCCGATTCCCCACTCCGCCGGAAGATTCCCTTGGCCATTTTGATATTGGACCAGGTTGCCATGCGGCCGTTACATTCGCTGGTCTCGAAAATTTATTCCTCTGCAATGCGAGCTATGCAACAAACTTGCTTTCGGACTCGTTACAATCAGCAAGGCGGGAGCTTATAACCGGGAGGTCTTGTGATCGCGCCTGATGAGGAGCACGGGGACGACGAAGATAAATCCGTTCGCCCACTTACAAGCGGTTACAAACGGTCTGACTCTGTTAGGAGCAATAGCGCCGCGAGATCCGCGGGTTCACGGCGGCACGATGAACGATCAGTGCACGCGAGCGAAACCCAACTGCGGTTGGTCATCGACAGTTTGCCCGGCTTGATTTCATATATTGACCGCGACTTCCGATATCGCTTTGTCAACCGCCGTTACGAAGATTGGATGGACGCGTCGATAGACGAAACCACCGGGAAGACAGTGGCGGAGGCATTCGGTAGAGAGGCGTTTGAACAACTCCGCCCGTTGATGGAGCGCGCATTACAAGGAGAAACTGTCACTTTCGAACTCAGCCGCCGTTACCGCCCCGGCACTCCGATTCGCGACGTCAGCGCCACGTATGTACCTGACAGGGGAGAAGATGGATCGGTTCAGGGGTTTGTTGTCCTGATCAACGACATAACCGAACGTAAGCGGGATCGCGAAGCGATTCAGAAGAGCGAAGCACGGTATCGCCGGATTGTCGAGACGGCCGCGGAAGGCATCTGGACTGTCGACGGGCACGGGAAAACTACGTTTGCAAACGAACGCATCGGCCGATTGCTTGGTTACACGGCGGAAGAGTTGATCGGTCGTTGGGCTTTCGATTTTATTTTCGACGAGGACCGCGAACAAGCGCTAGACAAGTTTGCGGCGAGCCAGCACGGTCCCGTTAGCCCTTACGATTTCCGGCTGCGCCGCCGGGACGGATCTGAAGTATGGGTGAACATCGCGGCGAATCCCCTCCTTGATGAACACGGCGCTTTTCTGGGCGTGCTTGCGATGTTCACCGACATCAGCGAACGTAAGAGAGCGGAAGACGCGCAGAAGGCAGTCGAAAAACAGCTTGCGCTACTGGTCGAAGCATCAAGCGCCCTGCTGGCTTCTCCTGAATCGACGGACGTACTGGAGACGATTCTCGATCTGGCCAAACGTTTTATCGAGGCCGACGCTTATTCGGTGTGGCGGCGGCCGGAACAGAGCGGCGCGTGGCGCATCGAAGCAATGGAAGGATTGACGGAGAGGTATAACGGCTTCATAAAGCATGACGACGGCGACATAAATAAGATTCCGATGGGACCCGTCGTTATTGAAGATGTGGAAAGCGCTCCTCTCTGGCAGACCCGGCTTGCCGCGTACCGCGCCGAAGGCATCCGGTCCCTGGTCGCCGTGCCGATCCGGATTCAGAATGAAGTCAGAGGTACGATTGTCTTCTATTACCGGACACAACATCGATTCACGGACTTGGAAGTGCGTGTCGCCGCCGCGTTGGGGAACCTCGCCTCGGCGGCGCTCGGAACAGCGGAGCTGTACTCGCGTGAAATCAGGCTCAGACATCTGGCGGAATCGCAGGAGCGAAAAGCACGCTTCCTGGCCGAAGCCGGCGAGGCGCTCTCGTCGTCGCTCGATTATGAAGCAACGCTCGTTACTGTTGCGGATATGGCCGTCCCGACGTTCGCCGATTGGGCTAGCGTGGACTTGCTCGACGAATCGGGAGAGGTGAGGCGAGTTGCAGTCAAACACAGCGAGCCCGAAAAGATTGCACTCGCCGATGAATTCCGGCGCCGGTTCCCGGCTTCGGAAATGGATGCCGATCGGATCGCTTTGCGCACCGGTAAATCCATTCTAGTTGAAGAAATTTCCGACGAGATGCTGGCTCAAAGGTCCAGAAGCCCTGAATATCTTGAATTCGTTCGAAAACTCGGCTTGCACTCCGTTATCATCGTGCCGCTGATCGCAAATGGCCGGATTTTCGGCGCTCTTTCTTTTGTGATGGCGGAATCGCCCCGCCGTTATACTCAGGCCGACCTCGGGCTTGCCGAGGAACTGGCGAGACGCGCCGCAACGGCCGTCGAGAATGCGCGGCTATTCACGGAATCGAGGCGAGCCGCGGAGGCGTTGCGGCGGTCGAACGAGGAATTGCAGCGGGCCAACGAGGATCTGAATCAGTTTGCTTATTCGGCGTCACACGACCTTCAGGAGCCTCTACGAATGGTCGCTATTTTCAGCCAGATACTCGCCCGCAAATACGGGCGGCAACTCGATGGCGAGGGTCAGAAGTACGTCGGGTTCACCTTACAGGGCGCGAGGCGAATGGAGATGTTGCTCAAAGACCTGCTTGCGTACACGCAAGTCGTGAACTATGCCGCTGACGAGCTTCCGCCGGTGGACGCCAAGGCGGTTTTTGAGAAGTCGCTTTCGAATCTGGGGACCTCGATCCGCGAAGCCGGCGCCGTGGTCACTTGCGACGCGCTTCCAGCACTGAAAATTCAAGAAATCCACCTCCTCCAACTGTTTCAAAATCTTATCGGGAACGCTATCAAATATCGCGGTGAAACGGCAATCAAGGTTCAAATCACCTGCGAGCCGGAGGGCAAATTCTGGAAGGTATGCGTTCAGGACAATGGAATTGGGATCGCACCTGCGTATGCAAGTCACATATTCGGCATCTTCAAGCGTCTGCACAACTCGGATAAATATGCCGGCACAGGTATCGGCCTGGCAATCTGTCAGAAGATTGTCGAGCGGTATGGCGGCCGGATCTGGGTTGAATCCGAAGAGAATAAAGGCTCGACCTTCTGCTTCACCGTGCCGGGAGCGGAGCGCTAGCATGAGCGCTCCACCGCTCGACGGGCCGATCCGCGCATTGTTGGCTGAAGACAATCCGGGCGACGTGCTGCTGATTCGAGAAGCCCTCACGCTGGCGGGCCTGGAGTTTCACCTCGATGTGATGCAGGATGGCGAGCAGATCAGCAACTTCATAGATAAGATCGATGAAGAAGGACTACCGCGTCCGCACGTCGTATTGTTGGATTTAAATCTTCCCAGAAGAACCGGCGATGAAATTCTGCTTAAGATGCGGCAAAGCCCTGAATGGACGGGCGTTCCGGTCGTGGTGGTCACATCCTCGAACTCGCCGCACGACCGCGACCGCGCTGCCCGCCTCGGCGCGAATCACTATTTCCGCAAACCTGCCGATTACGAGGAGTTCATGCGCCTGGGCGCAGTGGTCAGATCCGTGATTTGTCCGCCCGGCGAAGAATCCGCAGAATGAGCGCCGGCAGACTTCAAAGTTTGCTGAAGATGTCCGGCAGCGCGATCTCGACGTTACCGCAGCGGAGGGTCGCATCTTGGCCGGCTTCATGCAGTCCCTGCAAGCCGTAAATGTAAGCTCTTCGCTTTGCCGGGTCAAAGATCCAGGTTTCCGGCACGCCCATGCCGACGTAGTCGGCCGCGCGATCGAGTATCTCCGACATTCTGTCGTCCGGCGAAAGAATCTCAATGCAGAGCAACGGAGCAGTTTCGATCACCGGCGTGCGCGGCGCGGCGGCATCCAGGACGAGAATATCCGGGATACGGTACCTTCGCTGCCCGACTCTCAGCCGTTGTTCGGGAAGCGTATGAACCTGCCACTCTTCCTCTTTTCGTCCCAACGCAAGAAGAATCAGGAATTGGAGTCTTGAATGATCGTGTTGGCCCACGTTTCGCTCGCGTAGTTCGCCTTCGACGTAATCGCAATCCGGGCGGTAGCTTGTGTGCAGATATTCTTCGAGAGAGACAAGTTGACCTGTGGCCACGGTTCGGTCCTCTGCTTCTAGTGTAATAACAAACTTATCAATCATGCGGCGCTAACTATTACTCACCGTAAATCCGGCAGCATGCAGGTGAAATTCGATGCATCGTCCGTGCTCCCCGTCCTTTTCCACTTCGCTTCCTGAGGGAAAGGACAGAGCGGTCTGGTACGGTCAACTTTGCCGTCGGTTGCGTGTGACGCAACAACCTTCTCCGGAGGCACGTCGTGTTCGACCCATTGCTCCAACGGTTCCACCATGTCGAAAATGGAGGCTCCCGGCCCGCCGCCACAATGCTGCATTCCCGGAACCATGAAAAGGCGGTAGAAGTCCTTCGTCTCGCTCATACCGTGCACGCTTTTGCCGCCCATGAGGTTCACGACGCTCTCGTAATAGTCGACGCTATTCAGCGGAGAAATATCCGGGTCGCTCCAGCCGTGATACTGAATCAATTTCCCGCCTCTTGCTTTGAACGCGGTGAGATTTGGATTGGTAGCGTTGAAGATCGCTCCTAATTTCCTATCGGTGAAATCAATATCGCCATCGAAGCCGTCTCTTCCCTCGAACTTGAAAGTCTTATAGTCCCAATTGGGATCTTCAAACACGATGTACTTGAAAAACGGAATTCCCAGGCGGCTGTGGAGTCCCGTTCCCGGTCCGTTTCCGGTCATCCACGTCGCCCACCCGCCGGGGCCAGCCTCACCCCCCGGCAGCAACCCTGGATAAATCTGGTCGCCATCCGCCGTTCGCGGGCCGGCCCAGATTTTCTTCACTGCATCGACTTGCGCGCTTGTCAGGCAACCTGGCGAGTCCGCGCCTATACAAAGCAGGGATGCGGGGTCAAAGTGGCAGCGCCGCGGGTCGGCAAGCACTCCGTCCTTAACGCCATCCAGCGCATCGCAAGCGTTGTTCACGGCTTGTGCGATTAGTGAGACTTTACTATTTGGAATGTAGCCGTCGCCGTTCAAGGCAACCGCAATCCACAGGTGAGCGCCGATATAGTGACGCGTCCAGTTGTTGGCAGGATCGCCGGCGATGATGCCGTCGAAGTCTTCGGGATAGCGCTGCGCCTCAATGAGAGCTTCGTGGCCGCCCTGGGAACATCCATTGAAATACGAATGGGCCGGCCGTGCGCCGTAGTAAGCCCGTATGATGATTTTGTCGGCCTCCGCCATGACGTGAACCGCTCTGTCGGCGAAGTCGAATACCCGCTCATAATGCCCGAGGGCCCACGATCCATCCGTCGAGTCTCCGACGTGCCCAGTGTCGGTGCTGCTCGTGGCGTATCCGCGCCGCAGCGGTTTCACCATAGCGCCGAAAGCGATGGAACCTGCCAGCCCGCCGTTTCCCACCGCGAGAAGCTTTTTGTTCCATTGCTTCGGCATCCAGAGTTCGAAGCGCACTTCCGGCGTCACAACGCCGGCGACTCGGCAGAATGCCGGAAGTACGTACGGCTGGGTTTCGGGCGCGGCGTTCGGCAACACGAAAGGACCTTCGGAGACTAATGCCGCAGACGTGATTTGCAATCCGGGAGCGGCGACATTGATGAGCGTTTCACAAGCCTGCTGAGCGGATGCGAACGTGCCACCGCCGGTAAAAGCGGCGATAAGAAGAATTAGTGCCAGTTTCATAGCGCGAGACTTATTTTGCCACGCGGAGATATGGACCACTCTTGTTGCAGAGCTGGCCATATCAGCACAGATCGATTCCTATAACATGTGTGCATGTTGATTACACGCCGCCGGGCCATAGGAACGCTTGGGTCCGGGCTGCTTCTGTCGACAGCTCATGGACAAAACACGAACGCGCCGGAAACCGTTGCAGGTATTCCGGTCAACTACGATGAAGCGCGCGTCGGGACCTACACTCTTCCGGACCCGCTGACTCTCGCCAATGGCCAGCCAGTCCGCGATGCCCAAACCTGGTATCGAAAACGCCGGCCGGAAATTGTACATCTTTTCGAGGAGAATCAGTTCGGCCGCAGTCCGGGGCGTCCGCCCGGGATGAGTTTTGACGTATTTGAAAAAGGGACGCCGGCGCTGGACGGGACGGCAATTCGGCGGCAAGTAACAATCTATTTCTCGAAGGATAAGACCGGGCCTAAGGTAGACCTGCTGTTGTATCTCCCGGCCGGAACGCATAAGCCCGTTCCGTTATTGCTGAATATCCGCTTTTCAGCCAATTCCACCGCCGTCGACGATTCGGGCATCAAGCCCGGCGAAATCTGGGGCCGCGACAGGAAGAAGATTCCGGCGCCTAAAAGTTCTCATTTTCCGAAACTGAACGTTGCGCCGTTTTTGGCGCGGGGCATCGGCATCGCCACGGCATATTACGGCGATATTGAGCCGGACTTTGACGGTGAGCTTGTCTATGGCGTCAGGTCGCTCTACCTGAAGCCCGGAGAAACGGCATTTGCGCTGGATGAATGGGGCGCAATCGCCGCCTGGGCATGGGGCCTCAGCCGAATCATGGATTATTTCGAGACCGACGCAAGCGTGGACCCGAAGCGCGTAGCCGTTCTTGGAGTTTCACGATTGGGAAAAACGGTCCTGTGGGCAGGCGCTCACGACACGCGCTTCGCCCTGGTAATCGCCAGTTGTTCCGGAGAAGGCGGCGCGGCATTGAGCCGCCGTAACTATGGCGAGACAATCAAACATCTGACGGCTCCATCCCGATTCGCCTATCAGTTCTGCGCCAACTACCGGAAGTATGCCGATCACGTGAACCAATTGCCGGTGGATGGGCATATGCTGATTGCGCTGATGGCTCCTCGTCCGGTACTGTTGCAAACCGGCGACACGGACAGATGGTCCGACCCGAAAGGCGAATTCCTGGCAGCGGCGGCAGCGGGCCCGGTCTATCACTTTCTCGGTAAACAAGGGCTGGATACGGACAAGATGCCGGCCGCGGGGCAGCCGATCCTCCACGACATCGGATATTACATGCACAGCGGCGGCCACGGCACGATTCCCTCCGATTGGGACCAATTTTTGAAATTTATGAATCTGCATCTGAAAACAGCCTGAATGAGCGTGGCCGTGCAGCGCAGACGCGCAACGAGAGGAAGCACAATGTAGTATGGCCATCAACTCCGGCTCCGCCGCAGATCCTGCATTGGAAGGGTTGCGCCGCCGCGGACAGTTCCTGATATCGGGTCTGTTGTGGGCCGCCGCCGCCGGCCTGTTGGTCGTCCTGTCCGGTTATGCGCTCATCTTGTATAATTACGCGATCGCTTTGGCGGAGCGCGCACGGCAAAGCCTCGGATTCGCCGCGCCGCGCCACGGTCCGGATTGGTTTATGGTCGCCGCGCTTGCCTCCGGACCTATATTGGGTGTGTTCTGCATTGCAGTGCTTGGCGTCTGGTACAGGCGCCTCTGGTTCCGTAAGCTGCAAATTACGTGGCCGGATGCGCGCAATCGTTCGCGCTACTCCCGATGGCAAGCTCTGCCCTATCGCGCCAGCGCCACGCAACGAAAACAACGAAGCGAGCACTTGGCGGCATTGTTGAGATCGGACCTATGGGCCACAAGAGAAGCGCCAAGCCCGGCGGCAAGCTATGAAGTACAAGCCGAGTGGCTGCTTCTGGATCTGGAAAAGGACATCGCGGAGCGCGCGCTCACAACGGGCTTGACTGTCGGCATCAGTCACAACAAATACATCGATTTATTTACAATCTTTGCCGCCGCTCTCGAATTGCAACTGCATGTGCTTTCGCGTTTGGGAAAGCGCCCGTCCTGGCATGCCTGGAGGTTATTGATCCAGCGGTGTGGAGCCAGTCTATTCATTAACAGCTATTTGAACCGGCAAGATTCACTCGCTCTCAACCTGATGATCAAGAAAGCGGGCATGGGCCTTTACGCTACTGGAGATTTGATGGAAAGCGCCTCTCATCATCTCTCCGACAGCGACTTCGATCTGGACGAAGCGCTGAACCTTCAGCACGCCGGGTTGCTCGGCATGGCGACCAAAAGCCTGGAACTCGGCGCTACTATGGCTTTGACGGTCGGACAAGTTGGATTGCACGTGTTGGGCACTCTCATCGAGTCGGCTGGAGATGAATTAACACAGGGCGCACTGGCCGCGGGCATTATCTATTACCACGGGATCGCACTTGCGTCCGACACGCTTGCTTTGGACCAGGCACACCGGCAAAGCCCCGCAATGAATCGAGGCTTTCGCGATGGCGTCTGGAAGATGGGGGAGATCGCGGGGTCGATTCTACGCGATCTCGTTCGCCAGCGCCGTACTGCGTTCCGTGATAAACGCAAGCAAATCGTCCGCTCACTACCGAAGAGCGCTTACGCGGGAATTCAGACTCTGTTTGGCAGAAAGGTCGTGACCAGGACGGACATGTCGCACGAATCGCCGTGAGCTGGCGCCGCTCCAGAATCATGAAGGGAATCTTCATCGTTTGCCGGCGAAATCCGCGATGGTCAGGTCCATCGGAAATTGCTTGTCGCGGGAGCTGGGCGTGTGCAGTAATCCGTCGCTCCAGTCACCTTCGACACCGGGAGCAGCGGCAAACTTCTCTTCCGGAATTTGACCGGCAAAGGCGAATGAGTCGATCACGTATGGTATGCCACTCGAACCCAATACCGACGGCCCGTCCATAAGATGAAAATGCAGGTGAGGGGCCGAACTGTTTCCGGTGTTTCCTAGTTGCCCTAATACCTGGCCGCGT
>Ga0134128_10006898_pt1 | contig 13735 bp, 10 predicted proteins | sample KB31754_FD_96462 | JGI IMG/M metagenome (GOLD analysis project Ga0134128, IMG submission 96462) | Terrestrial soil microbial communities with excess Nitrogen fertilizer from Kellogg Biological Station, Michigan, USA - KB3-175-4 | ecosystem: Environmental > Terrestrial > Soil > Unclassified ... | reverse complement strand
TCGCAGTCGTCGCGAGAAACTCGGGTTGTCGTGGGCTTCGGCAAGCCCTTGCGTCCCGAGCGGCGCCACAATCAAAGTGAGCAACAAAGATGAAACCGGAAGACTGCGCGAAGCGTAGAAGCCGCTGTAAGCCGCAAAGAGCAAAACCAACACCCGCGAGAGCGAGGGCTTGTTACGCGCGACTGCTAAGCCCACGATGGTGATGAGCAGAATCGCCACAAAGCATTGTTGGGCCACGCCGTGAAAGTTAGGCGAGAGAAACTCGTCGATGTGGTTCATCAGCCAGCGGCTGGAAAGATACCGATAAATGTGAAGGTGAAGTTTGTAGCCATACGGGTTGATCAGACTCGCCAGCAGCGAAGCAGCCGTCACGAAGCCCAACTCTCGTAACCGACCCGCCGTGCGCTGATGCATTTCCCTATCCCGGCCACGGACGTAATCGATCGCGGCGCTCACCACGTACAAGCCAAGCAGGGCAAAACCCAGCACAAAACCTCCATGCAGGTTCACCCAAAGCAGCATGAGAGCAGGCAAATACCATAACCGGTGCCGATTCCCGGGACCATCCATGCTCTCCGAGCTATCCAGCACCTGAAACCAGATGACGGTGAACAACCAGCTCAGAACATGCGGCCGCGCGAACAAATGAATCATGGAAACGCCCAGGGACAGGACGAGCAGGAACGCTGCCACCGGCAGGTCAGCGCCACGCTGCAAGCTAAAGCGCAAGGCAAGAGAGAAGGTCAGGGCAATGATGACTGCGGTAAAGAAGACCACTCCGTTGAGCCCCAGCCAGTGGTGCATGCCCGCAATCAGCACGTCGTAAAGCCATTCCCAGGCATACCAGGCTTGCCCGCCCATGGTCACGGAGAAAGAGTCTGTCCGGGTCATGGCGTGCGTGCGCAGCATCTGCTCGCCATTGCGTATGTGCCAGCCAATGCTGGCATCCCCCAGCAGACGAATGGACAACGCGCCGCCGCTCATGGCCACCAGCAAGATGATGAAAAACAGGTCAGTCGCCGAGGGTGCGAGAAATCGAAACCACGCGGGGTGCGTGATCCTTTTGGAACCGGTTGCGACCTGCGAGGAGTTTGAATCCAAAGTTTGTTCGCACCCAACCGGACATACTAGCCGAGCTCAGGTTTGCGCTGCCAACTGAGACCGAAAACTGAAAACCGGGAATTGAAACACCCAGCCCTTTGCAACATCCTAAGCGACTCCACGGATCTCGGGCAGCACGTCTCTTTTGTAAATCTCCAAAGTTTGCTCCTCATCTCCGCACATCAGATAGATGTTGAACTGCGTTACTCCCACGTCCGCCAGCTTCCGCAGTTTCTGACGATGGGCCTCGACCGGCCCGACCAGGCAAAACCGGTCCACGACTTCATCGCTGACGAAGCGGGCATTATCGCTGCCTACCTCGGCATGATGCTGGTAGTCGTATCCGGCGCGGTCCTGCACGTAGGAAGTCAGCGACGCCGGCAGATCTTCGGGCTTGTAGCGCGATATCAGATCGACCACGTGATTTGAAACCAGGGCAGGAAACCACCGCACCCGTTGCCGGGCCAGCGCCAGATCATGGGACACCCACACCGGGGCCGCCGCCATAACCTCAACCGACTTTGGATCGCGGCCCGCTTCTTTGGCGCCTTGCCGCACGAACCCCAGGCACCAAGCGATCAGGTCGGGATCGGCAAATTGCAGAATTACGCCGTCCGCAGTCCGCCCTGCCAGGCTCAACACTTTTGGACCATAGCCGGCAATCCACACTGGCGGAGAGCCAGTTGCCCATGCGAGCCGCGCAGGCTGACCTTCGTATTGCACCTCTTGTCCTGCGGTCAGTTCGCGAAAGGTTATGACGGCGCGCTCCAACTCCGCGGGTGTGACGGGTTTTTTGCCTAGCACCCGCCTCGAACTGTCGCCGCGCCCGATTCCCAACTCCATGCGCCCGCCTGAAATCAGGTTCAGGGTCGCAAACAGACTGGCTGTCACCGTAAGGTCGCGCACCGCCGGATTGGTCACGCACGGCCCCAGCCGCATCTTTCGCGTGGCGTTCGCCATCAAGGTCAACAGCGGGTACGGCTCCTTCCACAGCACGTGGGAGTCAAAAATCCAGCCATACTCGAACCCAGCGGCTTCCGCCTGCTGAGTCAGGGAGACAATTCGCTCGACCGAGAGATCCGGTTTGATGGTGATGCCGAACTTCATGCTCTTTTTCTCTTCCTTCGCGGCTCTTACGGGAAGCAACGCCGCCAGTTTGTAGAATAGAATACATCACGCTTCTGCACGCGCAGACCGGACTCTCGAAGCACAGGGGATTAGCGAATGGGGTTCGACACCATCATTACCGGCGGCACCGTGGTCACGGCCGCGGACACTTCTCAGGCCGATGTTGCGATTGAAAACGGCCGCGTGGTCGCGCTCGGCAGCAGCCTGCCACGCGAAAATGCGAAACGCCTCATCGACGCCGCGGGCAAGTATGTATTGCCCGGCGGCATCGATGTCCACACTCACCTGGATATGCCGTTCGGAGGCACCACCAGCGCGGACGATTTTGAAACTGGCACCCGCGCCGCCGCCTTCGGTGGCACTACCACGCTGATCGACTTCGCCATCCAGTACAAAGGTCAGTCGCTGCGCACCGCCTTCGACGCCTGGATGCAGAAGGCATCCTCGAAAGCGGTTGCCGATTACGGATTTCACTGCATCATCACCGACCTGCCCGATGCGCAACTGGCCGAGATGCCGCAACTGGTGCGCGAGGGCGTCAGCAGCTTCAAGCTCTTCATGGCTTACCCGGGCGTTTTCATGCTCGACGACGCCAGTATCTTCAAAGCGATGCGCACCGCGGCCAGTGCGGGAGCCATGGTCTGCATGCACGCAGAAAACGGCGGAGCGATCGACGTGATCATCAAGCAGGCCCTGGCCGAGGGCAAGACCACTCCCAAGTACCACGCGCTCACTCGCCCGACCACAGCGGAAGCCGAAGCCACGTCCCGCGCCATCGCGCTCGCGGAAATGGCTGGTTCGCCGGTTTACATCGTCCACCTCAGTTGCAACGACGCTCTGGAGAAAGTCCGTGAGGCCCGCGACCGCGGCCTGCCGGTGTACGCCGAGACCTGTCCCCAATACCTTTACCTCTCGCTCGAAAACATGGATGCTCCCGGCTTCGAAGGCGCGAAGTATGTATTCACTCCGCCGCTGCGCGAAAAGTGGCACCAGGAAAAATTGTGGAAGGGGCTCACGCACGACCATTTGCAGGTCGTTTCAACAGACCATTGCCCGTTTTGCTTCAAGGAACAAAAGGAAATGGGGATCGGCGACTTCACCAAGATTCCCAACGGAGGCCCCGGCATCGAGCATCGCATGAGCCTGGTGTACTCGGGCGGGGTGGCGCAGGGACGCTTCAGCGTGAATCGTTTCGTCGAATTGGTCGCCACCACTCCGGCCAAACTCTTCGGCCTTTATCCCCGCAAAGGGACGGTTGCGGTTGGCAGTGACGCCGATCTGGTCATCTTCGATCCCAAGCGCGAGCACACCATCAGCGCCAAGACCCATCACATGCGCGTGGACTACTCGATGTTCGAAGGAATCAAAGTCACCGGCATGCCGGATGTCGTGCTCTCGCGCGGACGCGTTCTGGTTGAAGGCGAGAAGTTCTTTGGTCGCGCGGGACAGGGCGAGTTCATGAAGCGAGGCGCCTGCCCGGCAATCTAACCTCTCACAAGGCCTGTCATCCCGACCGGAGCAAACAGAGCGGGCGCAGGGGAGGGATGACAACGAGTTTTTGCATCTGGCTTCCGACTCAGTACACTGATTTCGAGCCTTAGTGGATTCTGAGAAAAAGGGAATCGCCCATGCCCGTCACCCTCACACCCGCGCAAAAGGAAGAGATGATCGCCGCCGCCCGCGCTGCCTTCAAGAATGCCCATGCCCCCTATTCAAATTTTCCCGTAGGATCGGCAATCCTCACCGAGCGTGGCGTCCTCTATCTTGGCTGCAATGTCGAGAACGCCTCCTACGGCCTGACCATCTGTGCCGAGCGCAATGCGATTTTTGCCGCAGTCGCCGCCGAAGGGTCTGGCATGAGGATCAAAGCGGTTGCCGTGGCCACCGAGCGCGACGGTCCCTGCGCGCCGTGCGGGGCCTGCCGCCAAGTCATCTATGAATTCGGTCCGGATGCTTTGATACTTTTTCGCGGGCAGTCCGGCACGGAGCAAATGGCAATCACGAAGTTGCTGCCCGAAGGCTTTCGGTTGTGAGAGCTACTGTTTGAACCAGTAGATGAGAATGCCATAGCCCACGCCGGCTGGATCGGTGGTCTTGGCGGATTGAAACGCCATGAATCGTCCATCGGTTGAAAGGACTGGGTTCGAGGCCTTGCCGCCCTCGTAGTCGTTGAAGTTTGTCAGTCGAGTAAAATCTTTTCCCATTCCGTCGAGCCTCAGCTTCCAGATATCGATATTTCCTGCGCCGCGCGGACCTCCCAGTTGCTCGCATTGACGATCGGCCTCCACAGCAGTGTAAAGACCGTCGGGGAAAATTCCTTCCACTTCGTTATACGTTCCCGGCGCTTTTGAAAAGTTCGTCACCTGGCCTGTTTTCAGATCAATTCCCATCACTGACGAATGGCCCTCGGGTTCATAGCAGGTGAAAGTCATCTTGCTATCGTTGTCGTAGAAGTCCTGGGCTTCGAGCGTACAACTCCGGTCCTTACTTTCATAGACCGTCTTTTGGTTGACCAGTTTGGGGACGCCGGAGATATCCAGATCCGCCACGACCAGTCGAGAAGCTTCCGGTGCGAGATCCGGAGACTGGGCAACGGTCTGTGAAACCGCAATCTTAAGAGTCTTCTTGGAAATCGCCGCGCCCTCGCTCATCTTCTGACCCAACTTGACCGGCTTGGCTCCCCGATCTTTGCTCAAGAACCAGAGTTCATTGTCGCGCGTGCGGCTGGTGTGGACATTCTCGAAGTGGTCTGGACCAATCAGAATGTAGTCTCCCGTCACGAGATGCATCACCCGTAGAAAGGCGGCAGCCGGTACGTTGCACGTCAGGCACTGAATGACGCGGGTCTTCAGATCTACTACCATGGCGTCGCCGAAACTCTTCGTCATGAACGCAACACGCTGGTTGTCCGGAGAAATGTCCGCACGCTCGCCGAAGTGCGTCAAGACCTCAATATTCTTCGGCAGATGCTCGAGAGGGCTGCCCGGCGCCCTTTGTGCCAGGGCAAGAGAGGGGACGAGAAGCAGAGGGAGCCATCGCATCCGGGAAATACTACCAAAGGTTTGCTTCCCACTGCGGCCCAGCAGCTGCAGGAAAGTCTTTTCACCACCCCGTCCCCCAATGTAAGCTTCCCTGTTCCCGCCGCACGGAGACCGATGTCGAATTCGCGAGCCTCACTGTCCTCTTCCCCACCCACCGCAAGCATGCGTCCTCTCGACCTCATCCGCAAGAAACGCGATGGCGGTGAACTGTCTTCCGACGAGATCGGCTTCCTGGTTCGGGCCTATACCGACGACGAGATTCCCGACTATCAAATGGCGGCCTGGCTAATGGCCGTGCTCATCCGAGGAATGAGCGGTCCCGAACTCAGCGCGCTCACCGGCGCCATGCTCCATTCGGGCGAGGTGCTCGATTTGTCTGCCATTCCGGGCCCTAAGGTGGACAAACATTCCACCGGCGGCGTGGGCGACAAGGCTTCGCTCATCGTTGCGCCGATTGTTGCCGCAGCCGGTGTTACGGTACCGATGATCAGCGGGCGCGGGCTCGGCCACACCGGCGGCACGCTGGATAAACTGCAATCGATCCCGGGCTTCAACATCAATCTGTCGCTGAGCGAGTTTCGCCGCGTACTCAAGAGTTGTGGATGCGGCCTGATCGGCCAGACCGCCGAGATTGCCCCGGCCGACAAGAAGCTTTACGCTCTGCGTGACGTGACCGCGACGGTGGAGAGTCCAAACCTTATCTGTGCCTCCATCATGAGCAAGAAGCTAGCCGAGGGCATTGACGGCCTGGTGCTGGATGTTAAAACCGGAAGCGGAGCGTTCATGAAAACCGAAGCAGACTCCGCCCACCTGGCCGAACTTATGGTGGAAACCGGCGAGCGCATGGGAAAAAAGATGGTCGCGCTTATCACCGACATGGACCAGCCGTTAGGCCTGAAGGTCGGTAACGCTCTCGAAGTCGCAGAATGTATCGAATTGATGAACGGCGAAGGCCCGGCCGATCTGCGCGAGGTATCGGTGGAACTTGCGGCCTGGATGCTCTGCCTGGCGGGCCGTACTCCGACCGTTGACGCGGGCCGCGCGTTGGCGGACGCACTGATCCGCGATCGGTCCGCGCTCAGGAAGTTTCGCGAGATTGTCGTGCAACAGGGCGGCGATCCGACTGCTATCGACGATCCTCGGCGCTTGCCGCAAGCGCAACACCGGACTCCACTTCTGAGTCGGTCTAGCGGGTTTGTTGATGCCATCCAATGCGAGCAAGTCGGAATTGCCAGCCTGGTGCTGGGCGGCGGTCGTGAAAAGAAAGAAGACACGATTGACCCGGCGGTCGGCCTCGTCTTGCACAAGAAAGTCGGCGATCCGGTCCAGAAAGGTGAACCCTTCTGTACTGTTTATTACAACTCTGACGCTCGGCTCGGCAGCGCGCTGAATCTGCTGCAACAGGCGTATGGTATCGCCGAGAAGCCTCCGGCGGTGAGGCGGCCATTGATCCACCGCGTCATTTCAGGAAAGGGAGTGCAGGCATGATGGTTCACTTTCGGCCCCTCCGCAGAAGCGGCGGCCTTGCTTGGCCAAAGCTTGGTGCAACTCAACTGGCAACGCACAGGAGCGGGAGGCGCGAATGGGCCGTCTGACAGGGCTTTTGGGCTTGCTTACGATGTTGGGGCTCGCCTACCTGTTTTCCAGCAACCGGCGGGCAATCCGAGGGAAAACCGTGGCCTTGGGGCTTTTCCTGCAATTCCTGTTTGCACTCTTTGTTTTGCGCTTCGACTTTGGCCGCAATCTGCTGGAGTTTGCAGGCCATGGCGTCGAGAAGTTCTTGGAATATTCTTTTGCCGGCTCTCAGCTAGTGTTCGGCGAATTGGGCCGAAAGGGCGGATCTCTGGGAATGATTTTCGCGTTCCAGGTTCTGCCCACGGTAATTTTCATTTCCGCATTCTTCGCCGTGCTCTATCACTATGGCGTGATGCAGTTCATCATCCGCCAGACGGCGAAGGTCATGATCCGCATGGGCGCCAGCGGCGCGGAATCGCTCGATGTTGCCGCCAGCATTTTCATGGGACAGACCGAAGCGCCGCTCACGATCCGGCCCTACTTGCCCACGTTGACCCGCTCTGAATTGATGACCGTGATGACCGCCGGCATGGCCCACGTCTCCGGCGGAATCATGGGCGCCTACATTCTTTATGGCGTCGAGGCCAAGCATCTGCTCAGCGCGGTCATCATGACGGCGCCCGGCACCATCCTGATGGCGAAAATGTTTGTGCCGGAAACGGAAGAGCCGGTCACCACCCCCAATCGCAAATCAGACGCAGAGAAGACGACCTCGCTGGCCACCGACATCGACCCGGACGCAATCGCCCAAGACGAAAATGTTCTTGGGGCGATCACCCGCGGGACCATCGACGGCCTGCACCTGGCCCTGAACATTGCCGCCATGCTGATTTCGTTCCTCGCCCTGATCGCACTGGTAAATGCTATTTTTGGCGGCATTCACAACCACATCACTCATTGGTTTCCATCCAGCCTGGAGCAAGTCTTTGGTGTGATCTTCGCCCCCATCGCCTTCGTGATCGGCATTCCGTGGCACGAGTGCGGCATTGTGGGCAATCTTTTGGGCACGCGAATGGTGATCAACGAATTGGTGGCGTACGGCATGCTGGGCGCACAGAAGGCGGCACTCGACCCTCGCTCCTTCGCGATTGCCACGTTCGCGTTATGTGGCTTCGCGAACTTCAGTTCGATTGGAATTCAGATTGGTGGTATCAGCGCACTGGCGCCTAACAAGCGCGGTGAACTGGCCAAGCTCGGCTTCCGCGCTATGATCGCCGGCACCATGGCAAATCTGATGTCGGCTTCCATCGTTGGTATTTTGTTACGCTGAGTACGGAACCGTCGTGCTCTGTCATCTGAGCGGAGTGGCTGCTTCGCTTCGCGAAGCAGCTGGGTTCAGGATAGCACTTGGCTGGTTAGGTCAATCCTGCCCAGGCAACGTTGGCCAACGGGTCTACTGACGCCAACGTGGACACAACGTCCATCGATTCGACAGCCTTCTCGGCCATGATCTGATCCAGGATTAGGGGAGCCTCAAAGATCGCGTAATTCTTGTAAGCGCTGACATTCCGCCGGAATTCTGCGAACGTAGCTTCCGTGAGTAACTGTTCTACCGCGGGCCCGATCTCGCGGAAATCCGGCAGCACGATTCCCAACCGCTTCTCCACCAGCCAAGTCCCGTTGTAGCGCTCCTGCGGCATGGTGCGGGCGTTATGTTCGGTAATCACCGGCAATCCAAATTGCAGGGCCTCGCTGATGCTGCCCGGACCATGCTTGCCGATAATAAAGTCTGCCAGCGACATGAAGTAGTCGACCTTGGTGGTGAAACCTTCGATGGCTGCGGGTTTACGCAACTGCAAGCTGCGCAGTTTCGCCGCCAGTTCAAGATTGTGGCCGCACAGGAAAATGAGCTGCAGCTGAGTCGAACTCTGGTCTAGTCTCTTCGCGATTTCGAGCATGGACGACGACCCGTGGCCTCCGAACATCACAATCCCAGTCGGCAGGTCCGGGCGCAGGCCGAGTTTAATCCGCTCCTCGGCTCGATCGACTTCCGGCTTGCGATAAAACAACGGCTTCAGAATCATGCCCGAGGTCTCATAGATTCGTCTCGGGGTATGCCCCATGGAAAGCGCCTGCTGCTTGGCGCGCGCGCTTCCGCAAATGATGAATTCCGATTCCGGCACAATCCAGAAATTCGGTGGATAGTCAGCCAGATCGGTGAGCAGAGTGACGAAGGCAGCGGTCGGCATCTCCTGGCGAATACTCTGCGCCAGGCAGCGATTGAAGTGCGGAATCACGGATAGTACTAGGTCGGCGGGATTCTGTGCCCAGTGCTTGCGCAGAATGCGAACAATGCGCGAGTGATGGAGCTGTATGGTGCGCTGAAGAAGGGAAAGTAAAGGCGGCGTGAGCCGCGTCCAGCCTTTTCTCAAGAGCAGGTTGTAGCCGTCCTGAATTCTCAGGCCCGTGGCCCGGTGGACAAAGTCAATCGGCTCCAGCAACTCTTGCAGGTTCAGAAGCCTGACGTTCCAGGGATGAAACTGCGTCTGCAGAACAGTTTTCAACGCTCCCGCGGCACTGCGGTGCCCACCACCTGCGTCATGAAAGACGATCGTGAGGTTATGCATCGCCAACCTCCTTGACCACTATCGTCTGTGAGCATCTCAACTTCGTCTTAAAGGCAGATCAACGCTCGATTAATTTTCCGTGAATTAATGGCGGGGAGAACAAGTAACGTTACTTCGGTGAGGCCGAGCGGGCTCTTGTTTCCCCGGCAACTGTGGTGGTGCGCGCAAGATCCTTCGGGACTCAAGTCCCTCAGGATAACGTTCGGCGCAGCCGACGAGTTACGGCAGGGTGGTCGAGAGTGGCAGGCAGGGGTCGTCCACTGGAGCCAGTCCGTTGCTGCGGACAATATCGCTGAATATTTTAGCGCTGCTACGCATCGTCCGGAGTTGCGTTTCGGGATCGAGTGCCACCAGTCCGAAGCGCAGCTTCCAACCTTCATTCCACTCGAAATTGTCGGTCAGGGTCCAGTGCAGATAGCCTCGAACGTCGTATCCCTTTGCGATCAGGCCGTGCAATTGGCGCAGGACATTTACGATCAGCCAGGGACGAATCTGGTCTTCCGCATCGGGCACACCGTTTTCCATGATGTAAATCGGCTTCGCCAATCGCGCGGCGCGCGTTACGGCATCGCTAATCGCCTGGGGATAGGCCTCTCCGTAGGGCCGGTCAACCCCGGCATCGCCCTGCGGGACGTGCGCAGGTACAAAAACGTTGGCAAAGAATGTTTTCGGACTCCGCAGATCAAAAGCAACATGAAAGCGGCCATACACATTCAGGCCGACGAAATCGCAGCAACCTTTAACTTCGTCGTCGCGAAGGTTGAGCAGACCGAAAGGAAAGCCCAGGCGGCCGGTTTCGATAAGATCAAAAAACGTGTGATTGAAAAGGCGGTCCAGGAGAGTCGCAACCCATCGGTTGGCCATCCCCGGCACCGGTTCGAAGACCACATAGTGTTGCGCCCACCCGACCTGAGCCTCCGGCACGCGTTCATGGATGGCGCGATACGCCCGCACATGGGCCCGTGCCTGAATGCGATTGACCCGGAGCGCGTTCAGCAGTTGCCCTTTGTGGCCCGGAGGAAACTCACCCAACACGTATCCGCAGGCCGCGTACACGTTGGGCTCATTGAAGGTTACCCACAAGCGGCAAAGGGCTCCGACTGCGTTTGCAACCTCCCGGGTGAACCGTTCGAAAAGCCGGGGCGCATCCGCCTTGAGAAACGAGCCTTTTTGCTCAAACCATCGCGGATGGGTGAAGTGATGCAGACAAATGATCGGCTCAATGCCTCGCCGGTGCAATCCCTCCAGCATCTGCCGGTAGCGTTGCAGCGCGGCTGGATCAAAACGGCCCTCCTCGGGCTCTATACGGCTCCACTCCAGTGAGAGCCGAAGCGCTTTAATCCCCAGATCGCGGGCAATATCAAAATCGCGCTCGGCATTCTCCCACCAATCGCAGGCCTTGCCGCAAGTGTCGCCGGACTTGATCCGTCCGGCGAGTTCCCAGTCAGACCATTGATTGCTGTTGTCGCCTTCGACCTGGTGAGCAGCCGTGGACACGCCCCACACAAAATCTTTGGGAAATCGGAGAAATGATTCAGGACTTGTATTGCGGAAGTCCACTTGGCTCATAGTTTCATTCTACGATATGGGGACTTAGACTTCCGTCTTCGCGGGCTGCGCGAGGGCGCGAACTCTGTCCAGAAGTTCGGTGGCGCACTCGCCGGGATCCAATTTCTCAAAATTCTCGTCCAGCACCACCACCGAAACCGAAGGGTCAATCTCCTCAAACAGCTTTTTCGCCGGGACGCCATGCACCGACTGTTGCTTCGCGCCCAGGATGACAAGTTTCGCTTTCGTGGCTTTCATCAGAATTTTCGCATCCGGCACGTTGGCGGTGGTGAGGGCACTGTAGCCGGCGCGGCACAGCACCTCGCGGAGAAAGGTACGTACGTTAAGCGAATCGAAGACACAAAGCACACGAAGTTGCGCGCCGCCGGACTTCTGTTTCGAATAGCGCGAGCCGAGGTAAGCCGCAATGATCGCTTCCGCTTCGGAGTCGTAGATCTCGAACATGGTCAGCAGGCTAGTCATCTCCAGCGTCTTGCGCAACCGCGGCTGCACCCCGCAGAGCTTAATGTCGCCGCCGCCGGCGCGGGCCGTGGCCACCAGGCGCACCAGCGCCCCCAGTCCGCTGCTGTCAACAAAATCCACCTGTTCCAACTGCAGGACGACATCGCCATGATGGGGCAGGATGTCTCCCAGGTGGGCTTGCAACGAGAACACTTCCCCGCCGGCTACGATACGCCCGTTGCATTGCACAATGGTCACGTCGCCCACCGGGCGGTTGTTCATACTTAGTGGCATGATTTTCCTTCAGGTCCGTGTTAGCCCGCTGTTCAACGGCGGGAGACGCCTACAGGAGGCGGCAAAGTCCCAAACACTATATCTGCCACGCCCTTCGCGGACAACAGACATCCCGGAGTAAACCAAGTCGCCGAAGCACAGCAGAGGTGGGATTGAAAATTTGGTGGAGCTAGTCGGGATCGAACCGACGGCCTCGTCGTTGCGAACGGCCTGTCCTGCCGTGCTATCTGTCTGATTCCGTTAAGTTCCATCACGTTTTTGGTCACTTTCATATCTAGTTATTGGACCTGTGTCGGGACAGATTTTGGGACAGAGTCATTTACAAACTCCGACAACTTCGCAATAGCCTGGCGCTGCGCTGCCGGAACAATTTGCGCGTAGATGTCCATCGTTGTCGAGATGCGCGAATGCCGCATCTGTCCTTGAACGCACTTAGGATCGGCGCCAGCCTGTACCAGCCAGGTAGCGTGTGACGTTCGAAGAACACTGCCAGTTCACGAACGAGAGCCCGACCTTATGAGCGGCGGGCTTGATAGTTGGGGTGGCCGAGAATGGATTGAAAATGACTCGCTCCCGGCCTAGGATTTCGTGAGAGGGTGCATATGCGTTGGCCATTTGCTGTCCAGAAAGGTTTTACACTGGACCTTCACGATACGAGCCCTTCCCTGAGCACTAAATTTGCATTCAGCCTTTTCCGGCAATTTGGCACGGAGAAAGAACCCAAAAACGTCTTTTTTTCTCCCTCCAGCGTGCTGCTCTGCTTGTGCCTGTTGCACGAGGGTGCTTCGGGCGAGACGAAAGAAGCGATGGACAAGGTTCTCGAGGTTGCTGGCCTGGAACCCGAAGCCTTGCGATCGGCAATCGGGGCCCTGCAGGCGGCCCTGCGAATCAAAGGGCCCGGCTTGCAACTGGTGGCCGCCAACTCGATCTGGTACAACCCCGAGTGGGTGCCCCGTTCGAAATACTTAGCTAGAGTCAGGGAGGATTATGACGCCGAGGTAATCGCGCTGGACGCCCTTGGTGATGAAATGGTTGCCCGAATCAATTCTTGGGTATCGGCAAAGACTCATGACAAGATCGAAAGCATAGTAGGCACGCTTGACCCCCTTACCTCTCTCCTTGCTATCAATGCTAGTTATTTCAAAGATCTCTGGGAGAAGCCGTTTATTCGGGATCTCACCCGCGAGGAATCATTTCACGACAGCGAAGGCCGAGAACTAAGGGTTCCGCTCATGAGCCAGTACGGCTCTTATCCCTATTACGAGGAATCAAAGTTCCAGGCTGTGCGTCTCGGGTACAAGACGTCGCGCTTGGCGATGTATGTCTTCCTGCCTGCGAAGAGATCGAGCCTCACGGAGTTCCGACAAAATCTAAATTCTGCCACGTGGGATAAATGGACACGTCGGCTTATGGTCATCGAAGGTCACATCCGGATCCCGCGCTTTAGGCTGACATACGAGTCAAAACTGAACAGTGCGCTGGCGAAGCTTGGAATGGAGATAGCCTTCGACCCCCGCCGAGCCCGATTCGATGCCATCCACCCGCCACCTCCACATATCTGGATCGACCGAGTCATTCATCGCGCGTTCGTCGAGGTCAATGAAGAGGGTACGGAGGCTGCCGCGGTTACTGCGGTGCATATGGTCGCTTTATCCATGAGGCCCATCAAGCCACCACGCCCTTTCGAAATGATCGTGGATCGTCCGTTCTTCTTCGCGATCTGCGATGACGAAACAAAATCGATACTGTTCATGGGCTCGATCGAAGAACCCCACCGCTAAAAGAGGGTCTAGCGGAGGATTGGTTCCTCTCTTAAAACGGCCGATTACTCCACAATGGGGCCATGAGCGTATTGGCGACTTTTTGACACCCACCTTGGATCTCAGCCTCGCGGCGGCCTTCAACCAGAAACACATGGAAGTCCGTGGCCAGAGGCTCGGCCTCAAGCTGCCGCATCATCGCTGCGAGTTGACCTCGATGGTAAGTGGAATGGTTCGCCAGATGTTGCATGAGGTGCGC
>Ga0134128_10006896_pt1 | contig 13736 bp, 9 predicted proteins | sample KB31754_FD_96462 | JGI IMG/M metagenome (GOLD analysis project Ga0134128, IMG submission 96462) | Terrestrial soil microbial communities with excess Nitrogen fertilizer from Kellogg Biological Station, Michigan, USA - KB3-175-4 | ecosystem: Environmental > Terrestrial > Soil > Unclassified ... | reverse complement strand
GGCGGAAGTGTTTATATCAGCAAGTCGGGATTGAAAGCAAAGCCTGCCGAGTTGAAGCGGCTGAACTGGCCCGGAGACCGCCTGACATGGCGGTTCGGTACGGGAACGAAGCCCTATTATCGCCAGGATCATCGGGTGGCAATGCATCCCTTGGACGGCTATTTTCCAGTCCCATCTCAAAGCTGGGAAAGCGAAGGCATCTCATACACCGAAGAAGCCTTCGCGACCTTGCTGCGCGGGCCGCTTTCGCCCGAAGATCCGGCGCGTAACGAGCAAACGCCCGCTATTCTTATGCTGCAGCTTAGAGCCGAAAATCGTTCTCCGGAACCGAAGCAGGCAGTGGTGTGGTTGTCGACAGAACCGGGTGAGCCGCTCCGGCTGAACGGAAATGCCTTGCTAGCTGGTAATGCCCTTCGCGCGGAGTTCCAAATGCCAGAGGGCTCGACCAGCGGCATTGCACGGGTCTCTCCCGGCTCCGGTCATGCCGTGCGAATCGCGTTCGAAATTCCCGGGGGTCAGAAGCGTGCTCTGGTTATCAAGTTGCCCGCTGTTTCCGATCTTGACGATCGGGATGCCCGCGACTTGCACGGCCTCCATTATGAATCGGAAAGAGCCCGCGTGGTTGGCTACTGGCGGAAAATTGTAGACGCCGCCGCCAGGTTCTCCGTGCCGGAGCCGAAATTCAACCAGATGCTGCGGTCGACCGTTACACACATTCACATCACAGCGACTAAAGATCCGAAGTCTGGCCTTGTCATGCTTCCCGCCGCAAGTTACATCTACGATGTCTATGAAAATGAGTCCTGTTACCAGTTACTCCTGCTGGATGCTTTAGGGCAAGCCGGCACCGCGGCAGCGTATCTGGAACCGATGCTCAAGCTCCAAGGGAGCAAGGATTTCCCGGGAAACCACAGGGGCTCGACGGCCGGCATTTTTCATGGTGTGAAGGTATCGGACAATGACGATTACACCGCCAATGGCTACGGACTTGACCATGGCACGGTGCTCTGGACCGCCGCGCAGCATTATCTTTATACGCGCGATGCCCAGTGGTTCTCTGCGGCTTGGCCGCACCTGCAAAAGGCAATTCAGTGGATTGTAGATCAGCGCGCTGTCACAAAACGCTATGACGAGCATGGAGCCAAGGTAAGAGAGTTCGGTTTGCTTCCGGCCTCGCAACTGGAAGATAACGTCGATTGGGCAAACTGGTTCTCTATCAACGCGTTTGCTTGGGCGGGAATGGACCTGACTGCGCAAGCGCTGGCGGATTTGGGCCGGCCGGAAGCCGCGGCCGTGAAACAGCAAGCGGACGCATACCGGGCAGATCTGCGCCAGGCCGTGCTGCGTGCCTCCAGGGCAGCTCCGGTAGCGCGCATGCAGGACGGCGCCTATGAACCTTACGTTCCCACCGTGCCTACCCGCCGCTTCCGACTGTTCGGCCCGTCCGAGATGAATTACTACAAGCGGTATGGTGGGCCCGAAATCAAACCACTATTGCGGCTGGGAGCGGACCGTGACACTCTCAGCGGCGCAGTGCTGCTCCTGATTCTGGGGGTCTTCAATCCAGACGAGCCGATAGCGGACTGGGTTCTGAATGACTGGGAAGACAATGAAACGCTCTCAAGCGGCATGGGAATGAATATCCATGGCATGACGGACGACCGGTACTGGTTCAGCCAGGGCGGAATGGTCTTTCAGGCGAATCTCATCAATCCCATCCCGGTCTACCTGAAGCGGCACGAAGCTGCGGCGGCCATTCGGAACTTGTATAACGATTACGTGGCCTGTCTGTATCCGAATGTAAATGTCTTCACCGAAGAGTTTCACCAGTGGCATCACCCGAGCGGGCCGTTCTACAAGTCTTCTGATGAGGCGCGCTTCGTGAATCGCGTGCGGGATGCACTGGTGCTGGAGGATAGGGACACGCTATGGCTCGCAGCGGGAACGCCGCGCCGCTGGTTAGCCTCGCAAGAGGGCATCCACGTGACGGATGCGCAAACTTTTTTCGGCCAGGTGAGTTACGAGATGCATCCAGGCGCGGAGCGGAACACCGTGGAGGCGACGGTGATGTTACCTTCCAGAAACCCGGCAAGGACCAACTGGATGGTGATTCGCACGCCCACCGGCAAGATACGGTCGGTTACGCTAAACGGGCATCCCTGGACAAAAATCGACCCCAGGCTCGAAGCGGTGCAGTTGCCCACAACCCAACGAGAGATGCACCTTCATATTGAGTATTAGGAGCCGCTTACAATCAGAGGTTTCGCAGAATTTATCTAGAGCGACTAAAGAACCGGAACGAGCTTCCATTTCTGATTAGCACCGCCGGTACAGGTCCACTGCTGGATGGGGGCGCCATTGCTGAGCGATATGCCCCGCACGTCCATGCACTTCCCACTACTCAGCGGAATAATGGAAAAGAAGCCGTCGGAAGTGGGCTGAACCGTCCAAATTTCGCTTGAGTCTCCCAAGAACGGCGACTGGACGATGAGAACTCCGTTTTGGGTGGCGGTCGGCCCTCCCTGAACCTCGAGCTGCTGCCTGCTGTTTTGGGCCGTAATTTCGTAGCCACCCTGGACAGGCGTGAATAGAAACTTCTGATTCGTCCCGTTAAGGCATGTCCACTGCTGAAGGGCTGCCCCAATGGCAGTCGAATATCCGGTAACGTCCAGACACTTTCCGCTGTTTTTCGATATCACATTTACCCACGAGCTCGGAACCTGCGGTACGCTGCTATTTGCCATGAGATAGTATGCGCCCTTATCGGGTGTTCCAGCCGCTGGTATCGCGTTCCCAAAAAAGTCCGATGAAGCCATCCCTGCCCATGCAGACCCCGTGCCAATCGCCGAAGATCCCGGCAAGAGGGTGAACTGAACTGAAGGTCTGCCCGCCGCACTGTAAGTCGGCGAGTTCATTTGTGGATCGGAAAAACTTCCGTTCTGTTCCTGGCCAGTTGCTGTCCTGAGAGCGCCAATACTCCCCGCCTGTATGGATCCGTATTTCCAAACCGGCGTTCCAGTCGCTGCCAGCCAGTACTGATTGTGGTCCAAGGCGATCGAGGCATCGGTGTCGATCATGGTCGGGCTATTCGAATACACAATATTGTTAACGATAAATCGCGGAGAGGTTCCAACCATCGAAACGCCACGGCCCCTAACCCAGCCTGCATTAGCCGCCGGATTCCAATACGCCGTATTGTTATAAATCTGAACGCCATCTAAGCTCCCACCATCGAAGGTGGTTATAAAAATATCGCCCTGGTTCGGGGCCGTTCCCGCATTACGCGCATTATTCGCGCAGATGTTGAACCGAACAATACTGTTAGTCGTGGTCACATTGTGAGCGCCCATAACCGCGATGCAATATCCCTGAGCATTATGCGCATAGTTGTACTGAATGATGGTGTTTGTGGAGCCCCAGTCGATATCGAAAACTCCGCCATCATAGGAATAAGAATGCGTGGCATAGCCTTCATTGTATTGGACAATAGTGTGGTCGCACTGCCAGGTCCATATGCCGTTCGGTGTGTAGCTAATTCCGGCGGGGGCAAGTCCGGTATTGAATACAACATTCTTCTCAATCACAACGTTTTGTGCTTGCGCGGCCGTAATGCCATCGCCGTACACATCATGAACCGTTGAATTCCGAACTGTGACGTTTGTCGTCCGGGGAGGCTGCGTAGGATACCCGTGCCAAAGGTTGAACCCAACGTGAATTCCATACCAAAGATTCGTATTGTAGGCTGTAATCCCGTCGATCACCACATCATCAAATGTTAAGTGATCGCCCAAAGGAGCAAACATCACCAAACCGCTATCCCAGCGAGGTGATCCATACATATCGTGTACAACCAAATTCGTTAATCGAAAGTAGTGCAGAATCTGATTGGAGACGTCTCCACTGACCCAAATGCCAAATCTATTGCCACCTGTCACCTCAAGCGAGTCGATACTCCAGTACTGTTGATTAAATAGCTTGATGGCCTCTTCATAGCTTGTACCGTCGATAATTGGCGCAGATCCTGTTCCATAAGCACTAATGCTGATGGGAGAGCCGACGGAGCCTGAGCCCTGTGGCTGAAGACTTCCCGGATAGCGTCCAGCGCGTTGGAAGAGAATTCTATCCCCAGGTTGAAATGTTTGTTGGTTAACGTGTGAAATCGTTTGCCAGGCCTGGTTGACTGTCAAACCGGAGTTGCTGTCGTTTCCCAACGGGCTTATATAATAAGTGGTGCTTCCGTTAAGCAGATCGGTTCGACTGTATAACTGAGTCGTGGGAATGATTTCTTTGGTTTGGGTTGGACTCTGCCACCATAGCTGGATTTGCGCAGCACCAGATCCTTGGAAATAGTCGATTTCGATGTCGTACAACTGACCCGCCTGGAGCTGAATCCAGTTCCAGTTCCAGGCGCCCGCGTGGGATGTCCAGTTGTTAATCAGCAGTTGGTTGTTCACCAGAACTCTCACGCCGTCGTCCGAATAAGTCACGAACATGTAATTCTCCGAGTACCGCGGCTGGACCTTGCCCGTCCACTGAACGGAAAAGCCGGTGGTCCTTGGCAGACCAGGAGGTGGCGTGCTAACGAAGTCAAAGCTGATGTTGCGGTCTATCCGAGTGGCGGCGGGCGTTCCCTGCAGGTGGCCTCCTGATGCAACATCGTCAAAATATCGGCCGGTCAGGCCTGTACCGCCGCCATCAGCGTAAGCGACAGAATACGAAAGGAGTAAGAGTGAAAAAGCGAGGGCTCTCAATGTCGAACTTCATCCGAACCGGGGATTTGAGTTACAGAAGAAGTGTGGGGGCGAGTGGTGTGAAATCTCGGATTGGAAAATTGATTCCGGATACCGTTCTCACGGGCAGAAGCGGATTGCCGGCGTTATGCTCCGGGCGTTCGACCCAATAACGCAGGCTGCCTTATCGTTTGCGCGTGTTACCGTGTGAACAACAGCGTCATTCCATGATCAAATGAAGGCGAATCAGGAGCAGTCGGTTGCGATTAGTGCCGTTCCGTCCCGGCACGAACAAGCGGCCAGATGGGGCGGAGACGTGTTGTGCCTCTTTGCTCTTTCCCTCCTCTTGATCGTAAGCTGGATCCCGCGTTATCGCGGTCCAATTGACCTGCGATGGGATGCTGGTGTGTACTACATTCTCGGCACGTCGCTGGCGGAGGGCAAGGGATACCGGTTGCTCAATGAACCGGGCGAGATCCGGGCGATACAATATCCGCCTGGTCTGCCGGCTATTATTGCGGCCGAAGAAATGGTCCTTCGGACGAACCAGCCCGCAGTGGTAGGAATGTGGCTGCGGCATTCCTGGGTCGTTCTTTCTTTCTTGTATGTCCTATTCGCATTTCTGCTAGGGCGGCAGTTCCTTTCGCGGCGCTATTCGTTCTTACTCGCAGCAGCGTGCCTGTTGAATTACGAGATGTATTTTGTTTCAACGCTGGCCTTCGCGGAACTTCCATTTGCGGTAAGCTCTACTGCATTTGGTTATTTCTATTTCAAAAAGAACCAGGGAGTTCTCACTCGCCTGGCTGCTCCCTTCGCAGCAGTCGCATCTTATCTATTACGATCAGTCGGTATTGCATTGTTGTTGGCTTGGATCGCGGACGCGGTGCTTCGGAAACACTACCGGCAAGCAGTCGTCCGAGCAGCGTTAGCCCTGGTTCCGGTACTCCTCTGGCAATCTTACATCCGCTCGGTTGAATCAAGCGATCTCTATAAACACCCTTATTACGCATATCAGCGCGACCCTTCGATGTTCTATAACGTAAGTTATGCTGCTAACGTTTCCCTGAAATCACCGTTCCAGCCTGAACAGGGTTTGGCCAACGGACGAGATTTGCTCGTTCGGTTCATCGGCAATTTCGTGGAAATGCCGCGGACCGTCGGGGAAGCCGTATCGGCGAAAAAGGGTTTCGGAGAAGGGCACGTAGCTAGAGTGAACCGGTGGATACATCCGCTCGCTCTTCCATCGTGGTCGTTTCAAATTGTGCTTGTGTATCTTGGCTTGATCGTTTTCGCCGGAATCGCATGGCAGATACGGCGGTGGGATTGGTTCATTCCTGTTTACCTGCTGCTTACCATTGCGGCCATTTGTACGACTACCTGGATAGGTCAGTTTCCACGGTATTTAGCACCGGTAGAGCCATTTCTCTTGATTGTATTTTTTTCGTTCTTGCTAAACATCAAGAGGATCTCATGTCGCTGGCCGGTCCGTGTGCGCAGAGTTACATCCATCGTAACCGTCTCAACGGCCTTATTTATTGTTTGCGAATCGGCGCTTTCCTGCATTGTCGGATACCGGAACTTTCGTAATAAGGCTATCTATGTGGATGCAAAGGGCGTCGAGAGAGAGTACACGCTCTTTCACTACCCGACAGAAGCCTCCGCATCCCAAGCGGGGATGGAGTGGCTTGTGGCCCATGCGGATCCGAATGCCATTGTCGCGGTATCGATGCCGCAGTGGGTCTATTTGAAGACGGGATTAAAGACTGTAATGCCCCCTCTAGAGCCCGATTGGGCGAAGGCGCAAAGACTGATCGATAGCGTACCCGCCAGCTATGCCGTGCTTGACCAACTCCTTATGGAAGATGACTTCAACAGAAGCTTTCCCGGGCTAGTGCGCGGTTCTCCACATAAATGGCGTCTGGTGTATCTCTCACCGCACCGTGAGTTCGATATTTATCAGAGAATTGGCTTGAACTCAACAGAGAAGCAGGTCCTACCGGGGAGCACGCGAGGCCGGTCGCTGCGGTTCTGATCTCGGGGTGTACGGACGCAGCGTCCAGGGACGCCTGTCCGGTTCGAAAAGCCACACGGTGCGATGGGGAAAGTAACGAATGAGCGCCGCGTCTTGCGAACGGCCTAACTCCCGCGCCCACACGACTGGCGCGTTATCAATATCGGCTGCGTTATAGACCCACTCCTCGCCGACATCGTGCGTTGGGGTATATCTGACGAAGATCAGCGCTCTTTTATGATCCCGAGTAACCGGCGCGGTGAGATTCGCCGGCTGAACTACATCGGGGCTGCCCCCATACCATTGCAGAGGCCAATAACTTAGCTCCAATCCCAGCGCGGCGGCCGTAACCGGTATCAGACCTAGAAGCAGGCAGGCGGACGGAATCGCCCGAGCCAGGAACAACCCCGTTTGCCTGCCTTTCCATTGCCAATCGCGAAGCCTGCGCATGACCTGCAGAATGAGTGCGATAATTATGGCCGTGGCGGGCGCCGCATAATGTGGATAGAACCATACCTCAACCAGTAATGCGCCAGTAATCACTGCGAGAATAAATAGGAAGTATTGCGTCCGTCGATTTTTGATAAGTTGCGGTCGCCAGAGTAAGGCAGCAATTGGAATAGTTAGCAGCGGTCCGAAGTAGAAAATCCAAAAATCTTTTAGCTTCCTGAAGATCTCCGGAAGACCTGCCGCCGATCGGTCTCTTTTATACAACTCCACTTCCGCTTCGTACACACGGCGTAGGGATGCGGTACGATACGTCGGCTCGGGCCGCAAGCCGCCCCAGAGAAACATTGGAGCAATTGCGTATTGCTCACGATCTGCCATGTAAGGGAGCTTTAAAGCTGCTCCGGTGACACGCCAGTTGCAGTAGAGCATTCCCGCGGCTGTGATGCCGAGCACGACGCCCAGCGCTGTTACGATGCTTGGCTTTGTAACTCTTCTCAATAAGTTGTGCTTCACAGTCCAGACAAGAAATGCGAGAACTGCCGCTGCGCTAAAGATAAGTCCTTCGTATGGGCGGCTATTCGCCAGAACGGCCAATCCTAAGCCAAGCGTTACGGAATCGCGTATCCGGCTCCGGCGCAACAGCCGCGGTAGACTACCCGCAACCAGTGCCCCTCCGAAAGCGGGCACAGCGCCCCCCCAATAGCTATTCACCCAGTAACTGAAGAACCCCCAACGCACGGCCGTCAGCAGACCTCCTATCAGCGCCCAACGCGTCGGCAACCATCCCTGCAGCATCCAGCAGATCGCGCCAGACATGGCAGCGGCGCTGATCAAGACTCCGATCCATGGCTGTCCCGCCAATCGCTGACCCAAGGCAAGAAAAAGGCCTTGTGCGGGCGGGTACATCGACATGTACGTGGGCTGCTGCAGAATATGAATGCTTTCAAAGTGCCGCCACATCGGAGAGGGCTTGTTCGTAATGCGCGCCGCGGCATAGGTCTCACCCGCCAGCAAATAACTGAACTCGTCGTGCATCCAGGGCCGGGGAACGGGAATCCATGCCAGGAGAACCGCTCGCCCGGCCGCTGCAACGAATATGACGACTAGAGTAGCCCGCCATGGCCTTCGAGCGATTCGCCGCAGGACGCGTTCGGCGAAATCGAACCACTGCCTGCCGACACTCGGAACCGTGAAGGCGAGCGCTAGAAGCAGTAGGGCAAGAATGCCCTCTACCGCGACGCAAAAATAGCGGCTCGTAAGCCACGAACCGAAACTGAGCATGTCCGGGAGAGCGCCGCTCATTCTTCTCTATAGGCCCTCCACGACTGGTATGCTTCGGCTAGGGCATGTTGGCACTGGAGCAGCGCAAGGGGACCCACGGCTGCTGGTATTGTTACGGGCGCTGCTAAAGTTCCCCTTTGCCAGTGCCGAATAGATACTTACGTGAGACCGCAAATCAGGTTACTCATCGCCATACCGGCCCTCAACGAGGAGAATAGCATTGAAGGCATCATCAAGCGGACGCTTGATGCTCGCCGGTTCATCACAGAAAATTCTCCTGTCACGCAGGTAGAGATTACGGTTATAAGCGATGGCTCCACAGATCGGACCGTCGAACTTGCACGTCGTTATGCGGACCGGATTCGCTTAATTATCTTTGAACGGAACCAGGGATACGGTGCGGCGATAAAGGAAGCCTGGAAGAGTACAAACGCGGAACTTCTGGGCTTCCTGGATGCGGATGGAACATGCGATCCCAAATTTTTTGCGAATCTCTGCAATGCACTCTCCAGGGAGAACGCGGATCTTGTGCTCGGGTGCCGCTTAAACAGACGAACTCACATGCCCGCGATCCGGAGAGCTGGTAATTATCTGTTTGCATGGCTGTTGACACTGCTTTCGAAACAGCGAGTTCGTGACACGGCGAGCGGGATGCGCGTTATTCGCAGAGAAGCGTATCAAAAGCTTCTTCCGCTTCCGAGCGGCCTCCACTTTACACCTGCAATGAGCGCCCGGGCCATGCTGGGTGCGGGCGGCGAATTGAAGTTGCTCGAGATCGATATGCCGTATTACGAAAGGGAAGGCCGATCGAAACTTCGCGTGTTCCACGATGGCCTCCGCTTTCTTCGCATAATTTTCGAAACGGCGTTCCTGTATCACCCGGCGAGGCTGTTTGGATTTGCTGGGGTCGGATCTCTTATGGTTGCTGTTGCTCTTATGGCGACACCGGTTGCGCATTATTGGAGTGCTCGCAACGTTGAGGGATGGATGCTTTACCGCTTCATCCTGGGTCACCTAACGGCTACAATAGCTTTCCTGATGTTTTCTGCAGCGATCCTGACGAGGCGGGTTGTGCAAATCGCGATTTCAGGGAGGAGCAGCCACGCTCGAACAGATTGGATCGACCGGCTAATATTAAGCCGGATCTATTGGGCTGCACCTCTCCTGCTGATTCTGGGTGGAGCGTTATTGGTTGGTCCGAATCTAGTTGCGCGCGCAACCAGTCATCAAGCCTACGAGCATTGGTCGCGCTTCATCACGATGTCATTCTTTTTTCTGATTGCCGCCATCTTGATCTCTACCCGCGTGCTCTTTTACTTCCTCGATTTGGTGGCGGAGCAACTCGATTACCTGCGATCTCACAATAGAAACGCCAATTCCGGTGAGGCAAGCGATCCATCAGTTCTTGCTAATCGCGCTGCCGTTTGACCAGATATAGCAACTCACTCCCGTTTCGACCCTTTACGATGAGTCTCCAACGCCCTGCAATCAGATCTTCCGGTACCCATTCAAACGGGCCTGGATAGCCGTACATCAGGAACGTATCGTGGGATGCGCAAAATCGATCGAAGTTTTGCACGTCCAGAGGCGCCCATCGTTTCAGCGCTAGTAACCCACGTTCGACAGTGTCGGTATTCGTGTACTTCAATGCCAGACTTACATCGGCAAGATAAATGAATTTAAGAGCCGGTTTCCGCTGAGCGGCGTCGTGAGATAGCTCAAAAAAAAGATGAGGGTCAACAACAACGAGTGGCGGCCCCGCAGCTTCAGTGCTGAGAAACTGATAGGCGCTGGCCCGGGCGTTCAGGTCGCCCTTTACTACCAGATACGACCTCGCTTCGTTCGCCAGGGACAAGGCCAGGAGGATCACGAGCAAGAACGAGCCAATGTCGGTCCGGTGGCGTGCGATCGCAGATGCGCTCCAGGAGACCAGGATGCTTAACCCAATCACGGCTGGAAGCGCGTAACGAAAGTTGAATGCACCGGTAAAGCCTTCAGCGAGCACAACACCAGCCGTCGGAATCAACGAGAGCCAAAAAACGGCCGCGATCTCATAAGCAGGAATCTTGCTACGAATGTCAGCGCGATGTGACGCCTGCGGAGAGTGGGTCATGGCATACACGCCCAACGCAATCAGCAGCATGAACAGCGTAACTCCTGTGGGCATGAGAAGGGTGTTGTAGAAGCCCAATGTGTTAGTCCATTTGGGCTTAGCCCAAAACGCTCCAGAGTAAGAACGAGCCGCTTCGATCAACGGCAAAAAGAAAATCAACGGTATGAAGCCGGCTCCGAACGCAATCCAAACGCTCAAATCGAGCTTTTTCCTGTTGAATGAGCGGACAGATTCCCCCAGCAAAATCGCCGAAAGACCGAGGAACGCGTAATAGTGGCAGGACATCGCTGCCGCCGCGCTCAACGCAAGCCCCAGCAGCGGTAGCGCGCGCCGGCCGCATCTCGCTGAGGCCTGCCAGCAACAGAGGGCGAGGGCACAGAAGCCCAGTACGAGGCCGTACGGCCGTGCTTCATAGGCATAATCAAAGGCTGCCGTGACCAGCGGGAAAGTCATCGCGATGAGGCCGTAGGTCACGGATAGCCTGACGCGCACAAACTGGAAAACACTGACGCTCATCAACCAGAAGCCAAGCATTTCCGGCAAACGGAAAGCGATATGGCCGGACCCCAAAAATGCAGTTGAGGCTCTTGTGATTACAAAGAAAAAAGGCGGAAGCTGTTCTGCTCCGGTGAGCAAAGCCCTCCAGACATCGGAAAGACCCGGCAGCCGTGAAATATAGAAAGTAAACAACTCATCGTTCCAGAAGGGCTTTTCGCGAGCCAGATAAAACGCGAGGACAAAATAGAAGATTGTCCAGAATCCAACGGCCCAGAACGCCCTTCGCTCCACGATGGCAAGAGCTTTTTCCAGCTTGGACGTACACGCTTGCAAATGTTTGTCGTTCATGTATAGAACTGCAATTTTGAGATTAGTGCGGTGAAGACGTAACGGGCGAGATCGGCAGAACGCGTCAACTTGCCAGTTTCAGATTAGTCGTCTGCATTGCTTGAGACGGTGCTGGGAAGCTCCGATTTCTTTGTCCTCGAAGTTTTGATAATCCTTCCAAGCGCAGACAAGTATCGAGGCGCAACTTTGATCAGGTTGAAAGAGGATTGACCCATGTCCACTGTCCTGTTAATCCAGGAAATTGGCACCTCTTTAATGTCGTAGCCCGCGATAACCGGTTTGAGTCCTGTCTCGACGTTAGCCGCGAAGTGATCCTCCTCGATAGTCAAGTTCTTCAGTATGTCCGCCCGGAATAGCTTTAGATTATTTGAGATATCTCGCACCCGTCTCCTGAAAAGCAAATTTACTAATGTATGAAAGCCACGATTGCAGAGGATCTTCATTAGAGGGTAGTTGATCAGCACGGACTCGTATGAGAAACGGCTCCCAATCGCTCCGTCATGGCCCGCCGCGATCACATCGAATAGGTCGCGCAGTTCGGGCACGATCTGCAAAAAATCGCAATCCATCGTGAGAATGTATCGGCCCCTTGCGGCCGCATAGCCCTCTCGCAGGGCACGACCCACCCCGTTGGGCGGCTTGCGGTTAATCAGTTTCACACGCGCATCGTAAGCTTGCATCATCCGCGCCACGTCGGGCGTTTGATCGGTGCTGCCATCATTTACGAGTATGATTTCGTGTATATACCTTCCGTACATATGAAGGAGAGCAGTCACCAAAGGCTGTATATTCATCTCCTCGTTGTGACAGGGAACAACGATAGAAGTCGACCCATAGAGCAATTCATGCCTATCCAAGGAAACTTTGGGCCTTCGCTCCTCTTCATCCCCGGGTTTTTTCGCCCAAATGTAAAGCGTCCCGCAGATTTCGCGTATTACCGGTACATGCTCCAGCAGAAAGGCCAGGGAGCGCACCCACTTGATCAAAGTTCTTGGCGTGAGCGGATGAACAATGTCATACGGTATGACGTCCACATGCGAAAACCCCTGATGCGAAGCTACCCGTAATAGTTCGTACTTGCGCATTCCAACCTGGCAATCGGCGTTTCCGGCCCACTTGCCCAGCGGGCGGACGATGCTCTTCGCAAATACTTGCGGATTCCAGAAGTTTGCTTCGAAAAAGAGGAATTGCCCACCGGGTTTGAGGAGGCGGTAGATCGCGCTGAGATTTTGCGCGTAGAGGTCATGGCAGAGAATCGCCGTGCCAACTACGTAATCGAAGCTCTCTTGCGGTAAGTCCTTCCCCAGGTCACCGACTCGAACGAAGGTCGTATTGGGCAAGCGCTTGTTCGCCGCGATAAGGACCATGTCTTCGTTGAAGACAGCGCCCGTGATGGGATTCTCGGCCGAAAAGACTGCCGATAGATGTTCAGTCCACAGTCCGGTGCCCGCACCCAATTCCAGGATGGATTCGCTCGGCAGTACATGAAAGCAATGGCGTACAGTTATTGCCCGCCAGCGTAGCTTGACCGGTGAGGTTTGTGGATAGCGGAGCCAGTATGCTTCCCGGGTTCGCTCCATTTCCAATAAGTTGTTTTGCAATGACAACTGGGGGCGACTCCGGCAACGGTCTCCATTATAGCGGTCGATTGGGGTAGTGTTACCGCGAAAGCCTCTTCAGAAAGTCAGATTCGCGCCCAACTGAATCCAGCGTGGATTGTACTGGCTGGTTGCTTTACCAAATGTGCCGCTCGAAAGATTCGAGTCGACGTTATACAAGTTCTCCCGGTTGAACAGATTGAAGAAATCGAAACGAATCTGCAACTTCACGCGCTCTGAAATGGCGGTGTCTTTGAACAGGCTGGCGTCCGTCTGGAAGAACATCGGATTGCGGAAGAGATTTGATTTCTCATTTCCTTCAGTCCCGAATGCGGGCGCGGGAAAATTCGAAGCCGGGAAAAGGCCGTTCAAGAATGCCTGCCGGCTGGGGATTGCTTGTAGCTGTTGACGTCGGGAAAATCGTAATTATCGCCGTCGGCATTGTAGTCGCCGCTGCCTGGAGCAAACGCTACGAACTGACCGGCGGAGTTGCTCACGGCCGCGAAGGCTTCGCTTGTATAAACGGTGAATGGATACCCGCTTTGAACGATGGTTGTGCCGCTGATAGACCATCCGCCGGTGACGTGTCCGATGATTCCGTACCCCTGCTGCAAACCGGGACCCCCTTATCGTGTGACCCCTACTATGTCCAGAACTGTAACCGGCTTGCAAGTTCATTTTTGCTCAATTTCTGAGGAATCTAGGGG
>Ga0134128_10006893_pt1 | contig 13741 bp, 12 predicted proteins | sample KB31754_FD_96462 | JGI IMG/M metagenome (GOLD analysis project Ga0134128, IMG submission 96462) | Terrestrial soil microbial communities with excess Nitrogen fertilizer from Kellogg Biological Station, Michigan, USA - KB3-175-4 | ecosystem: Environmental > Terrestrial > Soil > Unclassified ... | reverse complement strand
AGAAAGTTAAGGCCGGGCTTGAGTTGGATTTCCCAAGCTTGCGGCGTCCCGGGGTGGATTACGAGTCGCGGCATGATTTGAAGTTTTTCCGACTGATTCTCAGCTTTTTACCGCAATCCACGGAGGTTTGTCACGGAAAAAGGCGGTGAAAGCGCGTAAATTTAATGAGCATTGTGCCCGGAGCGCCGAGCACCCGCTCGGCCAGTTTCAGGCTGCGCGATCGTGCCGAGCAGGTGCTCGGCGCTCCGCCGCTATTCCGGTTTAACGATGGCGATGACCGCCGAGGCGGGTTTCAAATATTTTATCGCGGCGGCTTTGACCTGATCGAGCGTGACGGCTTCGTAGAGGGCGTCTTCGGCGTCGATGTGCCGGTAGCCCAGGCCGTAGAGTTCGTCGAGGGCGGTGGTGGAGGCGAGGTGGCCGAGGTCCTGGCGGGAGATTTTTTTCTGGCCGATGATTTTGGATTTGGCGCGCTTGAGTTCGGCTTCGGTGAGGCCTTCGGCGCAGAGGAGTTCGGCTTCGCGCAGGAGTTCCTTTTCCACGAGATCGACTTTTTCGGGCATGGTACCAGTATAAAAAGCGAAGTAACCGGGCGCGACTCCAGGGAAATGTTGCGCGCCGACGTAGTAGGCGAGGCCCATTTGTTCGCGCACGCGCATGAAAAGGCGCGAGCCGAGATCACTGCAGGCTTCCTGGATCAATTCGAGCGCGTAGCGGTCATCGCTGTGGATGGTGGTGCCGGGGAAACCGATGACGAGGACGGCCTGTTTTTTATCCCTGAATTCTTCGACACGTTGGGTTTCGGAGGTGTGAGGGGCGAGGGGCGAGGGGTGAACAGAGTCACCTTTTTTCCAGCCACCAAACGTTTTTTCTACCGCCGCTTTGACGGCGGTGGCTTTGACGTCGCCGTAGATGGCGAGGACGCAGTTGTTGGGGACGGCGAGTTTTTGGTGATGGGCTTTCAGGTCGGCGGCTTTCAGCGCGGAGACAGTTTCTTCGGTGCCGAGGACGTCGAGGCCGTAGCCGGAATCGCCGAATAATTTCCGGCGCATGGCGATGCTGGCGCTTTTGAGCAAATCATCTTTGCGCGCCTGAATATTGGCGATCTGGACTTCCTGCTCGCGCTCGAAGGCGTCGGCGGGAAAGCTCGGATTCAGAATAACGTCGGCTAGGAGGTCGAGGCCGGTGGCGAAATCATCGCTAAGGACTTCGGCGTTCGCGCCGAAGCTTTGGTTGCCGCCGTAGGTATCGAGGCTGCCGCCGACGGATTCGATTTCGCGCGCGATGTCCTCGGCGCTGCGACGTGCAGTGCCTTTGATGAGCGTCTTGGCCATCAATTGCGTGATGCCGTTGTTGGCGGCGGTTTCGGAAAGCACGCCGCCCTGAAAGGTGGCGCGAAATTCAACGAAGGGCAGGCGGTGATTTTCCTTCACGAGCAAACGGAGGCCGTTCGGGAGTTCGAATTTTTGAATCGGGCCGTCGTCGTTCGATTCGCTGGTGACGATGGCTTTAGGTGCGGTGCCTTCGGGCAACAACGCGTAGAGCGTGCGGTTTTCGGGCGTGAGATATTGGCGGGCGACGCGTTGGACGTCGGCGGGCGTGACGCGTTTCACCGCGGCGAGGTAACGCTCGGAAAAGGCGAGGTCATTCGCGGCGAGCCAACTTGAGCCGAGATCGCCTGCCTGACCGTCCATGGTTTTGCGCGAGGCGAGCGTGCCGGACACAAATTGTTTCATGGCCTTGCCGAGTTCGTCCGCGGAAACGGGCGTAGATTTGATTCTCTCGATTTCGGCGAGGACGGCGTCGCGCGTGGCGGTGAATTGGTCGGCATCGATGATGGCGCTGACGCCGAGCAGGCCGGGATTGCCGGGACTGTAGGTCCAGGCATCGACGTGGTGCGCGACGCCTTGCTTCTCGCGGACTTCCTGATAGAGGCGCGAGCTGCGGCCGTGGCCGAGCAGGACGGCGAGGACATCGAGCGCCGCAACATCGGGGTGGCGCAATTCGGGAATGTGCCAGGCGAAATGCATGTGGCCCATTTCGATCGGCGCTTCTTCGACGATTTCGCGCGACGCGGTTTGCTTCGGTTCCTCGGGCAGAACGATGGGCGGCAGGGCTTTGGCTTTGGAATTTTTGTAGGCCTCGCGAATTTGCGCAACAACTTCATCCGGCTTCACATCGCCGGCGACGACGTAGAAGACGTTGTTGGGCGAATATTTTTCGCGGTAATAGCTGTGGATGTCGTCGGGTTTGATTTCGTTGAAAATGTCCGGATAGCCGATGACGGTGAGGCGATAGGGGCTGCGGGTGTAGGCGGTTTCGAACAGGCGGCGGCTGGCGCGGCGGTTGGGGTCGTCGACGTTCATGTCCATCTCGCGGCGGATGACGTCCATTTCCTTGGCGAGTTCATCCGGCGGCAACGTGGCGTGTTGCATGATGTCGCAAAGGATATCGATCGCGGTGCGCGCGCCGGTATTGGGGACGTCGATGTGGTAGACGGTGCGGTCGAAGCTGGTGTAGGCGTTCATGTAGCCGCCGGCTTCCTGGACTTCCTGGTCGATCCGGCTGCCGGGGCGGGTGGTGGTGCCTTTGAAGAGCATGTGTTCCAATACGTGCGAGAGGCCGGCGCCGAGCCATTTACCTTCGTGAATGCTCCCGGCCATGGCCCAGGATTGGGCGGAAACGACTGGCGCGCTGTGGTCTTCGCGCACGATGATGGTGAGGCCGTTGTCGAGGGTAGTGATGGTAACGCCCGGCGGGATGGAAGCGATGTCGCCGTTGGATGCTGTTTTGCTCATTTCGGTAAAAGTCGAAGGGGAAAGGTATTCGGAAATGTCCTTCGGGCAAATGGAAATTGGGGAGGGTGTAACCCGCGAAGGTTGGGCGAATGAATAACTTGCCAAAAATTAAAGGCGGCCTTTAATTGCGGTATGGGAAAGGATTGAAGCCATATAAGTGATCTATGTTAGCAAACCGCCGCAAGGTATGAAAGTTCCTCAACACGTGAGATTTTGTTTGGTGGGGTTTTCGGCGAAGCGTGCTGCATATTTGGTTGCAACGCTGGGGTTTTTAGGTTTGCCCTTTCAATTTGCGGACGACTGGAGAATTGGAATGGCGGCTTCCTGGTTTGGTGTGGTTATTGTGATTGTGTCCGTCGCTCTTTGTTTTTTGCAGCCGCGCAGTACACCGAAGAGATTTAACCCGGTTGCGTTGTCAGTAATTGCACTGATTGTGCAGATGCTTTTGGCGCATCTATGACAAGGCTAGCTCGTTCCGAGATACTCGCTACGCTCGCCGCGCTGCGCGCGAAATGGATGCGTTGAAATGAATTTTGTTACCCAGGGTAGCCCTCGCGGACTCGGGCAACCGCTGGGCTGAAGGATGCAAAACCTTTGGTGTTGTCGGAGGGCTGCGGTTCGGAAACCGCCGCGGCAAGGATTGAAAATGATTTCGCGTGTGGCAGAATCTTGCTGTTCACCGCATGATGTTATGGAATCCGATTGGAAACAGTTCCGCGATATGGCGCCGAAGTTGCGCGAGCGATATTTGACGGAGAAAAACGCGCGCATTGTCGCGCTCCTGACCGATCCAAAAAAGACCGAGACGGAGCGGTTTTGGGATGCGCTGGAAGTGATGGAGCGCGAGGCGAAGGTTCTTCACAATTGTTTGGATGGATACTCGCGCTCTTCGATGCAGATGTACATGTTGAGGATGATCGGCGTTGGTATGCTCAGGAAAGCGGATATGGCGGCTTTCAGCGAGGAACTTCAGCGGCACGTTTCCTTTGCTTTTGACGATAGAATGTGACGGCACGGTGGCCGTTGAATCCGTAACAAGTGGCCTTGAAGCTGGGGTCGAGATCCTCGCCGCGCTACGCGCGTTATTGATGAGCACACCGCCACAAGGTGAAATATTTGCGACGCCGCCCGAAACTTTATTCTTCGGTCGGGTGAGATTGCATTTCGTTCGGATAATTCCGGGTGATCCGTCGCGCGATTTCGTTCCGGCGTATCATTTTCGCATATGGCTCGCGGGAGATCGTGATGTTGGCCACATCAATTTCCGTGTTGGCGATACTGAACACGTTCGAGTTTCTGCGGGGCATATTGGATTCGAGATTTGCAAGGCGCATCGCGGACACGGTTATGCGTTCGAGGCGTGCTGCGCCATTGCGCCTTTCGTGCGTTCCGTTTACGACGAAGTAATTATTACCTGTGATCCGGATAATCTGGCGTCGAGGCGGACGATTGAGCGGTTAGGCGCCAGTTTTACCGACGAAATTGCAGTCCCGGAGGGTGACCCGCATTACCAGCGCGGTTCCCGCTTGAAACGGCGGTATCGATGGGTGCCGTGATTGATAATTTGCGGCGCTCTGCCGAGGCGCCGCTACGGACGTTTTGTCAGATGTAATACATCATAATACATTTTTGGATCTCGTGAGAATTATGGATGTAAAACACGAGAAAACCCAATAGATACGGGGGTTCCCCCATATTTTGGACGATTTCTTCGAATCTCGTGCAATCCGTTTCAATGGAAGGGAAATGGTTGTTTTTTGGCAACCGCTGGCAACCGGCATCCCGAATTCCTTTTTCCCCTTTCAACCCCAGAAATTAGGGTAATTCGTTTCCTTTCGGTTTGTTCCCATTGCGTGCGATAACCGAGGCGCAATGAATTTGGAAAGCAACAATGTGCGGCTCGCAACTCTTGAAAAGTTGATGGAGACGATTATTCCCCAGTTTCTTGATCCCGTCCCGTGTAAGGAGACACTTCGCGATTGGTTCGACGGTGCGAAAATTCCGCGATTCAAGTCCAACCCTCTCGCCAAGCGCGGCGGCGGCCCTGTGTTCTATTCTGTTTCAGGCGTTGAAAAGTTGTTGCGCCTGCGAACAATGCCAAAAGTGGCGCGGAATTAATAAACCGTGGCAATACAACAAGGCAATTCCGAGCCGTGGAAGCCAAGGCCGCCGTTTTGTTGGCAACACAAACCAACATTGGACCTGATCCGACAAGCATTCGACGCTTCAAACACCGTTTCATCCGCTATCTGCACGTATACCGGCCTGACAGAAATTGCCAGCGACAATGGAAGCCTCTCGTTTACCACAACTCACGCATGGGTAGCATATAAAACTGGCCTTAGCCCGCGCACTGTTCAGGATCGCACAAAGGACCTGGTTTCCATCGGCCTGCTCAAATTTTCGGTTCCACCTGGTGTTAAAGTGCCGGGACGCTATGAGCTTATTTTCCCTGCCGATGCGCAACCATTGCCGGACGACAAGCAATCACTGCCGGACGATGCGCAACCATTGCCGAATGTTCGGCAACGGGCAAAATACTCGGCGTTGCCGTCATTAGAAGAAAATAAAGAACTTAAGAATAAAAGGAGAGAAGAGCCATCCCCCTCAGACGACAGTCAGATGACGAACAGCTTGCCAATCGAATTGCAGCCTCTACCTCCCCGAATCAAAAAGGCGTTCGCCCCACCATCCATTGATCAAGTGAAATTGCACGCCGCCAAAATCGGACTAGCCGAAATCGAAGCGCAAAAATTTTTCAATTACTACGAGAGCAACGGCTGGCGAGTCGGCAGAAACCCCATGAAGTCGTGGCCTGCCTCACTTGCCAAGTGGAAAGACAACGTCAACAGCTATGCAACATATCAGCGAATTAACCAGCGCGGCCCTGACCGCAACGCAGGAACTTACAATGCCACCAACGATCACAATGCTCTTCAATCCAAAGTTCGCTGAACGGCTGAAATTCAGAACGTTTGGCGACCCAGAACTGGAAAAGGTCGTGTTCGCGTGCCAGGAATGGGTGCAAACATTCAAAAACGGGTGACCGCCCCGCTGGCTGGCCTTGATCGGCAAGAGTGGTACAGGCAAATCCTACTGCATGCGCCAGTTGTTCAAATGGGCGAACGACCGGGTTGCGACCGGGCACACGGTGACAAAAAAGGGATTCAACTATTACGAAGACCTCGCCTATTTCCCGCACGAGATTTATTGGCCCCACTTCGTGCAGCAACTGAAGTCCGGCAAGGCGTATGAAATCCGCGATGACATGAAACATTGGCCAGTCCTTTTTCTTGATGACGTAGGAGCGGAGCGCGATCCGTCCGGTTTTGCCGCCGACGAACTCAACACGTTACTGGGCTGTCGAATGAGCAAATGGACGCTGATAACCAGCAACTCCACCATCGAACGCTTCTCCGAAATTGACGAGCGTATCTCATCACGACTCATTCGCCCGCCAAATGTGTGCGTATCGGTCCAAACCATCGACTACTCTCTCCGTCAACTATAAACCAATTTATGGAAGTTGGCCGCCTGAGGTTAAGAGATTACGAGAGACAATTCGTGTCGCAAAAATAATCGACTTGCGATTAATGATTTTCCGTAAATTCCGAAACTTGTGCCGGTTACGATTTGCTGGTAGTGTCCGCCCTCGTTGGCGAACTCGATGTGTAAAAATCGTGTTCACAGGCAAATGAGTGTTAAATATTCAAAATGTCCAAACGGTTTTTCACCAACGACGGGGAAAATACACTGCTGAAGAAATTTGCCGGGGTGTTCGCGCACAATCCCGACATACAGCGTTTTGATGCTCTGGTTGGTTATCTGCGGGCCTCAGGATATTTTGCACTTCGACCGCATTTGCAGAAAGTGCCACAGATTCGGATCATTGTCGGTATTGACGTTGATGCAGAATTGAATCGCAGCCACCGCAAAGGGTTGCTCATGCTTGGCGATGCGGACAAGACCATAGCTTTTGTTCGGTCAAAACTTTCGGAGGATGTGCAAGGTGCGCCGTATCGAAGGGACATTGAGGAAGGCTCCACCAGTTTGTCGGCGACGTCGCCTCCAAGCGCGTCGAAATTCGCGCTCACTCCACAAAAAGATTGCACGCCAAAATCTACATCTTTTTGCCAACCGGATTTTGTGAGCACAAGCCGGGCGCGGTAATTACAGGATCATCAAACCTCACCGCCGCTGGATTGGGTGTGGAAGACGCTGCTTCCAATTACGAGTTCAACGTCGTCTTGCACGATTATGACGATGTCTTGTTTGCACGGGATGAATTCGAGAAGCTCTGGAGCGAGAGCGTTTCAATTTTGCCGGAAGTTGTGAAGGGGGTCGTGCGTGAAAGTTATTTACGCGAGGACCTGACGCCGTTTGAACTCTACATTAAATTTCTGATTGAATATTTCGGCCCAGCCATTGATTACGATCCAAATTCCGAACGGGACCTGCCCAAAGGCCGGAAAGCTTTGAGTTATCAAGGTGATGCGGTGAATGACGGTTGGCTGAAGCTGCAAAAGCACGGCGGGTTTTTTCTCGCCGACGTTGTTGGTTTGGGAAAAACCGTAGTCGCAACCCGAATCGCCAAAAAGTTCTATTATCACAACGGCTTTCCAAATCACCGGTCTCGAATTCTGATTATCACGCCCCCGGCATTGCGGGAAAACTGGGAAAAGGAAATGGAATTGTTCGGTCTCGATGATGCCGTAAAGATCATTAATAACGGCAGTCTCCACAAAGTCAGAGACCCAGAACGGTTCGATCTCATTATCGTTGACGAGGCGCATAAATTTCGCAACGACACTGCTGACGGTTACGATCTGCTCCAGAAACTTTGCAAAACTCGTACGAAGCATAGGTTGCCGGACGGCCATCCCGATGGCGAATTCACTCGAAAAAAAGTCATGCTGATTTCCGCGACGCCATTGAACAACCGGCCAGCCGACATTCGCAACCAGGTCTTGCTATTTCAGGATGGCAAGGACTCCACCGTTATCGGCAATCTTCAGCACTTTTTCGCCCAGCGTATAAAGGAATATCAGGTGGCAACCAATCCGATAAAAACGCCGGACACGAAAGAGGCACACGCCGCTGTCGCGCGTATATATGAGCTGATTCGCGAGCAAGTTGTCCAGCCGCTGACGGTTCGTCGCACACGCACGGATTTGGTTGAAGACAAACGCTGGAAAGCTGATCTCGACGCGCAGGGGATTATTTTTCCCAAGGTGGAAAAACCCACCCCCATTCTCTACGAATTGAATGAAGGCCTGGACGCTCTTTACGACCGCACCATGCGCGTGCTGGCGCTGCCCGATGCCGGAGGACTGACCTACAACCGCTATCGCGCCATCGCGTTTCTGTCCAACCCCGAACTGAAGAAAAAATACGAGCGCGCCGATCTCATCGCAACCCAACTTGCCCGGATCATGAAGACGCTGTTGGTTAAGCGCCTGGACAGCAGTTTTGTGGCGTTTAAAAAGAGTCTGGGGCGCTTCCGCGACGCGACTCGCGCCATGTTGAAAATGTTCGAACGCGGCACCATCTACATTGCGCCGAGCCTGAATGTTTCCGATTACATTTTGGAAGATCGTGAAGACGAGTTAATCGCCGCCATTGCAGATGCCAGCGAAACCGACCCGACGATCACCATATGCACGCCCAAGGATTTCCAACCCGAATTTCTTGATGGCTTAAAACATGACGCCGCTATCCTCGACGAGCTTGTTGCCGCCTGGGAACAAATCACGGAAGATCCCAAGCTCGACAAATTTCTCGCGTGCTTGCGCGGCGAAGGATGTCAAAACTTACTCGCCAAGCCGTTCAATGAAACCGGCAAGCTAGTCATCTTCTCCGAAGCGCGTGACACGACGTTATATCTCACCGAAAAATTAAACGCCGCCGGTTTCGGCCCTGTGTTGACCGTGGACTCACACAACCGTAGCGCCGTCATGCCCATCGTGCGTGCTAATTTCGACGCCAATGTGCCCATCGGCGACGCGGCCAATCGCAAGGATGATTACCACATTTTGATTTCCACCGAAGTTCTCGCCGAAGAAGGCGTCAACCTTCACCGCGCCCATGTCATCGTCAATTATGATACACCGTGGAATTCCACGCGCCTGATGCAGCGCATCGGTCGCGTCAACCGTATTGGCAGCACCGCCAAAGCGGTTCACATCTTCAATTTTTACCCAACCGCGCAGGTTGACGATGACATTGATCTTCAGCGGAAGGCGTTTTTGAAGCTCCAGGCATTCCACACCGCACTAGGCGAAGACAGCCAGATTTATTCGCCCGACGAGGAGGTGGACAATTTCGGTTTATTTGATCGGGCTATTGAAGAAGAGCGCGACGAACGCCTTCGTTTCCTATCGGAACTTCGAGATTTCAAGGATGCGAACGAAGACGAGTTCCGCCGCATCCGCAATCTGCTGCTGCGTGCCCGTTGCGGTCGCATTGATGCCGGACAGGATGGCCGGACGCTCGCCTTCATCCGCGACGACCGCCGTGATGCGTTTTATCGGATCAATGGCGAATTGAATGAAATCAGTTTCGTCGAAATGGCTCGCGCATTTCGCGCCGAGGTGTCCGAACCCGCCGCACCCTTGGCGGAGAAACATCACGAACAAGTGTTGTCTGCGCTGGAGGATTTCCGCACGAAACTGGCCGCCGATGCATTGCGCGAACGTGCCGTGGATCACACGGTCGGCCCGAACGAACAGGCCGCCATCCGAGTGCTTGCCGCCGCGCAAGCCATGCCCAACATTTCGGGCAAGGAAAAAGCCTTGTTCGTCGCAGCGCAACATGCCGTGCGGCTCGCCAAATTTCAGGATTTGCCGCGCAAATTGAACGCATTTCAAAAAGCGGTGAACAAAAAGCCGGTGACGACCGGTGTGTATCTCGACAAGCTATTGGAAATCATACGGACCTACCCGCTCGACGTGAACGAGCCGGACGCACCCTCACAGTCCACTCCGGCACTTGATCCCAAATTGATTCCAAAAATTATTTTGTCAGAATCATTCACCAAATCATGAGCGAGTTTCAGGAAAAACTTCGCCAGCCATATTCGGCACAACTTTGGGCCGGGTTGTTGCCTCGCCTGCTTCCGGGTCGGGTTGAGCTTTTTAGTCAGCCTGTGGAGTTTCCGCTAACCACTGAGAATCAGCGCACTATTGCTACGGGCTTCCGCCAGTTTGGTCGCGCCGTGATTTCCGACGGCCAGGGTGGTCAAAAAATTCTTGGCGTGTTTGAAGTGGACGTTGCGGCCAAAGTGGATTTGCTCCGCAACCGCGTCGCGCTCCGCCAACTTGTCGCTCGCTGTATTGATGAAGTCAGCGCCCACGCCGTACTTGCGTTTTTTGTTCAATCGGGCAGCAAACCCTATCGCCTGACCTACGCCACCCGCGAAAGCGTATTGAACACTGACACGCTCGCCATCGAAACACGGGAAACGGCCACGCGCCGTTTCACTTTCGTCCTTGGGCCGGGCGAGACGCGCCGTACCGCCGCCATGCGGTTGCATGGTCTCGTTGAAAGTCGCGAGAGCGCCACGCTCGCCGATGTCACTGATGCTTTTTCCGTCGAAAAACTAAACCGCGAATTTTTCGACACCTACAAGCAGCATTACCAAAGTTTTTGCTCGCACCTCATTGACGGTGACGCGCCCGAGCGCAGCTTCGGCCTCAAGTTGCGTGGACTAGATGACAAGGAGCGCGACAAGGCGTTGAAGCCCGTTCGCGATTTCGTCAAAAAGCTTTTGGGGCCGCTCGTCTTTCTCCATTTCCTTCAAAAGAAAGGCTGGCTTGGCTGTCCCGCCGACGCAAGCAACTGGAAAAACGGCGATCCCGATTTTCTCGGCAAGTTGTTCCGCGAATGTCCAGCCCGCGAGCGGGAGCGGTTTCATTCCCGTCGGCTAGTGCCGTTGTTTTTTGACACGCTCAACCGCGAGCGCAAGGACGACATTTTTTCCATTACCGGCACGCGCGTTCCGTATCTCAATGGCGGCTTGTTTGAAAAAGATTTCGACGGCGTGGATGAAGTTGATTTTCCCGCTCATCTGTTTGCTGAGCTGCTTGAGTTTTTCAGCCAATACAATTTCACCATAGACGAGAACGACCCGGACGACCATGAGATCGGCATTGACCCAGAAATGCTCGGTCACATCTTTGAAAATTTGCTGGAGGACAATAAAGACAAGGGCGCTTACTACACGCCCAAGGCCGTCGTTCAATACATGTGCCAACAAAGTCTCATTCAGACTTTGGTCGGACATTTCCCCGGCGACGAAGCCGCCCGCACTGGCATCGAAGCTCTGATCCGCAAAAAGGAACCGATTGACCCACAGAAAGAAACCTGGCTTTCTACGCACGCCACGGAATTGGAAAAAATTCTCGACGACCTGCGCGTCTGCGACCCGGCCATCGGTTCAGGCGCATTCCCCATCGGCTTGTTACAGGAAATTTTTTGGACGAAACTGACGCTACACCCCGCGCTCAAAAGGGCGAAGACCAAGCGCGAAATCATTCAACGCTCAATTCATGGCGTTGACCTTGACCACGGCGCGGTGGAAATTGCGCGGCTGCGTTTCTGGTTGGCGTTGATAGTTGACGAATCCGAGCCGCTACCATTCCACAGTTTTATCCGTCTTCCGCGCGCCGGTGCTGGTGAATGGTATATCTGTCCCCGTTGCAAGGCGTCAGTGAGATATGGCACTGGCCACGACGAGTATTGCCGAGGGCACCACCTTCTGCAAAAAGCCGCAGCAATTAAGAAATCTAAACCAGCCGCGTCTCCAGCGCTTCAACATTCCAATCCCCATAGATTTCCGCCGCATCAAAAACCGAAGCGCGACTTTTTTGGCAGGCAGGAGCATCGCCCGGTTCCCAGGATTCCAACGCCCCCCGTCGCGGTTTCGCAATCACCAGCGCCTCTGCCTAACACGTTAATGGATCGCGTTTGGGCGGCTGTTGAGTCAGTTGCACAACAGGCATGGGAATCTGTCGCTGAAGTGAATCCGCCAGAGGAACAATTCCGGCAGGCCAAACAGAAAGCCATTGAGTTCATTTCAATGTTATCACCATCCATCAAGCGCAAGGTTAATAACATTTTCACGTCTCAAAAGTGGCTCGCGTTGTCAACGCGCCGTCCAAAGGTCTAAAGTAGCGCACGACTCGTAGTTTCATCGCGCCCACCTCGCGACATTCATTTCGGTTTTGGATCAAGCAGCCGGTAGTGGTCTCCTGCCATAAATTCAAATCTCCCAACCCGACCATTTCCGTCTCCGGTCGCGAGGAATCTCAGGCACCTCGTCTTCACCATAAATATACCGGACCATTTTCATTCCAAGCTGCCCACTCAGGCGCGAAACCCGGTCCTCCACCTCCTTCAAGTAAACGGCCCGTTGTTCATCTGTGACTTCTCCTGGAGGCCAAAAATCAACGAGTTGCGCACCTTGGATTTCGGTGAGCATCGTTTCGATCTTGGAAAGCCTGATAAGCACCGCATTCCTGAATTTGCGTTGCACCTTCTCATTTGTTCCGACCGCCACCGCCAGCTTAAGAACTAGATCACGGTGTAAGCGCTCCAATTCCGCCTCGTCCACCGGGCCTCCCTTTTTATGATGTTTTGTCATACTGGCCGATACCACATCGCGTGACGTGGGCATATTCAAAACTTCAACCCCCTCACAGCGATGCTGGACCTCCTGCCGAGGGCGGAAATGCTCTGGAGGCATGGCTTGGGGAATCATAAGGAATCTCTTAGGCCGCCCCCTAAGGAGGAGGTTCATTGACGGGGCGAGGTTCGCGCGGTAGCAGCCATTTTTTCAAAGTCCCACTTTTGGCCTACTTGAATTCGTGGATGCTCAGAAAAGCGATGATTCATTCCTCCATCAGTGGGACTTTGCCATGGCGGGTCGGACTATTATCTCTTAGGCCGCCGCTTTGACCTTGCGGGCGTTGCGATTCGGATGACGTAGTCGGCTTGCTGGGCGAAGATTTTTTTGTCTGAATATTTGGCGGCGACGCTGTGGGAGGATTTAGTGTTGATTACATGGCGGTAAAACAATGGCCAGTGTCCGTTTCATTCAGTGCAATATCCGAAAAACTCTAGGTAATTGTACGACTTGATTTTTTCCTTAGTTCTGCGCTTCTGGATAGATTCAGTCAACATAGGATATGAAAACTTTCCATTGCAACGATTCTCTTGCTCAACCTATCCGTGGCCATCAAAGGAACACGGTTGCTCAGCTTGCCGTTACCGTCTTCGCTTCTGTGCTCCCGTTCTGTTGTGGCGCACAGATGAACACTGGCAGTACGGGTGGCGACGGCGCTTTGGATTATTCTGCATACGCGAATTCCAACACAAACATCGTCATTGATATGCACGATCATCCGAATGGGGTTTATCAATATACCTATGTCAAAATTCCAACCGGCGTGACAGTGTCTTTCATTCCGAATGCGAATAACACGCCGGTCAATTGGTTGGTGCAAAACAATGTCGTAATAAATGGAATAATAAATGTGTCCGGCCAACCGATAACCAGTTCACAAGGCAGTCTTGGGGGGCCCGGCGGTTACCGAGGTGGCAATGCCGCAAATGGCAATACCCCCGCGACGTCCGGGCAAGGCCCGGGAGGTGGCGCGGGCGGCGCCAGCTACGGCTATGGAGGGACGTCAGGCACGTATAGTTACGGAAACATTTTTTTGATTCCACTTTTGGGCGGTTCGGGCGGGGGCGGGTCCGGTGGCTCAAACTGTGGAGGTTACTATCCAGGCGGCACCGGTGGAGGAGGTGCAATTCTTATCGCCGCGTCGGGTTCCATCACTTTATCCGGCACAATACTCGCGAATGCCGGAAGCGAACTTTGTGCCGGTGGCCCCGGCAGCGGGGGAGCGGTCCGCCTAGTCGCGTCGCAAATTACGGGAAGCGGT
>Ga0134128_10006892_pt1 | contig 13741 bp, 17 predicted proteins | sample KB31754_FD_96462 | JGI IMG/M metagenome (GOLD analysis project Ga0134128, IMG submission 96462) | Terrestrial soil microbial communities with excess Nitrogen fertilizer from Kellogg Biological Station, Michigan, USA - KB3-175-4 | ecosystem: Environmental > Terrestrial > Soil > Unclassified ... | reverse complement strand
GACCTGCAGCGCACCATTCACGCGCACCCGACGCTGTCGGAAGCGGTGCACGAGGCCGCGCTCGCCGCCGACAGGCGCGCGATCGACTCGATCAACCGTTAGTTGGGTCGCTCAACTGCGCGTGACGGCCGCGAAGGCCCAATCGCGGCCCTTTCCCCGGGCCATCGCCTGGTTGATCCAGACCATACCGAACGGCTCAAGGATGCGCGCTTGCGAGAGGCCGCCGGCATCGAGGGCCTCGAAGCCAAGATCGCGCAGAAGTTTCGCGATCGTGGCCTTGGCCGAGTCATCGTCGCCGGCCATGAACATCACCGGTGGAACGGGGAAACCCGAGGCGTCGCGCATGATGTCCGCGCCCACCTGGTTGAGTGTCTTCACTACTTTTGCCTGCGGAATCCACTTCGCCACCGTTTCCCCGGCGGAAGTGGAAAAACCACGCTCGAGCGAGAACACGCCATCGCGAACCGTCAGGGGATTCATGCAATCGATGACGATCTTTCCGCTCAGGGACCCCAGGGCTGATAGGGCATCTTCCGCGGCGTTCCAGGGCAGCGCCAGCACGACGACCTCTCCGGCCTGGGCGGCCTCGCGAGGGCTCATTGCGGCCGCATCTGTTTTGTCGCGCAGGGATCTGACATTCGGGTCGGCCACGTCTCGAACGCCCAGCACGATCTGGTGACCGGCTCGCGCCCAACCGGTTGCCAGGGCGCTGCCGACGTTTCCGGTGCCAATGATCGCGATCTTCATGGGCGTCCTCCTCCAGTGTCGGCACCTGATTACAGGGGAGGCTCTTCGGTCGAGTCAAGTCCTATCTCGTGCAGTACACGCGGAGGCGCACCGTGGAGGTGACGCTCCGGTTGGACCTAACCTGCGCGGCGCGCCTGGATGACGTTCGGGACGGCACCCAGGCGGTGCAGCACACGCGCAAGCTGCTCCAGATTGCTCACCGGTACCGTGAGGCGCACGTGCGCGGTGCCGGCTGCATGGTCCGTCGTCGTCGACATGGCGTCGATGCTCAGTCGCTCGAGCGCCAGCACGTCCGTCAGATCTCGCAGCAGTCCGCGCCGGTCGTAGGCCGTGATGGCGATCTCTGCGGTCACTCCTGATGCACCCGAGCTCCACTCGACCTGCAGTACGCGCTCGGGCTTGACGTCGCGCATGCGTGCGAGACTCGAGCAGTTGCTGCGGTGGATAGTGACGCCGCGTCCTACTGTGACATAGCCCGTGATCGGTTGCGGCGGCAGCGGCGCGCAGCAGCGGGCAAGGATGATCGGGAGATTCCCAACACCTTCGACCTCGACAGGTGACTTGCCGCGTCCTATGCCCGGCCGCGCGGGGCGAGGCATGGGTACGGGCGGCTCCGGTGCGACGCTTATTTGATCGTCACTCGATGGCTGCTCGTGACCATCGGCGGCGGCCGCATCGTGCTTGCGGAACCACGCACGCACCTTCGTTCGATTGCGGGGTGAGGCCAGATAGCCCTGCTCGGGCGCGAGCCAGTCGCGGCTCGGCGCATCCTGCCTGCCGGTGATGATCTCGACGATCTCGCCGTTCGAGAGGGCGAAGGTCAGGGGCACGATCCTACCGTTCACCTTGGCACCCCGGCACCGATGGCCGAGCGAGGTATGGACGCTGTAGGCGAAGTCGAGCGGTGTAGCGCCGCGGGGCAGATCGATCACTTCCCCCTTCGGCGTGAGCGCATACACCCGGTCCTCGAAGAGCTCCGAGCGCACCTGCTCGAGGAACTCCCGGTCGGCCTCCGGTCCGCTCGCCGTGCGGCCATCGTCGGCCTGGGGCTCGAGAAGCCGGCGCACCCATTCGATCTTGCGCTGATACTGCGCATCGGGTGCCGCGCCTTCCTTGTAGGTCCAGTGAGCCGCGACGCCGAGCTCGGCGTGCCCGTGCATCTCGCGGGTGCGGATTTGCACCTCGACGCTCTTGCTCTGGGGTCCGATCACCGCCGTGTGGATGGAGCGATAGAAGTTGCCTTTGGGTGTGGCGATGTAGTCATCGAACTCACCCGGGATGTAAGTCCAGAGACCATGGACCACTCCCAGTGCGGCGTAGCAGTCGCGGATCGTCGCGACGATGACGCGTACCGCGCGAACGTCGAAGAGCTGCTCGAAGGCGAGCTGCTTGCGCTGCATCTTCCTGTGGATGCTGTACATGTGCTTCGGACGCCCATAGACCTCCGCCTCGATGCCGGCGGCCAGAAGCTGCGTACGCAGTCGTACGCAAAGCTCCTCGATGTACTGCTCGCGATCGGCGCGGCGCTCGTTGAGAGCGCTCGCGATCCGCCGATACTCGTCCGGCTCGAGGTACCGGAACGCCAGATCCTCGAGCTCCCACTTCAGCTGCCAGACGCCCAGCCGATTGGCGAGTGGAGCGAACACCGCGCGTGCCTCGATCGCACGACGCTCCTGCTCGGCGAGCCCGACGTCAGCCGGCAGGTCCTTGGCATGGCGAAGCGCAACCAACTGCTCGGCGAGACGCGCAAGGATGAGGCGTGGATCGCTGACGACCGCCAGGAGCATCTTGCGCAGCGTCTCCGCCTGGCGCCCGTCGAGTCCCTGGGAGGGGGACCAGTTGCGTGGCAGTCCGAGCTCGCCGAGCTTCAGAAGAGCGCTCGCCGTGTCGGCGGCGGATCGTCCCGCGATGGCTGCGAGGCGCTCGGCCCCGCGGCGAGTGTCCGATCCCGCCTGTCCGGCAATTTCAATGGCCGCCTTTACCAGCACCGCGTTAGCGAGGCTTCCATCGGATGTCAGGGCGCCAAGCACCTCGGCGGTCTCGGCCGCCAGGCCCAGAGCTCCAGGCGCGAGCGCGGTCAGCTCCTCGATCCCGCGCTGGGTGGCGGCGATCGACTCGATCAGCTCGGGCGGGCAGAGTTGCCGGGTTTCCATTGCTGCCTGAAGAGCCCCTTTGCGGCTATCATAACCGCCAGTTTTCCCGGGGGCGGCGCCGTGGCACCCGGCCGCAAGCCCGCCGCCCCAGGATCGTGTGAGACTTTATGGCCAGCCATACCAAGTGGGCGAATATTCAGCACATCACGGGCGGCATCGCGAGGGTGATGCGCGGCCCGGCGACTTTACCTGGGCGTCCGCTGCTGCGTCAGGGCTCGGGCGGCGACTCGGCCGAGACCCCGGAGCCTGTCCGCTACGAGGGTTACGGCCCCGGCGGGGCGGCTGTGCTCATCGAGTGCATCACCGACGACCGCAACCGCACTCGGGCGGATCTGCGCCGGACCTTCACCGAGCATGGGGGGCACCTCGGCGCCGAGGGCTCGGTGAGCTACCTCTTCAACCAGGTCGGCCTCATGACCTATCCGCCCGGCACCGACGAGGAGCGGCTCATGAGGGCAGCGCTCGAGGCCGGTGCCGAGGACGTCGTCCCCAACTCCGATCGCTCCATCGAAGTGCTGGCCGATCCGATGGAGTTTGATACGGTGCGCGCGATCCTGACGGACCGTGGCTTTGAGCCGGCCGCGGCAGAAGTGACCGAGCGCGCCTCTCTGACGACTCCGCTCTCAGGCGAGCCGGCGGAGCAAATGGTGCGTCTGCTCGAGACGCTCGAAGACCTGGATGATGTGAGGAACGTGTACTCGAATGTCGAGATATCGCACGAGGTCCTGGCGCGCATTTGATCCGGGCGCCACGCGCCTGCAGCCCGCCTGCGCCGTGGGCGCCAGCCTGCGAATCCTCGGCCTCGATCCGGGATCGAGGCGGACGGGGTATGGTGTGATCGAGCGCCGCGGCACGGATTGGGTGCACGTGGCGCATGGGTGCGTGACGGTGGCCGCGGCGGAAGAGACTCTCGCTGAGCGGTTGCGAGTCATCTTCGAGAGCCTGCGCGAGCTCATCGCCGCCCACGGCCCGGGAGAGGTTGCCATCGAGCGAGTGTTCGTCAACAGGAATGTCGATAGCGCGCTCAAGCTCGGTCAGGCGAGGGGAGCGGCGCTGTGCGCAGTGCCCAAGGGCCTGCCTGTGTTCGAGTATGCGCCGCGCGCCATCAAGCTCGCGCTGGTGGGCTCGGGCGCCGCGGAGAAGCCGCAGGTGGCCCACATGATCCGCACCCTGCTGGGGCTCCAGGGGCGCGTCTCCCCGGACGCCTCCGATGCTCTCGCCGTGGCCATCTGTCATGCCCATTCGCGGCGCCTTCAGGAGCTTGCGCTGCAGGCGGCGGCGCCAGCGTGCGGGCACGGCGAGACGCCCGAAATGACGCAGCCCTCGTCGCGATGATCGGATCGGTACGGGGGCGCATCCTTGCGAAGGCCCCACCGCAACTGCTCGTTGAAGCCGGCGGCCTGGGCTACGAGCTCGAGGCGCCGATGTCCACCTTCTTCCATCTGCCGCCGGTCGGGGAGGAAGTGCGGCTGCTCACGCACCTCGTGGTGCGTGAGGACGCTCACGTGCTCTATGCATTCGGCACCGAGGGCGAGCGGCGTCTCTTTCGCAGCCTGATCAGGGTCTCCGGCGTCGGCCCGAAGATCGCCCTGGCGCTGCTCTCGGGCATCAGTGTCGAGGCGTTCGCGCAGTGCGTGCAGAGTCAGGATGTGGCCGCGCTCATCAAGGTACCGGGCATCGGCCGCAAGACCGCGGAGCGCCTGGTCGTAGAGATGCGCGATCGCCTGGAGGCAGCCGGCCCGGCGGCGGCGAGCGCCGTACCGGCGGGGGCGAGCCCCGAGGCCGAGGCCTTCGGTGCGCTGGTGGCCCTAGGCTACAGGCCTGCGGAGGCAACCCGCTTGCTCAAGGCCGTGGGTCCGGGTACACATTCCACCGAAGAGCTGATCCGACGCGCCCTGAGGGGCGCGGCGCCGGAGTAGACCCATCTTGCAAGCTGAAAGAACGATCGGCGCCGAGGCCACGCGAGAGGACGAGGTCGTCGAGAAGGCCATCCGGCCGAGGCGACTCACCGAATACGTCGGGCAGCCGAAAGTGAAGGCGCAGCTCGACATCTTCATCAGCGCCGCGCGCCAGCGGGCCGAGGCGCTCGATCACGTGCTCATCTTCGGGCCTCCCGGGCTCGGCAAGACGACGCTCGCCAACATCATCGCCGCGGAGCTCGGCGTGAGCCTGCGCCAGACCTCGGGGCCGGTGCTGGAGCGGCCCGGGGACCTCGCGGCCATCCTCACCAACCTGCAGCCGCGCGATGTGCTGTTCGTCGATGAGATCCATCGTCTCTCGCCGGTCGTCGAGGAAGTGCTCTACCCGGCGCTGGAGGATTGTCAGCTCGACATCATGATCGGGGAGGGCCCGGCGGCGCGCTCGATCAAGCTCAACCTGCCGCCCTTCACCCTGGTGGGCGCCACGACCCGCGCGGGGCTTCTGACTTCGCCGCTGCGTGATCGCTTCGGCATCGTGCAGCGCCTGGAGTTCTACGACGTGGAGGACCTCGAGCGCATCGTGCTGCGCTCCGCGGCCATACTGGGCGTGCCCGTGGAAGGTCAGGGAGCGCGCCGCATCGCGCAGCGCTCCCGCGGAACGCCACGGATAGCCAACAGGCTCCTGCGGCGGGTGCGCGACTACGCTCAGGTGAAGGCCGACGGCCGCATCGCGGAGGCGGTCGCGGAGGCCGCGCTCGATCTGCTCGAGGTCGACCCCCAAGGCTTCGACACCCTCGATCGCAAGCTCCTCATGACCATCATCGAGAAGTTCGATGGCGGCCCGGTTGGCATCGACAGCCTCGCGGCGGCCATCAGCGAGGAGCGCGGCACGCTCGAGGATGTGATCGAGCCCTTCCTCATCCAACAGGGATTTCTCATCCGCACCGCGCGCGGACGCATGGTGACCCGCGCCTCCTATCTGCATTTCGGCCTCAGGGCCCCGGAGCGCGCCGCGACCCCGCTGTCGCTTTTCGAGGACGAGCGGTGAGCGTCTTCTCGTGGCCGGCCCGTGTATACTGGGAAGATACCGACGGGGGTGGGATAGTCTATTATGCGAACTATCTGCGCTTCCTCGAGCGGGCGCGCACGGAGTGGCTCAGATCGCTCGGCTACTCCCAGCAGATCCTCGCCCGGGAGCCCGGTATCGTATTTGCGGTGGCCGGCCTCACAGCCGAGTACCGCCGCCCGGCGCGGCTCGACGATGAGCTCACGATCACCTGCGTGCCGCACCCCGAACGGGTGGCGACGATCCGGTTCGAGCAGGCGATTTTCCGGGGCCGCAGCCCCGGCGAGGAGCCGCCGATCTTCACCGCCGAGGTGCGGATCGTTTGCGTCGATGCGCAGACGCTGAAGCCGAGGAGGCTGCCCGAGTCCCTGATGAACGTGTTGACCTGACCGCCTGCAGATATGAACGGACAACTCTCCATCATCCGCCTGGTGGTCGAGGCGAGCATCCCCGTGCAGATCGTCGTGGGGTTGCTGCTGCTCGCCTCGCTCACCTCCTGGGCCATCATTTTCAGGAAGCGTCTGCTTCTCTGGCGCGCGGCGCGCGAGGCGGACCAGTTCGAGAACAACTTCTGGTCCGGCGGCGACCTCTCGCAGCTTTATCGCGCGATCGAGTCGCACGGCGGCGCGACCGGCATGGCGAGCATTTTCGAGTTCGGCTTTCGCGAGTTCGCGCGCCAGCGCCAACAGGGATCGGTTGCCTCCGATCAGCTCCTCGAGGGTGCGCGCCGCGCCATGCGCGTGGCGCAGCTGAAGGAGATCGATCGGTTGGAGCACAGCCTGGCGACACTCGCCACGGTGGGCTCCACCAGCCCTTACGTCGGCCTCTTCGGCACGGTATGGGGCATCATGACGGCATTCTCCTCGCTCGGCGATGTCCAACAGGCGACGCTCGCCTCGGTCGCGCCCGGCATCTCCGAGGCCCTGGTGACGACGGCGATCGGCCTTTTTGCCGCGATCCCGGCCGTGGTCGCCTACAACCGGTTCGCGGACCAGGTGGGGCGCCTCGAGGTTCGCTTCGATGCCTTCATGGAGGAGTTCTCCACCATCCTGCAGCGGCACGCGGCCCGCGGCGCGCCGGCAACACCGGTGACTGCTGCACCGGCTGGGGGCGCAGTCCCTTCGGCCGTGGTGTCCGGCACGGCCGGAGCCCGCTAGGAGGTCCGCATGGCTCAAGTTTCCCGCGGCCGGCGGCTGATGGGCGAAATCAACGTCGTGCCCTACATCGACGTGATGCTCGTGCTGTTGATCATCTTCATGATCACGGCGCCGCTGCTCACGCAGGGCGTGAAGGTCAATCTGCCGAAGGCCGCGGCGGAACCTCTGCCGGCGAAAGATGCCAAAAATCCCATCGTGCTGTCGGTCGATGCGCAGGGGCAACTCTTTCTCAATATCGCCTCCGACCCGCACGCAGCCCTGGATTCCGGTGCCGTCCTGGCGCAGGTGACGGCGGCTCTGCAGCAGGAGCCGGAAAGGGCCGTAGTGGTCAAAGCGGATAAATCGGTCTCCTATGGTGTGGTGATGCAGGCCATGGTGATCATGCAGCACGCCGGGGCGAGCAAGGTCGGAATGGCCACCGACCCGCTTCCACGTACGCCGCCACCCACGGGAAGGTGACGGATCACGCTCCGATGCCGCCCGAATCTGTACGCGACCGCTGGGTGTCTATCGGGATGTCCGTGCTGCTGCACGGCAGCCTGGTCGCACTGCTCGCCGTCGGCTGGTGGCACTTCCGTCACCCGGCGCCGGCGCCCAGCCTGCCCATCGACGCGAACGTGGTGGATGCGCGTACCCTGAAGGGTATGGGGACCGCCCAGACACCCGCACCCAAGCCGAAGCCGGCTGCGCAGGCTCAGCCGCCGCCCGCACCCCCGGCTGAAGGGCCGCCGCCACCCACGCCGGATGAGGTGGCCATGCGTCAGCAGGCAGCCAGGGAGGAAGCGGAACACGAGGCCAAGGCTCAGCAGCAGCTCCTCGCGCGCCAGCAGGCGAAGCAGGCCCGCGAGGACGCGGAGCGCCAGGCGCAGGCGGAGGCGGCGGAGCAGGCCGCCGAGGCAAAGAAGGCCGAAGAGGCGAGGCAGGCGGCTGCGGCCAAGCTCGCCAAGCAAAAGAAGCTCGCCGAAGCCAGGAAGAAGGCCGAGGCGGAGAAGCTCGCCCAGCAGCGCAAGCTCGCCGAGGAGCGCCAGGCGGAGGCTGAGCGGCAGGCGCGCGTAGCGGACCTGCAGCAGAGCCTGAAGGAAGAGGAGCGCGCCTCGGCTGCGAGCGGTGCCCTGGCGAGCTGGCAGGCCCAGATCACCGCGCGGATCCAGCATGCCTGGATCAGGCCGCCCACGGCACAGCAGGGCCTGGATTGCGTTTTGAACGTTACTCAAGTGCCAGGGGGCTCGGTCACCGGCGTGAGCATTGGCGACTGCAACGGCGACGAGGCGGTCCGGGAGTCGATCGAGGCGGCCGTCTACCGCGCCTCGCCCCTGCCTCCGCCGCCCGACCCTTCACTTTTCGAGCGGCAGCTCGTCATCGAATTCAAGCCGAACAATTGACCGTACGAGACCATGAAACTGACATCCAGACCCGCGGCTTTTCTGCGCACTCTCCTGGCGGTACTGACCACCGCCTGCCTGATGGCACCCGCCGCGATGGCGCAACTCAAGATCGAGATCACCTCGGGGGTGACCAACCCTGTGCCGATCGCGATCGTGCCGTTCGCGCAGGCGCCGACGGACAACACCGATGTCGCCGATGTCGTTCAACACGATCTCGTCGGCAGCGGCCGCTTCACGGCGCTCGCGCGTGAGCGGATGCCGGCGCGGCCCACGACTGCTGCGGCCGTGAAGTTCGCGGACTGGAAGGCGGCCGGGAGCGATTATATGGTGGTCGGTCAGGTGACGCCGGTTGCGGGCGGACAGCTCGCGGTGGATTTCAACCTCCTCAACACCCTCACCGGCCAGAGCATCAGCCGACAGCGATTCGTCGGCACGGCCTCCGCGCTGCGCAACGCCGCGCATCGCGTGAGTGATGCGATTTACCAGGCCATCACCGGCATCCGCGGCGCATTCGCAACGCGGATTGCCTACATTGCGCTCGTGGGGCAGGGTGCCGATCAGCGCTTCCAACTGGTGATTGCCGATGCCGACGGCTACAATCAGCATCTGATCCTCGAGTCGCGGTTTCCTCTCATGTCGCCGGCGTGGTCGCCGGATGGCCAGTGGATCGCCTATGTCTCGTTCGAGAATCATCTCTCGGCCGTGTATGTGCAGCGCGTGCTGACCGGCGAGCGGTCGCGAGTCTCCATGCGCGCCGGCATCAACGGCGCGCCGTCCTTCTCACCCGACAGCCGCAAGCTGGTGCTTACCCTGAGCGGCGACAGCGGCCACCCGGAGATCTACATCCTCGACCTCAGCACCCAGCATCTGACACGCCTCACCGACACACCGGCCATCAACACCGAGGCGGTCTGGTCGCCCGATGGCCGGTACATCTATTTCACCTCGGACCGTGCGGGTGAGCCGCAGATCTACCGGATGAGCACGACCCCGGGCAGCCCTCCGGAGCGCATCACCTTCACCGATGAATACAACGCCGATCCGCACCTCTCGCCCGACGGAAAGCTCCTGACGATGGTGACGCGCGACGATAGTGGCGGCTACCGCATCGGCCTGCAGAATCTCGCGACCGGGGATTTTCGGGTGCTGACGCACGGCCGGCTGGACACCTCACCGACCTTCGCGCCGAACGGCGCCACGATCATGTATGCCGTGCGGCCGGGCCAGGGGCAGGCGGGTATCCTGGCGACCATCTCCGTCGATGGGCTCACGGGCCTGTCCCTGAAGCCTACTCAGGGCGAGGTCCGAAGTCCCGCGTGGGGTCCGTTCATTCATTAGCCGTTCAGTAGCCAAGTCCGAACGTCCAACAAGAGCTGCCGCGTGGCGGCGAACCTGGAGAAGGGTCCATGTACCGTAGAACTCTAATCGTCATGTTGCTGGCCGGGTGCCTTGGGCTCACGGCATGCGCGAGCAAGCCGCCGAAGCCGTCGGCCGGGCAACAGCAGGCCGGTGCGAACGGCGCCGGCGCCGAATCCTCCGGCGCTCAGGGGGGTGAGAACGCCAACGGCGGTCCCTTCGGCAATCAGAACTCGGTGCCTGGTCCGCAGGAGGGTACGCTCGCCAAGCGCACGATCTATTTCGATTTCGACAGCGCCGTGATCAAGGACGAGGGCACTGAGATCGTCGCAGCCCATGCGAAGTACCTCTCGGACCATGCGGATGCGCGCGTACGCCTCGAGGGGAACACCGACGAGCGCGGCTCGCCGGAGTACAACATTGGCCTCGGCATGCGCCGTGCGCAGGCCGTCCGTCAGGCGCTGCTGCTGCAGGGAGCCTCTGCCGCCCAGCTCACCGTGGTGAGCTACGGCTCCGAGCATCCGGTCGACCCGGCACACAATGAGTCGGCGTGGGTCAAGAACCGGCGCGTCGACATCGTCTATCTCACCCCCAGCATGCAGCCCCCGCAGGCGCCGCATTGAGATTGTCGCGTCCAGGGCAGTCAGTTCCAAGGAGTCCGCCATGCGCCCCATCATCCCTCTAGCGCTCGTCACCGTGCTCGCGGCCGGCTGCGCCACGGCTCCCGATCAGGACCCGGTGCAGATCAGACTCAATGACCTCGATGGACGGGTGTCCAGGGTCGAGAGGGTCGTATCCAACCAGAGCCTCATGCAGATGGCGCAGCAGGTGGATACGCTGCAGGCCGAGGTGCGCGATCTGCGCGGTCAGATCGATGACCTGCAGAACCGCAACCAGGCACTGACCAAGCAGCAGCATGACCTGTATGCCGATCTCAACAAGCGGGTCGGCACGCTCGAGCATGGAGGCGCGGCGGGCGGAGGGGCTGCAGCAGCCGGCTCGGATAGCGGGCAGGGCGTCTCATCCACGGAGCAGTCGATCTACAGCCAGGCCTTCGATGCCCTGAAGGCGGGCAACTACACGGTGGCGATCAGCGGCTTCCAGGACTTCCTCAATCAGTATCCCTCCAGCCCGCTCGCACCCAACGCCGAGTACTGGCTGGGAGAGGCTCACTACGTGAACCGCGACCTCTCCTCGGCGGCGAGCGCTTTCCAGGCCGTGCTCGACAAGTGGCCGAGCTCAGCGAAGGCGTCGGACGCCATGTTCGACCTCGCCAATACTCAGCTCGCACAGGGCGAGACGGCCAAGGGGCGCGCGACGCTGCACAAGGTCGTGAGCCAGTTCTCCGGCACCGACGCCGCCAGCCGGGCGCAGGCGCGCCTCAAGCAGCTCTCATCGCAGTGACGGGTGCAGGTGGCGCGACTCAGGATCAGCGAGATCTTCTATTCCCTGCAGGGTGAGGCCGACACCGCCGGGGTTCCCACGGTTTTCGTACGCCTCACCGGATGCCCGCTGCGGTGTCAGTATTGCGATACCGAGTACGCCTTCCACGGCGGCGAGTGGTGGGAGGTCGAGGCCGTGGTGGAGAAGGTGCGCGAGCTGGGTGGCCGCTATGTCTGCGTAACGGGAGGCGAGCCGCTCGCGCAAAAGAACTGCCTTCTCCTCCTCACTCAGCTCTGTGATGCCGGCTGGCGCGTGTCGCTCGAGACGAGCGGTGCGATGCCGCTGGAGGGAGTTGACGAGCGGGTAGTGCGGGTCGTCGACGTGAAGACTCCCGGGTCGAAAGAGGAGTCGCGCAATCTCTACGGGGAGCTCGCGCGCCTGGGCGCGAAGGACCTCGTCAAGTTCGTGATCTGCGATCGTGGCGACTACGACTGGAGCTGCGCGAAGATTCGGGAGCTCGGGTTGGAAGGGCGCTGCACGGTGCTCTTCTCTCCGAGCCACGAGCAGCTGGCCGCCCGCGAGCTCGCCGACTGGATCCTGGAGGACCGGCTGCCGGTGCGCTTCCAGGTTCAGCTCCACAAATATCTCTGGGGCAACGTGCCGGGAAAGTAGGTCGCCATGGCATCCCACCGCGCCGTCGTGCTCGTCTCCGGCGGTCTCGATTCCGCTACGACATTGGCCCTCGCGCGCTCGCAGGGCTTCGAATGCTATGCGCTCTCGGTCGATTACGGCCAGCGTCACTCCGCCGAGCTCGATGCGGCGATGCGCGTCGCGGCCGCCCTGGGCGCCCAGGAGCATCGCATCATGCGTCTCGACCTGGCCGGCATCGGCGGGTCCGCACTGACCGACAACTCGATTGCCGTCCCGGAGCAGCCCACGGCGGGGATTCCGGTGACATACGTTCCCGCGCGCAACACGATTCTGCTCGCGCTCGCCCTCGGGTGGGCGGAGGTCCTCGGCGCCGAGGACATCTTCATCGGCGTCACGGCGATCGATTTTTCGGGTTATCCCGATTGCCGTCCAGCCTTCATCGAGGCCTTCAGCCATCTCGCCGCGCTCGCGACGAAGGCGGGCATCGAAGGCCATCCATGCCGCATTCAGGCGCCGCTCGTCTCCTGGTCCAAGCAGCGCATCATTCGTGAGGGCACGCGCCTCGGCGTCGACTATTCCCTGACCGTCTCCTGCTACCAGGCCGACGATCTCGGTGCCGCCTGCGGCCGCTGCGACTCCTGCCGCCTGCGTCGCGCCGGGTTCGAGGACGCGGCGGTCCCGGATCCTACGGTCTACCGGCGCCTGTAAGACTCAAAACTCCAATACCCGGACATGGCCGGCGTTGCCGTAATCGATGATGGCCTGATCGCGCGTGACGAGAATAAGTCCTTTGGTGCGGGCGGCAGCAATCAGGAAGCGGTCGGCGGGATCTCCATGAGCCTCTCCGGGCAGAAGGGTGCTCTCGGCGGCTGACTCCGCATCAAGAGGCAGGAGCATGATGCCCGCTGGCGCGAGTGCGTCTCGCACCCAGTCTCGAAGTGGCGCCGAGAGCTGAATTCTGCCTTTGGCGTGCTGGACGCCGATTTCCCAGATCGAGATGGGCGAGATCCGCAGACCCTCGGCCTGGCGCGCCTGATCCAACTTCCTGACGCCTGCCGCAGTCAGGCGCTCCGCGTTCCCTTCGGCGTACCAGAGCCATATGTGGGTGTCGAGGAGGAGCGCGCTCATTTTTTGCGAGCGGGCTTCACCGAGCGCCTGGTAGCCTTGTACAGGTGATCTTCATCGCCCGACAGGGCGCTCCATTCGACATCGAGCGGCGCCATGACATCGCCGCTGATCCTCAGCGTGCCCTTCATGTAGCCGAACAGGGAGCCGGTGTCTGCGGGTAGGGGTGCCAGTTGCGCCACCGGCCGGCCGTGCTTGGTGATGATGATCGGCTGACGGGTCTTTTCCACCTCATCCATCAGCCTGAGGCATTCGGCCTTGAACTGTGCGGCAGAAATAGCCACGGAACCTCATGACCATAAAATGTGGTCACATCATAATCCCGGCTGCTGAGCTCAGTCAATGGCTCGGTACGGGACTGCGCTGGCCCCTTCCCCCAGCGCTGGCCGTGGCGCTGGCGCTGTCCGGCATGGACGATGGCGACGCATTTCTGATCGCCCCGCCACGAGCTGGTGGCACCCGATGCGGCGGTGGGGCGACCTCGAATTCGCCGCCGCATCCGATTCCGCGGTCTGCCGGCGCCTGTAGTATCATTCGCGCCCCGCGCGGCGCACATCCATCCAGGGTCAGGCTGCCGCTCACTCCTCGATGGGGCGTTAGCTCAGTCGGTAGAGCATCGGACTTTTAATCCGCTGGTCGACGGTTCGATTCCGTCACGCCCCAATTAAAGCACTTTGGTACGTTCCGGTCACATGGGTGACGGTTTATACCGGAGACATGGGTAACACTTTTGCGCTGAAGGGGTTCTCGGCGCTGGTGATGCGGCATGTCTCGTGATCGAAGAAGCCTAAATCATACT
>Ga0134128_10006889_pt1 | contig 13743 bp, 5 predicted proteins | sample KB31754_FD_96462 | JGI IMG/M metagenome (GOLD analysis project Ga0134128, IMG submission 96462) | Terrestrial soil microbial communities with excess Nitrogen fertilizer from Kellogg Biological Station, Michigan, USA - KB3-175-4 | ecosystem: Environmental > Terrestrial > Soil > Unclassified ... | reverse complement strand
GCTTGAGGGTCCCGTTAACGACAGCGGACACTCCATTTGCTGTGGAGTAAAACGAGTGGGGCACGAGCTCCTCCCTCTCCACCGCGGAGTAGCTCCAGTCCATCTCGCCTGAATTGGACAGCAGCGCCTGACCGGTGGCATAGTCCAACAGATCGACCTCACAATAGAAAGCGGTCCCGCTCAGGCGCTTGGCGATGACCATCGCCAAGCCGGTACATAAATCTCCAGTGCACGCAAAAGGAATGCCTTGTGCGGTGAGTCGCGACACGGCATAACACCCGAGAACTCCCAGCCTGGGATCCTCTCTCCAGCCGGCACTGTGACAGTTCACCGCGCCGCCGTCCAATTGGTTAGATTTGACGACACTCTCAAGGGCGAGAGCGAGACGCGCCGAGGCGTGCAGGCTATCGCTGGTCAGCCGTTCGCACGAAAAGCTTTTTTTCATGCAAGCCATCTCCTCCAACAGCACGTTGTCCGGCACTTCCGCGAATGTTTTCTGAAGCACGGCAACAGGAATCGTCGAGGTGCTGTTCAGACCATTGTGCGCGAGAACATCGTCATCGAGCCGAACGTCCAGCATGCCCTCAAACGGTTCACCAATCATTCCCAGCCGGAGCCGGCTCAATGAAGTTGCAAGCGCGGCGGAATGCAACTGCTGCGTGACCTGGGCTCGTGCACTGACATCCTGCCAATGGCCGGTGGTCAGGAGGAATCGTTTTCCTTCACGCAGGAGAGCGTTGGTAAGAGCCAGGGTTCCCACATTTCCGCTGTGACTCACCAGCGCCGCTGCGTCATATCCAGGCGGCAGAGAGACTGATTCATGGGTATTCCAGATCACGAGGGCCGCGCCGGCAGTTCGGACGGATTCCATACCCACATCGGCCTTAGCTGCCATCATCGGGATCAGCAACAAGACATCGATGTTTTCTTCCGCCAGTTGGCTTGCAGATTCGCGGGCGGCCGCAACACAACACATCAGACCACCGTCGATCACATCGAAGTTCTCGCGGATCACGTCGAGGACCTGCTGATACCACTGATGTTTGCTCTCCTTAAGATCGGGCGGCATGCCGCTGTAGTAGTCGAAAAAGAGACCCTGAGCGCCGACTCGATATTTGCGTGTCATCCGTGGAAGTGGTTTCATTCGGCCATCCTGGTCTTCGCAAGCCTCTTGGAATCTGCTTCGATGGCGGATTCCACACACGGAAGGTCGGGTGTCTGGATTGATGAAAATCGCTTCTAACCCAATCGCTGGGGGTAGCCCTTCCAACCGCCCGTAACGTGGATGAGCTCCGCCGTGATGTAGCGCGCGGCGTCGCTCAAAAGGAATTCAATGACGCCGGCGACATCGTCGGGAGTGCTCGTCCGGCCCAGAGGAATACTGGCCTCGACCGCCCGATCAAACTGCTCCTGATCCATGCCCGAAAGACGGGCTTTCTCACGAAACCACTTCTCCATTCCGGTACCGCGCACCACACCGGGCGCAACGGCATTGACCGTGATTTGAAATTTGGCGAGTTCCATGGCGAGAGAGCCGGTAACGCCCCAGAGGCCATATTTCGAGGCCATGTATGGACCCGACAACGCATTGGGAAAAAGAGCTGTCACGATGTTGATGATTCGGCCGCCGCGCTCCAGCCGGCTCATGATCCGCGCCGCAGCGCGGCACGCAAAAAAGGCCCCGGTCAGGTTGACCTGGAGGACCGATTCAAACTCATCATCGGTGATGTCCACGATTCTCTTTTGCAGGTGAATCGCTGCGGCGTTAATGAGCGTGTCGATTTGACCGTAGTGTTCCATGGTCTTTTCCATGCATTGATCCACCGAAGCACTGGAGCGAAGGTCGCATACGATACCCATGCCATGGACGGCTTCCGCTGCCTCCTGCGTGGCGTCCTGGTTCAGGTCCGCGACAACAATGCGTGCGCCTGCGGATGCCAGGCGATGAACGATCCCTTTGCCGAGCCCTCCGGCGCCACCCATGATCACGATAACTTTGCCCGATAGATGCGAGGTCTGCATGGCTACGCTCTTAAGTTTTCTTTGAACTGCGGCTCTGGATTTTGAGTTATTGAGGCCACCGCGATGGCTCGCCCGCATAATGTCTTTGGACTTGAGCATTGCCTGATATGATCCAAGTCAAAGAAACGGGCTTACCGGCTCCCATGTTCACTCCGGCATTCTTCTGAATCTTTTCTTCTGTTCAGCTCCTTAATGCTGCCCTCGCTTTGGCGAAGATTTGAACCGGGCCGAGAAGCCCCGATTCGAATAGAGGGTCATCTTTGCCCCAATACTTCCAGGTGGTAAATGCTACTCGCTCGGTGGGTCTCGGTTTATTCTCGACCAGCCACTGCGGCCAGCGGGCGAGCGGCGCACCCCAGCTCTTCGGAAACGGAACCGTTGAAGCTGGCGCCCACTCGCAGTCATCCGGCAACTGCTCGTCTCCAATAAGGCGATTCGGCCAGAGGTTGACGACCTGGATCTCCAAATCATTGTTCCCGGCGGCGAGTGCATCGGTGACGTCCACTGCAAAGGGCGGCTTCCACAGAATCCCGAGATTTTTGCCGTTCAACTTGATTTCGGCCATCACGCAAACTTTTCCCAGGTGGAGATAGAGGCGGCGATCCGGGCCCAGCATTCCCGTGGGAAGCATGAACCGTTTGCGATAAGTGGCCGTTCCGGAGAAGTACTTCACACCGCTGTCGGGATGCTCCGTCCAGGAGATGAGGCGCTCAAGGATCACACGTTGAGGAGCGCCCAGGTTTTTAGGGAAGGACAATTCCCACAGACCTTCGAGCGTGAATGGGCCGGGCAGCTGTGGGACGGTCGCCCTCAATGAATGGCCGGCCGCTGTTACGAAATTGTAGGTCCCTGCCTGAGCGGACTCCATGATCAACCCCTTGCCCTCCGCTTGTTTCACATCCACGACATTGAAGGGATAAGCCAGCCCGGGAGTGAGACCGTACATGGCCGCGCCATTGTGTTGAACAGAGACAATGGCTTCGGAGCGAGACTCGGCGTTTGCCCGGAATACCACGAACACCGATCCATATGGATCGAGGGTGATGGGAATAGAAATTCTGGATGTCCTTACGGCCCCTTCAGCAGTCAGAGCAACCGAAGCTGCGACTTCCGTGAAGAGGCACACCGGCTCGATACGCCCGCTGTCAGGCCACCACAATTCCGGTTTCTTGCCCGGCGTCCCGGTCCGGAAGATGCAAACAAAGTTTTTGGCTTCTGAGAGACCGTTGGCAACGAAATAGAAGTCATCGCCATGGAGGTTGCGATGAATGAACTGGATGTCCTGTCCGACAGCCACGCCATAGCAATCAAAATCGGGTGGCGTCGCCAGTTCCGCCATTACCCGACCCAGCGGCTCGCCCCACAACACTCTGCCGGCGCCGAAGCGATTTTCCCGGATGCTGCTCCCGTCGCATTCTCCCCACAACTCTTCCGCCAATGCCTTTACTTCAGCATCGCATCGCGGAAAGTCTGCCAGACTCGGTGAATTCACTGGGCGCGGCCCCACGATTGCCAGGCCATTCTTCACGAGTTCTTTAAGTTTTTTCAGCAGTGCCGGCGTCATGGTGCGCCCGGACTGCAATACCAAAAGTCGGTAACTCATCCCGCTCTTCAGAACGAGTCTACCTTCCTGGACTGTTGCATCCTTCAAGAGAATTTCCGGCGAAAGATAGTCGTAGTCGTAGCCCGGCGGCAAGGCAGGGTCCAGGTCTTTTCGCCAGGGCGCCGAGTACGGAGCGCCCTCACCGCCGAGATACGCGACGTCTGCAACAAACGTTCCGTTTTGGAGCAATGTCTGGCAGCGGGCGAGATAGGTATTCCAGGCCAGCGATTGTTCCCACCAGGTGTTGGTTCGGTCGTAATGAATGCCCCACGGCCCGGTGGTCATTCCCGGTTTTCGGTCCTGCCAGTATTGCATCGTGAAAAAGTTCATGACCAACCGATTGATGCCCCAAGTGAATGCGAGGTCCCCCAAAGGCTTCAGCGAGAACGGATGGTTGAGCCACTTGTCGTTGTCGGGCGTGGACGTAAAGGATTCCGCGCCGATGACCGGGCGGCCGTATGTATGGGCTGAGGATGTCATTGCCTTGGAGAAGAGATTGGAGATTTCGCTGGAGAGATCATGGCCTACCCAGAACTCGCCCATCGGTACATCGGCGCGCCCTCCATAGGCCAGTTCATCCAGGGGACCGGCACCGTACCCTTCAATCGAAAGAGTCAATCCGTGTTCGTGACTAAGCTCTCTCAAACGATCTGCGAAGTTTTCGAGAAGCAGGTCCGCGATGGTTCGCCTGAAATCCCATAAGAAACGTTCCGAATGCTCACCGCTTTCCATCGCACGGCCGGTCAAAATGAGCAGGTAAGGCAATGGATCGTAGCCTCGCCTTTTCTGAAACTGCTGCCTGAAATCCAAGGTCCAGTTTTGGGAGCCTATCTCCGCATCCCAACTGTCGACGTGCGTCATTTTGATGGCTGTCGCGCCGGCAGCGGTCTGGTCCTGGAGCAGCTTGGCGATTAATCCCTGAAACTGGGTTTCGATCGCTGCTCGGCTTAATTTGTCACATTCCAGGCCGACGCTTTCTTTTGGCGCCGGTTCGTTGGTGGCTCCGGTCGTCGTGTGTCCGACCCGAAGGACGGTCCATTTTCCGGGAGGCACATCCCAATGAAGCACTCCTTTGTCGTCTAACTTGTTGCTTAGATCGAGTATCTGATCCTTGCGAACGACGGTCTGCGTCGGGAATTCGGGCTGACCGGACCATTGGTCCAGCCCCAGAGTGAAACCGCCTTGGCGGGTATACAAAGCCTTTCCGGGAATGTTCTCGATCCTTGGCCCTTCGTGTAACTGGACTTCGGCGAGTGGAATGCCCTTGGAGAACGCCCCCCGCACCAAATCGGGTTCGATCAGGATCCTGTAATGCCGGGAGCTCACAGTTGGAAAATTTACGGAACAATGGGGCTCATACAGGCGCATTTCCCGCATCGTGCGATAGCTATTCCCATCGTCAGATACTTGAACGGATGCAGGTATGAAGCGCTGCCCCAGATCCGCGGTGTCCAACCCGATGCTTGCTGACTGCGCCGTGAAAGGTTCAGGGAAATCGATGTTGAGGTACTGCGAGTGGCCAGCGGCAGGTAATGGCAGCAGCGTCACTGTGCCAGGGTTTCCGTCCAGTAGCCTCGAAGAATCGAGTTCCTTTCGGTCTGCACCATACGTAATTTCGGGAGAGTAATCTGCGATACGTTTGTTGTCACCTGGAGGCGCTGGGAACGCCAAGACAGCAACATCGTTGTAGTAGTCCCTGACAGTTTTTGGTTGAGGCAGCGGAACGCTCACAGTCTTCGGACCCTCAACCGCCGTTTCGCTCCATACGACCATTTGCATGGAGAGCTCGGGAGTAATCCAGGGTCCGCCCGCACCCGCCCATCCTCCATCGTTATTCATGTCCAACGTGATACCCAGGCGGGTCGCCTCTTGGGTGGCATGCTGCATCAGATTCCGCCATTCCTGGCTCAAATAGGACACCGGTCCCTTGGGAATCAACAGTTCCACCTCCATAAAGATGGCGCCTCGAATTCCCACTTTCCGCATGGCCTCCAGATCGGCCGTAATAGCTTCACGGGAAAGATTGCCGCTGATGCAATACCAGTAGGTCCACGGCCACGCATCAGCCGCGGGAGACGAAAACAGTTGTGCGATCGATTCGGTGGTTCCAGGTGATTGTGTGGAATCAGGCTCCGCAGACTGTGTGTGAGCAGGATGGATACCTACAAGCCGGAGCAGCCTTGCTCCACTCGCGCACAATGCAGAATTCGCAACAAACTGTCGTCTTGTAATTCCCATGAGCCCTCAGATTGTCCGGTCACCTTGCGAAGTGCGAATAGTGGACAGCTTGTCCGCCTAGACTCACACCTTGCTCGCGCCAGGTGATCAGGTGCGGGTCTTCCCCGTATTGCAAAGGAATGCCTGCCGCATCCGGCGCCACGGTGGGACTGGCCTGCGGTGCGACGGCCGATGACGCCGCGAACAGGTGAGGCGTAAGGGCTGCTGCCGCCGACGCCGCCGCACCGCCGTAAAGAAACTCGCGTCGATTGAGTTGGACCATCGAGACCTCCTAATTGCTCGATGCGCTCACCCTTGCAGTTGCAAGGCAGCGCTCTGTGCCGTTTTATACATATTCAGCCGCGATGACAAAGAGATGTTCAAGATTCCGGATCTCGGTGTGCACAACGCCCTTGGAATCTCTGGTGAACTTCAGCGGGCTGCCCTCCGGCAGTTGTTTGAGAGACTTGACCTTCTTTCCCTGCGGCGCGCAGAGAGCAACCTTAACTAGCGGTACGGGCCGCGATGGGGGTAGCGGAGGGATATTCGCGACATTGAGTTGGAGGCGATTGTTCTTCGAGTCGTCATACGCGACTGCAAAAACGCCGAGATCGGCTTCAAGGCTGAACGTCGTAGGGGCATCTCCCAACAGCGACTTAATTATCTCGACGAACAACAATGAAGGGCCGTAGTCAGAGATTCCAATGGACGGGTCCCCGCCCTGCGTCGGAGCCTGATCGCCTTCAAGATCGATAGAGCTATAAATAACTTCGCCTTTGCCAAAGCTACGGCGGATGATTACCGGATCACTCGTGATACGGTACGGTGGCGAAGCGTGGATCGAGGAAAATTTGTGATCTTCGCGCGTCCCGGGCTCTTCGCTGTATGGGAGATCCAGTGTCGCCAGGACTTGCGTGTCCGCCACCGGCCGGATGCGCGTTGTGATCTTGGTTGGATGCGGTGGGCCATTCCGGGGAGCTCCATGGGCAACCACGGATCTGGGCGTAATAGCATTTTTGAGCCGGTCTGTCTGTGGATGGACATAGGCTACGCGGTGGTAGTCAATGCCTTCCAGGCTGCAGCCGAAGACGTCGGCCAAACCGAAATCGTTGTTCTTTCGTGCTCCGTCGAGCGTCAGCATCGAAGTGACGCCGCTCGCATACAGTTTTCCACCGCCCTGTACGTAGTTTCTGAAAGCTTCAACCTCCTCATCGGTCATCCTTACCACCTGAGGAAGAACGATGACTCGATACTGCGACAGCTCCTTCAGGTGCAGCTTGGTGATGGTTCCTACCGGAAGGTGGTTGATGCGCAATGCGCGTGATGCGCCTATCCATCCAATGACATGGGGCGATGTGGGGGGCAACACGGAATTGACGCTTGGATCGGAAAGCGAATGTCCGTTCTCGGCGAGAGCCATGCGCGAGGCGTCGCTGAAGTAGATGGCGACGTCCGCAATGGGCTTGCCTCCGACGCCCACCAGGTTCTCGTAAGGCTTCATCGCGTCAAAAAGTTTCCGGAGATCCTCTTCATAGAATTTCGCGCTTACATTTCCATTCGATTCGACGGCATCAATCGCCAGAAACTGGCTGTTGAAGGCAAGGGAGTACAAAGCGTTTTCGACAAATTGTTCTTCCTGGCTGATTACAGAGCTTGCGGCTCCAATGTAGCCGGTGAAGGCGTTCATATATTGAACGGTGCTCCGCGTGATTCCCGCAAAGAGGTGAAAGCTGGAGAAGATGTCCACGAGACGGAAGTCTCCACCAATGAGATCCTGCCCGCTCAATTCATCCACCGTGTCGCCCCATACCCAGGTGACCGGTTCCGGAGAGGCGTTGTTGAGGAGCGGAATCGCCGCATTTGCCCGTGAAATTTCCGCGACTCGTCTCCATGTCTCCGCTAGCCAACGCTCGCGTGAGTTTGCGAATTTACACCATATCGGGTCTGCCCAATCGATTTTGTCAGGAATGTCTGCCCCGGATTCTTCGCGAAAGCGGCGTTTGCAGTTCGCGCAGACACAAATGCGAGGCCAATAGATCATGTCGAAGAAGATCGCATCGAAGTCATATTTCTTCGTCAGTTCATCGATCTGCTGGTGCATGAATTCGTTGTAGGGTTTGCTGTTGAAGCAGCAGATTCCATAGCGGGATCCCCGAGTCCCCTCGCCGTGGCCCGCGACCTCACCCGCAAACACCATGCGCCAGTCAGGATGATGTGTCCAGGCCCAGTTATTGAACATGCAGGAGTAGTAGGCGCAGGAGGCCATCCCGCGCCGGTGCAGTTCCGTAACGGTCTCACCCACGACATCGCGACCCTTTAGCAGCTTGTTCATCTCGCCAACAGAGCACGGCCAGTAGCAGAGCCCCATGTGCGAATTGCAGTAGTGCATGACAGCCTGGGCTCCCGACTTCTGATAGAGGTCTGCCATCCGGACGGGATCGAAGTTTGCAAGGAACCCGGGGTCCCAGTCAGGAACATGCATGTCGAGAAGAATCTGGCGCTGGCACTTTATATAATCGAATTTTGGTTTCCGCATCGTGGTTCTTTCCCTCGTCTTAGTTCACGCGGCACGTATCAAGCTGTGCAGGTAGTGGGTCCGGCTTACAAAGCGTAATGCCCTTTGGGAGTCATGAGAGTGTCGGGTTAGAAGGCCACTTTGATCGCGCCCTGCAGGATGCGAGGATCCCGCGCGCCGGTTATCTGACCAAGAGTCACGCCCAGGGCGCCTATTGGAGGAAGAAACTGGGTGTGATTTAGAAGGTTGAATGCTTCGACTCGCAAGACAATATTCAGGCTTTCCTTTAACTGGAATGCTTTGGCAACTCCGCTATCAACGTTCACATAACCTGGCGAAGTCAGGCTATTGCGTCCACTGTTGCCAAACGTTCCGGGCGCATTTGCGACGAATGCGGCCGTGTTGAAGTATTGAGCGATCTTTGCCTGCTCGCTCCGGTTGTCCGGGAGAGTAGTAGGAACGCCCGGTTTCCGATCAGTCAGATCTGTTCCATTGCTAGTAAATGACTGGTTAAGCGAAGAAGTTACGCTAAAGGGAAAGCCGCTATCCCACGTGAAGAGTCCGTTGAGTTGCCATCCCGCAAGCGCGACCTTCTTGAAGCCGGTTGAGGTTGAGTACCACGGCAGGTTCCACGTGCCGATCATCCGCATTGTATGGCGCTGATCAAAATCCGAGCGGGCGTAGCGAACTGAAGGATTGTTCGGAACCGGGATGAAACTGCCGCCGGTCAGGGTCACATTCGCGGGCGACGAAGCATCGTCCAAGCTCTTGTTCCAATTGAAATTGGCAAGTAAGGTGAGGCCCCCGCGGACGCGATGTCGATAGACCAGTTCAAGACCGTTATAACTTGACATACCCGTGGAGACTTCCGTATTCACCGCGGCAACATTCGGATTAGGCCGCCTGGCCTGAACATTAGTCGTCGTGGATTGTCCCGGGATATAAACAGCCTGATTGTTATCCTGGACGAGGCTTAGATGTCTGCCTGCCGTGCCGTAATACCCGATCGACAAGAAATCGTTCTCGGTGATGGAGCGTTCAGCCACAAGGCTCCACTGTTGCACGTATGCCAGACGAAAATTCTGCGCCATGCTGTACGCCAGGCCTGGGTTGATGAACGGCGAGTTTGCAGGGCGGGCATTGCCATTGAGCTGAAAACCATTAGCAAACGGATTTCCTCCCGGAAAAGTCGCCCATGGATTGGAGACGGATATTGGCGTGGATATTCTGAAATTGCGTATGAACGGCTGAACGGCGCCGAAGGCAAGAAAGCTTGCCATAGGGAACTGCATCGTGTAAATACCATATCCACCACGCAGTACGGTTTTCCCCGATGAATCTGTTTTCAGCGCAAACCCGAGTCGGGGCTGAACATTTCCCAGATTGTTGCTGTTGGTCCCGGACGAATTGCAATTGGGGTCTCCTGGAAAGACGAGACCACTGGGAGCATTGGTGAAAACCTTCGATTGTTCACCTGGAATATAGCAAGTTATGTTTCCGTTGAGCGCGTGAAAGGGCATGTACGGATCCCATCGCAGGCCACCAACAACGGTCAGGCGATCGTTCAGGCGAATTTTGTCCTCGCCATAAAAGCCAGGCAGCACACCGGCCGCTTGTATCAACGCACCGTCGGCTTGCAGCGTGACGCTAGATATCCCGAGAAGAAGGTCAGCCATTACATTGCCAGTGGCTGCTCCCGTGAAAACCGGAATAGCATTTTGCGTATTGTCCGTCTTTATATTGCTTCTGATGTACTGCACCTCGGCTCCAAACGAGATCTGGTGCCGCCCATGCAGGATAGTAATATCTTCCGCGCCATCGTAGGTGTTGCGAGAGAACCCGTTGTAATTTCCCGCCGCAATGTTGAATAATCCGACGGTTTGCACCAACTGAATCGTCGGAAACTGGCCAACGGTGAAGCCCGCGCCAAGGCCGGGAAGTGTTACCGTGCTCTCTCCAGCCACATTCACGCTATTGTCCCGAATGAAACTGAAACGTGCGTCGCTGACGAAATTGCCCCGAGCCCATGTGTCACCGACGGTGACGTTGTGCCATTGGTGCTGCTGTCCACGAAACGTGGAGAGAAGGTTGTTGTTCGGGATGCCGGTGCCGGGCCAATTGAACGTGTCGTAGAAATAACGCCCGAAGAACCGGTGGGCTCCGTGCACAAAATCGGTCTTGACCACCATCGAGTGTTCCGTGTTTATCTTCGGCAGGCTGTAAGTGACACTTCCGGTGGCAGGATTCGTCGGCAGCGGAATGTAGGCAAGCAGTTTTTGGATTACCGGGTCTAGTGGACCGATTGAGCTGTTGGACGCAAAGGGCAAACCCGTCGCGGGATTTTTAATCGGCGTGGTGACATTCGAGAGGTTGCCCGTGCGTTGCTGAGTTGTGGGCACGAAGGCCACATTACCGCCGGCGGAATCGGAGAGGCGTGTTCCCTGATAGCCTCCGAAGACAAACCAACGGTCATGGAGGATTGGCGCTCCCAGATTGGCGCCAAACTGGTTGCGTTTCAATGGATCGACTCTCGTAGCAAAGAAATTGCGTGCATTTACTGCGCCGTTACGGACGAACTCAAAGACATTCCCATGAATCTTATTCGTGCCCGATTTGGTCACAATGTTCACTGCGCCGCCAGGTGCGGAAACATAGCGCGCCCCATAGTTTCCACTGACAACCGAGAATTCATTTGTCATATCGGGGTTTGGAAAGGGGCCTGCCGTCACTTGGTAAGGATCGAGGTTGTTCGCGCCGTCCAAAGAGAAGTAAACTCCCCCGCTGCGCACGCCATGGATCGTCGCGGCGCTCTCGGTCGGATATACGAGCGCGTTTTGGAGTACGGGGCTTCCGGTGTTGGTACTCGGTAGATTCAGGATCGGATTGTTTACACCGCCGGTAAGAAATAGCAGTCCTGCAGGATTTCTGCCGTTCAAGGGAGCAGCTTCCACGGAAGACCGATCGATGAGCTGCGAAGATTCGCTTCCGGTTGTATTCAGCATGGTTGCGTCGGCGGAGACGGTGACCGTCTGGCTGACATTGCCCGGACGCAGAGAAACGGGAATGTTCGCTATCTGTCCTACGGTCAGAACGATTCCAGTCTGTTGAAAATCCGCAAATCCGGCAGCTGAAACTTTGAGCGAGTAAGGGCCCAGAGGGAGAAGCGGAATATCAAAGGACCCGTCTCTTCCGCTGGAGACCGTTCGAGTTGTCCCAGTCTCTATTTGAGTCGCGATAACGGTGGCGCGGTCCACGGTGGCTCCAGACGGATCGGCAACTGTCCCCACGATGGATGCGGTTGAAACCTGTGCGCTCAAGTTGTCTGAAGATGTAAACGCAAGCGAGAAGGAGCAAAATGCCGTCATCAAAAGTGCGCGTAATTTCATTTGTCGCGACCTCCAGTTGAATTCTTGGTTTTTCAATGGACCCGCGTAACTTCCCCCAGAGAAGGGGAGCTGGCCGCCTGTAGGGCACTTCACTTTCGGTTTCGGTATTGCAACTAATGTTGACGGAATCGCGCGATTGCAAAAATTTAGCAGCTACTAGTTTTGATGGTCAAGCGAAAAATCCATTATTTCTTTAGAAGTAACCGGAGTGACCGGTCTCTTCGGTTGTCAACCGGTAGCAACATATGTTGCCTATTTCGTTTTTGCTGGAGGCCGAGGGCAAGAAAGTGGCTGGCGGGAGATAGCGGCGTAACCGCTCCGAACATAGCCTTTATGGCGGTGTGACGCTTTTATCCAGAGGGCTTGCGAGTGAATTTGAAGCAGGCGATTCAGGCAGCGGATGGGGCGAGAGACAGGGCGACTGTGCAGGGTGGAGCGATGTCCTTGCGGGCTCAACAATCCTTTCGGCACCCGCTTCGGCTTGATCCTGAGACGTATTTGTCGTCGTCAGCTTTGTCGTCGTCAGCTTCGCACGGAGCCCGACCCAACAGCCATGTGCTCGATGGCGTCGAAATCCCACGCGATGCCTATTCCCGGCTCGTCGCTCGGGACCGCATGTCCATTCTCAATCTTCATCTCTTCCGTCGTGATGGAGTCGAGTTGCGGGATGTATTCCACCCAACGGGCGTTGGGGACAGCCGCGCACAGGGATACATGCAGTTCCATGAGGAAATGTGGCGCGACCGTGATGTTATAGCACTCCGCCATGTGTGCCACTTTGAGCCACGGCGTGATTCCGCCAACCCGCGCAACATCGGCCTGAACGACCGAACACGCCCGGCGCTGCAGATACTCCCGGAAATGTAAGATGCTATAGATGCTTTCTCCAACTGCGACCGGGATCGTCGTGGAATTCGAGAGCCTTACGTGGCCGTCGATATCGTCGGCAGGCAGCGGCTCCTCGATCCAGGCGATATCGAATGGCTCGTAGAGCCTAGCGCGGCGCAGGGCCTCGTCCACGGTGAACGCTTGATTGGCGTCGGTAAGAATCTCGAAATCGTATCGCACTGCGTCACGAAGTGCGGCGATGCGGGCGACATCTTCGTGCGGCGGGCGCCCAATCTTGAGTTTGGATCCACCAAAGCCCCGCTCTTTGGCTGCGATTGCATCTTCTACCAGAGCCGCAGTTTCCAGGTGAAGCCAGCCGCCCTCCGTGGTGTAAACGGGTACGGTGCGCTGCGCACCACCCGCAAGTTTGTGAAGCGGAAGGTTTGCACGGCGGCAGCGAAGATCCCACAGAGCGATATCGACCGCCGCCATGGCGATGGAGGTTATAGGGCCGACGGTGGTGGCGTGGGAGGTGAAGAGCATGGCGCGCCAGATGGCTTCGATCTCGTCCGCGTCCCGTCCTATCAGCAGAGGCGCGAGCGTGTGCTCGATCAGCGACATGATGCCCCGGCCACCGGTGCCTATGGTGTAGCCGTAGCCGCATCCGACAGCTCCCTCTGAATCGGTAATCCGAACGAAAGGCGTCTCCTGACGCACGAAGCTCTGGATTGCGTCCACACGCTTCACCTTCGGTTCCAGGTCCACCATCATGAAGTCGATCTGAACAATTTTTGCCATTCGACAATCCTCCCGCATACTTGTGAAATATCCGGAAGCTTGTCAAGAACCTGCGCAGCCAGGTCTGACAAAGTTCGGATAGCGAAGCTGTATTCTTTTCGAGATTGCGGTTCAAACAAAACCGCATTCGACTATTACTTCTTCAAATCTCATCTAGCCGGCTACTATTCCTCAGCCTCATTTTGAGTACCGACAAGTTCGATATGCGAACGCGGCGTTTCCCTGCATTGAAACGACCGTCGTGCAAGCTAGATTTCAGAGACCCTAACAGAATCGAAGCGCTCATCAACTGAATTCGTACGGCGTGAGCGCGTCGGGCGTCATCGAAATCATGCCGCCGTCAACCACAAGATCCGCGCCCGTAATGTACGACG
>Ga0134128_10006888_pt1 | contig 13746 bp, 11 predicted proteins | sample KB31754_FD_96462 | JGI IMG/M metagenome (GOLD analysis project Ga0134128, IMG submission 96462) | Terrestrial soil microbial communities with excess Nitrogen fertilizer from Kellogg Biological Station, Michigan, USA - KB3-175-4 | ecosystem: Environmental > Terrestrial > Soil > Unclassified ... | reverse complement strand
TACGCAGGAACTGCAGGCCGAGCGTGCGGTCGAGGCGCTGGCAGCGTTCCTGCCCGAGCAGGCACGAGTCAGGCGCGACGGGATGACGAAGGTCATCGATGCCCGGATGCTGGTGCCCGGCGATGTGATGCTGATCACCGAGGGTGAGAGCATCAGCGCTGACGCGAGGCTCCTGGCCGGCAGCCTGGAAGTCGACCTGTCTACGCTCACCGGGGAGTCGGCGCCGGTAACCCGGTCGGCCGGGCCCCCGGAGGCCGGGGTGCCGCTGCTGCAGGCCGAAGACGTGATCTTCAGCGGCACGGCTTGCACGGGCGGCGATGCCGAGGGCGTTGTCACGGCCACCGGGATGGGTACCGAGCTAGGCCGGATCGCGGCCCTGAGCCAGCGCGCCGGATCAGACGAAAGCCCGCTCGAACGGCAGATCAAGCGGGCGACCCGGCTCATCGCGTTCGTCGCGATCGGCTTCGGCGCGGCCTTCCTGCCGGTCGGGCTGGCCGCCGGCCTCGGCCTGTCCGCGGCGGCCAGCTTCGCGATCGGGCTGCTGGTCGCCAACGTGCCCGAGGGCCTGCTGCCCACGATCACGCTCGCCCTGGCCGCCGGCGTCCGCGACATGGCCAGGCGCGGCGCCCTGGTGAAACGGCTGTCCGCGGTCGAGACGCTCGGGTCCACCAGCGTGATCTGCACGGACAAGACCGGCACGCTGACCGAGAACCGGATGCGGGTCGCAGCCGTGTGGACCCCGGACAGCCAGGACGACCTGGGGCAGCCACGGCAGTACGGCAGGCTGGCCGCCGTCTCCGCCGCCTGCAATGGCGCCGATCTTGCCGATGCTGGCGGGAAGCCGACGGGAGACCCGACCGAACTGGCCTTGCTCGAGCTGGCCAGTCAGAGCGGGATCGACGTCACGCTGGCCGAGCGGCAACGGCACCGTCGCGCGCAGTTCCGGTTCGACCCGCGCCGGAAGCTGATGACGACCGTCGACGAGACCGGCAGCGGCTTGGCGGTGAACACCAAGGGCGCGCCCGAGGAAGTCCTCACCCGCACCAGCGCCATCTGGCGCGACCACCGGCAGCAGCCGATGACCGAAGCCGACCGGGCCGAAGCCGAACGGGTCATGACCGGCTTCGCCGAGCGCGGCCTGCGCGTCCTGGCCCTGGCGTTCCGTGAGCTGCCGCCGGGAGCCGGGCTTCCCGGCCGGCGCGAGGACGCCGAACGCGACCTGTGCCTGACCGGACTGGTGGCCCTGCTTGACCCGCCGAGGGCCGAGGTACCGGCCGCGATCGAGCGCGCCCATCACGCCGGGATCAGGGTTCACGTGGTCACCGGCGACAACGGCCTGACCGCGGCTGCGATAGCCCGCAGCGTCGGCATCGGCACCGACAGCCTGCGGGTTATCACCGGTACCGAGCTGGACGCCATGACCGAGGCCCAGCTCGATGAGGTGCTTGCGTCCGGGTCTGAAATCGTCTTCGCCCGCAGCTCACCGGAGGCGAAGCTGCGGATCGCCGATGCGCTGAGATCCCTGGGCCAGATCGTCGCCATGACCGGCGATGGCGCCAACGACGCTCCGGCGCTGCGCCGCGCCGACATCGGCGTCGCGATGGGCCGGTCAGGCACGGCCGTGGCCCGCGAGGCCGCCACCATGGTCCTCACCGACGACAACTTCGCCACGATCGCCGCCGCCGTCGAAGCCGGGCGGCGGGTCTACGACAACGTCCGCAAATTCATCCAGTACATCTTCACGCATGCGATCCCCGAGGTCGTCCCCTTCCTGATCTACGCGCTGGCCGGCGGCGCGATCCCGCTGCCGCTCACGGTCATGCAGATCCTCGCCATCGACCTCGGCACCGACGTCCTGCCCGCGCTCGCACTCAGCCGCGAGCCGGCCGAGCCAGGACTGATGGACCGCCCGCCGCGCCGGCGGTCAGAGGGCGTCATCACCAGGGCGATCCTCGGCCGGACCTGGGGATTCCTGGGCCTGATCTCAGCGGCGCTGGTCATGAGCGGGTTCTTCGCGACGCTCGCACGAGCCGGCTGGCACCCGGGAGTTGCCACCGGAGCGGGCAGCCTGCTGCATCACGCCTATCAGCAGGCCACGACCGTGGCCTGGCTCGGCATCGTGACCTGCCAGGTCGGTACCGCCTTCGCCGTCCGTACCGATCACGCCTCGCTGCGGTCGGTCGGCGTGTTCTCGAACCGCTACCTGCTCGGGGCGATCGCGTTCGAGCTAGGGTTCGCGGCGCTGCTTATCTACGTTCCGGCGATGCACGGCCTGTTCGGTACCGCCGCCCTCAGCCCGGCGCAGCTCGCGCTCACGGCGCCCTACCCCTTCATCGTCTGGGGCGCCGACGAGATCAGGCGGTACATCATCCGCCGTAATAAGGGAGGGAGAAAATGACTACCAGGGTCGGCATCAATGGCTTCGGGCGCACCGCCATCATCGCCCCCTGGGCCGCGGTTCCCAGTCTGCCAGGCGGCCGGCTTCCCCTCCGCCGCGACGACTTCCCCTCCGTTGCGACGACCTGCCATTCATTGCGACGACTTACCCGACGTTACCGTCGCGACAAATGCCGCATAACCGACAGAACTCCGCTGTAACGGATGGGAAGTCGTCGCTACGTACGGGAAGTGGCGGAGACGAAATCCCGCGAACGGTGATATTACCGGCAAACCGGGCCGGGCGGCGGCCGGTGCTGGGCCCTGCGCGCGATCCGGTCACTGACCAGGATCGCCGCCCGCGACACCCCGCCAGCACGGCCGGAAACGGATAGGCAGGGAGGACCCAATGCGGCTTCTCGCGAATCCAGATTGCGTGGTGTACGGTTCGTTCCGCATTCCTGCGGTCCTCCGTATCCCCGCGTCCTTTCGGGTCCCTCCCTGCAACTCCTATTCCACCACGACCGCCGGTGGTGGAATAGGGCACCAAGTCCCTGGATGGCGTTACTTTCGGCCCTGTCAGTCGCCTGGCTTTTAATCATGACCGGATCACGCTGGGATCGCCGCAGGACCTAAGTCCCGGTCAGCGCATGACCAACTTACCTGGGCAAAGCGAAAATTAGAGACCACCGAGTTGACCTTCATCCCTGCCGAGGTGATGCGATGGCGGATTAACTAGAAATGAGATTTGTTAGGAGGAGATTCGATGACGAACATGCGCATCGTCGCAACTGCCGTGGCAGTGGCAGGATTCTGCGGTCTGCTCAGTGCTCCGGCGCTGGCGGCCGGCGGGACTACCCCGGCTCCGCCGACCCTGACCAGCATCCGCGCGGCTCATCACCCGGGCTTTGACCGCCTCGTCTTCCAGTTCACTAGAGGTCTGCCCGCGAAGCGGACCGTCAGCTACGTGCCCAAGGTGATCGCCGACGCGTCCGGAAAGGTCGTGCCGGTGTCCGGTAATGCCCGGATGCGGGTCGTGTTCTCCGCCGCCGCCGTCGGCAAGAACCTGAACCAGCGGAGCTTCGCGCTCCCGGGGCTGCTCCAGGTCGTGCAGGCAGGCAACTTCGAATCGGTGGTCAGCTACGGCATAGGGGTCGCCAAGAAGGAGCCCGTCCACCTGTTCACGCTCACCAATCCGGCCCGGGTTGTCATCGACCTTCCGACGCCATACCGCACGGTTGCCGCGCAGGTGTTCCTGGCTGACTCCCACGGCTTCGCGACCGGCGGCAAGCCCGTCAAGGCCGTCAGCAGGTCCGTCATACCGCCCGCGCTCGCACGCGGCGTCATGCAACGGCTGTTCGCCGGCCCGACCCCCGCGGAATTCGCGGCCGGCCTCCGGCTCGTCTCATCTGACGCGACCGGGTTCAAGAACCTGACGATCAGCGACCACGTAGCACGGATCCAGCTCACGGGCGGCTGCAACAGCCACGGCAGCACGCTGACCATCGCCAGTGAGATCATGTCCACGCTCAAGCAGTTCAGCAGCGTCCACTGGGTCAAGATCTACGACCCCGCCGGGCACACAGAACACCCAACCGGCCACTCCGACTCCATCCCCACGGGCCTGGAGCCGTAAGACGGCAGCCCCCTGGCAGCGGGACCGGCTCGTCCGGTCCCGCCGCTTATCCACGTGCCGATAGTCCAGCCCTATCGTCGTCGGGCGCTCGCTATCCGCTGCTGGCGAATCCGGCCCAGCTTCCGGCCAGGTGGTAGGTGGCCACGGCGATGGCCATTCCCGCCAGCAGTGCTATGACCAGGAGCAGCCAGCGCTGGCCCGCACCGGCTAGCGTGGTCCTGGCCCGGCTCAGGTGCGGGGAATCTGAGCGGAGCAGCCTTGGCAGCCGCGGCGCGTACCAGAGCACGTGAATGCTCATCGCCCCGAACCACAGGACGAAGAAAGCCTTGTGAGCGAAAATCCACAGTGAAGGACCGGGCCCAACGATCGCCAGCGCCACTCCCGAGCCGATGACTCCGACGGAGGTCGCCAGGACCACCGGCCCGAGCAGCCGGAGCAGGATAGCCGGCGGTCCCTTTCTGACGTAGGGCTCCGAGCCCGTGTAATAACGCGCGAAGCGGTAGCAAGTCGAGCCGATCTTGAGCAGCACGGGTCCGATCAGCAGCATCCCGAAGAAGAAGTGCCAAGTCAGCAACTGGTGAACGCTCAGGATGGTCAGACCTTCGACCGCAAGTAGCACCAGCAGGACCGCGCCGGTCATGGCGGTCAGCCGTTCGTTGCCCTCTGCTCCGCCCGTGGGATCTGACTTCCTGCGATGTCGGGCGGCAGAGGAGTTACCGCGGCTAGTAGCAACCGGACCGCTAGTCATCGTTGTTCATCCCCCGACTGGCCTCCCCTGGTTGAAGCAGCATCCGGCCGAAAGCCCGGCGGCCGTGAATGGCCAAGCTCAGCCGCACCTCCTCCGTCCCGCCGCCAGGCCGATGCAGAGCGGCCGTCAGACGCGGTCCGCTGAGCGAGGTAACCGCAAAGGTGGTCGTCGCGAGCGGGACCGCGATGGTCGAGGTCAGGGCGACGGCTCGCAGGGTGCCGGCCGGCAGCAGCGAGATGTTCTTGTGCAGCAGGGCGGTGACGAGCCGAGGCAACCGCGTCGATTCGAGCTTGGACACACCGGCTATTCCGAGCACGACGGTGATCGTCAGCAGCACGAGGGCAACGACGCCGGTCGCTCGGGTCGTGTACCAGAGTGCGGTGTTCATCGTCGTCCAGCATGCGTGACGGCTCGCCCGGGATCAGTTCAGGGACTACTTAGAAAAGGTAAACATCGGCGTGGCTGTCATGAGTCGCCCGATTTAGGGCGTTAATTTCCGCCAAGTCGGAACCCGCGACCATAGACGGTTTCGATGAGCCCGGGAACGCCGAGTTTCTTGCGCAGCGCGGCGACATGGACGTCCAGCACCTTCGTCGGGCCGTACCAGTGCGCATCCCAGGCCATCTCCAGGATCTCCTGCCGGCTAACGACTCGGCCGGGATCGACCGCCAGGCATTCCAGGATGTCGAATTCCTTCGGCGTGAGCTGGATCTCCTTGTCGTTCACGGTCACCCGGGCCGCACGCAGATCGACCAGGAGCGGACCATGCCTGACAACCTCGCCATCTGGTTTGACCCGCCGTAGCACGGCCCGGATTCGGGCCTGCAGTTCGCCAAGGCCAAATGGCTTGACCAGATAGTCGTCGGCCCCGGCGTCCAGGGCCATGATCCGGTCGGGCTCCTCGCCATAGGCGGTGATCACGATGATCGCGGCGTCGGAGCGCTCCCGCAGCTTGCGGCACACCTGCACGCCGTCTATGTCCGGCAGGCCGAGGTCGAGAAGCACGACATCCGCCGGACGCCGCGCGATGGCGGCGCCGCCTGTGTCTACGTGATCTACCTGGTAGCCGCCCCGGGTAAGGCCGCGCACAAGTTGCGTGGCGATGCTGTCGTCATCTTCTACGACCAGCACGCTCGTACCGTCCTGGCTGGCGGCAACCGGGTCGGCGGCATGGCTATCCGGCGATCTCATGGCATCTACGTTAGGTGACCCGCGGGAGCGAATCCGCGATGTGGGCCCTGCGGCCGGGTAGAGGTGACCTTGGTCCCTGACGATGGGCGACCTAAGGGAGAAATGATCGTTTCAGGGCAGATTCAAGGGGGCCGAGATGGATCGGTGCGGGAGCTGACCGATGGGTGCGAAGCGCGCGGCCGCGGCCCGGTTGCTGATCCAGCGCCAGGCGGTCATCCAGCTTGGCGTGACGGTTGCCGGACTTGCGGTCGGGGGCCTGTTGTGGATTGCCGGGTCGACCGCCGCTGGTGACATCGCCTGGCTGAGCGTGGGCGTGGTCGGGCTCGCGTATGCGATCTGGACCATGGTCGACAGCCTGCGACGGCACCGGGTCGGAGTGGACCTGCTGGCGCTGCTCGCCATCGCCGGTGCGATCGCGGTCCGCGAATTGCTGGCGGCGGCCGTCATCAGCGTCATGCTGGCCAGCGGCCGGGCTCTGGAGAACTGGGCCGCGCACCGGGCGCGTCGCGACCTGAGCGGACTTCTCGAACGGGTGCCCAGGACGGCTCGGCTGTATCAGGACGGGTCGCTGGTGACGGTGCCTTTGGACGAGATCGTTCCCGGCCAGGTAGTGCTGGTGGCCCGCGGCGACGTGGTCCCGGCCGACGGGACCGTGGGATCCCCGGTCGCCGTCTTGGATGAGTCAGCGCTGACCGGTGAGCCGCTTCCGGTCGAACATCGGCGACCCGATCACGTCCGCAGCGGGTCGGTCAACGCTGGCCCGGCCTTCGATCTGCGGGTCACGGCCAACGCCGCCGACAGCACCTATGCGGGCATCGTCAGGCTCGTGACCGAAGCCGAGAAATCGCAGGCGCCGTTCGTGCGCCTCGCTGACCGGTACGCGGTGTGGTTCCTGCTGCTCAGCCTGGCTACGGCGGCCGTCGCCTGGATGTTCTCAGGCGCTGACCGGGCCGTCGCCGTCCTGGTCGTCGCGACGCCCTGCCCGCTGATCCTGGCGGCACCGGTCGCGTTGGTGTCCGGTATGTCGGTGGCCGCCCGGCGCGGTGTCGTCGTGAAAAGCGCTGGCGTGCTCGAGGCCCTCGCTAAGTGCACGACCCTGTTGATCGACAAGACGGGAACTCTCACCAGCGGGCGACCGGAACTCGCCGCGATCTTGTCCTCAGGCAGTCGGGACGCCACCGAGATCCTGCGCCTGGCGGCCTCGCTTGATCAGGCCTCAGGGCATGTTCTCGCGAGCGCCATCGTCCGCGCCGCGAAGTCCAGGGGCTGCGAGCTAAGCACTCCTGAAGACACGCGAGAAGAAACCGGCCAGGGCATCCGGGGCCAAGTCGACGGCTGCGAAGTGGCGGTCGGCAAGGCGGCCTGGTGCGGCATATCAGCCAGCGGGCCGGGCTGGGTAGCAACTGCTCGCCGTCGCGCCAAGCTGGACGGCGCGCTGACCGTGTTCGTATCCATCGAGGATGAACCAGCGGCCGTCCTGATACTCGCCGATCCGATCCGGCCCGACGCGGCCCGGACAATCCGGACGCTGCGGGAGGGCGGAGTGGGGCGGATCGTCATGCTGACCGGAGATCGCGCCGAGGTGGCCGAGACGGTGGGCGCGACGATCGGCGTCGACGAAGTACTGTCCGAACGAGCCCCGGCCGAGAAGGTTGCCGCTGTTCGAGTGGAGCAACGGCGTGGCCGGGTCGTCATGGTCGGGGACGGCATCAACGACGCGCCCGCGCTGGCTCTAGCCGACGTCGGTGTCGCCATCGGCGCCTCCGGAGCGGTGGCGTCAGCTGCGGCCGCCGACGCGGTGCTCACAGTGAACCGGCTCGATCGGCTCGGCGAAGTGATGGCGCAGGCACGGCACACCCGGCGGATCGCGGTCGAGAGCGTGCTAGTCGGCATGGGAATGTCCGTTGCCGCTATGGGGGCGGCCGCCGTCGGCCTGCTCCCGGCCGTCTGGGGTGCGCTGTTGCAGGAAGCGATCGACGTGGCGGTGATACTCAACGCGCTTCGGGCACTTCGGCCACTCCGGGCGGCGGTCCGGCTCACCCCCGAACTGAGCGCACTTAACCTGCGTTTCCAGGCTGAGCATCAGCTGATCAAGGAACATGCCAACGAGATCCGCGCGGTCGCCGATCGCCTGGGAACCGATCCGTATCCAGACGCGATGGCTGCGATCCGGCACGTGCATAAGGTACTGGTGAACGAGGTCGGGCCGCATGAGCAAGCGGAAGAGCGCGAGCTGTACCCGCAGCTGGACCGGCTGTTCGGTTCGCCGGCGGTCACCGCCACGATGAGCCGCGGTCACGCCGAGATCGCTCACCAGATTCGGCGGCTCGGGCAGTTGCTCGATGAGATCGGTGACAATCGGCCCGATGAAGCGGATACAGCGGATTTGCGGGCCGTGCTTTACGGGCTGTACGCGGTCCTGACCCTGCATACCGCGCAGGAAGAGGAGAGCTTCCTCTCCCTGGCCGAAAATGATGGCGACACCGCCGACCGTCCGATCCTGCCTGCGCGAGCGCGTAAGTCTATGTCCGGTTAGGGACCTTTGTCGCTGGCCTTGGGTCCTAGTCCCCTGACTGCCGAACGCGATGACGGGCGATGGTTAGTGCAAGCCGCAGTTCGCGGTGAGCACTAAATCGTACAAATGGTGTCTAGGAGCCGTTATGAATAGTCCGAGCGACATCTTGCACTGGTCGTTCATTGACATCACGCTGGCGAACCTGATCGTGATCGCGGTAATGGTCGTGATCTTCGGTCTGGCGCTCATTATCCGATTCCCGCACGTCAAGGCGGCTCCGACGTCGGCGGAGTCGGGTGACGATGACTTCGCCGCGGCCGGAGCGGCTGCCGCAACTGCCGCGGCCGCTGAACCCGGCGACGCCGACATGTGGACCGCTAAGGTCAGGACGAAGGCCGCCAGTCTGTTGCCGCCGAAGAAGCTGCTGCCCGATCGTCAGCCCGCGTACGTGGCCTCGTGGATCTACACCTTCGGAGTCGCCTCCCTCGTTGCTCTCGGCATCGTGATCGCGTCCGGTTTCGCCCTCGCCCTGGGCGGCTCCGACTGGTGGCACACGAACCCGATCGGGCACTTCTTCAACAGCGTGCACCTGTGGTCGGTCGAGCTGTTCATGGCCCTGCTGGTCATTCACCTGTGGGGCAAGTTCTGGATGGCGGCCTGGCGCGGACGGCGGGCGATGACCTGGATCACCGGCGTCATCGCGTTCCTCGCCTCGATCCTGACCGCGTTCACCGGGTATCTGTCCCAGCAGAACTTCGATTCCCAGTGGATCTCGGTCAGTGGCAAGGACGCGTTTAACTCGGTCGGCGTCGGCGCGTTCTTCAACCCGATGAACTTCGGCCAGATGTTCATGTGGCACATCGTCTTGATGCCGCTGGTCCTGGTGGTCATCATCGGCGCGCACATCTTGCTGGTCCGGATGCGCGGCGTCAGCCACCCGCTGCCGCGGACCCGCGTGAAGGGCCGCGAGGCCCGCAGGGCAGCGGCCGCGCGGGACGCGAGGCCCTGGCGCGGACCCAATCGCCGCTACGACATCATCAAGGAAGCCGTCGCCGCCACGGCCCTGGTGGGCACTTTGACCGTGATCCTGGCCGGCCTGCTGTCCTCGCCGAACATCCCGGCGGTCACCGTGCAAGCGTGGGCCCAGCACGACCAGCTCGGGTTCGTCAACACCGCCGCCATGCAGCTCGACGGCACCAGCGAGACCGCCACCTACGGCCCGCCCTACAACAACGGCACCGCCGAGGTACAGCAACTAGGACCGATCAACTGGCAGACACTGTCCGGCATCACCCAGCGGATCGACGCGGCCCAGACCTTCGTGATCGCGCCGCTCACGTCGCTGGCCAAGACCACCCCGGCCCTGGCGACGGCGCTGACTGCCTACAAGACCGCCAGCCCGGCCCGGCAAGTCCAGTGGGCGACCGCCTACGACAAGGCGACGGCCGGCACCACCACCAAGACGCCGTTCAACCAGGGCAACCTGAACCTGCCGGCCGCCGGGCCGGTCCCGGTCATGCTGTCTTACGAGCTGGCGATGGCCCGCAGCGGCGCGCTTGACACGGACCTGCTGGCCCAGCGCGGGTTCTACGGCACCGACTTCACCAAGCCTCTGCTGTTCCTTGAGGACGGCGCCTACTTCGGGAAGCTGGCCACCCAGCAGCACCTGCAGGGCGATCAGTGGGGCGTGATGAACGAGACCGGCCAGTACCCTGGCCAGCCGTGGCTGTGGCTCTACCAGCTCTGGTACCACATCCCGCCAGGCAGCACCCGGTGGTCGGCCGTCGTCGATGTGTGGGCCGTCGTGGCGACCGGCATCTGCACCATGGCGCTGCTCTTCGTGCCGTTCATCCCTGGGCTGCGCGATATCCCCAGGCTCGTCCCGGTCCACCGCCTGATCTGGCGTGACTGGAACCGCTCGCAAGCCGGCGCTGAAGAAGCGGAGGCCGGAGACGGCGCGTCCCACCGGGTATCCGCCTGACGCAGCCCCGGTGCTGAAGATCACTCCAGCTTCAGCGCCAGCTTGGGACACAGCCGCACCGCCTCGCGGGCATGGGTTAGCCAGCGAGGCGGTACCGGCTGTGCTGGGACGATCGGATACCCCCAGTCGTCCAGGGTCACCAGCTCGGGCGCGATCTCAGCGCACAGGCCGCGTCCGTCGCAGGCGATCGGATCCACTGTAAGCAGTGCTAGCCCGGGGGGACGACCACCCGGAGCCCCCCGCGCTGCCCTGGACATCATGCCGGCCTCCGGTACGGGAACGGGAGAACAGGAAAGCTGCTCGGACCGGTGCACCAGCCGCCCAGGTGCTCGCTGACCTCGGCGGCGAAGACGCTGAGCGCACTGCGGATCATGCGGGCGGCGCCGTCTGGATGCCGGCAGGCACCCCGGCCGTCGACCTGACCGAGCCAGCGCCTGATCAGGTCGGGCGAGCTGGGCCGGCCGGCCGCCAGCGAGGTGAGCTCCGCGCTGATCGCACCGAGCCCGAACAGGCAAGGACCGCACTGGCCCGCCGACTCGCCGGCCAGGTACCGCGCGATCGCGGCCGTCTCGACCAGCGGGCAGCGATCGGCGGGCAACGCGGCGATCAGCCCGGCACCGGGACCCGCGTGGACGCCAGCCAGGCCCGCCGCGGAAAACGGCAGATCCGCCACGTCCGGCCAGCGGACCCAGGCACCGGAGTAGCCGCCGAGCAGCAGCGCGCTGACTGGTACGGACAAACCGCCCGCGAGCGCGAGCACGTCGCGGACCGGCCGGCCGATCTCGATCTCCCGCACCCCCTCGGTGCGGACCGCGCCCGTCAGGGTGACGAGCATCGTGCCTGGTTCGGCCTGCGTCCCGGCTGACCGGAACCACCGCGCGCCGTATCGGGCGATTAGCGCGATCTGAGCCAGCGTCTCGATGTTGTTCACCAGCGTCGGCTGGCCGTGCAGGCCGCGCTCGGCCAGCCGGGGCGGTGTCGACCTCGGCGCTGGCACGCCGCGCTCGATCCAGTTGACGACCGCACTGGCCTCGCCGGCCACGAACCCGTCGGCGGCGGGCACCACGCGCAGCCTGACCCGATCGAGCCGGGCGGCGACGCGCTCGGCCACAGCGAACTCCATGGTCGCCACGACGACCGGATCCACGACGATGTATGCCTTCCTGGCGCCGACCATCGCCGCGGCGATCACCGCTCCGTCCAGTACCAGGTGCGGCTCGGTCGCCGCCAGCACCTTGTCCTTGGCGCTGGCCGGCTCACCCTCGGTGCCGTTAGCCACCACGACCGGGCGGCCTCCGGCGGCGGCGACCGAGGCGAGCTTGCGCGCCGCCGGAAAGGCGGCGCCGCCCCGCCCGGTCAGGCCGGCCAGGCGGACCTCCTCGATCAGGGCGTCGGCGCTCGATCGGCAGAGCCTGGTCAGCAACGGGTTATGCCGGGCCAGATGGTCGTGCAGGCTCGTCGGCGCACCAGGGAACCCGCCGGTCAGCAGCCTGGGCCCGGTCCTGACGGCCGGCACCGCCGGCACAGCAGGCCCGGCGAAACGATTTCCGCTCATCGCACCATCGCCTCGTCCGCGCGCCTCGCCGGGCTCTTGACCGGCGGCCGCCCGGACCGCGACCGGCCGAAGACGCGCGCCAGGACAGCGGTGCCGACCAGCGCCGCGCACCCCCACTCGATCAGCCCGACCCACCAGATCCCCAGGTCGTTGCCGGCGGTCAGCGAGTGGATGAAGGCCAGCGGCCAGGCGGCGTAGGCCAGCCAGTGCACGGCCCGCCAGGTGCGGAACTTGAGCCGGTGCCGCAGCACGCTGGTGACCAGCACCGCACCGGCGAGGTCGACGGCCAGGGTGCCTGCCGCGATCGCCGCCGTCCGGTAGGGCGAGACGAAAGGCACTAGCGTGGCGGCCCAGCCGATGTTGACGAATGGGTCGAGCAGCGCGGTTACGACGTGCAGCACCAGCAGCGCGATCCCGAACAGCGACAGCGTCCTGTGCAACTCGACGACCGAGAACCTGGGCCAGCGCCGGGTCGCCGAGCCATTGGCAACGGCGACTCCGAGCGCGACGATCACGCTGAACAACGCCAGCAGCACCAGGCCGGTTCCCCTGGACAGGAACCACAGCCCCTGCGTGCCGGCCAGGGTGGCGATCACTTCTGGCTCCTGTCTTCACTCGGGTCGTGCGGCAGCGCCCGGGTAACCCGGGGCATCCGGGGTGGCGGTACGGGAATCGAGCCGCCGTCGGCGCTCGGCCAGTCGGCCACGGTCAGCACCGCTTCGTCGTGACGGACCAGCCGGGCGGGCAGTTTCCTGGCCGTCAGCCAGCTGGCGGCGTCCGCGCCGAGGATGATCGCGGCGGTCGTCGCGGCGTTCGCCTCGGCGCAGGTCGCGGCGGCGACGCTGACCGTCCGCCACGGTCCGGCGGCGGGCCGGCCGGTGCGCGGGTCCACGATGTGGTGCAGCATCGTGCCGGCCCGCCGCCACTGGCGGCACGTGGTCGACGAGGTCGCGATCGCGCCACTGGGCAGGCGGACCACCTGGGTGGGGGAGCCCAGTCGCTTCGAGCGACTGGTCTGCCGGTGCTCGTCGGCGATCAGGACCGGCCAGCCTCCCGACGGCGCGTCGCCGCCGGCGCGGATATCACCACCCAGGCTCACCAGCACGCCGCCCCGGCCGGCTCTCAAGGCGGCCGCGCTAGCGGCCCAGTCGGCCCCTAGTCCCTTGGCGGTCGCGCCGAAGTCGAGCCTGATCCCGGCGGGCAGGCGCAGCGTCGGGCCGTTGAGACCGACCGAACGCCAGCTGGGCACGGCCACCGGCTCCGGCGGCCGGTCGGAGTCGTCGATGAGCACGAAATCACGGTCATATCCGAGCGCCTCGAGTGCGGCGCCGACGGTGGGGTCCACCAGTCCTTCGGTCCATCGCGCCGCCGCCAGCGCGACGCCGATGACCTCGGCCAGGCTTTCGCTGATCGGCACTTCCGTGCCGTCGGCAGCCGCCTGCACCTGGCTGATCTCTGAGTCGGACCGGAACCGGCTCGCCGCCAGGTCGAGCCTTAGGATCTCGGCGTCGACCGCGCCGAGCACCGGCCGGAGCCGGTCGGACGGCCAGACGGCCAGGCGAGCCGTCGTGCCGATTGCGTCCCGTTCGGCCACCGCTACCGACCGCGAGCCGACGCCGGTCATCATCCAGGACGGGTTCGGAGCCAGCCTGGGCAGCAGCGCGGGCCCCGGCCGGTCGTCAATCATCGTGGCCATCAGTTATCCCTCCCGCGATCCCCGCCGCCGCCCCCGCCGCCCCCGCCG
>Ga0134128_10006887_pt1 | contig 13746 bp, 8 predicted proteins | sample KB31754_FD_96462 | JGI IMG/M metagenome (GOLD analysis project Ga0134128, IMG submission 96462) | Terrestrial soil microbial communities with excess Nitrogen fertilizer from Kellogg Biological Station, Michigan, USA - KB3-175-4 | ecosystem: Environmental > Terrestrial > Soil > Unclassified ... | reverse complement strand
CGTGTCGTGCATCCAGCCCATGTTCCATTTGTAGGAAAAGCCGAGCCCTCCTTCCTCGATGGGATGCGACACGCCGGGCCATGCGGTCGATTCCTCGGCAAGCGTGATGGCGCCGGGGCAACGCTCGCGGACGACAGCGTTGAAATGCCGCAGGAAGCCGATCGCTTCCAGGTTCTCCCGGCCACCATAAATATTGGGGATCCACTCTCCGGCTTTACGGCTGTAGTCGCGGTAGAGCATGGATGCCACGGCGTCGACGCGCAGACCGTCAACATGGAAATGTTCCAGCCAGTGGATGCCACTGGCGATCAGGAACCCCTGCACTTCCCGCCGGCCGAAATTGTAGATGTAGGTGTTCCAGTCCTGATGGAAGCCTTCCTTCGGATCCGCATGCTCGAACAGCGGGGTGCCGTCGAAGCGAGCCAGGCCGTGCGCGTCCGTGGGGAAATGGGCGGGCACCCAGTCGATGATCACGCCGATGCCGGCGCAATGGCACGCATCGACGAAACGGGCGAAACCGTCCGCAGGGCCGAACCGACCTGACGGCGCGAACAAACCCAAGGGCTGATAGCCCCATGAGCCGCCGAACGGATGTTCGGCGACGGGCATCAGTTCGACATGGGTGAAGCCCATGCCGGCCACATAGGGAACGAGGCGTTCCGCGATCCGATCCCAGTCCAGGGTCCGGCCATCCTCGGCGCGGAACCAGGACGCGGCATGCACCTCGTAGATCGCCAATGGCGCATCGGGCGCATGGCGGGCCTGCCGACCACCCATCCAGGCGTCATCGTGCCAAGTGAACGGCAGCCTGTCCGCGACAACCGAAGCCGTTGCCGGCGGTGCTTCCGTGGCGCGTGCGAGGGGGTCGGCCTTGAACGGCAGGCGATTGCCGTCCGGGCCGAGGATCGCGAACTTGTAGCGCGCGCCGGGCTCGACCCGCGGAACAAATAGTTCCCAGACCCCGGCGGGATGGCGCAGGCGCATGGGGTGGCGCCTTGGGTCCCAGGTGTCGAAATCGCCAACCACCGAAACTGCCCTGGCGTTCGGCGCCCACACGGCGAAGCGGATCCCGCGCGCGCCGTCGATGATCATCGGGTTGGCGCCGAGGGTGAAGGCAAGCTCGAACAGCCGGCCCTCATTGAACAGATGCAGGTCGGTTTCACTCAGCAGCAGACCGAAGGCATAGGGATCCTCGGTTTCCTGCACCGCATCGGGCCAGGTAATCCGCAGGCGGTACGGATCGCCGCTCGTCACCGTTCCATGGAACAGGCCGGCGGGTTCGCCCGGTTCCAGCCGGCCGATCGGTGACCCATCCGCACGCCGCACGGCCTCGACCTCCATGGCGCCCGGGAGGAAGGCTCGGATAATTCGGCCCGCGGCGGTGTCGCGCGGCCCGAGAACGGCAAAGGGATCGGGCAACGCGCCGTTGGCAAGCTGCCATGCGAAGGAGGAAGGAAGGCCGGGCAGAATCGCTTGTTCGTTCATGCAGGCTCTGTTTCGTATGTCAGAGCTTTTGTCAGCCTCGCCAGTCCGCGCAAAGGCACATCAATCCAGGCCGGCCGGTTCGCGGCTTCATAGGCGATCTCATAGGCGGCCTTCTCAAGGACGAACAGGTCCAGGAGGCCTGACTCGATCGCCGACCCGCCATTGGTCATTCCCTCGCGATAGCCGGCGAGGAAGCTGTCGATCGCCTGGGCGGCGAAGTCTTCCAGGAAGACGGCCACGCGGGACTCAGCCAAGTGCGGATGGCTGGACGCACTGCGGCGCCGAATGACGGCGGCGGCATAATCGAATGAACGGAGGACGCCCGCCACGTCACGCAATGGGTGATTCTTTGCGCGCCGCTGCGCGAGCGGCTTGGCGGGCTCTCCCTCGAAATCGATGATGCTGACATCGCCACTGACCACGAGTACCTGCCCGAGGTGCAGGTCGCCATGAATCCGCGTGATGCGTGCGCCGTGTCCGGCATCCGCCAGAGTCTCCAGCCTGGCGGCCAGGCGATCTCGTCCGTCGCGGACAGAGCTTGCGTCCAGTGCCACTTCTTCCGCGAGGTCGGGCTGTGCGTCCAGTGCGGCGATAGCGGCGTCCACCTGCTGTACTGCCTGCGTCACCCATTCCGCCACAAGCTGGTCGGTTGCCGTTTCCGGCGCGAAGGCCGAATCATCCGACGCTCGGCCAAGCACAAGATGCATCTCTGCGAGCCGCTGACCGAGCAAGGTGGCAAAATGGCGGTAATCCGCATGCTGTTCAGTGTCCACGGACGCCGCCTCCTCACTGCCCGCCAGGTCCGACAGACCCCGCATCAGCAGGTCCTGTGTCCAGGTCCAGGCATCACCCTGGTTGCGGACGAAGGCTTGCGCGATGGCAAGGGCGTGGCGTGTCCCGTCGGGCTCGACATGAACGATCTCGCCCAGCAGTGCCGGGGTGTTTGCGTAGCCCTGGTCGGTCAGGTAGCGACCCATTTCGGCTTCCGGATGAGGCCCATCGGTCACACGGCGGAACAGCTTGAACATAGCGATATCGCTGACGATCACGGAGGAGTTGGACTGTTCGACGCCAAGCCAGTTCATCTCGGCATCGACAGGTAACGTGATTTCATTCATGCGGGCTGTCGGCCGGAACTGAATTGTGCCCCGGCTCGTCTCAATCACGGCGCCGCGCGCCAGGCCGGCGATCGCCGCGCGGGCAAAATCCGGCAGGGCGAACGCGTCCGTCAGCAAACCGACATGCGAGCCCCGGCGGACCCTGGCCAGCGCGAGTTGGGCCGGCAGCGGACCGGACGGACGATCTTCCCAGGCGACGCCAAGCGGCAGAAGCCATCGTGCGACGGTATCGGCGGTTTCGGTCTCCACCACAGCCAGCAGCAGGTCTGGGGCAGGCAGCACGATCAGCATGCCGAGGCGCACGCTGCTCATCACCTGATCCTTCATCGCGAACCAGCGGCGCTTCGCGAGATACGGCGGCAGCACCTCACGTTCGATAAGCCCGCGGCACGCCATCAGCGCTTCGGACAGATCGCGGCGCAACACGATTGTCTGGTATTCGGGCATCGACTCAGGCGCAGGCGTATGCGAACTGGGCCACTCCGACTCCCGCGCAAGCTGGAACCAGTAAAACCCGTAGGGCGGCAGGGTCAGCAGGTAGGGAAGCTGGCCGATCGGCGGAAACAGGGAATGGCCGTCCAGCTCGATCGGCACTCGCTCGTTGAATTCCGATAGATCCAGTTCGACCGCCTGCGGCGTGCGCGACAGGTTGGCGACGCACAGAAGGCTGGTCTCGTCGTCCTCACGCAGATACGCCAGGACCTTGCGGTTTTTCGGATAGAGCAACCGATATGTGCCGCGGCCGAACACCTTGTACTGCTGCCGAATGGCGATCGTCCGCCGCATCCACATCAGCAAGGAATGCGGGTCCACCGCCTGCGATTCGACGTTCACCGACTCGTAGGCATAAAGCGGATCGGTGACGAGCGGCAGCACCAGGCGATAAGGATCGGCAACCCTGGAGAAGCCCCCATTCCGGTCCGGTGACCACTGCATCGGCGTGCGGACGCCGTTGCGATCGCCGAGGTGGATGTTGTCGCCCATGCCGATCTCATCGCCGTAGTAGATGACCGGCGTGCCCGGCATCGACAGCAGCAGATGGTTCATCAGCTCGATGCGCCGGCGGTCGCGCTCCAGAAGCGGCGCCAGGCGGCGCCTGATCCCTAGATTCAGCCGTGCCCGTCGGTCGGCCGCATAGGTCTCCCACAGGAAGTCGCGCTCCGACTGCGTGACCATTTCCAGCGTGAGCTCATCATGGTTTCGCAGGAAGATCGCCCATTGGCAGGAGGCAGGGATATCCGGTGTCTGGCGCAGGATGTCGGTGATCGGGAACCGGTCCTCCCGCGCGATCGCCATGTACATCCGCGGCATCAGCGGGAAGTGGAATGCCATGTGGCATTCATCGCCATCGCCGAAATAGTCCTTGGTGTCCTCAGGCCACTGGTTCGCCTCCGCCAGCAGCATCCGGTCCGGATAGTGAAGATCGAGCTCCGACCGGATGCGCTTCAGCACGGTATGAGTCTCGGGCAGATTCTCGTTGCTGGTGCCTTCGCGCTCCACCAGGTACGGCACCGCATCAAGGCGTAGTCCGTCGACACCAAGCTCCACCCAATAGCGGAGGACGGAGAGTATTTCCTTGATGACCCGGGGATTGTCGAAATTCAGATCCGGCTGGTGAGAATAGAACCGGTGCCAGTAATAGGCCCCGGCGACCGGATCCCAGGTCCAGTTAGATCGCTCGGTGTCCACGAAGATGACGCGCGTCCCGGCATATTTCTGGTCATTGGCGGACCAGACATAGAAATCGCGATAGGTCGAGCCCGGCTTGGCATGGCGGGCACGCTGGAACCACGGATGCTGGTCCGATGTATGATTGATCACCAATTCGGCGATCACGCGCATGCCGCGTTCATGCGCGGCGGCGATGAAGCGCTTGGCGTCACCGAGCGTGCCATAGTCCGGATGCACGCCTCGGTAATCAGCGATATCGTAGCCGTCATCCAGCCGAGGCGACGGATAGAATGGCAGCAGCCATATCGTGTTCACACCGAGTTCGGCGATATAATCCAGCCGTGACGTCAGACCGGCAAAGTCGCCGATGCCGTCATTGTTGGCATCATAAAACGACTTGATGTGCAGTTGATAGATGACCGCATCCTTGTACCAGAAGCGGTCCTGCTCGCCGGCCGCGCGCGGCGATGACGCAGAAGGCTCCGTTGCGTCCATCACCCGGCGCCGGACGGTGAAAGTTGCCAGATGCCGAACGGCAGGTCGTGCGGATCAAGGCGAATATGCTGATACTTACCGTGCCAGACAAACCGCGTCCCGCACATCAGATCCGTGACGGACAGCGCCCCGTGGTCTGGCAGACCAAATTCCCACAAAGGACTTTCGATCGTCGCCTCCTGCGCGTCATGCGGATCCAAACTCACCGCAACCAGAACGATTCCCTGTGTTGCCGGAGCACGCTTCCCGTATAGCAGGATTCGCTCGTTGGATGCCTGATAGAATGTGAGGCCCAGGTGCGTCTGCAAGGCCGGATGTGCCCGCCTGATGCGATTCAGTGCGGTTATTTCCGCGACGATGTTGCCCGGCTTACCGAAGGCGCGCGGACGGATCTGATATTTCTCCGAGTCCAGGTACTCCTCCCGCCCCGGCAGCGGCGCGGCTTCACATATCTCGAATCCTGAATACATCCCCCAAGACCCCGACAAGGTCGCGGCCAGCGCAGCGCGCGTCAGAAATCCCGCTCGGCCGGAGGTCTGCAGGAAGAACGGATTTATGTCCGGTGTGTTGACGAAGAAATTGGGACGGAAGAAATCCCGGACAGGCTCGCGGGTCAGTTCGGTCAGGTACTCCGTCATCTCCTGCTTGGTATTGCGCCACGTGAAGTACGTATAGGACTGGGAGAACCCGAGCTTCGCCAGGCGGTACATCACCTTGGGCCGGGTGAATGCCTCCGACAGGAAAAGCACGTCCGGATGACGCGCCTGGATGTCGGCGATCATCCATCGCCAGAACGGGAAAGGTTTCGTATGCGGATTATCCACCCGAAAGATGCGGATACCCTGATCGACCCAGAATTGGATCACGTCACGCAACGCCAGCCATAACGCGGGAACGGCGGCCTCGGCGTAGAAATCCGGGTTGACGATGTCCTCGTATTTCTTCGGTGGATTCTCCGCGTACCGGAGCGAACCATCGGGTCGCCAGCGAAACCAGTCGGGATGCTGCCTGAGCCACGGATGATCCGGCGCGCACTGGATCGCAAAGTCCAATGCGATCTCGATCCCATACCGGTGAGCGGCGGCAATCACCTGACGCAGATCGTCCACCGAGCCAAGTAACGGATTGACTGCATCATGGCCGCCCTCGGCACTGCCGATCGCCCAGGGGCTGCCGACGTCGTTCGGTTCGGCCAGCACGCGGTTGTTCCGGCCCTTCCGGTTGACGCGGCCGATCGGATGGATCGGCGGAAAGTAGATGACATCGAACCCCATCGCGCGAATACGCGGCAACTGGCCGATGACATCGCGCAGCGTGCCGTGCCTCGCTGGATCCGCGGTGACGGAGCGGGGGAACAACTCGTACCAGTTGGAGAAGACCGCTTTGGGCCGATCCGCGCGAAGCGGCAGCGGCGGGTCGTGGCGCGCGCAAAACGGCTGGTCATCCGCCGCGCGCATCACCTGAGCGGCCTCTTCCGACAGCAGCAGCGCAACCCGTGCCGGCACATCCTGCCGGCACAGCGCTTCCAGCAGGCGCGTCAGGTCCTGCCGCGTGCTAGGCTGTGCCCGCTCGGCGGCTTGCTGAATCAGGTTTCGTCCCTCCTCGGCCTCCAGCGACAAAGGCTGACCGGCCTCGTGCTTCGCATGCAGATCGTGTACGAAACTCGACCAGCGATCCCACCACGCCTCGACGGTGAACTGATAAAGGCCAATCCGGTCGGGGATGAACGCGGCTTCCCAGCGGTCGTTGTCCGTCTTCCGCATCGGACAGCGCTGCCATGCGGTTTCACCCTCCGCTCGCCAAAGCAGGCTGGCGGCGAGTTGGTCGTGACCATCCGCAACGATATCGGCGGCGATGGCGACCGCCGCGCCCACCACAGCCTTTGCAGGAAACGCCCTGTCGGGAACCGCGGGGGTCATTGCCTCGATGGCAATCCGGCCAGCGATCGTTTTTCGCCAGTCCGTTGTCGGGGGTGCCTCGCTTACGATGTCGGGAAGCCGCTTGCATGCCAGAACCCGGACTTCGCGGGGGGCCATGGGCGTCGCCATGCCGTTCTGCGCCAGGATGGGCGACGGATCGCCGAACGGCGCACCCGCCCCGGGCGGCAGGCAATCGGCGGAAAACGGCATGACGGCTGAATGCAACAGGTCCGGGTTGACGAGTGTCAGCAGACCCCGGCGCGCAAGGCTCGTGTCATCTGCATCGACGCGCAGCCAGGCCGCGACAGCGGCACCGGGCGGTGTCAAAGCGCGGATCGTGCCATTGATCCCACACGCTCCGACCTGTTCGGCCATCGCGTTCGCCGCAGCGACATCGGCCGACAGGTCCGCTATCGCCTCTGACCGCGCATATCGCAGGTCGTCGGGGTCGGCGCGGGCCGGATCGAACCGGCGGCGGCTGATGAATTCGAATCCCATCGGCAGAAACAAACCCTGGCCGAGGGATGCGGCGGCCATCAATGCCTGCCGGTACGCCGCGGCGGCATCGGTATCCGCCGACAGGGTTGCGACCAGCCGGTCGGAGAACGAAGGTTCGGGTGCCAGCACGGGCGAGCCGATAAGGCGGGCTGCCTCCAGTTCGTCGGCCAGACGCGGCGCGTCGATGAGTCCGTGGGCGATGGAGAGGCCGGTCGCGGTAAAGCCCACGCCTTCGAGCCCGGCCAGCTCGGTTGGCTGGAGCCCGTCGATCCAGGCCAGAAACAGGCAGTCGGGGTGACTCCGGACAATTGTGCCGATCAGTGGACGCCAGACGGAATCTGGCACGCGGTGGGGCCGCAGGCAGCGGAATCCGCTCACGCCGGCGTCGAGCAGGCGGGTGAGCCGGGCGAGCCACCACAGTGCCAGATCGTCGGACACCTCGGGCGCATCGAAGCTCGCGCGGGCGGCGCGCATCGCCTTCGGATTTCGCCGGGGGTCCGGCAGCACGTCGCCGTCGGCGGCAACGAACCAGTCGGGATGCGCGGCGAGCAGGGGCGAGTCGACCGAGACGCGGTCCAGCACAATATCGAGGATGAGGTGCAGCCCAGCCCGCTCCGCCGACTTGGCCGCCTGCGCGATGGCCGCATCGACGCTTCCGGTCGCGCCGAGGGCGGGGTGAAGCGCTTCCAGATCCCCCGGGAGGAACAGATCGCCGTCGCCACACGGCGCGAACGGCGGCGCCAAGCAGACATGATTGAAGCCCATCCGGGCGATACGCTCCAGGTGTGGGGACCAGTTTTCCAGGCGACCCGCCACCAGGGGATGCAGATGATAGATGGAGGGTACCATCCGGGCGGTCAGGCTGCGCTGAATTGGTGAGCAGGCCGTGGCCGGAGCCGCACACGAAGAACAAGGCTCCCGATTCGCTGACGGCCCGGCGATCCCCCTGCGTCGCTCATTGGCTGAAAACGCTGGCCGGTGCCAGGCGGTTCCTTCCGGAACGGTCTTCGTCGGCGAAATGATCGGAATTGCCCGCCGGCGCGTCCACGCTGCGCTCAGGTCCACGGGCGGCGGGAGTTGGACGCCGTGCTCAGCCTGTCGGAAGGTCGGCCGCCGAGGTCAGGAGTGGGCGATCTCGGTCTGGTTTGCCGCGGCCCGGTGCGCCTGTACCAGTTCGGCGTCGATATGGCGGATCTCTTCGTAGATCGCGTTGGTGATCTCTCGCGGGCTCAAAGCCAGCCAGCCGTTTTCAGAATACCGCGCGCGAACCCGGGCGTAAGCCTCCTGGAAAATGCGATCGCTCATGAGCGGCCCCGAAAGAAAATGCGGCTGAGGGCCTCAATGGCTCTCAGCAATGTTGACGACGAACGAAATGCTAATACAACGTGAAAAAAACGTCAAAGTTCCATTCACTGGGGGACGCCACGCCTATGCGACAGACGCGTGAGCAGATTCTAGCCCTGGCCGCTCAGATCGTGAGCGCTCACGTTGGCAACAATCCGACATCCGCCGAAGCATTGCCGGCACTGATCCGTCAGGTTTACGAGACATTGTCGGGGATCGAGCCGGACCGGCATATTTCGACGAAAGCCAACGGGACAGGCAGGCAGACCGTCTTTTCGGACCACTTGGTGTGCCTGGAAGATGGCCTGACAATGAAAATGCTGAAGCGCCACCTTATCACGGTGCACGGCCTGACCCCAGACCAGTATCGGGAGAAGTGGGGGTTGCCGCCGGACTACCCGATGGTGGCCGCGGAGTACGCGAAGCTCCGGTCATCGCTGGCAAAGCAGAGCGGGCTCGGACGTCGGCTGGAGGCGAAGCCGAAACGCGGCCGGCCGGCCTTCAACCGGTAGCGCTCCGGTACCTCCCAAACTCATGGGCGGCGAGATGAGCGGCGATCCGGTTCACGACGTCATTCCACGCGCCGATTTTCGTCTGGCGAAAAAGACGCATGGTTGGATACCAGGGTGAATCATCCCGCCCAAGCATCCAGCGCCAGTCTGGGCTGAACCCCAGCATGAGCCAGATGGGCAGGCCCAGCGCGCCGGCAAGATGCGCGACGGCGGTATCCACGGAGATTACCAGATCCATCGCAGCGATCAGCGCTGCCGTGTCAGCGAAATCGCCGATCGCGGCGTCATGCAGCAGGATTCTGCCATTCTCTGCCAGCCAGACGCGGTCCTCCGGGCGAATCTCTTTTTGCAGACAGTGGAACTCGATGTCCGAGCGCGCCAGGAGCGGCTGCAGTGCCCGGGCCGGCACACCGGCACGTGCATAGCTTGGCGCCGAACCGGACCAGGCCAGGCCGACACGCGGCCGATCCGATCGCGTAAAGCCATGCAGAACCCGATCGTGCGGCACGATCAGGTATGGGACCGTGGATGGGATCGTCGCCAGATCGGTGCAGAATGCCGCGGGCAGGCTGCCGATCGAGGTCAGCAGGTCATGGTCCGGTTCCTCGTCCTCAGGGCCGACGACAGACTCCAGTCCCGGAACGGCCCGCAACAGTGCGACCAAATCGTCGTAGACACTCAGGCTGACCCGAGCGCCCAGGCGTGTCAGGAGTGGCGCATAGCGGACGAATTGCAGAATGTCGCCCCGCCCCTGCTCGCTGGTGATTAATACACGCTTGCCGCTGACCTCGCCCAGATTGAGCACCGCGGACCCGGGGCGCGGCACGCCATGCGCCGCGACGGACCAGCGGCTTTCATACGCCGCCCACCCGTCGGCGTAGCGGCCCAGCATGAGCAGTGCCAGACTGCGGTTCCACCTGGCCGACAGGATATTCGGCTGCCGTTCCAGCAAGAATTCATAGCGCAGCAGCGCCTCTTCCGGCCGGCCGAGATCGATCAGGCAACGCCCCAGCGCATTGGCGATATCGGCAAGGCGTGAGGCCGATGTCGTTGGGGTCGCATGGGCGAGTGCCGCCCGATACACGTCGGCTGCCTCCTGCGATTGTCCTGACGCGGCCAGTGCTCGGCCCAGATTATACAGGGACGGGACATGCGTGGGGTTCACCGCAAGGGCCGAGCGAAACCGGCCGATTGCCTCACCAAACACTTCACGACCAAACAGCGCGTTGCCGAGGTTGTTGAGAACATCCGGATTGTGTGGCTGGACCGCGAGGGCGCGCAGACAGGCGGCCTCGGCCTGCGGATAAAGCTTCAGGCGCAGATAGGCGTTGCTCAGGTTATGGATCACCTGACCGTTGGCCGGGTTTTCCTGTTCAGCGCGGACCAGGTAGCCGACTGCGTCGGCAAGCATGCCGCGATTGACGCACAGCACGCCCAGAAGATGCAGTGCGTCGGCGTGGTGTGGATCGGCGTGTACGATCTGCCGGCAGCAAGCCTCCGCCGCCTTCCAGTCGCGCGCCGCGTAAAGCCGCGCCGCCTGGCCGATATCGGCGGCGGGCTGAACCGTCACACGCGCTTCTTCCCGGCTCCGCCGCCGGCTCGTACCGGCTTCGGGTGCTGTGCGGCCGCGGCCCGCTTGGGCTTCGGCGCCGGCTTGGGCGGCGCCTTCCCGGAACGCAGATCGGCAATCGTCGCCCGCGTGGTGATCTGCTCGGGGTTCATGCGCAGTTCGATCACGGCGGGCCGGCCACTCTCGACCGCACGGATGAAGGCCGGTGCGAAAGCCGCCGTCTCATTCACGACCTCGCCATGGCCACCGAACGCCTCGATGAGTTTGGCGAAATCCGGATTGGTGAGCGCGGTGCCTGATACACGCCACGGGTAGGCGCGTTCCTGGTGCATGCGGATCGTGCCGTACATCTGGTTGTTGAAGACCAGCACGATCGGGGCGATGCCGTGATGGAAGGCGGTAGCGATTTCCTGCCCGGTCATCATGAACCCGCCATCGCCGACCATGCTGACGACCATGTGATCCGGGAAAGCGATCTTCGCGCCGACCGCGGCCGGAACGCTGTAGCCCATCGCGCCATTGGTGGGGCCGATATAGCGCTGTCCTTCACTGAAATTGAGGAAGCGCGTTGCCCAACCCGCGAAGTTGCCGGCATCGGTGGTGACGATCGCATCCGGGGCGAGCATTCCCTCCAACTCCCGCATGACTGCCGCGAGATTGAGCGGCCCCTGATAGTTCGGCACGGCCCGCTGTGCCTCCCGCAGCGAACGCAGTTCCTGCGTCCACGCACCCCAGCTCCCTTTGACCGGAGGCATCGCGGCGGCGGCCACGGCAAAGGCATTGAGATCAGCGACGATGCCAAGCGCGGGGCGGAACACCCGGCCGATCTCCGCACCGTCCGGCAGGACCTGCACGATCGGCACGCTACCCACCATGTCGAGCAGCGTATAGCCTTGTGTGACGGCATCGCCGAGGCGGCTGCCAAGCGCGAGGATCAGGTCAGCTTCCTTGATTCTGGCAATCAGGCCAGGGTCGGAACCCACTCCAAGATCACCTGCGAAATTGTCGAGCGTGCCGTCATAAGTCGCCTGGCGGCGGAACCCGACCGTGACCGGAACATTGTTCGATGCGAGGAACTGCCGGATCGCCGCGCGGCCCTGCGCATTCCAGCAGGAACCACCGAGCACGGCGACGGGCTTCTTGGATCGGGAGAGCAGGTGGGCGAGTTGCTCCAGTGATGCCGGGTCGGGAAACGCCACGCTGACCGGCACGCGCGGCAGGTCCGGCACCTCCACCACGTCCTTCTGCATTTCCTCGGACAGCGCTACCACCACCGGACCAGGCCGTCCCGAGGTCGCAACGTCAACGGCGTGGGCGACGATTTCGGGGATGCGCTTCGCGTGGTCGATCTGCGTCACCCACTTGGCGAGCGGGCTGAACATCCGGCGGTAATCGACTTCCTGGAACGCATCGCGCCCGGCATCCTCATGCGGAATCTGGCCGACGAACAGCAGCATCGGCGTACTGTCCTGCATCGCCACGTGTACACCGATCGCGCCGTGACACGCACCCGGTCCGCGCGTGACCATGGCCGCGGCCGGGCGCCCTGCCAGCTTGCCATAGGCTTCGGCCATGTTGACCGCACCAGCCTCGAACCGGCAGGTGACGAGCTTCAATTTGTGCCGCTGGTCATAGAGTCCGTCGAGCGTATCGAGGAAGCTCTCACCCGGCACTTCGAAGACGTGGTCGATCCCTTGCGCGACCAGCGCGTCAGCCAGCACGCGCCCTCCATGGCGCGCCGTCGTGCGCGACTTGCGCGCCCGTGCCAGATCCATACCCCGATCCCCCGCGAGTTGCCGCGGCGGAGAATACGCAGAGCACGGTTGTTCCGTCACCACCGCACACGCACCGAAATGGCGAAACGGTGGCGGCCGGACACAAAGCAACCATATCTTGCGCCGATTCCTGCCCCAGCTCGCGTTGCAGGGTCTTGTCACCAGCAACGTGCGAGAGGTTCTTCGATGTCGCAGGACGCAGCCTGGTACGACGTGGACAGCGTGGCCCGGGGCCAGTTTCGGACATTCAGCGAGCTTGGCGATTCGATCAGCATGACAGTGCGGGATCGCCGTCATGCGCTCGCGTTGTCGGGTGAGGAGTGGAATGCCTGGACGGAATTTGTGGCAGATGGTGCACTGCCCACGCGGCCGGCTCTGCCGGAGATGCTGATCCGCCTCGGCGTTGCCACATCAAGGCTGGCGCACCTGGCGGAAGCGCGCGTCGACGCGCAATAGACCGAACAGGTCCTGCAGCGCCGAACAGCGCCGACGACGTTATGCCTGGCCGCTGCCGAACGCGTTGAAGGTGATCAGTGTATAGGTGTCCTTGACCCCGGGCAGGGCTTGAATTCTCTCGGTGACGAACAGGCCGATATCCTGCTCGGTATCCAGGTAGAACTTGCCAAGCAGGTCGTACTGACCGGACGTTGAAAACAGCTCGGACATTTCAGGGATCGAATCGGCAGCGACCCGTGCGACCTCATACGCTCGGCCCATGTCGCACTTGATCATCACAAAGATCGCGCGCATCCGCTGCTCCTGCCAACCGGAAACCCGGTTTATACACCCGACTTCCATCGGAAGTGCGGTCAGTCGTGGCGCCGCGCGCGGTCGGCGCGCCAACCCAGTGCGGGCATACCCGAAGTCCCGTGGCTTCCGGGTCCACCGAACCGCGTTTCGGCGGCTATCGGCTTTCCCCGCGCCGATCGGATCAGGCCTGCTTTTCCTTGGCCGCGCTGATCGCCGCCCAGACGCGGCCTGGGGTCGCCGGCATATCGAAGTGGCGGATCCCCAGCGGCGCCAGAGCGTCATTGATGGCATTCATGGCCGCACCGAGGGCACCGACCGTTCCGGCCTCTCCGACCCCTTTGGCGCCGAGTGGATTGACCTTGGTGGGCACCTCCCGGGTGGCCAGGCGGAAGGCTGGATATTCGTCCGCGCGCGGCATCTGATAATCCATGAACGACGCGGTGAGCATCTGGCCCGACTCCGGCTCATGGACGATGACCTCGCCGAGTGCCTGGCCGACGCCCTGCACCACGCCGCCGTGAATCTGGCCGGCGACCAGCAGCGGATTCAGCACGCGGCCCAGTTCCTCCACGGCACTGTAGCGAACGATCTCGGTGACGCCGGTTTCCG
>Ga0134128_10006885_pt1 | contig 13746 bp, 12 predicted proteins | sample KB31754_FD_96462 | JGI IMG/M metagenome (GOLD analysis project Ga0134128, IMG submission 96462) | Terrestrial soil microbial communities with excess Nitrogen fertilizer from Kellogg Biological Station, Michigan, USA - KB3-175-4 | ecosystem: Environmental > Terrestrial > Soil > Unclassified ... | reverse complement strand
TGGCGTCATCACGCCGCACCTGGCCGTCGACGGTGACCGCCAGACCGCCCATCGTGAAACCGGAGTACATCGCCCGCCCGAGCGACAGGTCAAACACGGCCCAGGGGCCATTGTCTTGCGGCGCAATGTAATCCGGCTGCTTGTGGAAGTCTGGGTCTTCACCCTTGGCTGCGAACTCGTTGTAGCGATCCAAGGTCGCGGCGAGGTTGCCCGGGGGGATCTCGAGCGCGGTCTCCAGCTCGGTGATCGTCTCGTAGCCGTCGAGAAACTTGATCAGTGGCATCGCGGGCATCTCGGTGTGAGCCTCGTCGACGATCAGGTACGCGGTCTGCTCGGGCTGCTCCAGCACGAAAGCCGATGTGCGCGAATGGTAGGAGTCTTCGGCGACAAACCGCTTGCCCTCCTTGTTCACGATCACGCCCGTCAGCAGAATCTCGGGCGGATACGCGGCCGCGGTGATGAACTTTTCGGTCATGTTCTCGGCGACGCCGCCCGCGGAAATACCCATCCGGAGGCCGAGCCCGTCGTCGTTGGGGTTGCCCAAAATGTAGGGCGCCACCAACCCGTGGTGTTTGGTGCGTCGCGGCTGGCCCAGTTCGGGTGTGTGTTCGGCGACCATCTCCGGGTTCATCGCGAAACCGCCGGCGGCGATGATGACCGATTTCGCTTTGACGGCACCGGTTTCGGTGAAGTGTTTCCAGGCGACGCCGACCACTGCGCCGTCTCCGTCCAGGATCAGGTTGGTGGCGCCGGTCTCGTAGCGGAATTGCACGCCCAGGTCATCGGCGCGTTTGACCAGCAGATCGATCACCATCGACGCACCGCCCAACTCGCCCGGCACCGGCACCGAGTGCCCGCGCGGAGAGGGAACCGCCTGCTCGCAGAACGGCCACACCTTTTCGTTGCCGGTGTAGCTCAGGCCCTCGGTGCCCGGCGGGACGACGACCTTGCCCGGGTAGAAGCTTCGCTCGAATTGAAAACCCAAGTCCTCCAACCAGTTGAAGTGCTCGACACTGCCGTCGCTGTAGGCGCGGATCTTCTCGTGATCGGGTTCACGCGACACCGCAACCAGATACTTGTACATCTCTTCGGCCGAATCGGGATGGCCGGTGGCTTCTTGAACGGCGGTTCCGCCGCCCAGATAGAAGTGTCCGCCGGCCATCGCGGTGGTGCCGCCGGCCGCGGCGGCCCGCTCCAACACCAGCACCCGCGCGCCGGCGGCGGCCGCGCTGACCGCCGCGCAGCCTCCCCCGATGCCGAAGCCGATCACCACGACGTCGACGTCGTCTGACCATGACGTGACGTCGTTGGCGTTCAACGTTGCGGGGATGTCCGTGCTCATTGGCGCCACTCCTCTTCATTAGCACCGCTCATGCGGCGCGCGGTCGGTCGTTGGCGCGGCTCAACGCTGCTCCTGCTTGATGTAGTCGAAAAACTGCCGCATCTCGGGCGAGAAATGCGCGATCTCCACGAACGGAACCCCGTACTGCGGGGCGGACAGATAGGCGAACCGCAGACCGCCGGGCATCACACCCTCCTGCGGCACCGTGGCCCCCTGCTCGGCTGCTGAGGCCAGCGCGGCGTCGAAATCTTCAAGGGTGTCGGCCTCGACGCAGATGTGGTGCAGGCCCGGTCCGCTGCGCTGCAAAAAGTCACTATAGATATTAGGCCCGCGGACCGGCTCGATCAGTTCGAGTTGCATCTCGCCGAGGTAGCTCAGCGAGATGTGGGCGACGAAATCGGCCGGTGCACCAAGATAGCTGCACGAGTCCGGCGCGAAGTGAATGTCAGGCAGGCGCACCCACTTCTTCACGCCTAACAGGCCGGTGAGAGCCGTTTCTGTGGCATCCAGGTCGTTGGTCACCCAGGCGGTCTGGACCGGTGACCCGAAGGATACGCTCATCGTCTCGCAGAATAACCCAGCGGCCGCGCCGGCTGAAACCGCCGGAAGGATGTTGCCGTGATCGCCTGGGTACGGCGCCGCAGCCGGCCGGTGAACACGTTCTAATTCGGGGTCGCAACGCGAAACGGTGTGGAGTCGAGATCGGCGTGAGTCAGCACCCCGACCAGTAATCGCACCTGGGTGTCGAACACCGTCCGCACGTCGCTGAGCGTGTCGGCGCCGTACTGCCCGAACACCTCGAGGCTGATGGCGCCGACCACGCCGGCCCAAATCGCGAAACACTTCGCGATGACGGAATCGTCACCGGGAAAACCGAATTCGTGTCTGATACGTTCGAAGTCGGACGATATCGGTTGTGGCGCAGTGTGATTGGTCAGCATGATGTCGCCGGTGGCGATGCCGGCTGCGATGGCGTCGAAAAATGCCCCGATTACCCGTGTTCCGGGGCCGACCGTTCGCTCGGCCGGCGCGTGATAACCGGGCACCGGGCTCCCGTACAACAGCGCCCAGCTGGCCGGGTGGGTGATGGCCCAGGCGCGGGCCGCGTGCGCGATCGCCAGCACGTCGTCGCTCCACACGTCGGGCACGGCCTCACGGGCGCGATCCACCACGCCGGCAAGCTCGGAGTACGCGTCGATCAGCAACAGCGTCAGCAACTCGTCTCGGCTGGATACGTACCGATAGACCGCCGACGACACCATGCCGAGGTCCCGGGCGATCGCTCGTAGCGACAGCCCGGCCGCGCCGTGTTCGACCAGATGGCGTCGACCCAGTTCGATGATCTGCGCCTCGATGCGCTCGCGTGAGTCACGCCGCTTCGCCATCTGGCCAGTTTCGCATAAATGAGATCGGTGCTCTTGCTTTTCCTGCTTTGGTGTGTCAGTGTCATCTCAGCAGAGAGCAGTGCTCTCATTATCAACGAGAGGAAACCTCATGCCGGTGCGATACGACGAACCCAACGGCTTGGCCAAAGCCGCCAACACGCTGGTCCGCTGGCTGGCCGAGGCTGGCATCAGCCTCGCCGGTACCCGGGCCCTGCGCGTGCGCGGTCGCAAAACCGGCCAGGTCCACAAGGTGGTGATCAACGTGCTGACCGTCGGCGATGTCGACTATCTGGTGTCGCCGCGCGGCAACACCCAGTGGGCGCGCAATGTCCGGGCGGCCGGTGCAGTGGAGATGGGACCGGGCTGGCGTCGACGCACGCTGCGGGCCACCGAGGTGAACGACGCGGCGAAACCGGAGCTGCTGAGGCGCTACCTGGACCGGTGGTACTGGGAGGTCAAGGGGCACATCGCCGGGCTGACCCCCGATTCCGGCGACGACCAGGTCAGGGCGGCGGCACCGTCGATCCCGGTCTTCGCGCTGTCGGCCGACGGCTAGATCGCCGGGCCGCCGATACCCACGTCCTGGCGGATCTGCTGGGTGGTGGACTGCCACGACACCGCCGCCTGGAAGTTGCCCCACACGCTGTTGAAGATCCCGACGATCCGGGCCGGCCCGGGGCCTGACGTGAGGTAGACCGGGCCGCCCGAGTCACCCTGTTGGCTGGCGGTGCCGTGTCCCATGGTGAACCAGCCGTTGTTGACGCTTTCCACCGTTCCGCAACTCTCGGCGGTGACCACGCCGAAATGGCAGACGGGCTCGCCGGGCGTGACGACCAGACCGGGGTCCGATTGCAGCACGCGCCCACCGGGCAAAATGTTGTTCACCGCGACGTCCGGAGCCAGCACGATCGACTCATAGTCAGAGATTTCCTGATCCGTATTGACGAACGCGCCGTTGGGCGTGTTGTCCCGGAACGTCGCCACGTTCCCGATGACCTTGTTGTCCCGGTCGAGCACCGGGCCGTCGCTGTGGCAGTGGCCCGCGCTGAACGCCACCCGCAGCCCGGGGTCCACGTAACCCAGGGTGCATAGATGAGCGCCCTGGTGGATCTCCATCCCGGGAAAGACGACGATCGGATCGGCATGGGCGCGTGCGGGAACAAAAGCGGACAACGCCACGACAACGACCGTCGCGCCGAAAGCGCGGATTACCGGACCCCCCACCCGCCGACTCCGATCCATCGAGGCCGGCGCCCACTGGCCGGCCATTAGGCTCCCTCGCCGATATTAGGCGAGCCGACCCCGCGGAGAGGGACGGTTGGAAACGCGCCGACCGCAGATACGGCCGGCGCGCCCCCCGTGACGATCAAGGAATGGTCAGTACTTGCCCCGGCTGGATCAGATCCGGGTTCGAGATGCCGCTGGCGTCGGCGATGATCTGGTACTTGTTGCCGTCGCCGTAGAACTGCTCGGCGATGGCCCACAATGTGTCACCGGATTCGACGGTGTATGTCCGCGCGGCCGCGGGTTCCGGCTCCGCGTGCGCGGCTTCCTCAACCGCGGGCTCCTCGGCGGCTGCTGCCGGTGCGGCGGCTTCCGGCTCCGGCGGCGGGGGTGCGTCGGTCTCGGTCTTGGTCGACCATGCGGCCGCCTCGCCGGAGTAGAGCACCAGATTACGGTCGTCCTGAAGGACGAGACGCACGTTCTTCTTGCCCTTGGTGTCGGTGTGCCACACCGGCTTGTCGCCCGTGTACAGAACGAAGTTGCCGTCGCTTTGGACCTCGGCGCGGACCACGTCCTCTCCGTTGGTGCCCGACGACCAGATCGCGTGTCCCCGCGATGCCAGGACCAGATTCCCGTCGTCTTGCAACGTCACGGTGTACGCGCCGTTGCTCGACGTCAGCGATTCACCTTTGACAAGCTTTTGCCCCTCGGTGAGAGTGTCTCCCACAGCAATTCCCTTCTCGTGGTCACGGCGGGCGGATACCCGCCTCGCCCTCGAACTTACTGATCTTGGCTGAGCCGTGGGGGCTTTCAGCTCACCGCAATAAAAAACGCCGGGTGAACAAGCACACCCGCTGAGCGGTCGTCTAGCGGGACGGCGTCAGCGGTGCCGATGCCTCGGGTCGGACGGCGGATGACGGCTGCCAACCGGGGGGTCCGAACACGTAGCCGACCCGATCGCGAAGGCGGGTCGCAGAGCGGAAATCTCTGGCAATGGCCAGGTATTCGTGAGTCTGCAGCTTCCAGACGTTGAATGTGTCCACCTGCTTGGTCAGTCCGTAATGCGGACGGAACGTCTCTTGCCGGAAGCTGCCGAACAGTCGATCCCACACGATGAAAATGCCGCCGTAGTTCTTGTCCAGGTATTCGGCGTCCATGCCGTGGTGCACCCGGTGGTGCGAAGGGGTGTTGAACACGAATTCGAAAGGCGCCCACATTCTGCCGATCCGCTCGGTGTGCACCCAGAACTGATAAATCAGGTTGACCGAGAAGCTGCAGAACACCAGCCACGGCGGAATGCCCAAGAGCGGCAACGGAATCCACATGAGAACCTCGCCACTGTTGTTCCACTTCTGGCGCAGTGCGGTGGCGAAATTGAAGTATTGGCTGGAATGGTGGGCCTGATGGGTCGCCCAGATCAGCCGAATCCGGTGTGCGCTGCGGTGATAGCAGTAGTAGAGCAGGTCGACGCCGAGAATCGCGATCACCCAGGTGTACCAACGCGTCGCGGGCAGATGCCAGGGAGCCACGTAGGCGTAGATCGCGGCGTAGCCGATGAGCGCGATGAACTTCCAGCCCGCCGTGGTCGCCACCGAGACAAGACCCATCCGGATGCTGGCCCACGAATCGGCCGCCAGGTAGGCGCCCGAGGCCGGACGATCAGATTGCCGCTCGATGCGCTCGAGCTTGCGAGCCGCCGTCCACTCCAGAATCAACAGCACAAGGAAGAACGGAATCGCGAACAACACCGGGTCCCGCATCTGCTCCGGCAGAACGGATAGGAAACCGGCGATCGCGTTCACTCCCCTACCCTACGACGTCGCTGACCTGTGCTTGAAGCTAAAGCACTCGCGGCATCGGGTCGTCGTCGTCTCCGGCGTACCAATGCACAGCCTGGACGCCCTCCTGCAACGAGAGCTCCGCGACGAGTTGCTCGAGCCGGGAAGGCGCGTGTCCGTCGCTGAGCAGGTAGGCGGTCAGCGCGACCGCGTCGTCACTCGTGCGACCGGTGTGGATACCGCGCAGCACCAGGCGGTCGCCGCCAAATCCGGTGCGCTGCACGATCTGCGCGCGCGCGTACTTCTCGGATTTGGGTCGACAGATCAGCTGCAGTTGGTACGGCTGGTCGTCCTCATCTTCCTCGACCACGTTGTCGCGATCGATCAGATGGCCCGCCGGGCGTCCCAGCAGGTGGATCAGCAGGATGGCGCCGGTGGCGATCAGGGTGAACACGTAGTGCCCGCTTGCGGCAAGCACGCCCACCGCGGCCGAGCACCACAACGTCGCGGCGGTGTTGAGCCCGCGCACGTTGAAGCCCTCACGCAGGATCACACCACCACCGAGGAACCCGACTCCGGAAACCACGTACGACGCCACCCGGGTGGGGCTGCTGTCGTTGGTCGCAACCGCGTACAGCACGAACAACGTCGCTCCGGTCGCGACCAGCGCATTAGTGCGCAGCCCGGCGCGTCGCGCCTGCCATTGCCGCTCGATGCCGATCAGGGCGCCGCAGCCCAGTCCCATCGCCAATCGCAGCGTGAACTCCGCGATGCTGATCGTCTGCATGACGCGGCCCTCCTTTCCCCTGAGCCGAGGTGCCTACCAGTGTGGACGACGTCACCCGTGATCGGCGCTAGGCCCCAGTCGAAACAAGTTGTTTTCCTTCACCCAACCTCGGCCCAGGACGGCACCATCGGCGGGCGGATGAGGAAGCGGTTGTCCGCGATCCCGGCGCTGGCCCCCGCGCGGGCGCCCAGGCTGGCGCCACTCGGGGCGACTCCGGGTACGCCCGCCACCTCCGGCGGCGCCGCCATCAGGGTGTTGCCCGGCGCCGGTGCGATCGGCGATGCCGAGGGCGGCGCGGTGGCAGTCCAGGCAGGGGGCACCGACAACGGTCCGATGGACGAGGCTTGACCCATGCCCGCCGCCATCGAGGAGCCCGTCACACCGAGTCCGGCCGTACCGGAAATACCCGTTGTGCCCGAGCCGAGGCCGGCCGCCAAGCCCAGCGGTGCAAGTCCGCCCAGCCCTTCGCTTGTCGCCATGGTGCTGGGCCCCAGGAAGCCGGCACTGCTCGCGATCTGCGCCGCCTGCAACGGGTTGATCGCGCCGGTAGAAGTCAACGTGTTCCAGATGTTGGCGTTCGGTCCCCAGGTGCTCCAGAAGCTGTCGAACTGGGAGTTCCCGGATGAGCCGCCGGTGAGCAAGCCCTGGAGTTCGGAGAGCAGCGAGCTCGATGACGCCGGTGTAGCCATCCCCTGCAGCGTGCCGGGCACCGAAGAGGTCAACTGCGACAGCGCCGCTTGCGCGCTGGAGCCGGTGGCTTGTGTGCTCGCGGCCGCCTGCCCGGCGAGCGCTCCGGTTGTCGTGGTCTGCGGCGCAGTGGTGAACGACGGGACCTTGGTCGCCGTCGCCGACTGCGCGGCGTACCCGTACATGGCCGCGGCGTCTTGTGCCCACATCTGGCCGTAGTGGGCCTCGGTGGCCGCGATCGCCGGCCCGTTCTGACCCAGCAGATTCGTTGCGACCAACGCCGCCAACTGGGTTCGGTTGGCGGCGATCACCGGAGGTGGCACGGTCATCCCGTAAGCCGCCTCGTAGGCGGTGGCTGCGGCTTGCGCCTGGTCGGCGGTCTGCTCGGCCGCAGCGGCCGTCGTGTTCATCCACGACGTGTACCGCACCGCGGCGGCCGCCATCGCCGTCGATGCCCGCCCTTGCCAGCCTTCACCGGTCAGGTTCGACACGATCGAGTTGTAATTGGCTGCCTGCGAACGCAGTTCGGATGCCAGCCCGTTCCAGGTCGCGGCGGCAGACAGCATCGAACCCGAGCCTGGGCCGGCGTACATCTTGGCGGAGTTGACTTCCGGCGGGAGTGCGCCGAAGTCGAATGCTGCAGTCATTGTGGCGCTCCTTTCAGATGGCTGAGGTTGCGTTGGCGGCCTCGGTGGCGGCGTACGAATCGGCGCTGGTTCCCAATACGTCGACGAACAGCTCGTGGACCGCCGCCGCGTGAGCACTGACCGCTTGGTACATCGCGGCGTGTGACGCGAATTGTGCTGCGGTCAAGGCCGATACCTCGTCAGCTGCCGCCGGGATCACGCCCGTCGTCGGCGCCATCGCGGCCGCATTCTGCGCCGCGAGCTCTGAACCGATACCGGCCAGCCGGCCGGCGGCAGTCGACAGCAACTCGGGCTGGGTCGTCACAAAAGTCATCGGGTGCTCCTTAACGAGGACAGGCTGAAGTCGCGTCTGTGTCGCGGCGCGACAACCTGGCGCGCGCATGAAACGTCAAGCGCGCGTGAGTAATCGAAGCGGCGGAAGCCGATTCAGAAGGTGAAGAGGGTGCCGGGGCCGGATCTCGACGAAACGATCACCGATCTCGGATACGGACTATCGCTCGGACTCACTTCGCCTCACCTCCTCGCGGCCAGGGCACACGGGGGTGCCGACACGGTGCACGCGGGACGAGGCGAATCCGGCAGATGAGCCGGTCGCCGCACCCCTCTCGACAGAGCTTTGGCACTGCACGGCGTATCCCGAAAAACCGGAAGCCACTTGGGCTCAACCCTTAAGCCGGGAAGAGCTGTCCTGACCCTGGGCGTCTTTCGACATTTGAGGTCAGTGGCCTGTATCCGCGCAGACGCCTCACCTAGCGAGGTGCTTGCTTTGGCCATGGTTCCACCAGGATCGGCGGGAGTCAACTCGGCCGGAGTGAACTCACATGTGCGGGCGGCGGAAATCGTGTCGCGTGCCATCGAGATACGTTGCGTCTGCGCATTAATCACGACGGTGTCGGGTGAACCGCGAAGGGCGCGAAAATCATTGTCCCGCCTCGGTTCTTGACCGTATCGGGCTAGTCGCTCTTCTTCTCGGCTACCGCCGCGCTGAGTCCCTCGTTGAGGTCGTCGCGGGTCAATTCCTTGAACCGGCGTAATTGGTCGTCGCTGAACTCATCGAAATCGCTCGCCAGCACCGCGTCGAGATCTTCGTCGTCGAGGCGGAAGCTGCGGTGATCGCGGGCCTTCTCGACCACGTTGCGCACGAACCCGGCGTTTCCAAGCGTGTCGATGCCGCGGATCAGGTCGCCATCCGGCGAGATGGTCTCGTCGTCGTAGAACCTGGTGTAGGACGGCAGCAAACTCTCGACGGCATCGTCGGTGATGACGTCTTCGTTTTCGCGGCCCATCAGCTGGGTCAGCGCAACGAGTTCCTTCGGGTTGTAGCTGTAGAACTCGATGACGGTGGAAAAGCGGCGCCGCAGACCCTGGTTGACCTCGAGCATCTTGTCCATCGCCTTGGCGTACCCGGCCCCGAAGACCACCAGTTCGTCGCGATGGTTCTCCATGTAGAGCAGCAGGGTGTTGATGATCGCGTTACCGTACGCGTCACCTGTGGAGTAGCCACTCTCGTGCAGGTTGTGCATCTCGTCGAAAAAGACCGCCCCGCCGAGCGCCTCCTCGAGCATTTCCTCGGTGTTCTTCTCCGCGTCCGCCATGTAGCGGCCCAACAGCTTCGCTCGGCTGGTCTCCACCACCAGCGGCTTACGCAGCACGGTCAAGCCGCACAATTGCTTCGAAAACGCCCGTGCCACAGACGTTTTGCCGGTACCGGGCGGGCCCAACAACAACGTGTGGCGCGACGTCACCGGGACTGGCAGGCCCATCTTTGCGCGGGCCAGGTTCACCTTCGTGGTGGACTTGATCAGCTTGATTTCCCGCTTGGCCGCTTCCATGCCGAGCATCGCGTTGAGCTCAGCATCCCCTTCGTCCAAGTACTTCTTGGCCATCTCGGCGTGCCGGGCCGCCTCGGCCTGCTCACGGGTCGGTGCACTGCCCGCATCCCACGGATCCGTGCGTGCCTCAATGGTTTCCGGGTCGGTGAGCACCAGCCGAAAGCTCGGGTTGTCCAGCGCTTCGCGGGCCGGCGTGAACTTCGCGTCGCGGGAGTACACCCGGCGCAGGCTCTCGATTGCTTCTTCTTCGCGGCCCAGGTGCCGGAAGCACATCCCCTGGGTGTACATCGCGACGTTGGCGGCGCTGGGCACTCGGTCGCCCTCGATCGCTTCCTGGGCGCGCCGGGTCGCCTCTTCGAACACACCGAGAGAAGCGAGCGCGGTGGTTGCCATCGCCGCACCGGCGGCTTTCAACTCGGGGTGACGCCAACCGGCCCCCGGCGGGAACTGGACGAGCACGTCCGGCCAGCGGCCGGTGCGGAAATAGAGCAGCCCGCGTACATACTTGATCAGTTCCTCGTCGGAGCCGTGCCGCGGCGTGATCGAATCCAGCAGCTCGGCCGCTTCGGCGTACCGCTTCGTCTCGGTGAGGGCGGCAGCGTAGCCGGCGGCCAGCGACTCCACGCTGGTAACCGCGAGCTTCAGGAACATCCCGTCGGAAACCTCTGGGCGGAATTCCAACTCCGTCAAGCCCAGCCGGCGGACCTCCCAGCCGAAGCTCTTGACGGATTTCCATGCGCCGCTGAGCACTTCGATGCTCTGGTCGCCAGCCAGCAGCCGCGCCAGCCAGGCGTCGCACATCTCCGGGTCGAGACTGGTGGCCGTCGTGAACATGCGCAGGGCCACCTGCGGATTATGGCTGGGCTGAAGCCCGTTGACCGAAATGCCGGATGCTAGGAGCCCCGCGACCATCGCGTTGCGGGAGTCCGTCGCGGTGGGCTGCGGTCGCGTCATCCTGTCATCGTAAGGCTTAGGCGCCGTTCGCCTGCGCCCCCGCCGTGGCACCAACCGGAACCAGAATGTCCTCGCTGCGGGTCAACGTGCGGCTCGGCATCGGCAGCGGCCGCCGCGACGTCGGCGCCGGGAGACTCGCGGACACCGCACCGAGCTGGCGCCCGGTGAGCCGGTTCAAGCCGCTGAAGGCCTCTTTACGCAGGCGCTGGTGGCTGTGGTAGCGCACCCACACCGACACGTCGGCCTCGTGGCCCTCCGCGATGATGCGAATTGTCATCACGGTGACGTCGGCGTCGGTGAGCCACAGCTCCTCGAGCGTCTCGCTGGTGATGTCGCCGGGCGACACCCAGAAACTGGTGACGAAGCCGTCCGGGGTCTTCAGGTAGCGCCAGAACGGGCGCACGTGAGCCGGCTGCAGCCCGGCGAGAACGGCATCGTCGACCTCGGCGATCTCGTCTGCGGTCAGTGGCTTGGCCGCGCAGCTGCGTCCATCCAAGTCGTGGGCCAGGCGCTCGGCGGCGGCGGCCAGGGTGCAGGCCACCGAATCACGGGCCGCGACGGCGCTCACGTTGTGCAGCGGGTCCATCCGCAGCACCAGCCAGGTCTTGCGCTCGTCGATCGGGGGTCGATCGCGACCGCTGCCGAAGTCGTCGCTGACCGCTGACTGAACGCCATTGATCCCCTGGCGCGTTCCGACTGAGACGATGTCGACGCTGTCGAGACGCACGTCGAATTGACGCAGCGAGGTGACCACCGCTTCCAGCGGAATGCTCGTCGAGCCGTCACGGTGGCGGTGCCGGCCGGCTTCACCCGTGCCGTCGACGGCGATCACGGCGACCAACTGGTCGTCGTACTCGCGGATTCCGACCGTTTCGCGGCTGAACTGACGACGATGATCGGTGGCCGGGGTGCAGCCAACGGTCAGCGCCTCGGGGTCGGCGTACCAGTTCCGGACTCGCGCGATCGGCGCCGACGACACCGGCACTCCCCCGTTGGTCAGCAGGGCGACCGCGGTGACGAAGACGGCGAGGCCGACCCCGATCCAGAAGCAGAGGTTGCGACCGGCCTGCCACGAGTCGGGCAGATGGCTCGCAATCACCAGTAGCGCAACGTCAATCAGGAACACCGTGGTGACCCGCGCCCACGAAAGCGACAGCCCGTACTCGCGTTGCGCCTTCATTCCTGTCTCCCTGCTGTTTTTCTCATCAAGACGGCTCCGCCGAAGACGAGACCGGCGAGCACCAACGCACCACCGAGGCCGCCGGCCGCGACCCACACCGGCGTCATGTTGCGCGGAGGCGGAGGCGGCGGCAGCTTCAGCGGCTTTGCTGAATCCTTCGGCAGGATAGAGCCTTCGGGCACATCCCAGGTCAGGGCGGCAACCGGGTCGACGACCCCGTGGCCGATCTGGTTGTCGACCCCGCGAGCAGGTGCCCGCGCAGTGCGAATCAGCCGATCGATGATCTGATGCGCGGACAGATTCGGGTACTTGGCCCGCACCAGGGCCGCCACACCGGACACAATCGCGGTCGAGAAGCTCGTCCCGGCCGGCACCAACAAAGTGTTGTCCGGACCATCAATTGCGTTGATCAGATTGTCATCTCGCGGCGAGAGCCCGACCACGTCGGTACCGGGCGCCGCTATCCCCACCCACGGCCCGGCGACGCTCAGCTTGTCCATCGGCGCGCCAGAGGCGTCTACCGCGCCGACGGTCAAGACATAATCGCTGTACCAGGACGGGGTCACCACGGTGGTCACACCGTTCCAATCGCGAGAGTCGTTGGGGTGCAACGGATCAACCAGCGGGTTCTCTTTGCAATCGCGCTGGCTGGTGTCACCTGCGGCCGCGACGATCACGGCATCCTTCTCGACCGCGGCGTAACGCACCGCGGCACCCAGGTCAGGGGCGTCGATGAGGCTGCGCGCGCTCATGCACATCACCTGCGAGACGTTGATCACCTGGGCGCCCATGTTCGCGGCATGCACGATCGCGCGCGCCATGGTGAAGATGTTGTCCCGCTTCTGCCGCGTCTGCGGGTCCTCGTCACCGGTGTAAGCGTCCTTGAGCCCAAAAGCCTGGCTGGATTGGCGGATTGAGATGATGTCGACATCTGGGGCTATACCGCTGTAGGCGTCACTCGGTGCCGGCGCTGGTGGTGGGTCCAACGGCCGGGGCGGCGCGGCCGGCCGCGGGTAGTCGACCGACAGGACCTGGCCGTGCTTGCGGCCGGAATAGCCGGGCAGCACCACGTTGCCGTGGTCGTGGTTGGCGGCTCCGGGAGCCGCCGCACCTCCGGGGGCTGGCGCCCCCGCGGGAGCCTTGGGTGCCCCCGGCGGGCACCATGGACATGCCGGAGCTTCCTCCGACGGCGACGCGGGTGGCGCCGGAACCATGGTGATGGTCTGCGGCGGCGGCGGAGCCACGCTGATCGTCTGGGGTGGTGGTGCCGGCGGCGGTGGTTCTCGGGTCGGCACCGGCGGTGGTCGGCGCGGCCCGGGTGCTTCCGGAATCCCTGCGGTCCCAGGCGAAGCCGCGATCATCGACGCCACCAGCGTTCCGTGTGCGTCGCAGTCGGACAGCCCGTCTCCGCCACCCATCACGTAGTCGCCACCCGGGATCAGGTGCGGCAACCGGGGGTGCGGTGTGACGCCGGTGTCGATCACGGCGACCTTCACCCCGGCGCCACGCCCGAACTTCCAGGCCTCGTTCAGGTTGAGCATGTCCATGTACCTGGGCTGAATCCGAAAGTCGCTGCCCGGCAAGACCCCAACCTCGGTGCAGTATGAGTTTTGCTTCATCGCCTGGCCGGGGCCCGGCGCACTGTCCGGGGGTGTCGCGGCCGGGTCGATACCAGGCGGGTTGATCGCGTAGGCCGGTGATCCTGGCAACGCGACCGAGGCGACGATCAGAGTGGAGGCCGCGACTGCGGCCGCGCGAAGCGGCCGCAGTCGTCTACCGGTAACGGATCGCGGCATAGACATTCATCAACCACAATGCCAGCGGGAAGATTGGCATCAGGCAGAGGTACTCGACCCATTCCACGAGCTTGCGGAACAGCGGGCTGTAGATGGTGTTGGGCACGGTCGCCGCAGCTGTCAGACCCGCCGCG
>Ga0134128_10006882_pt1 | contig 13748 bp, 16 predicted proteins | sample KB31754_FD_96462 | JGI IMG/M metagenome (GOLD analysis project Ga0134128, IMG submission 96462) | Terrestrial soil microbial communities with excess Nitrogen fertilizer from Kellogg Biological Station, Michigan, USA - KB3-175-4 | ecosystem: Environmental > Terrestrial > Soil > Unclassified ... | reverse complement strand
GTTCAAGACCGTTCGCGTAAACTGCACGCATGCGCCAGATCTATACCTCGCCCCGCCAGGAAAACATCGATACCGTGGTCGCCCTGATGGCCGAACACGGCATCGAGGCCAGCGTGGCCAATCGTTCCAATTACAACCGCCAGAGCTGGCAGCGCTTCAGCTACTCGCAGCAGCGGGAAGACCGCAGCAGTTGGGCACAGGTCTGGATCACCCACGCCGACGACTACAGCCGAGCGCGCAAGCTGCTGGTCGAACTGGGCATCGAACCGGTGATCCGCCACGGCGAGGAGCTCGCCGCCGCGCGCAACCCCTCGCCGCTCGACCGTCGCACCCGGCTGGCCACGCGCATACGCAGGATCCTGCTGCTGGCGGTGCTGCTGGTGTTCATGGTGCAGATGCTGCGCTACCTGCACGTATTCTGAGGCTCCGTCGCGCACGCTGGAACGGTAGTGGTTTGCCGGCATAGAATCGTCCCATGCGCCGTTCTGAACCCGTACGCCTGTTCCAGACCCTGCCCCACGCCTGCGGCTACTACCCCGAGCGCACTGCGCAGAACCTGGTGCTCGATCCGGCCGCGCCGCAACTGGACCAGTTGTACGGCCCGGCGCTGGAACGCGGCTTTCGTCGCGCCGGCGGCCATTTGTATTTCCCGCATTGTCCGCAATGCCATGCGTGCACGCCGTGCCGCATCGACGTGGAGAACTTCCAGCCCGACCGCGCCCAGAAACGCTGCCTGAAACGCAATGCCGACCTCAAGATCAGCGAACACGTGCCCGGCTACAACCGTGAACGCCATGCGCTGTACGAGTGTTACCTGCAGAGCAGGCACCCCGGCGGCGGCATGGACGACGCCGACGCCAGCGACTTCCGCCGCTTCCTCACCGCGGCATGGAGCCCAACCTTGTTCCTGGAGCTGCGGCTGGATCAGCAACTGCTCGCGGTGGCGGTGACGGACATGTGCCGGAACGGCATCTCCGCGGTCTACACATTCTACGACCCTGCGCAGACCGCGCGCAGCCTCGGCACGTTCGCGATCCTGCAGCAGATCGAACTGGCCCGCCGCCGCGGCATAGCGTGGCTGTATCTCGGTTTCTGGATCGATGGCCATCCGAAGATGGACTACAAGCGACGCTTCCGGCCGTTGCAGATTCGCACGGCGGACGGCTGGAAGGCGATGGTGTAAGGCGATGGCCGACTTCCAGCCTGCGCTCGTGCCTGTCTACGCGTCGGGTCCGGCCGGAGCCTGCGTCGCAGCCGGATAGGGAAACAGTTTCTCCAGCGGCATCGAGATGCCATCTTCGCCCACCACGCGGCAGTGGCTGCGGTCGAGCAGGCGCGGATCGTCGACGCCGCAGCTGTGCGCGATGATGCCGACCTCGTGCATCACGTTGGTCGCGTAGTGGTACACCTTCTCGCTCTTGTCGGTGACGACCAGACCGCGCTGCAGCTTCGGATTCTGCGTGGTGATGCCGGTCGGGCAGGTGTTGCGGTTGCACTGCAGCGACTGGATGCAGCCCAACGAAAGCATGAACCCTCGCGCGGAGTTGACGAAGTCCGCGCCGACCGAAAGCACCCGCGCCACGTCGTAGGCGGTGATGCACTTGCCCGAGCAGATCACCTTGATGCGCTGGCGCACTCCGCGCCGGATCAGCGTATTGATCAATTCCGGCAGTGCTTCGTGCAGTGGCAGGCCGACACCCTCCATCAGGGTTTGCGGCGCGGCGCCGGTACCGCCTTCGGAGCCGTCGACGATGATGAAATCGGGCGCGCTCTCGATGCCGCGCCTATCGACCTCGTCGCACAGCTGCTCGATCCAGTCCATGCCGCCGAACACCGCCTTGAAGCCCGTCGGTCTGCCGGTGAGATCGCGGATATGCGCGATCGCATCCATCAACTGTGTCACGTTGGCGATGTCCAGGTGGCGATTCGGGCTTTGCGAATCCTCGCCGACCGGAATGCCGCGGATCGCGGCGATTTCCTCGGTGACCTTGGCGCCGGGCAGCAGGCCGCCCATGCCCGGCTTGGCGCCCTGGCCGAGCTTGATGCTGACCATCTTCACCTGCTTGTGCGCGCAGATCGCCTGCAGCTTGCCATCGTCCAGCTTGCCATCGGGGGTACGCACGCCGTACTTGGCGGTGCCGATCTCGAACACGATGTCGCAGCCGCCTTCCAGGTGGTAAGGCGCCAGCCCGCCCTCGCCGGTATCCATCCAGATGCCGGCCCTGGCCGCGCCGATCGACAGCGCGCGCACGGCCGGCGCCGACAGCGCGCCGAAACTCATCGCCGAGATGTTGAAGAATGCCGCGTGGTCGTAGGGTTCGCGTGCATACGGCCCGATCCGCACCGGCTTCGGTTCCACATGATGGTCACCCAGGGCGGGAAACGGTGCGTTGACGAAGAACGGCACGCCTTCCTTGCGCAGGTCGCGGGTGGAGCCGAATGCATTGGTATTTTCCGCGTTCTTCGCAGCACGGTAGACCCACACGCGCTGCGCGCGGTTGAATGGCAGCTCCTCGCGGTCGCTGGAATACAGGTACTGGCGGAAGAATTCGCCCAAGTGCAGGAACCAGTAGCGAAAGTGGCCGATCACCGGGAAGTTGCGCAGCACGGCGTTGGCCGTCTGGTTGCGGTCGACCACCCAGGTCACCAGCACCACCATCACCGCCACCGCCAGCAGCAACAGCGCCAGCAACGCGCAGGTTTCCACCAGCACCACCAGCCAATGCGAAAAACCCGTCGATTCCATCCCGCCATCCCTCCCTCATCGAATTCGATGACGCAAGCGTAGCGCATCGACCCCGGCCGATCGCCACGGTCAAAGCTCGACGCGCAGTTGCTCCTTCGCCCGCATGGCCTTCGCGATCGCGGCCTCCAGCGTGTCCGCACGCGCCAGCGTCACCGCCATGCGGCGGCGTCCGCTGACCGTCGGTTTGCCGAACAGGCGCAGTTGCGTATCCGGTTCGGCCAGCGCCTCGGCCACACCGTGATAGCGCGGCGCGCTGCCGTCGCCTTCCACCAGCACCGCGCACGACGCCGACGGACCGTACTGGCGGATCACCGGAATCGGCAGGCCGAGGATTGCGCGCGCATGCAGGGCGAATTCGGAAAGCTCCTGCGAGATCAGGGTGACCAGGCCGGTATCGTGCGGACGCGGGCTGACCTCGGAGAAAATCACTTCGTCGCCGCAGACGAAGAACTCCACGCCGAATACGCCCCAGCCGCCGAGCGCCGCGGTGATGGCCGCCGCCTGCCGTTGCGCCTCAGCCAGCGCGGACTCGCTCATCGGCTGCGGCTGCCACGATTCGCGATAGTCGCCGTCTTCCTGGCGATGACCGATCGGCGCGCAAAAGCTCACGCCGCCGACATGCCGCACGGTCAGCATGGTGATCTCGTAGTCGAACGCCACCAGACCCTCGACGATGACCCTGCCCTTGCCCGCCCGCCCGCCGGACTGCGCGTAGTCCCACGCATGCCGCAATTCGCCTGCCTCGCGCACCACGCTCTGGCCCTTGCCGGACGAACTCATCACCGGCTTGATCACGAAGGGATAGCCGATCGCGGCGACCGCCTCGTGGTACTCCGCCTCGTCGCCGCAGAATCGGTACGGCGACGTCGGCAAGCGCAGTTCCTCGGCGGCCAGTCGACGGATGCCCTCGCGATCCATCGTCAGCCATGCCGCGCGGGCGGTCGGAATCACACGCTGGCCGTTTTTCTCCAGCTCAAGCAGGGTCGGCGTGTGGATTGCCTCGATTTCGGGCACCACCAGATCGGGCCGCTCCTGCTCGATCACCGCGCGCAAGGCCGCCCCGTCGAGCATGTCGATGACGTGGCTGCGATGGGCTACCTGCATCGCCGGCGCGTTGGCGTACCGGTCGACCGCAATCACCTCGACCGCGTAGCGCTGCAGCTCGATCGCCACCTCCTTGCCAAGCTCGCCCGCGCCCAGCAGCAGTACGCGCAGCGAGTGATCGGAATACGGGGTGCCGAAAGATTTCATCGGGAGACTCCTGATGCAAACCGGCATTGTAAGGGCCACCAGCGGCGCCGACCCTCGACCGGCGCCGCTGCAGCGGCGGCTGCTTGCAATTAGATATCTCTTTGATATCTACTTTGCCGCATCTACGGGAGGATCATTCCATGAACGAACACAACGGCTTTTCGCTGGCCGGCATACCCTTCGTCTGCGTCTGCATCGTGCTTTTTGCGATCGCCACCTTTGCGGTGCTGGTCTCGGCGCCGGCACAGGAAATCGTCGGTTTGGCCGCCGGCCTCGCGCTGGAGGTGATCACCGCCTTCCTGCTCAAGGGCTTCTTCCAGGTCGCCCCGAACGAAGGTCAGGTCCTGCAGCTGTTCGGCAAATATGCCGGCACCGTTCGCCTGGCCGGCCTGCGCTGGACCAATCCGTTTTATTCCAGGCGACGCATCTCGCTGCGCGTGCGCAATTTCGAGAGCGGCAAGCTGAAGGTCAACGACAACGACGGCAACCCGATCGAGATCGCCGCCGTCGTGGTCTGGCAGGTGCTGGACACCGCCGAGGCGGTGTTCTGCGTGGACGACTACGAGAACTTCGTGCACATCCAGAGCGAGTCCGCGCTGCGCCAGATGGCTCAGAGCTATCCGTACGACTCGCACGACGACGGCAAACCGTCGCTGCGCAGCCACGGCGAAGTGATCAACAACCACCTGCGCGACGAAATCCAGGCGCGCCTGGAAAAGGCCGGCGTGCAGGTGATCGAGTCGCGCATCAGCCACCTCGCCTACGCCCAGGAAATCGCCCAGGCGATGCTGCAGCGCCAGCAGGCAGGCGCGATCATCGCCGCGCGCACGAAGATCGTGGAAGGCGCGGTCAGCATGGTCGGCATGGCACTCGAGCAGCTGAGCAAACAGGGCATGGTGCAACTGGACGAGGAACGCAAGGCGGCGATGGTCAGCAACCTGCTGGTGGTGCTGTGCGGTGAACGCGGTACCCAGCCGGTGGTGAACACGGGCACGCTGTACAACTGACGGGAGAAACACTCGATGATTGCTCCATCCATCGTGATACTGCCGGTCATCCTCATCGGTGCAGTCAGTCTGCGCCGGTGCAAACAACCCTGAAGAACCGATGGCCGCCGAGAAGAAAGCCTATCCGCTGCGCATCAGCGCCGCCGTGCTGGATGCGATACAGCGCTGGTCGAACGATGAACTGCGCAGCGTCAACGCGCAGATCGAATATGTATTGCGCGAGGCGCTGCGCGGCGCCGGCCGGTTGAAACCCGGCAAGCAGGAGCCCGCGACGGACGACGACCACAGCTGATTTTCCGCAACAAGGAGCGAACCATGGCCACGAACTGGGAATACAAGGTGATCACCCTGAAACACGGTCGCGGCGGGCTGCATCTCACGCAGACGCCGAGCGACGATGAAGCCACCACGGCACTGAATCGCGAAGGCGCGCTGGGCTGGAAACTGGTCAACGCCGTATGCATCGCGTTGCGCAACCGACCGTGCTGTACTTCAAGCGCCCGCGCTGAATCGCCTGACCATGATCAGCGGCTGTCCGCCGCCACGATCTCCAGCCGCGGCAACCTGAGTTCCTGCAGCGTGCCATTTTGGCGCACCACGAACAGGCGCTCATCCCGCTGCACCAGCGCCTCGCGATCCTGCAGGCCGCCCTTGACCTTGAGCCGCTGCAATGGCCGTCCACCGACGGCGTCGTAGACCACCACTTCATCGGCCTTGCCATCGGCGACCACCAGCCAGTCGTGGCCATCTTCGCGCCAATGCGCCAGCGCATTGAACGCCGGCGCCATCCCGGTGCCAGCACGCGACGAACCGTCCGGTCCGAGCTGGCACAAAATGATGGTGGCGAAGGCCAGCAGGGGCAGCCAGCCGTGCCTGAGGACGATCGTCGTGAGCTTCATGCCTGCATGCTGGAACCGCCGCATGACGGGCGCATGACGTGGTCGCTGCGATCAGGTGACGGGCATCACTCCACTCGTGAACGCAACGACAGGCCCAGGGCGATCCAGCCGGTGACGAAAGCCAGTCCGCCGAGCGGAGTGATGATGCCGGTCCAGCGCGGCGCACCCAGGGCGAGCGCATACAGGCTGCCGCTGAACAGCACGATGCCGAGCGCAAATGCCACGACCGCCACGCGACGACTGCGACCACGACCCAATCCCGTTGCCAGCGCCAACGCGAGCGCATGCCACACGTGATAGTCCACCGCGGTATGCCACAACTCGCGGCGAGGCGCGTCGAGCACGTCGCGCAGCGCATGCGCACCGAACGCGCCGAGCAGGACCGCACTGGCGCCGGCGATGCCGACCAGCAACGCGATTCGGGTACTGACAGGTTGTCGCAGCATGAGCGGATTTCCCGGCATTCGAGCCACAGATCGCAGGCGCTGGCGTATGCTTGAAGAGATGAACTTTCCGGATTCTCGCATGAAGTCGCCCCGGCGCCGCCCCCTTGCGCTGCTCCTGCTGCTTGCCATCGGCCTGTTGCTCGCCGGCTGCCACCGCGCGGCGCCGCTGCCGTTCCGGCTGACCAACCTGACCGGTCACATGCCGCAACTGGAATTCGCGCTCACCAATGACGAGGGCAAGACGGTTACCGCAGCGGATTACCGCGGCAAGGTGGTCCTGCTCTATTTCGGCTATACCCACTGCCCGGACGTGTGTCCGCTGACGATGGCGCACCTGCATGTGGTGATGCAGCGCCTGGGCAAGCTCGCCGATGGCGCGCGCATCCTGTTCGTCAGCGTCGATCCCGCCCGCGATACGCCGACGGTGCTGCATGCCTATGTCAACGCGTTCGACACGCACGCCACCGGCCTGACCGGCACCCCGCGCGCCATCGAGGCCCTGGTGAAGCGCTACCGTTCGGCGTTCACGCGCGAGCCTGCCGGCAAGGATGGCAGCTACGAGGTCAGCCACAGCTCGGCGATCTACCTGTTCGATCGCGACGGCAACCCGCGCGTGCTGTTCACGCCCGCCGACAATCAGGACGAGCTGGTGCACGACCTGCACCTCCTGCTCGCCCGCGGAGACCCATCATGAAACATGCCACCCTGTTAGCCCTGCTTGCCGGCCTGTTGCTCGCCGCCGGCGCGCACGCAAGCGCCGCCGACCAGGTGCATGCCATCCATGCCTGGATTCGCGCGCTGCCCGGCGCGCTGCCCGCCGGCGCGTACGTCACCCTGGAAAATGATGGCGACCAGCCGGTGGCGCTGACCGGCGCCAGCAGCAAGACGTACGCACAGGTGATGCTGCACCACAGTTCGACGCAGGGCGGCGTCAGCCGAATGACGATGGTGGATTCGTTGCCCGTGCCTGCCCATGGCCGCGCCGTGCTGGCGCCGGCCGGCTATCACCTGATGCTGACGCAGGCCGCCGACCCGGTGAAGCCCGGCACCATCGTGCACCTGCTGCTGAAGTTCAGCGACGGCAGCAGCCTGCCCACCGACTTCATCGTCCGTCCGGCCAATGCGCTGGACGACGGCAGCGGGCACGCCGACCATCCATCGTCCTGACGCGCAGACACAAGCGCCTCAGTCGGGCATGCCGCCGGCGATCACGGCCGGCGGCGACACCGGCAACCGTCGACGCGGCAAGCGCCCGTTGCGCGACAAGCGCAGCCAGAGACGCAAGGCCAGCAGGCCGCCGATCGACTCGATCAGCGCGGCGGGCACCCAGGTGATCAGGCCGCCGACCATCTGTCCGGTCAACACGTTGAAGGTGAAGGCACGACCGCAGATCTCGAAGATCGGGTAGAGATCGGTGTGCGAGAACGTGACGATGGCGCCCGCCAGGATCTGCGGCGACATGGTGATCGCCGGCGACAGCACGCGCATGCCCGCGACCATCCGCCCCGGCGGGTGCGGCCGATGGTCGAGCACCAGCGACCAGTAGGCAAAGCCGCTGATCAGCATCGTCCAGTTCATGAAGCGGTAGACGCGCCAGTCCAGCATCGCCAGCGTCTGCAGTTCCGGGATCAGCCAGATCAGCACGAACACGATGAACAGCACGGTGGCGACCGTGGGATTCATCAGCACGCCCGTCACTGCCCGCCACGGCCATGACCGCCGCAGCGGCGGCAACAGGTGCACCCGCCACGTCAGCGGCAGGCCGGCGCGCAACACGCTTACCGGATACGCGGTGACGATCAGCAACGGCGCCAGATGGTGGAGCAGCAATTGCTGAAGGCGATGCATGAAGAATTCATGCTCGGCGTAGTAATCGAGATAGGTATGCAGCGACAGGTAGATGATCGCCATGCCGCTCCAGAACGCCAGCCGGCGACCGAAGCCCACGCGCAGCCGCCGGCTGCCCCGCCAATACAGCACGCAGGCCAGCAGGAACGTGGCCAGGAAGACCCACGAAAACTCCCACGGCACCGCCCATTTCAACAGTGTTGCGATCACGATCAGGCTACTTCTTCTTCCATCCGCGCCAGCGACGGCCGGGCAGCACCGCCCAGCATAGTGCGAGGGCTCCGCGGCGTCTCCCCGGTTGGCGCGGGCCGCTTGCGGCAGATTGCCGCCGGTAGCCTGCCCTGCTCAACGCCGCCGCCGGCTGTAACGCGTGCGGCGCCATCCGTAAAGCAGGCCGATCAGCACCACCAGCGCCGGCACCAGCACGATATTGATCACCTTCACACGCAGACCAAGCGCATCGATCTCGGCATTGAGCTGGTGTTGCACGTCGCGCAGTTCCTTGTTGATCGCCAGCTGGCGCTGGCGGAACTGCTCGATTTCGCTGCGCTGCTCGGCGGTGATCGTGCTGGGATGGGTACCCTTGGCGGGCTGCAACTCATCCAGCCGGCGCCGCGTGTCCGCCAGCTCCTGCTCGAGTTCCTGTTCCTTCTGCAGGAATTTCTGGTCCGCCACGTTGCGCAGCGCCTGCACCCGTGTGAACGGTCGCTGCGAGGTGGAGCGGCCGCGGATCGACAGCAGCGCCGAGGAGCCGCTGAGGTTGTCGACCAGGTTGGTGACGAAATCCCCGTTGTTGGCGAAGATCCGTATCATCGCCTGGCCCAGCATGGTCTGCGGTTCGACCCACAGCCGGTCGCTGAGCAGGTCGGTGTCGGCCACCAGCACCACCTCGGCGTTCGGCGCCGAATGGCTGCGATAGCCCGGTTTGCCGGCATTCTCGGGGAACGCGCTGTCGAACGTGCCACGCAATCGCGCGGCCAGCACATAGTGCGCATTGTCCGCCTTGTAGCCCTGCAGCAGCCCGGTCGGATCATTGCTGGCATCCATCACCTGTTGCGTGGACACCAGCTCGGCATCGGCGCTGCTCTGCAGCAACGGTATGAGCCGCGCGCGCGCCGTGGGCGCGAGGTCGAAGTGACCGACGGTGGAGACGTTGATCCGCTGCAGGCTGGCCGTCACCGCGTCATTGCGGTTGAGCTCCTGCTCGCCCAGCCCCAGCATCGCCGGATGGTTGAGGCTGTTGCCGGACAATTCGATCTGCAGGGAGCGGCTGCGATCGAGTACCACCTGGCGCGGATCGTAGACCACTCCCCATGCCGCAAACAGGCGCGGCAAGTTCGAGGCATGCGCAGGCAACCCGGTGATGTCCGGGGTGAACGGCGAGGTGTCCAGCTCGGCATCGGGATCGACGAACACCACCAGGTGCCCGCCGTTCATCACATACTGGTCGATCGCATACTGCGCCGCGGGCGGCAGGCGTTTCGGGTGGATCAGCAGCAGCACCTTCAGCTTGCCATCCACGTGGGTCAGCTGGTCCGCATCGAGCGTCTCCAGCGTGAACAGCTGGCCCAGCTGCTGCATCACCGCCCAGGGTTGTTCGCCAAGTGCCGGCGCCCCCTCCACCGGCAGCGAGCTGATCACGCCGATCGACGGCTTGTCGACCTGGTTCAATTCGTACAGCAGCTTGGCGATGTCGTATTCGAGAAACGTCTCGCGCGAAGGATCGAAGAATGGGATCGACAAGACCTTTTCCGGCGCACGATCCTCGTCGACCTCGCTGTCCTCGCCATGCGGCATCGCGCTGCCGGCCAGGCCGAAGAACACCCGCTCGCCATTGCTGCCGCCGTTGGCGGCGATCAGGCCGCTGCCTTCGGCGCTGGCCTCGTCGTCCGAGTACGGCACCGGGTCGATGACCTGCAGGCGGATGCGACCGTGCGAACGGGCCACCATCTCCTGCAGCATTTCGCGCACGCGCTGTTCGTAGCTGCGCAGCTGCGGCAGGTCGCGGGTGGCGTGCTGGGAGAAATACAGGGTCAACCGCAGCGGTCGATGCAGCCTGTCGACGATCTGCAAGGTGCCCGGCGTGAGGGTATAGAGCTTGTCGGCGGTCAGATCGATCCGTGTGGCGTGCAGCCAGCGACTGCTGGTCACGATCAACGGCACCAACACCAGCACCAGCATGATCAGTCCGACATACAGCGCGCCGCGCCGTGTGAGTTGCAGCGGCATGGTGAGTATCGCGGGCAGGCGCAGGCGGGGCATCGGTCAACGTGTCCGCTTCAGGTCGAGCAGAAGCACGCCCGCGATCAGCCAGCCCAACGCGCTGAACAGGAAGTACACCAGGTCGCGCACGTCCAGCACGCCACGCGAGATCGCCTCGAAATGACGCAGCATCGACAGGTGTGCCACCGCATTTATCAACCGGCGCGGCAACGCTCCCTGGAAGAAATCCAGCACCTGCGGCTGCCCGGCGAGGATCAGCAGCACGCATACCAGTGCGGTGAGGATGAACGCCACCACCTGGTTGCGGGTCAGCGCCGACAGGCAGGCGCCGATCGCGATGAACGTACCGGCCATCAGCCAGCTGCCCAGATAGCCGGCCAGGATCACGCCGTTGTCTGGCGAGCCGAGGTAGTTGACCGTGATCCAGATCGGAAACGTCAGCGCCAGCGCCAGCCCGATGAACAGCCACGCCGCCAGGAACTTGCCGAGCATCGCCTGCCACAGCGTCAGCGGCAGGGTCAGCAGCAGTTCCAGAGTGCCGCCCTTGGCCTCCTCGGCCCACATCCGCATGGTGATGGCGGGCACGAGGATCAGGTACAGCCAGGGGTGCATCACGAAGAATGGCTGCAGGTCGGCCTGCCCGCGCTCGTAGAAATCGCCGACGTAGAACGTGAGGATGCCGGCCAGTACCAGGAAGATCACCAGGAACACGTAGGCCACCGGCGTCACGAAATAACTGCGCAGTTCGCGTCGCAGCACGGCGCTCACGGGACTCATGCGGGCACCTCGGTGCTGTCTTCGCCACTGGTGGTGATATGGCGAAACACCTCGTCCAGCCGTCCACGCTCGAGCTGGATCTCGGACACCTCCAGGCCCTGCTCGCGCAGCAGGGTCTCGACCGGCTCCAGGATGCGCGCACCCGGTTTCGGGAACACGGTGATGCGCCCATCCAGGGGATCGACCTCGATCCCGGCCACTTGCGGAAGGCGACCGAGCATCTCCTGCGACATGCCGCTGCCGGGTGCGCTGAACGAGACCGCGCCGTGATAACGCGAGCGCGCCTCCAGTTCGGCCGGCGTGGCATCGGCCAGCAGTTTGCCGCGGGCGATGATCACCACCCGGTTGCACAGCGCGTGCACCTCTTCCAGCAGATGGGTGGAGATCAGGATGGTGCGCTCGCGCGCCATCACGTCGATCAACTGGCGCACCGCATGCTTCTGGTTCGGATCCAGACCGTCGGTGGGTTCGTCCAGCATCAGCACCGGCGGATCGTGCAGGATCGCCTGCGCCAGCCCGACGCGCCGACGCAAGCCCTTGGACAGGGTATCGATGCCCAGTCCCAGCACGTCCTCCAGCTGCAGTTGCTGCACCACCGCGCCGAAGCGCCGATAACCCGCCTCGCCCTTGAGCCCGCGCATGCGCACGATGAACTGCAGGAATTCGCGTACCGTCATTTCGCCGTAGCTCGGCGCGCCTTCGGGCAGGTAGCCCAGGGCGCGCTTGGCCTGCAGCGGTTCGCGCATCACATCATGTCCGCATACCCGCGCGCTGCCCGAGGTCGGCACCAGAAACCCGGCGATCATGCGCATCGCGGTGGATTTCCCCGCGCCGTTTGGGCCGAGCAGGCCAAGCACCTGGCCGGGCTCGACCCGGATGCTGAGCGCATCCACGGCGGTGAGGTTGCCATAGCATCGGGTGAGTTGTTCGGTTTCGATCATGTCCGCTGGCGGGTTGTCACGGCATTACCGGCTAGCGCGCCGGACACCGGTCGATGGCGGCGGGTGTCTTCCGGAATGTACCGCAAGCTCCGCGAGTCCGTCGGATTCGACCCAGCCAGCCGGCCGGTGCCCCATTGCCCAAAGCAAAAGGCCCTCCCGTTACGGCAGGGCCTTCGTCATGACGCCACCGGCCTGGCTATTCGGCGCTGCCGGCGGCCGCGGGGGCTGCGCTGCCTGCCGGAGCCGGCGCGGAGCCGGGAGTGGCTGGTGCGGAACCGGAAGCGGCTGGCCCACTGGCGGTACCCGCCGACGCCGGCTGCAGGCCGGCTTCCTGTTCCGGTGTCTGCGCCGGGGCCTCCGACAGCGGCAGGGATACCTGGTGCTTGGCGTAGGAGACGAAACCACCACTGGCGTCCTTTACCGCCGGTGTCACCACCGTGTCGTACGGCGCGCTGACCGTGCTGTCGAACTTGTAGCCATGCGTTTGCGCGTAGGCGGTGAGCATTTTCACGGTCTGCGGCACGCCATTGAACGTACCGTCCCAGTCGCCCTGCAGCGTGGCACCGCCGAATGCCAGCATGGCGCGCACGTCGCCTTCCACCACCAGCCGGCCAAAGCGGTCGCGGCTGCCCGCGGCGGGTCCGCTTGCGTCCGCGGCACCGGCCGCCGTACTGGCCTCGGCCGGCTGCGCGGCGGCGAGGGTCGGCGGCGTCGGCGGCGTCAGCTGCTCGCTCTGGCCATTGACGGTGAGCGTGCTGGAGTCGATCGGCAGCGCCACCTCGAAATCGAAGTCCGGATCACCATAGTTGGTGATGAAGAGGATCGACGAGCCCGTGACGTTCACGCCCAGCTTCTTGGCCTCGGCCCTCAGCTCGGTATCTGCCTGCGACATGATATCGTCCAGCGCTTCGGTACCGCCCTTGCTGCGGTCGATGTGGCGCGTGACGAACAGCACGGGAGCCGGCTGCGACTGCACGATCCTGGGCATCAACCCGCTGTAATCCACGTTGGCCACGCCGGCCAGCACGTTCTGCAGGTTGTTCAGGCTGAACTCGATGAACGAATCGGGGTCACCGTGGATATACAGGTTGGCGAACCGGTTGACCAGGTTCCAGCCGTACTTCACATCGTAGGACCAGGTAACCTGGGTCAGCCGGCCGTGGCCCTGACGTTCCATGTCCAGCGTGAAGTGCTTGTCCAGACCGCGCCAGTTGTTGTCCAGGTTCCAGACAATCGTCGCGTCCTGCGTGTTGTTGTCGATCTTGTCGAAATCCGGCGTCGCGCTGGCGACGGTCAGGCCGCCGTCGCCGAGCTTGGCATCGGTGCTGGTCCAGCTGATCTCGGCGCCCGGGCCGAAAGCCTTGCCGGAAAACTTGAACTGCACGTTGGGGTCCAGCGAACGGAGCACCGAGTAATCCGGCAACCGTCGAAAATTGTCAAGGACATCATAAACCTGGCGCAAATCCTTGCCCATGACCAACTGGCGCTCCACATGACCGCTGCCGGGCATGACCACCGCTGCCAGGACACCGATCACCGCAACGATGACCAGGGCAACCAGAAATTCAAAGACACGCATCATTCCAGAGTTCTCCGAAGCGTCTTTACGC
>Ga0134128_10006880_pt1 | contig 13749 bp, 13 predicted proteins | sample KB31754_FD_96462 | JGI IMG/M metagenome (GOLD analysis project Ga0134128, IMG submission 96462) | Terrestrial soil microbial communities with excess Nitrogen fertilizer from Kellogg Biological Station, Michigan, USA - KB3-175-4 | ecosystem: Environmental > Terrestrial > Soil > Unclassified ... | reverse complement strand
TTCGAGCATCGCCTGGTACACCTGGAGGTCCACGTACCGGGGAAGCAGGGCCTCAAAGAGACTCTGCGGGTCGGGCTCGTAGATATACTCGACGTTCTTTTTCTCATCGCTTTCGTCTGTCGGCGGTTCCACTGGCAACAGCTTGACCACGGTTGGCACCTGAGTTACGGTGTTGACAAACTTAGCGTAGACCAGATAGACTACATCGACATCGCCGTTGGTAAAGGCGTCCACCGCCACCTGGGCAATCGCGGACGCGTCACTCAGGCCGGGCTGCACACCATAATTGGTGAACTCTGCCAGTAAGTTATACGGGCTACGCACGACAAAATCGCGTCCCTTACGGCCCACGGCCACAACATCGACCTCAGGAGTCGGCCCACCCTTCTCAGCCACTTCGCGCTGAACCTCCTGCGCCGAAATAGCTGCGCGGCGGTTAATATTGCTGGGCAACGCGCCACACAGGCCACTATCCGGCGTGATTAGCACGTAGCCAATCTTACGCACCGGACGCTCGGCCATCAGCACAGCACCAGAGCCAACATCCGCGCCGCCCGCGCGCGCCAGGCGCGAGACCATCCCACGCAATTGATCAGCGTAGGGACGGGCTTGCTGCACACGGTCCTGCGCCCTGCGCATCTTGCTGGTCGCGACCATCTGCATAGCCTTGGTGATCTGCCCGATATTCTTAATCGAACCGATGCGCCGTTTAATTTCACGAGTTGATGGCATAGATCAGCCTTCCTTTCTCCTCCCAGAACGAGTTTTCCCCACTTCCACGGCACACGCGAGGAGCGCCGCTCCATTTGTTATCTAATGTATTTTCAACAGACTTGTTCGTGAATGTAGCGGCGGACTTTACGTCCGTCGTGGCAACATCCACGTTGAGAGACGACGGACGTAAAGTCCGCCGCTACATTCACGGATCTGTCTCGTGACTCTGCACTAGTAAATGGAGCGCCAGCCCTTGCGTCCGCTGTTGGCCCTGGCTCTGTACCCGCCTGGATCAGAAGCTACGCAGTTAGACTGTCTGCTTGAACTCGTCAATGGCAGTGCCCAACCGCTGTAACAGATCTTTAGACATCTTCTCTTTGCCGTTGACCGACTTGGCGACAATCTCCTCGCCAATTTCTGGGTGCGTCGAGTCCATGAAACGATAGAACTTCGTCTCCCACGCGGCAACCTTCTCCAGTTCGACATTGTCCAGGTATCCGCTGTTGGCGGCGTACATGATCATGACCTGTTTCTCAACAGGGACTGGCTGGTACTGCGGCTGCTTCAGGATTTCCATCAGGCGGCGGCCACGATCAATACGCTGTTTGGTCGCTTTATCCAGATCGGAAGAGCAGTGGGCGAAGGCGGCCAGTTCGCCGAATTGCGCGAGGACCAGCTTAAAAGTACCGGAGACCTGTTTCATGGCAGGCGTCTGCGCGCTACTACCCACACGCGAGACCGAAAGGCCGGTGTTCATAGCGGGACGCTGGCCAGCGTTGAACAGGTCGGTTTCCAGGAAGATCTGGCCATCAGTGATCGAGATGACATTGGTTGGAATATAGGCCGAGATGTCATTGGCCTTGGTCTCAATGATCGGCAACGCGGTCAGCGAACCGCCACCGTACTCCTGACTCAAACGGGCCGCGCGCTCCAGCAGGCGGGAGTGCAGGTAGAACACATCGCCGGGATACGCTTCGCGACCAGGAGGGCGGCGAATGATCAGCGACATATTACGATAAGCCTCGGCGTGCTTGGTCAGGTCATCATAGATGATCAGCGCGTCACGCCCGGACTCCATAAACTCTTCGCCAATCGCGCAGCCGGCATAGGGTGCCAGGTACTTCAATGGAGCAGGCTCAGAGGCGCCCGCGACCACTATCGTGGTGTACTCCATCGCGCCATTCTGCTCCAGAATGGAGGCGGTACGCGCCACCGAAGAATTCTTCTGGCCAATCGCGACATAAATGCAGAGTAGATTCTTGCCCTTCTGGTTTAGAATCGTGTCGATTGCAATCGCGGTTTTGCCAGTCTGGCGGTCTCCGATGATCAGTTCGCGCTGGCCGCGACCAATCGGGATAATCGCGTCGACAATTTTGATACCTGTCTGCACAGGAGTATTCACTGATTGGCGGGTAATCACGCCGGGAGCCACGCGCTCAACCGGGCGATTCTTCTCCGTCACAATCGGCCCCTTTTCGTCCAGCGGATCGCCCAGCGGACTCACAATGCGCCCGATCAGCGCGTCGCCCACGGGCACCGAGACCACGCGCCCGGTGGTGCGCACCTCGTCATCCTCGCGGATCAGGGTGTAGTCGCCCAGGACCGGGCAAGCCACAGACTCTTCTTCCAGGTTGAAGGCCATACCCATAATGCCTGTGCGTGGAAACTCTACCAGTTCGAGATATTTAACATCTTGCAGGCCATAGACGCGAGCGATACCGTCTTGCACTGCGATTACAGTGCCAACGCTCGCTGTAGAGGTTTCGCCACCTCCAAAACCCGCGATGTTCTTCTCTATGATGGCACTGATTTCATCAGCCCAAGATGCCATCGTCGTCCTCCTGTTTATTACACCCCCCTCTTGTTTCTATTTGAGAAAGAGGGGATGTTATAGGATTTTCGCTTTACTTTAAATGTGCTGTCGCTCGAGTGTTCTGTCAAACTTCTTTTGCAAGGTGCGCCGCCTGCGGCGGCTAAAAAGGGGAGAGGATCTGGGGACACCCCAGGCCCCGGCAAAGGGCTGCCGCCCTCTGCACTCCCGCTCGTCGCACCTTTCGTTTGATCTTTGACAAACCACCAGGTTCAGATTCAAGCGGGGATGTTATGACCTACCCTTGTGGTACCAATTCATCGAGGCTGCTGGTAGCCAGACCGTTGATCAGTTGCTTTTTGAGCACCTGCAAACGCTGCTGAACACTTCCATCGATAACCTGATCGCCCACGCGGGCCACCACCCCACCCAGAATCGCCGGATTGACTTTTGCTTGCAACAGGATTGTCTTGCCTGTTTGCCGCTCAAGCGCCTGCTTTACCAACGCCTCCTGATTCGTATCCATCGGCGCTGCGGTTGTCACCTCTGCCACGGCCTGGTTCTTGTAATCGAACACCATCTGCTGTAACTCAGTTGCGATGTTCGGCATAACTTCCACCAGACCGCGCTGCACTACCAGCAGGGCAAGGTTGAGCGACATAGGCTGCACCCTGGTACCCAGTGCTTCGCGCAAAGCTTTTTCTTTGCGTTGCAGGGGAACCTTTGGCTCGCGCAGGAGATAGGCCAGCGTATGCTTTGAGAAAAGCTGGCCGAGACCCTGCACGTCGTCGAGGGTACGCTCAAGCGTATTCTGCCTGAGCGCAAGGTCGAACATGGCTCCCGCGTAACGGCGCGCTATCGCTCCCTTTAGCATTACTGCTCCTTTGTCCCACTGGCACTTACGAACTCTTCCACCATGCGGCGGTTGACCTTCGTATCTACAGACCTGCTAATCACCTTGCCGGCGGCGTTGATCGAAAGATTGACTACCATGCGACTCAGCTCAGCGCGTGCGCGCGTGGCTTCCTGTTGGATACGCGCCACCTGCTGCTGCTCAAGCTGGCTGGCACGAACATTCGCCTCTTCTATAATGCGCGCAGTCTCTTTCTCAGCCAATTGCTGAGCGCTGGCGATGATCTCCTGCTGCTGCTGGCGGGCCTCGCGGATAATCCGCTCGGCGTTAGCAGTAGCCTCAGCCAGTTCACGCTTGGCACGCTCAGCGTTCTCCACGCCTTCCTGAATAATCGCAGTACGCTTCTCCAGCGTTCTCTGAATTATAGGGAAACCGAACTTGGCAAGAATAAGGAGGACGATGCCAAAGCTAACTACCTGCGAGATAAACCCCGGCCAGTTAATGCCCAGGCCATCCAACAGACCGCTGCTACTTCCGGCAGCGAGGACAAATGAAAAAACCACTTGATTTACCTCCTTTCCTCAGAGGGAGTAGAAGTCCATTCAGCGGGATGGAGCATAGCTACCACCTTTCTCATCTCTAATCCAAAGCAATTAGTGCATTTTCAACAGACCTTCTTGTGAATGTAGCGGCGGACTTTACGTCCGTCGTGCTAACTCACAAGCTGCTTGGAGGCCACGACGAACGTAAAGTCCGCCGCTACATTCACAAACCTGTCTCGTGATTCTGCATTGGCCAGAGAAATGCAGCTACGCGGCGCTCAGTACAAGGACCAGAGCGCCCTATGCGCCATCCCCGGAATAGCCTAGACTTTGCCCAGGAGGATGAGGGAAATAACAAGAGCATAGATAGCAATAGCTTCTGCGAAAGCTAGAGCAATGAACATATTCACCTGGATGAGTGGCGCCGCCTCCGGGTTGCGTCCAATCGCGCTCAGTGCCTGACCGCCCGCGATACCAATGCCGATGCCCGGTCCAATTGCTCCCAGGCCGATTGCTAAAGCTACACCAATTAAATTCATGATAAAAACCTCCTCAGAAAAACGAACAGCGATGCTGTTATAAGTTGAATTTATGCAATCACCACAGAGGCACACATTACCCCTTCTGGTGAGTAGCACCCAAAGTAAAACGGGATGAGTTTAGTGGGTTGCAGCCAATCTGCGCGCCTCGTTCTGCTCGTATTCAACGAGCGCCTCGTGCTCTCCCTCCGCGTGGCTATGGCCGCTTGAGGCCATCTCCAAGAAGACCAGGGTTAGCAGAGCAAACACCAGGGCCTGCACAAAAGCCACAAACATTTCCAAAGGAATGAAGACAATATTGCCAATACCAAAGGTGAGCAAACCAAACACAGCGAGCACTGCACTGCCTGCGAAGATGTTGCCAAAGAGACGGAAGGCAAACGAAAGGATGCGCGAAAGCTCAGTGATGATTTCGACAAGGCCCACAAAGAACTCGATTGCGCCCAGAGGCTTGGTAAAAAGTTCCTTGAATTTGAGGTACTTGGACAGGTGCTCCCCCGCGCCCAGCATCACAAAACCGACGACCTGGCAGACTATTACCGTGACCAGAGCCATCGCAAAGGTCAGGTTCAGATCGGTTGTGGGCGGACGAAACCAGGGAAGAATTGCACCGGTATCATTGCCAGACAGGAAGTAGATGAATCCCAGGTTGTGCGGGTTTACCACCGGGCCGCGTAGCGAGCCGATTGTATCGATACCCGGCATCACATCCATCAGATTCCCCAACACAATGAAGACAAACAGGGTCGCGACCAGAGGGAAAAACTTCCGTCCCTTCTCTTTGCCAGAGACCCCTTCAACCAGATTCTGTAAACTCTCCACGCCCCATTCTGCGAAGTTCTGAAAGCCGCGCGGCACCAGATTTTGGTTTCGCTTGCGCGTGATCGATAGCACAAAGATCAGCAGCAGCACAATAATGATCCAGGTACACAGAAGGGTATTCGTCACCGGGAAATTGATCCCAGGAATAGTGAAGATAACGTCTGGTTGGATAACTATATCAGGAAGTTTCCAGAGCACGCAGTATCCTCCAATGTATTCGTGCTCTGCCAGTCTGTTGTTCTGTTATAGATGGGTCCGTCTATCCTACTTACCTTATGAAGAAACGTCTAAATAAACGGTAGGCGCCATATATTCCCACAATCAGGCCTAGCAGTAGCCCGAACAATAAAAATAGCGATTTGTGATGGGTCACACCATCCAGGTACGTTCCCAGGTAGTAACCCAGAGCCAGGGGTATTGCAATGATAAACCCAAGTGCGCTGAGTTGTCCCAGCGACTCCCAAACAGAGGGTAGCGGCTTTTTGTTGCTCATCAGATTTATCCCGTCTGCTTCTGTCTCTCGTTATTATACCAGTGAGATTATAGCACAGAGAATCAACGATTTGCAAACCACACCCAGGAGTGCTAAAACATCTTTCGTCCGTCTCCCACCCTGGCTTTACGCTGCTCACTTTACCTGATAACTGCCTATCAGTATTTGTTCTGAAGAGGCCAGTCTAATTTTTGTGAATGTAGCGACGGCCCTTGCGCCCGTCGTGGGTGGAGATGGGTACATCCCCACCCACGACGGGCGCAAGGGCCGTCGCTACATTCACAAAAATTAGCTTATTCGATCATGCGGAAGAGCGCCCTGGCGATCACTTCGGGGTCTGTCTCGCCCGCGAAGGGAAGCACTTTGACGTGCCCATTCTGCGCCTCCACTTGCTGGTAGGCTCGCAGCGCCATGTCGTGTTCAGCCCCGTGACCAATAATCGCCAGCACAACATACATGCTCCCGGCGGCACGATTGACGACTTCTTTGAAAGCGGCTGTGTCATCCGCTTCTCCGTCGGTGATTACCAGGGCGAGCAAGAGCGGGCGCTCCTCCAGCGGCTCGTTTCCAAATTCGTCGGTGTAGGTTTTGAGCAGCAGGTTAAAGCCGGGCATGATGCGCGTGCCGCCGCTCCAGCGAATGTGGTTCCATTTGTCGCGCAGATTGTTCGTATTCAGATCGCCGATATCATGGGCCTGTCCGTCAGCGAAGGTGATCGTGCGCAAACCACCGCCTTCTTCCTCGTGCGCGGCCTGGCTATCCGCTGCCCCCAGACGCTCGACAATCAGGCTAATTGCTTCGCGTATCACATCTTTACGCGGGGTTGGATCGTTCGCCGCTGAACCATAGTTCATGGACCCGGTGGTATCGAGCAAAAGCATCGGCTCTTTCTCTTGTTCGGTCTGAGCAAATTGATCGGTATTCGCCATAGTCGGTTTCTCCTTATTTCTGCCTATTCTCTATAATGTTCTTTAATTATCCATCTGCTTGCGCATTGCGGCCAGTTCTTCATCCACGTTATGCGCGGATGAGATTTGCGCGAGCTGGTGATCCAGATCGGTGGCCTGACCGCCACCTAGCAACCCCTGCTCACCCAACGAGCCGGAGTCCAGCAGTGCATCGATGGCATTGGCCCGCGATTGCATTTGCAAGACTTTCTCCTGAGCACGCTGCATGGCAAGGCCCATTTCATTCGATTCTTTTGAGAGGCCAGTGGCGGCCTCGCTAATTTGGACAGAAGCTTTCGCCGCCTGGTATTGCGCTTCGACCATCTCTTTTTGGGTATGAAATGTAGAGACGCGCTGCTCGGCCTGCTGCACAAGCGCTTCGATCTTTCGATGCTGCTCCGCGAGCTGCGCAAGCTGCTGCTTGTAGCCCTCAACCTGGCTGTTCAGCGCCTCCTTGCGTTGGAGGGCCAGGCGAGCCAGGTCCTCGCGGCTCTGCTGCATGGCTTGCAGCGCCTGCTGCTGCAAGCGATTCGCCTGTGCCTCCGCCTGCGCCTCAAGCAGCTCAACATGCTTTTCATTCTGCACCACGGTGACAAGTCCCTGGCGCAGCTGCTGCAATTGTTCTAGCTGCTTAGTGTAGCTGTAATTAAAAATCTCGGCGGGATCTTCAGCTTTTTGCAGGGCGTTTTCAGCCTTCATGCCGGTTACAAACTTCAAATGTTCAAACAAACCCATGAGATTGTTCAGTCCTTTCTTATTAGCTATCTGGTTTCTCCTGATCTCCACATATCTTTGACAAGAGGTCGAGAGTAGTATCTGTTGGCCTGGTTTCGGGCGTTTTGGGCGCGCGTGCAGCGGGTTGCGCCCGCGATCTGGGAGCTGTCCCCTGAGCAGGTGCAAACAGTCCGCTGAGATCCGGCCTGGAGTCGTCTGACACATCCGCCCTGGCCTGCGGCGCGGCCTGATCGAGCAAACCCGCCGTCTCAGTTGGCGGTAACGGCTGCTCCTGCCGGGATATCTGCGGGCTGCTGGTGACTTGATTAAGCATGTTGAGCAGAGCGGGCGAGGTCTGCGCGGACGCTTTTGGAGCTGGACCTGGCTCTGCTATCACCTGATTCAGCAAATCAAGCGCCACAGGCTCTGGCGGATCGGGCAACTTCTGAACTGGCTGTATCGGCTTAGGGTGCTCGGTAGGGACACGAGGCCGCGCCTGAGCAGCACGCCGGGTAGGCGCGCTCTGCTGTGCCGGACGCGGGCGCAGGTCTGGCATGGCGACCAACTGGCTCACTGTATAAAAGCTCTCCATTGCCTCCCAGAGAAAACCCTCAGCCTTCTGGTGTAGGGCCTCCGCGACCTCTCCCTGGCTCATTTGACCGACCATATCAACTCCGGTTCGCAGGTGAAAGTCTCCCAGTTCCAATGTACTCTTCATCTGCTCCAGATGTGCTGACACTTCCTGTGGCAGCGGCAATTTCGCCGCCTGGAGCGCGAGTTCGTATTTCGCCAGCAGTCCCGCAGTCCAGTCCTTCATCTCCTGGGCGGCGCGAATGGTACCTTGTAAATGGGACAAGGGCAAGCTTTGATAAGCGCTGCCGATATGCGGTCCTAGCTTGAGCGGCAGAGTAGACGGCGCAAGGATATAACGCGAGTCCGTAGCAGCTTTGAGAGCTTCCTCGATAGTAGGCTCAATATGTTCACTGAGCGCCAGGGCCTGATCATAGGTGACTTTGGGCAAATAGCCCGCGTGTGCCGCGTCGCTCGCTGTCTCGGCTTTCAGGAGTTCCTGCACAAAAACAACATTCATACGGCAGGCTCGCACAAAGGCCAACGCATAGCCCATTCTGCTATACGCCTCCCAGGGCGGCAGACCCTGCAAAATAAGCTCATCCACTTTGTCATCAGCCTGCTGCCAGACATTCTCAAGCTGACTGGCAGCGCGCAGATAGCCCTGAATTGTCGCATCGTTGACCGCGCCATACTTCGCGTTCGCGCGCAAGCGCTGGAACCATTGGCCCATAGAAGCAGCACCTTTCCCTATTTTCTTTTCTATACATACTCACCACCCCTTCAGGCGCAATCCATTACCCATTTTTCCCTGTCAAAACAAAAAGATCTCCACGATAAGCTACAACGTATTTCGTCATCATTATTCAAACGCTAAAGAAAGACTAAAATATATCTCGACTTTTTTATGAGGCAAGCGCAGATTTGGAGGAGGGAAATGGTGTTTAAGATGGGATTTCATCCCATCTTAAACACCATTTCCCTCCTCCAAATCTGCGCTTGCCTCATGAAAAAAGTCGAGATATATTATGGAATGGCTACTGTTAGCGGGCGAAACGTGCTATAATTCAGGCATGTCTGCGATACCAATAATTTCACAATCACATAGACAACCAACCGCTGGTAAAACCGATCTGCTCGGTCTAAGCCTGACACAATTACAAGCGTGGCTGGTAGAACGAGGCGAGGCGGCGTTTCGCGCCAAACAGATTTATAGTTGGCTTTACGAACACCTGGCCACTGACTTCGCGCAAATGAGCAATTTACCCAAGACGCTGCGCGAGCGCCTGGACGCTGAGGCCTGCATCGGATCGCTGGTGGTGCGCAGTGAGCAACATTCGAAAGATGACCGCACGCGAAAAATCCTGCTGGAGCTGGCTGATGGCAAGCTGGTTGAGTCCGTACTGATGCTCTATCCACCATTGGGCGAGAGCAGCGAACGCGCGACGGTCTGCGTTTCCTCACAGGCAGGCTGCGCCTATGGCTGCACGTTTTGCGCGACTGGCCAGATGGGCTTTGATCGCCATCTAAGCGCGGGCGAAATAGTGGTGCAGGTGCTGCACTTTGCCCGCGAACTACGCGCCGAACCGTGGGCCGCGCGCGGTCTGCCGGGTAGCAAGCAGATCGATCACATCACAAATATTGTCTTAATGGGCATGGGCGAGCCACTGCACAACTACGAGAACGTCTTGCAGGCGCTGCGTATCCTCAACAGTCCCGATGGCTTCCGCCTGGGTGCGCGCCACATGACCGTCTCAACCGTCGGCCTGGTCCCGGCCATTCGCAAGCTGAGCCAGGAGCAACTCCAGGTCAACCTGGCAATCTCGCTGCACGCTCCAACCGATGAGTTGCGCAGCCGAACCATGCCGATTAATCACAAATATCCCATCAAAGAATTGCTGGCCGCCTGCCAGGATTATATAGCCGCCACGCGTCGCCAGGTCACATTTGAGTATGTCCTGCTGGCAGGAGTCAACGACACGCCAGACTACGCCCATCTGCTGGGTGAGCTGCTCGCGCCGCTTCACCAGTTCGCGCACGTCAACTGCATCCCGGTCAACGCCACCTCCGCCGACTATCATCCGCCCGACGGGGACGCGATCCGCACCTTCCGCTCAATTCTGAGCGAGCACGGCGTCAGCAACACCGTGCGCGCCGAGCGCGGCGATGACATCGCAGCCGCCTGTGGCCAACTACGCACCCGTTTCGAGAAAATAAAGGCCAGATAAAAAAGCAAAACGCATGTGCAAACGACGTTTGCACATGCGTTTTGCTTTTTATCTGGCCTTATTCTCTCTCTTTGCCGGTTACGCATGCTTAGCGCGACTTCGGCAGTTTGCTCATAGAGCGCAGGCAGCGCGTGCAGATATTCACCGTGCGCGTCACACCGTTGACTTCGATACGGCGACGATGCACGTTCAGCACAAAGCGGCGGCGCGTGCGGCGCTGTGAGAAGCTCACATTGTTGCCGTACATCGGCTTGCGCTCACACACTTCACAACGACCTGACATATGAACGTTCCTCCCTATTCTAATATAAAGAGCGCGATCTATCGCCCCTCTCTTTTGTCTCAGGCCCCTCTCTTGACTATCCAGGGTACCTATGATATGTTCTTTCCAATCTGTTTCTATCTCAGATAGCCATCATCTTAGAAAAAATGCCACCGCCGGGCCACACCTAAGCACTAGGGAACCTGAGCGAGCATGCCTTGCGAGTATAACATGCTTTAGCTCGCTTTGGCAAGAGCGAAAGAGAAGACCCACGTATGTCAAAGACACCTGCTATCCAACCCCAACAGGGCGCGCGTCCGCTGGGTAAGATAGAAGTACTACCGAACGCGATCCATAGCATTGCTGTGCGCGCGATTACCGAGTGCTACGGCGTCGTAGGGATCACCGCGCCGCGCTTGCACAATGGGCGCGCGGTGCTTCTTTCCCCGACTCAGTCCAATCAGGGTGTGCAGGTCCGCCTGGCCAACGAGCAGATCATTATCGAAGTGTATGTCGCGCTGGAATATGGTCTGCGCATCACCGAAATTGCGCATAATATTATGAGCAGTGTCAAATTCTCGGTTGAGAAGATGCTAAGTACGCCAGTTTCGCAGGTCAATGTCAACGTGCAGGGTCTGGGCGACGTGACAGAACAGACAACTACTTAACGGAAAACGTGGGGATGGTCCGGCCTGGGCAGGGGCGGCGCCATCCGTGGGAGCCAACATGCAGGATCAAACATCACGCCCCCCATTGCGCACAGTTCGTCCACTTCCCCGGCGCATCAGTGTTTTTGATGGGCAGGACCTCAAAAAAGCACTGCTATCCGGGGCTGCGTGGCTGGAAGAGCATCGCGAGCAGATTAACGCGCTGAATGTCTTTCCCGTGCCGGATGGAGACACTGGCTCAAACATGTCCAAGACGATGCAGGCCGCGATCAAAGGCATTGAGAACAGTACTGACACCTCCGCTGGCATAATCTCGGCAAAACTGGCGCATGGCGCGTTGCTGGGCGCGCGTGGCAATTCTGGCGTGATTCTCTCGCAGATTCTGCGCGGGCTGGCGCTGGGACTCGACAAGAAAACGACTTTTACGGCCCAGGACCTGGCTGCGGCTCTGCAAGAGGCTCAACGCCTGGCTTATCGCGCGGTGATCAAGCCGGTGGAAGGCACGATTCTGACCGTGGTGCGCGAAACCGCCGAAGCCGCGCAGGCCAGCGCGGAACACGGTGACGATCTCCTGGGTCTGCTGCAAGATATAGTGGTCGCGGCCCGACAATCGGTAGCACGCACGCCCGAACTGCTGCCCACGCTGAAGCAGGCGGGCGTGGTAGATTCAGGCGGCCAGGGCTTCTGCACGATTCTGGAAGGCGTCTGGCGCTATGTACGCGGCGAAAGCGAGGTTGACGTAGCTCCTGAGCAGAGGCAACCCGCGCCAGAAGTGAAAAAGGGCGTGGTGACAGTCGAAGAGGAATTCGGCTACGAAGTCGTCTTCCTGCTGCGCGGCGACAAACTGGATGTCGAGAGTATCCGCCAGAGCATCATCGAGATGGGCGGCGTCTCCACAGTGGTCGCGGGCGATGAAAAGATGCTCAAGGTCCACACGCACACAGAATGGCCGGGCAAGATCCTCGATTATGGCATCGGCCTGGGCAGTTTACTGGACATCAACATCGAAAATTTGCAGGAGCAGAGCCTGACCTACGCGGCTGAGAGCGCAGCAGAACACGCTCAGGAGGCAGAGCAGCTCTCCATCGCCACCGTGGCAGTGGTCGCGGGTGCGGGCTTTGTCGAAGTCTTCAAAGGTTTAGGCGTCAACGCCATTGTCTCCGGTGGACAAACCATGAACCCCAGCACCGAAGAATTATTAGCAGCAGTCAACGCGGTTCCCTCCCAAAAAGTTATTCTTCTCCCCAACAACGGCAACGTCATTCTCAGCGCGCGCCAGGTCGTCAATTTGACCGAGAAAGAAATCTACATTGTGCCAACCAATACCATGCCTCAAGGTATTGCCGCGCTGATCGGCTTTAACTTCTCCGCCGATTTTGAGACCAATAGCAAGGTTATGACCGCAGCGGCCCAGAGTATCCAGACAGCGGAGATCACCACCGCAGTACGTTCAGTCCAACTCGGCCCCGTACGAGTGCGCGAAGGGGATTATATTGGAATCGTCAACGGTAATCTAGCTATTGCTGAACAGGACATGGATCGCGTGATCAGCGAGACATTGAAGCGCATGAAGATCGAGCAACTCGAAATCATCACGCTCTATTTCGGCGAGGGCATTACTAATCAGGCAGCCGAAGAGCTAGCCAGGCGCATCAAAGGCCAGTATTCGCAGCTTGAGATCCAGGTGGTCAACGGCGGCCAGGCCCATTACGCCTATATTATCTCAGCCGAGTGAAGCGCGGCAAAACCACCTGTTATTTCATCATTGCCTGAGCGTTTCTTTTTATGAGAGGCTTGCGCGTAGGGTTATTGTTCTTATTTCTTTTTTCTCTAAACCCAGGAGGAACACAACACAATGGCTGTTCGTATTGTCACCGATAGCACCGCTGACCTACCAGCGGAGGTAGCCAGCTCATTGGGCATCACTGTGGTGCCGCTCACGGTCTTTTTTGGCGATGAAGCCTACCTGGATGGGGTAGAACTCGATAATGCTGGCTTTTATGTCAAGATGGCCTCCAGCAAAGATTTGCCGCGTACCTCCCAGCCATCGCCCGCAGCCTTCCAGGAGGCATTTCAGCGCCTGATCGACGACGGGGCAGACGCGATCCTCTCGGTCCATCTCTCCTCAAAACTGAGCGGCACTTATCAATCCGCCTGCACCGCGCGCGATTCGCTGCCTGAGAGTGCGCGCAAGATACCGATTGAGATCATCGATTCTCTCACCATTAGCGCGGGCATGGGCTACGCAGTTCAGCAGGCGGCGAAACTGGCGCAGGCAGGCAAAAGTCTGGCTGAACTCAAAGCCATAACCGAAGATACGCTGGGGCGTTCCAGGATTCTGGCGGTGCTGGATACCCTGGAATATGTCAGACGCGGCGGGCGCATCGGCGGGGCCAGCGCAATGCTGGGTAATATGCTCAGTTTTAAACCAATCATCGCGCTCACCGGGGGCGAGGTTGTGCCAATCGAACGCCCGCGCACCCGCGCCAAAGCCTATGCCCGCGTCGCGCAGTTGCTGAGTGAGCAAGGCGCAATTGAGTACGTCTCCATTGTCGAAACCAACAGCGAGGTCGGCCAGCAGCTCGGC
>Ga0134128_10006878_pt1 | contig 13752 bp, 6 predicted proteins | sample KB31754_FD_96462 | JGI IMG/M metagenome (GOLD analysis project Ga0134128, IMG submission 96462) | Terrestrial soil microbial communities with excess Nitrogen fertilizer from Kellogg Biological Station, Michigan, USA - KB3-175-4 | ecosystem: Environmental > Terrestrial > Soil > Unclassified ... | reverse complement strand
AGATCGAACGGATCGGCCAGGACAATGCTACACTAACGTATACCAGTAATCGTAATCTAAAGACCAACAGCCAGGAGCTAAAGACCAACAGCCAGGAGCTAAAGTCCAACAGCCAGGAGCTAAAGACCAACAGCCGGGAGCTAAAGACCAACGGCCGGGATCTAAAAAAGGAGCAGTTGCCTGTGAAGGCATCCGATCTCTCGGCCGCGGGCCTTTTTCTGCTGGACTGGCTGGAGAAGCGGGGAGATGTTTTCCCGTTGGCCGCGGTGGGTCATCGTGTCGTCCATGGCGGTTCGCGCACCGAGGCCTGTGCGGTCGATGAGGACCTGTTGAAGGACCTCCGGCAGCTGACCGTCTATGACCCCGACCATCTTCCCGGGGAGATCGAGCTGATGCAGCTGATCCGGAGGCAATATCCCGGACTGTTACAGATCGCCTGTTTCGACACGGCTTTTCATACGACGCTTCCGGCGGTAGCCAGGATGCTGCCCATTCCCCGACGATACACCCGGGCGGGCATCCGGCGCTATGGTTTTCATGGACTATCGTATGCCTATATCGTCACGGAGCTCACACGGATCGCGGGGCCGGTGGTGGCCATGGGCCCGGTGATCGTCGCTCACCTGGGCAGTGGTGCCAGTCTTGCGGCGATCAGGGATGGGATCAGCGTCGATACGACCATGGGTTTCACGCCGGCCGGCGGCGTCGTTATGGGGACCAGGCCGGGGGATCTCGACCCGGGTGTGCTATGGGCGATCCAGGACCGGGAGCGGTATAGTCCGGAGCAGCTCGACCATTTTATCAATCATGAATGTGGGTTGCTGGGTGTGTCGGAGACGAGTTCGGATATGCAGGAATTGCTGGCGTTGGAAAGCAGCGACGTCCGGGCGGCGGAGGCCGTAGCCTTGTTCTGTTACGAGGTCAGGAAGGCCATCGGCGCTTTGTCTGCGGTGCTTGGCGGGCTGGATGCGCTGGTGTTTACCGGCGGTATCGGCGAGCGGTCTTCCATCATCCGGAGCCGGATCTGCGCCGGTCTCGGTTATCTGGGCATCGGGCTGGATCAGCGGGCCAATGCAGCCGATGAGGTGATGCTTTCTTCGGCTGACGCCCGTACCCGCGTTTATTCGATCCCCACGGACGAAGAGTGGATGATCGCGACAATTGTAAAACAAGTGCTATGAAAGTTATATCCAAGCCACAGGTACAACAGCAGCCATTGGCGCCCGAGATGCTGCATAAGATGGATGCTTACTGGCGGGCGGCGAACTATCTGTCCGTGGGGCAGATCTATCTGCGGGACAATCCCCTGCTCCGCGAGCCGCTGTCGGCGGAGCACATCAAGAGACTCCTGCTGGGCCACTGGGGGACGACGCCGGGGCAGAATTTTATCTATGTGCATCTCAACCGGCTGATCAAAGAGCATGATCTCGACATGATCTATATCGCCGGGCCTGGTCATGGCGGGCCGGCGCTTGTTGCCAATACCTATCTGGAAGGGACTTACAGCGAAGTGTATCCGCACATCACGCGGGATGCGGCGGGTCTGCAGCGATTATTCAAACAGTTCTCTTTTCCCGGCGGCATTCCGAGTCATGTATCGCCGGAATGTCCGGGCTCTATCCATGAGGGCGGGGAACTGGGATACTCGCTGAGCCATGCATTTGGCGCGGTCTTCGACAATCCGGGGTTGATGGTGGCCTGCGTCATCGGGGACGGTGAGGCTGAGACGGGGCCGCTCGCGACGGCATGGCATTCCAATAAATTTTTGAATCCGGTTACGGATGGGACGGTCTTACCGATCCTGCACCTCAACGGGTATAAGATCGCCAATCCTACGGTGCTCGCCCGGATCAGCCGCACCGAGCTGGAGCAGTTGCTGACGGGGTATGGCTGGGAGCCTTATTTCGTGGAAGGGGACGAACCGGCGCCCATGCATCAGGCTATGGCCGCGACATTGGATACCATTTTGGAGAATATCCGCATCATCCGGGAAACGGCTGCCGCGCATGGCAGTGGAGAACGGCCGCGGTGGCCGATGCTGGTGCTCAGGTCGCCCAAAGGATGGACGGGACCAAAATTCGTCGACGGTCTCCCGGTGGAAGGGTCTTTCCGGAGCCACCAGGTGCCGTTGTCGGATCCCGCGAACAATCCGCAACATCTGCAGGAGCTGGAGGCCTGGATGCGGAGCTACCGGCCGCAGGAACTGTTCGATGCGAAGGGAGCCTTGTTGCCGGAGATAGCGGCGATCGCGCCGGAAGGGGAGCGGCGGATGGGTGCCAATCCGCATGCCAACGGAGGGCTATTGTTAAAAGAATTGTTTTTGCCGGACTTCCGCGGGTATGCCGTGAAGATGGAAGGACATGGTGCGGTAAAGGCTGCGGATACGCTGGTGCTGGGGGGATTCCTGGCGGAGGTGGTCCGGATGAACGAGGAACAGCGTCATTTCCGCATCTTTGGTCCCGACGAGACGCTGTCCAACCGGCTGGATCAGGTATTCAAAGCGACCAATAGACAATGGGAGCTGCCGGTGGTCGAGCCGAACGATCAATATCTCGCCCCCGACGGCCGGGTGATCGAGATGCTGAGCGAGCATCAGTGCGAAGGCTGGCTGGAGGGTTATCTGCTTACCGGACGACATGGGATATTCAATAGCTACGAAGCCTTCATCCATATCGTGGATTCGATGTTCAACCAGCATGCAAAATGGCTCAAGGTAACGGCGGTGCTATCCTGGCGCCGGAAGATCGCGTCGCTGAACTACCTGCTTGCTTCGCATGTGTGGCGGCAGGACCACAACGGATTTACGCACCAGGACCCTGGTTTTATCGATCATGTGGTGAACAAAAAGGCGGAGATCGTACGGGTCTATCTGCCGCCGGATGCGAACTGTTTGCTGTCGACGATGGATCACTGTTTGCGCAGCCGGCATTATGTGAATGTGATGGTTGCGGGGAAGCACCCCGCGCCGCAATGGCTTTCGATGGACGAGGCGGTATTGCATTGCACCAAGGGCGTCAGCATTTGGAGCTGGGCCAGCAATGACCAGGATTCGGAGCCCGATGTGGTGATGGTGGCTGCCGGGGACGTACCCACGCTGGAGATCCTGGGCGCCATCTCGATCCTGCGGAAGAAGCTGCCCGAGCTAAGGATACGCATGATCAATGTGGTAGATCTGATGAAGCTGCAGCCGCAAAGCGAGCACCCGCATGGGTTGAGCGATTTCGATTTCGATCTGCTTTTCACGCGTGACAAGCCGACGATCTTTGCTTATCATGGCTACCCCTGGCTGATCCACCGGCTGACGTACCGGCGTGCCAATCACGATAACCTGCATGTACGCGGGTACAAAGAGGAGGGAACGATCACGACGCCTTTCGATATGACCGTTCTCAACGAGATGGACCGTTTTCACCTGGTGATGGATGTCATCGCGCGGCTGCCGCAGCTCGGCGAGCGCGCCGCCTATCTCAAGCAGGAGATGGAGGATACGCTGATCCGTCACCGCGCCTATATCCGGGACCAGGGCATCGATATGCCGGAGATCCTGAACTGGAAATGGGAGTAACCGGGCCCTACTTGTATAGCACGAGGATGGTCTGATACGCGATCCTGGTCCCATCCGTCCACCTAAGGCGATAGGTTCCGGGCAGCAGCCCCGGAATATTGATCCGTTGCTGTGCCACGCCGGGCGGCACCTGGATCGTTTGCACGATCATTCCCCAGGTATTGGTCAGCTGGAAAATGGAGGACTTCGTGATCGACGGCAGGTCGACCAGGAAGAAACCGTATTTCACCGGATTGGGGTAGACCGGCATCTCCATGCTTAGCAGCTGCACGGCCTGGATCTCGCTATAGTAGTAGTTTACGGCGGTATCCTGTGCTTTGATGCGATAATAGTTTAATCCCGGTTTCGGGAAAGAATCCGTAAAGGTATAGGTGGCGCCCAGGCCTCCGGCGTCCTTCGATTTGAGGGTGCCGATCGTCGTGAAATTATTGCCGTCGACGCCACGTTCCACGGAATAATGGGCGATGCCGCCGTCATTTACCGTGGTCCATCGCAGGAGCGGCTGGTTAGACACGAGCGAAGCAGTAAAGGTCACCAGCTGGAAGGGGCCGTTGGCCGAGGTCTGGGTGGTATCGGTGGAAAAAAGGAAGTTGGGCAGAGAGCCGGATACACTTCCATTGGTGATGGTGACCTGGCCGGAGGCGCCGGTACCTACGATCGCCACGATCACGGAATCGGAGACGATTTGGAAGGAAGCCGCCTGGACGCCGCCGAAGGTGACGCTGTTCACGCTGCTGAGATGCTTGCCGTCAAGGGTGATCCTGGCTCCCGTGCCACCGGTGAGGGGCGTGAAGGAGGTGAGTACGGGCGGCTGCGGCGCGCTCGAAGGGATATAGATAAAGCCCGATGCGGAGTCCTTACCGTTGAATGCGTTTACGGCCACAAACCCGGTGGACCCGCCGGCTACGGTTGCGGTGAGCACCGAATCGTTGACGACATGAACATAAGTGGCTGCCGTGCCGCCGAAAGTTACTGTAGGTGTATTCAGGAATCCCCTGCCGGTGATGGTAACAGTCGCGCCTGACATCCCGGATGCCGGCGAAAATCCGGTCACCACGAGGGCCGGAGGCGGGGTATAGGTAAACCCGCTTAGTGAAGAGGGTGTCGATGAGGAAGAATTGAGGGTGACGTTGCCGCTGGCGCCTTCGCCCACGATGGCGGTGATCACAGTATCGGAAAGGATCGTAAAGCTGAGGGCGGAGACGGAGCCAAAGGAGACCGAAGAAGTTTGTATCAAGCTGGTGCCCTGGATGGTGATGGTGTCGCCATAGGTGCCCGATGCCGGCTGGAAGCTGGTGATGGACGGCGGTAACGTCGCAGCGCCGAAGCTAAAGGTCGATTGGGAGGCGGTTCCGTTTGGCGTGGTCACCTGAACGGCGCCCGTGGCACCGGTGCCAACGATAGCCGTGATCGTCGTGGAGCTCACGATGCTAAAAGAAGTTGCGGCTACACCGCCAAAGCTCACGTCCGTGGCGCCGGTGAAGTTCACACCGTTGATGGTCACCTGCGTGCCCGTTCCACCACTGGTCGGGGTAAAGTTGGTGATCGCCGGGTTGTTGTGGTTCTAGACAAGGACCACCGAGAAATCCGGAGCGGGGTGGGATCCGTTCTCATTGAGGACGGCTATATCCGGCGTCCCATTGCCGTCCAGATCGGCAAGGCTGACGGCTATCGGCCCGTTGTCCGTCGCATAGTCTACACTGGCCGCCAGTGCGATCGAGCCGGGTGTGCTGGCATTGCGCAGAACCGAAACGGTGCCCGGGCCATTGCTGGCGGAGGCGATATCCGGAAGCCCGTCGCCATTGAGGTCGGCGATCGCTATGTAATAAGGACCCGCGCCGGTAGCGTGGGTGGTCGTCGCGAACGAGATGGAGCCGGGACTGCTGGTGCTGCGCAAGAGCGTTAAAGAGTTGTCTGTGTTATTTCCCACGACGATATCGGGGAAACCATCGCCATCGAGGTCACCCACGGCAAGACCCTGCGGGCTGTTGCCGACGGCAAAATCCTGATGACTGCCAAAAGAAATAGACCCGCCGGCAGTGCCCTTGTTTCGAAATACCGAGAGGTTGTTATTACTCCAGTCCGTCGCAGCGAGATCGGGCATGCCGTCCCGGTCGAAATCGCCGATGGCGACGGCCCAGGGAGAATACCCGTTTGGTAGGAAGACGGGCACCGGAGTGCCGAAAGAAATGCTTCCCACGGTGCTGGTATTGGGGAAGACTTCGATGGTGTTGCCATTCGTCTCCACGAGAGCGACATCCGGTTTCCCATCACCGTTAAGGTCGCCAATCGCCACCCAGTAGGGTATGCCCGGTTCACCGAAGGGCGGAAGCTGGGTGAAGGAGATATGTCCCTGGGAACTGATATTCTGATAGACTACAAAATTAGAGCCGTTGTTGTTGGCCATCACGAGATCGGGTTTTCCATCCCCATCCAGATCGCCCGAGGCCAGGCCCACGGGCCAATACCCGCTGGGTCCGTTTGCAAAATATTGTGTCGTGAACGTAGCGGACCCGTTCGTACTGGTGTTATGATACACAACAACGGTGTTGTCCTGACCGTTGGCCACGGCCAGATCGGTTACCCCGTCGCCGTCGAAATCCATGGCGGTCATGTCCTGGGGGGTGGTGGAGCTCGTGGAAAAATTCTTAGCCGGTGCGAAGGAGGAAGCGGTGAAGGCTCCCGGATCGCTAAAGGTGATGTTAAAGGGTGTATAGGAATAGGCCGTCAATCCCCCGGTGGTCACGGTGATCGGCTTATAGCTGGCACCGACGGGTACGGTAACGGTAAGCGAGGTCGCCGTAGCCGCGGTGACCAGGGCAGCGACCGTACCAAAACGAACGATATTGGAAGAAGTGGTTGTGCTGAAGTTATTGCCGTTGATAGTGACCGTCGTTCCTACAGGACCCGAGACGGGCGTGACGGAACTGATCGAGGGTTGCGCGAACAGAAAGAAAGGGAGCAGAAACGCGGCGCAAAGACACAAGAGCCTTTGGCCACTACGTAAGAGCGGTAGGATGCCAGGGTAGAGGTTTGGCATTAGGAATTGAATTTGGCGTCAAGATAATAGAAAGGTTCTGTAACGCAAAACATATAACGCAAAGAATTATATGTCAGCGCGCTGCCAGCGCGGACACCCGCTGTATCGATTTCGAACAGTGAAGGGGGCTGGAGAATCGGCAAGATGCTGATCGTCAAGTTGGTGCAAAATGGGCATGTTACTAGCGCAATGGCTGGATGCTTAAAGCCTATCTAAAACTCGTTTGGCGGAACCTGGTCAAGGACCGTCAGTTTACCCTGCTCAATCTGCTTGGCCTATCGGTAGGTCTCGCTTGTGCGCTGATGATCGGTTTGTGGGTCACCGACGAGCTGGGCACAGAAAAGTACAATGCCAACGACGCCCGGCTTTACCAGGTCATGGCCAATTTCAAAGAAGACAATGGGATCCGGACGGGGACGGGGACGCCGGGTATAATGGCAAGGGCTCTGCGGACGGATATTCCCGAGATTGCGGATGCCTCGAGTGTATTGCCGGCGTCGTGGTTTGGCAATGGCGGGGTCGCCGCCTATGGGGATAAAAAACTTCAGGCCCGGCCGCAATATGTCGATAGCAATTTTTTTACGCTCTTTACTTGTCCCTGGCTACAGGGCGACAGGGACCAGCTTTTTGCCGACAGACAAGGCGTGGCGCTCTCCAGTGACTTTGCGGCTAAGCTTTTCGGGTCGGACCGGGATGCGATCGGGAAGCGTATCCATTATGATCACTATGATTACAGCGGCGATTTTGTCGTGCGGGGGATATTTCAGCCGAATCCGGCGAATGCCACCGAACATTTCGATATCCTGTTCAACTATGCCGTGGCGCTGGCTACAAGACCCGGGTACGACCACTGGGGCGATAGCGATCCGAATACCTTTGTGCTGGTGCGGCCAGGAACCAATATCGCCGCATTGAACAAGAAGATCGCGCGGTTCTGGACGCTCAAGGGCGGCCACCCGGCGCCGGATATCTTCTTGACGCGGTTCTCGGACCGTTATCTTTACAACCACTATGAGAATGGTGTACAGAGCGGCGGCCGGATCACTTATGTGCATGCCTTTACCATTTTAGCCCTCTTCATCCTGGTGATCGCCTGCATCAATTTCATGAACCTCAGCACAGCCAGGGCGGCTCATCGTGGCCGCGAGGTGGGGATCAAGAAGGTGGTGGGGGCAAGCCGGGGGATGCTGGTCGTACAATATTTAGGCGAGTCGGTGTTGCTGAGCCTGCTGTCCCTGGCGGGGGCGGTATGCATCGCCTGGTTGCTGCTGCCGGTATTCGATATCATTACGGGCAAGAGCCTGAACCTGCATCTGGCGCCGGGGGCTTGGGTGGGTGCGATCGGTGTGGCCGTAGTCACGGGGCTTTTTGCCGGAAGCTATCCGGCGTTCTATCTTTCCGGCTTCCGGCCGGTGGCGGTGCTCAAGGGCACGGTGAAGACTTCGCTGGGCGAATTATGGGCGCGGAAGGGCCTGGTCGTCTTTCAATTTACCCTATCCGTGATCTTTATTGCCGGGGTGCTTGTGATCTACCGGCAACTATCGTATATCCAATCCCGTGACCTGGGTTATAACAGGCAGGACGTGATCCATTTCGAGATCCCGTTGACAATGGATTCTGCGAAGGTCGCGGCCTCGATGGCGTTTGTCGATGAGCTGAAGAATCTGGCCGGTGTCGAGAATGCCGGCACCTATGCGAGCAATCTTATGGGGGACCACGGGGACATCGGCGGATTGCAGTGGGCGGGGAAAGACCCGGCCTTGGATATCCATTACGCCAATATCGAAGTAGGCTACCATTTCCTGGAGACGATGGGGATCAAGCTGGTGGCGGGCCGCTATTACTCCCCTAATGCCAATGTCAATCACGAGATCATCATGAATGAAACGGCGATCCGGGCCATGGGGTTGAAGCATCCCATTGGAACGATAGTAAAGTTCTGGGATCAGACGAGGGAGATCGTGGGCGTGGCCGCCGATTTCAATTTCGAGTCCTTGTACCAGCAGGTAAAACCGGCATTTTTCCTGGTATACCCTGTGGGGCCGAGTGTGGTGGTGCGGCTGCGGCCGGGCAGCGGGGAGCAGGCCATAGCGGGAATACGCGCGGCCTACAAGCGGTTCAATCCGGGAATGGCGTTCGAATACACGTATCTGAATGATGACTATACGCACTGGTATGCATCGGAGATCAGAGCGGGAGAGCTGAGCAGGTATTTTGCAGCGCTGGCGGTGATCATCTCGTGTCTGGGACTCTTCGGGCTGGCTGCCTTTACCGCGCAGAAACGCAGAAAGGAGATCGGCATCCGCAAAGTGGTAGGGGCCTCCACCACCCGGATCGCCTATTTGCTGAGCAGGGAATTTTTGGTGCTCGTGGCGGTGTCCATTGTGATCGCGTTCCCGGTAGTGCTGGTGGGCATGCATCGCTGGCTGGATGAATTTGCGTATCGGACGACGATAGGTGCGGACATCTTTGTCTTTACCGCGCTCATCGCTTTCCTGATCACGGTGGCGACGATCAGCTTCCAGTCCGTTCGCGCCGCGTTGGCGAACCCGGTTGAGAGTTTACGTAGCGAATAACCGATTGTTTATGATACGGAATTATCTCAAGATCGCGTGGCGTCATATGACGCGGCATCGCGGTTATGCCATCATCAATGTGCTGGGGTTGACGTTGGGCATTACCTGCTGTTTGTTCATCTTTCTTTGGGTGAGGGATGAAAAGCAGATGGACGATTTCGGAAGGAAGGATATCTATGTGGCCTACATCACGGAGTCGTCCGACGGGCAGACCAAGGGGTACTATATGACTCCCATGCACCTGGTCGACAGCAACCATGCGCGTTTTTATATCGAAGATGCGCTCCGTGTCGTTCCCGAAATAAAACATCTCGCCAATTTTCTGGTCGGTTATGAGTTGCCCTGGGGGCATCCTGAATCCTTGCAGGCAGGCGACAAGATACTGGAGAAGAATGGTGTTCGGGTGGGGGAGGATTTTTTCAGCATCTTCCCTTTTCCGCTGGTAGAAGGCGATAGGGCAACGGCGTTGAAAGATAGGTATGGGATCGTGCTGACGAGAAAGACGGCGACGGCGCTGTTCGGCAGTCCGCATGCGGCCATGGGCAAGCAGGTGCGGTTCATGAATACCCGGCAGTTCGTGGTCACGGGGGTATGTGAGGACCTGCCCGCTAACAGCACGATACAGTTCGATTTTCTGAACAACTGGGAGGCACAGCGGCGTCTGCTCGAATATTCCGGGAACGAGGTGCGGACCTATGTCGAATTGCAACCAGGCAGCAACCCGGACAAGGTGGCTGCCGAGCTGACGCAATACCTGCATTCGGCGGTGGTGCCGCAAAAAGGCGTGAGCTTTAAGCTTGGGCTGCAGCGGGTGAGCGACGAATATTTGTACAACGTATTCGTCAATGGCCGGCCGGTGACGGGGCGCATCGAGTATGTGCACATCTTCAGCGGGGTGGCGTTCTTCATCCTGCTGATCGCGTGTATCAATTTCATGAACCTCAGTACGGCGCGGAGTGTCAAGCGGGCAAAGGAGGTGGGCTTGCGGAAGGTGATCGGCTCCTCGCGGGGACAGTTGATCGGGCAGTTCATGGGCGAGTCCCTGCTTTTTTCATTCTTTGCTTTGGTGTTATCCATCAGCCTGCTGTTCGTCCTGTTACCCGCCTTTAACCGGTTTACGGGTAAACAAATCGAACTGCCGCTGGGCCAATCCTGGTTCTGGGGCGGGCTGACCCTGGTCGCGCTGGTCACCGGCATCGTGGCGGGGAGCTATCCGGCATTGTATCTTTCCTCCTTGCAACCCGTGCGTACGCTTAAAGGCGTCTTGCGGTTCACGCAGGGCTCGATCTTTTTCCGCAAGGGGCTCACGGTCTTTCAATTCGTGTTATCCGTTTTTCTGCTGATCGCGACGATCGTCATCAGCCGTCAGACCTATTATATCCAGCATACGAATCTGGGCTATGACCGGGAAAATCTCGTGGAAGTCCGCATCGAAGGAAAGCTGCAGGAGATGAAAAACTATGCGCTCTTCAAACAGCGGTTAACGGGGATGCCGGGGATCGCACTGGTGGATCGCTGTACCGAGGCCCCGTACTCGATGAAATTCGATGTGAACACGAGCGATATTTCCTGGGAAGGAAAGCCGGTGAATGCGAATGTATATGTCGAGCCGGCCTCGGTGGGTTTCGATTTTGTACGGATCATGGGGCTTTCCATCGTCCGGGGGCGGGATTTCTCCAGGCTGAACCCCACCGATAGTTCGGATGCTTTCCTGGTTAACGAGGAGGCTGCCCGGGAGATGGGCTTTAAAGACCCCATAGGAAAATGGGTAAAGGCCTGGGATAAACGCGGACATATCATTGGGGTGATCAAGGACTATCATTCCCGAAGTCTGCGGGACGCGATCCGCCCTTTGTTGCTCGATGTAAAGGAATATGAATACTTCGGGATGATCCTGATCAAGACGAAGCCCGGCGAAACCAAAGAGGCGCTGGCGAGCGCGGCGGCGGTCTACAGAGCCATCGAACCGGACCTGGCCTTTGGCTGGCAGTTCATCGATGAAGAATACGGAAAGATGTACAACAGCGAGATGACCACGGCGAGGCTATCGGTGCTTTTTGCCGCACTGGCCATCGGCATCTCGTGTCTGGGGCTGTTAGGGTTGGTGTTGTTTGCCGCGGAACAGCGGACCAAAGAGGTGGGTATCCGCAAGGTCTTGGGCGCCTCGCTGAGCCAGATCCTCGCGTTATTCTCGGTGGATTTCCTGAAACTGGTGTTGCTGGCCTTCCTCATAGCCGGGCCTTTGGGCTGGCTGGCCATGCGGTCCTGGCTGGGGAATTTTGCCTACCGGGTGGCGCTCTCGTGGTGGATCTTTGCGCTTGCCGGGGTGGGGATCGCGCTGATCGCGCTTATTACATTGAGCTATCAGGCCATTCGCGTCGCTATAATGAATCCCGTCGCCAGTTTGCGTAGCGAATGACGCTGACGCGTCATTGCGAGGCTGATGATTGACCTTCGGTCGATCGACCACGGGTCGATCCGCCGCGAACGGCCGAGGCCCGGAAATTGCATCGATCACTTCGTTCCCATGAAACAGCGTTTGATTTCGAGTGTCCGGAGCATTATGAATTTCCGCGATATTGTTGTATTTTGATGCGCAAGATCACCGCCTTTGTGGGGACATACAGTTTAAAATCTATTTTTGAGACTGACCGCCCTGATATCGCTTCTTGCGCTCGTGCATGTTCCCGCTTTTTCCCAGTACTATTTTACCGGGGATGTCGAGGGTTTGCATGGGGATAAATTACAACATGTGCTGATTACGGTACTGTCCACCGGGGCAGCCTACCGTACCGGTGTCGATGGCGATTTTGCCATTACTTCCCGTCAGCCCGACGACACCCTGACTTTTCAATATGATGGTTATGAGGCTTATACGACACGGGTCCGGTCTACGGAAGTGTTGAAGGTCACCCTGAACAGGCCGGCCGCCCCCACGATGCCGAAAAAAGAGTCGTTGTTGTCTTTGCAGGACGGGCCAACGAAGGTTTCTTTTGCCGACCATCCAAACGGGGTCTCCTACCAACTGGTGAAGCGGTTCCTGGAGATGGGCAGTACCGTGCCGGCCGAAGCGGTCAAGATCGAAGAACTGGTGAACTATTTCAATACGACTTATGAGCTGCCGGACTCACCGACCTGTTTTCACACGTCGTCGGCGATAATCGGCTGTCCCTGGAATAATCACCACCGGCTGCTGCTGCTAAACGTCAGTGGGCGTAAATCGAATATGGAGCGGATACCTGCCAATAACCTGGTGTTGCTGATCGATGTATCCGGTTCCATGGATATGCCCAACAAACTGCCGATGATCAAGACCAGTCTGCGTCCACTGATCCGCAATTTGCGGGCGACGGACACGGTCTCCATAGTGGAATTTGGCACGGGGATGCGGGTCATGGCTGGTATACCGGGTTCGGCCAAGGATGTGCTTGCCGGCGCCATCGAGCAATTGCATCCGGATGGCTCTTCGCCGGGTTGCGAGGGGCTTAAGCTGGCTTATGCCGTCGCGCAGCATCAGTTCATACCGGATGGCAATAACCGGATCGTGTTTATCACGGACGGAGATGTCTGCAACGACAAAGCGCAGGTGGAAGCGATGGGGGACTATATTGCCCAGCAAAGTGACAAAGGCATCCGGCTTTCCTGTATCGGTGTCGGTACGGATGACAGCACCAGCAGGGAGCTGCCCTATTTTGCCGGACAGGGCGCGGGGCGATTTGTTCCGGTTGTGGAGGAAGAGCAAGGCGAGCGGGCGCTATTGAAAGAGGTGGCGGCGGGAGCCATTGCCAATGATGTTTCGGTCACAGCGGAATTCGATACGACGCTGGGCAGCGACTACCGGTTGATCGGGTTTGACAACAAGCCGGGTGTTCCGGCGGATACGGCCTTGTTGCGTAGCAGCGTTTCTTCGGGTCAGAGCCTGGTGGCGGCGTTCGAATTTGTCCCCCGGCGGGATACGAACGGGGTTTTTGCGAAGATCCATATCGATTATTGTCTGCCGGGCCGGACAGTGCCACAGCGGATCACCTACGATTGTCCCGGGACATGGGTCCCATGGGACCGTGCTACGCCTTATCAGCGAAGGGCGGTCGGGGTCACGTTATTTGGCATGAAGCTACGGGGCGACAGCTATGCCGGCGTGGCGAGTTGGTCGGAGGTGCAGAAATTGAATAAAATGGTCTTCCCCAACAACGATTTTATCGATAGGGAATATCTATCTTTAGTCGCGAAAGCAAAAAAGATCTACGAAGGTAAAGATGACCGATCAGTCAGCCGTGAGTAATACACAACTACATAGGGGCGAATTATTACAGGTGCTGCATCGCAGACAGGGCATCTTTGTGGTTCCCAATCCCTGGGATGCGGGATCGGCCAGGTTATTGGCGAATCTCGGCTTCGAGGCTCTTGCGACGACCAGTGCCGGGCTGGCTTTCTCGTTGGCCAAAGCCGATGGGCTTGCGGCGGTCACGAGGGAGGAGACGCTGGCCAATGCCCGGACGATCGTCGGGGCGACCGAGCTGCCGGTGACGGCCGATCTGGAGAACGGCTATGGCGATGCGCCCGATGCTTGT
>Ga0134128_10006876_pt1 | contig 13755 bp, 13 predicted proteins | sample KB31754_FD_96462 | JGI IMG/M metagenome (GOLD analysis project Ga0134128, IMG submission 96462) | Terrestrial soil microbial communities with excess Nitrogen fertilizer from Kellogg Biological Station, Michigan, USA - KB3-175-4 | ecosystem: Environmental > Terrestrial > Soil > Unclassified ... | reverse complement strand
TCGCCGATCCGCGCGACGCCAATTATCAGCACGCGGCCGATGACATGATGGGGGCGCTGACTACGCGCTACGTTGCGATCTCGGGGCCGGGCGAGCCGATTGTCTCGATGCACCCGCTGGGTTGCGGCGGCCTCGGCACTATCGAATGCACCTATTACAACCAGGCGGAAAACAACAATCTAAACGGTTCGGGAAATTTTCAGTATTACTACGCCAACGGCAACGCGGGCGTCGATACCGCGAATTACTATGGGACGACGACGCATGAGGATTTCGGCTCGCTGAACCATACGCCGGGCGTGATGACGGTCGCGTCGATGGCGGCGGCGCAGGCGCACTTCGAAGCCACGTTGCATAGCGACTTCCCCAACGTGCAGATCATCAATGCGACGGTCGCGGGGCCGACTAATCTGCCGCAGGTCGCGGCGCTGCTGTCGAGCGGCGGCAACGGCACCATCGGCCAGTTCAACAGCGATATTTTCGCCAACGACGAGGCGACCTACCCGCACCAGCTCGTTTTCGAGATGTATGGCGGCGTGGGCTGTACGGCGACATCACGAGCGGGCAGTCCGGGGTGCTTCGACGGCGTGACCCCGCCGAACAATTTCCTACCGGCTTTCAACGCGGCCGTCGGCATAAATTTCCAGACCGCGATCAACATGAACACACAGGATTGCCGCAGCGGCAACGCGACTTGTTCTGCGGCGAGCACGCCGTGGCCGTGTTGCAGCGGCGCCGGGACGGGAACCTGCTCGACGCTCTGGACGCCGATCGCGACCAGCGGCGGCGACTGCAACGTGCCGACGATCATGCAGGCGCTCGCAGATGGCGTGGCCTATTACGAAGCTTATCCGCAGGACATAGCCGACACCGCGGCGCAGCCGTGGTTTCAGGCGTTTAGCAACTGGGCAAACGGCCGCGGGCAACCCGGCTTAGGAGACTAAAAGACATGACCTTTCAAGAAGCTCTGGAGCTTGTCCCAAAGGCCCGCGCAGCGGGTTGGCGCAATGTAACGGTCGGGCCGGAAGACCCGCATCTGCACAGAGATGGCGCAGGCCATCTTGTCTTGGCGAATCCGGCGCAAAAAACGACGCCGCGCGAGGACTGTTACGTGATTGGGATCAACCCCGCGACCAAGCAGCGCGAGCAGTTCGATTCGGCCAGCCTCGGGCCGAATATCCCGCCAGTCGGCGGCGGCGCTCCGCAACCAGGCGGTCCGTCCGATGGTCCGGGACCGCATATTCCACCCGTTGGCGGCCAGGCGCCGGCCTAACGTGAGCATCGATCTCACCGGACTTATCCGCAAAGACGAGACTGACGATCTCGCCAAGAAACTGCTCGGCCAGATCGATCTATCTGGCTGGGCGGTTTTGGTCGATCCGATGGCGAAGGAACTCGGACGCACGATGTCGGAGAGCGGCAAGGCGCTGCTCGCGCAGATCGGATTCGGCGCAGACGACGATGCGTTTCGGATCGTCGATCAGGCGGCCGTCGACTTCGCGCGTGATCGCGCGGCCGAGCTGGTCGGGATGCGGATATTAAACGATGGCTCAATCGTCGAGAATCCGGACGCGCTGTACGCCATCACCGAGGGGACGCGCTCGATGCTGCGCTCAATCGTGCGAGAAGCGCTCGAGAACGGCTGGTCGCCGGGCCAGCTGCGCGAAGCGATCGCGTCGAGCACGGCGTTTTCGCAGGCGAGATCGCTCAATATCGCTAGGACGGAAGTTGCGCGAGCGCATGGCATGGGCGGTTTCGAGGCCGCCACGGCGACGGGAATCGTAAGGACGAAAGAGGCTTTGTTAGGGTCGGAGCATAACGGCGACGATCCTGATGAATGTGACGACAACGCCAATGACGGCATAATCCCCATCGACCAGGCATTTAGCGGCTCTGGCGCGATGATGGCCGAGAGCGCTCACCCGAGTTGCGTCTGCACGACGCTCTATTATTCCGACGCTGAGAAATTGCTCGAAACAACGTAGCACCGCGCTCTGCTACAGTTTGAGTTAATCGGATCGTCCGAGGCCAGGAGTGCCAATAAGCGAAAGCACGGCGCGCAAAGAAGTAGAATCCGCAACCTGGAAGCTCCCATTATGGGCGCTGTACCAGCATTTTACGATGTGGCGCCGCCGCGCGACCGGCTCCCTGACCTTTCATTACAAGGACGGGACGCCTTCGCAGGTCGAAACGCGAGCGGTTCAGCGACAAGAGGATATTGTTTCTGGGTAATTCTCTGCTACTCTAAGCGAGAACCAGCCGGAGACTGCTCAAAAGCAAGCCCGAATCACCGCAAGGTGGCTCGGGCTTTTTTGCATTTCGGCGGAGAAACATGGCGGACGACTTCAAGTGCGACTTCTGTGATGGGCGAGTTATCCACAAGGATATTTCCCTTGAGGAGCACGTCTCTCATGCCGCGAGCCATCTCGGGCGCGCGCAGCGCCATCTCGGCACGGCGCAGGAGCATCACGCTGCGCTCGGCAACATGGCGGGCCTGACCAAAGCCGACGCCGCCGAGCACAACCCTCATACGCTGCACCATCTCTTCAAGGCCGGCGTGCATATCGGCCGCGCTGATGAGCAGCAGAAGATGGCGGTCCGACACCTTAACGCGCTCACCGGCAACTCGCAGTACGGCGAGAATCAGACCTACAAGGGCGCGGAGCGGGCGACGCACGAATCCGGGCAGCACCTCATGGGCGCCGAGGACAATCTCGACCAGCTCAACTATCACGCCGTTCCGGCGCCGGGCGAGACTGCGACCGATGCGCAGGCGCGGGTGAAGAACGCCGCGGCCTATCATCAGGCCGCAGGCGAGCATCTCGCGGGTGCGCTCCAGAAGCTCGACGAGGCCAAGGGCGGGCTCGACGCTTCGCTCAGTCCAGTCGAAGCGCAGCAAAAAGGCGATCCCGCGGGGATGCAGGAACCCGCGCAGAAGGCGCTCACCATCGCAGTCAGCAACGACGTGCCCGCCGAAAACCTGCTGGTCTATAAAGCCGCCAGCGGCGTCACGGCGTTTCGTCTTTTCGTGCCGATCCAGCAGATGGAAAAGGCCGAGATGGCGACCGACGTGAAGGATTCGAGCGGCGACGCCATCAAGGTGCCGGGCCTGATTGTGCGCGGCTGGGGCTCGGTCAGCGAGTACAAGGACTCCCAGGGCGACATCATCACCGGCGAGGCGCTGATCGACGCGGTCAAGGGCAAAGACAACCCGGACGCTTTCGCGAAGTGGGGCAATATCCGCGAAATGCACAAGGCGGAAGCCATCGGCAACGCGCCCATCGTGGATATTCGCGAGCACCCGATCACTAAATCGCCGGCGCTGTGGGTCGAGGCTTTCATTGTTGACGATCGCGCGATCAACAAATTTCTGACGAAAACCTACAAAGGTTTCTCGATCGGCGGTCAATGTCTCGAAGCCGAACCGTTGGCGGAGGCTGCTTAATGGGACGCAAAATCACGAAGCTCAAGATCACCGAGCTGTCCGGGGTTGACCGTCCGGCGAACAACCTGTCGCTGGTGGATTCTATGGAAATGGTGAAGCGGGCCGATGCTCCGGACGTGAACGCCGAAGACGTGAGCCTGCTCAAGCGGGCGCTGGTGCGGATCATCGGCCTCAAGGACGAGGATGCGCTGGCCGGTCTGCTCAAGGTGGCGGCGCGCGACGATGTCTCCGGTGCGGATAAGAAATCCGCGAAGGAGAAGTACGGCGACGTCAACTTCGCGGATGCCAAGAACAAGAAATATCCGCTCGATTCCGAGGAGCACGTCAGAGCAGCTTGGAGCTACATCAACATGCCCAAGAACGCCGGGAAGTATTCCGCGGCGGACCTGAAAACCATCAAGGGCAAGATCAAGGCGGCGGGCAAGAAGTACAAAATCGAGTTCGCGGACGACGCCAATAAGGCGGAACTGCCGGAGGACGTTCTCAAGGCCTTCGAAGCCGATCCGAGCGTGATGCTCTGTGATGCGGCGGAGGATATCGAGAAAGACCTCTACGCGGTCAGTATGCTCGCGCAGTTGGTCCAGCAGCTCCATTACGTCTATCTGGAAGCGGCTGCCGAGCAGGACCGCGAAGGCGACGAATCCAAGGTGCCCGCAATGTTAGAGGACTGCCGGAACCAGCTCGCGGCGGCCCTGACTGCCATGGCGCAAGAAGAAACCTCTGAGCTGACGGAGAAGGTTATGCAACTCACCGCCGACGCGGAACGCATCCTGAAAGACGTTGCGGCCGGAAAGTACAACATCGCCAAGAGCGCTCCGGCGGCGACCTCCGAAACCCCGGCTGTCACCCTCGAAACCGTCGAAACGCTGGTCAAGGTGCTCAATGAGCACGGCCAGAAATGCGCCCTGATCAAGGGCGCGAACGACGTCGAGCTCGAGGCGCTCGCGCAGGGCGCGCATGACGCGATGGCGGCTGCCGGCGCTCCGCCGCACACCGAGAGCGAAGGCGGCGACGACGTCAGCGAAGGCAAGGCCGACACGGCGATCGACCTCGTCAAGAGCGCCAGCGGCGTCGCCGAGGAAGATCGCGCGGTCATACTGACGCTGATGAAGCGCGGCGCCCGATTCTCGAAAAAGACGGGCGAGCAGCTCCAGAAGGCCCATGACCTGATCTCGAAGATCGGAGCCAAGTGCGACATGGGCAAGGCGGCCACCAGCGGCGACCTCAAGAAGATGCTCGAGGACGCGGTAAACTCGGCGATCTCCAAGGTCAGCGCGGCGAAAGACGCCCAGATCGATGAGTTGAAAAAGACGGTCGCCGACCTGTTGGCGCGGCCGCAGCCGCTGCCGAGCAATCCGAACGGCGGCACGCTGCAATTCAGCGTCGTCGACAAGGGCGGCGGAGCCAGCGCCTATGTGGCGCCGGGAACGTCGATGGTCAAGACGGAGCAGACCTTCACGGCGCCTAACGGCGCGCAGGTGACGAAGATCGTAAGCGACGCGACCGAGTTGCTGCCGGGGATCAAGAAGATTCACGAGGGCGGCGGCGCGTCGGGTATGGAAGGCCTGATGACGGGCAACGGGAACGGGCTGAGCTAAGCGCCGCAGCCTACATAAATCCGGAGACTCTGAAACTGAGCCCGGGAGCCGAAATGGCTTCCGGGCTTTTTTATTTTCGCGAGGAGTAAACACCCTATGGACTTTCTTCCTGGCCAGTCAGCTGGATTGAGCAGGGAGTCGATCGCTCAATTCACGAAGTATCTCGCGAACCCTGACATCCGTAAGGCGATTACTCTCGCGTCAGGCCCGCAGGCTTATGACTTGGAGCCCGAGGTTAAGAGCCTCTTTCCGGTCAATACGCCGCTGCGCAACATGATCCCGCGCTTCTTCTCGAAAGCGCGCGGCGACATTCAGACGCATTGGCAAGCGGTAACCAAGATCAACACCGGCTCGATGCCGCTGGTGGTCAATGAAGGGCGTCGCGCCGGCATAACGAACTCGACGTTCGTATCGCGCACGGCCAAATACGCCACGCTGGGCCTCGAGGACTCGGTCTCCGAGGAAGCGCGGTTGGCCGCGCAGGGCTACGACGACGTCGACGCCCGCACCGTCGCCAACCTGATCTGGGCGACCATGATCGGCGAGGAAATTCAGTACCTCGGCGGGAACAACTCGTATCCGCTGGGCACGACTGCAACGCCGACTCTGAGCTCGGTGGCGCCGGCGAGCGGACAGGCTAATTCTTCGCTGAACACGGGCACGACGGTGTACGTCAAGGTGGTCGGCCTGACCCTCGAAGGCTACCAGCGGGCGCTCAATAACGGCAGCACGCCGGTTCCCACCATCTCGCGCACGGTTGTCGGCTCCACGCTGGCGGCGGGTCCGACTGCGGAAACCCTGCCGGGCGGCGTCGCGCAAGTGAGCGCGGAGGCTTCGCAGGCGGTCGGCACCACCGGCAATTACATCAACGCCTCGTGGACCTATCAGGCGGGGGCGGTGGCTTTCGCCGTGTACGTCGGTAGCGCGACGGGCGCCGAGCTGCTCTATGGTCTGACGACCATCAATTCGATTCAGATTGGCTCCATCCCGACGGGCACCCAGGCGGCGTCCGCGCTGCCTGCGGCCGATAACTCGGCGTATAACAACGCTCCGGTCGGCATCGACGGGATTATCCCGACGGTAGTGCAGGCCGGCCTCGGCGGCGTCTCGACGGTGCTTCCCACCGGAGCCATCGGCACCGGTACGCTGATGACCGCGAGCGCGACCACCATCAGCCAGATCGATGCGATTTTGCTGTCGATGTGGAACGCCAACCAGATCGGCCCGGACACCTTCTGGATGAACGCCCAGGAGCTCGGCAACCTCGGCAATAAGCTGCTGGCGGCCGGCGCTGCGGCCCAGGTCCGGTACGCGATGGATATGCGCGGCGGAGCGGCCAGCACGCAGGCGCTAACGCTCGCGGCGGGCGTGACCATCGGATTCTATCTGAATAAGTTCGGCATCGGCGGCCCACAGCTGATCGACGTCAAGCTCCATCCGAACGTGCCTCCCGGCACGATCGTGATGACGACCAAGAAGCTGCCTTATCCGAACACCAACGTGCCCGACATCATGCGGGTGCGCGGGCAGCTGGACTACCACGAAATCGCGTGGGGTCCGTTCACCCGGTCGGCGGAGTACGGCGTCTACCTGCGAGGCACCTTGCAAATTTACGCGCCCTTCGCGATGGGTGTCCTCCAGAACGTCGGCAACGGCTAATCGCTAAACTGATCGTAGACGGAGACTGAGAAATCAAGCCCGTCGGCTCCCTTTATCGGGAACCGGCGGGCTTTTTCTTTTTTCGGAGGTTACAGATGGCACGTTTCGTTCACGCCCCGGGCGAGCATCGACTTACTCCTGGCGGCCCCGTGGTAGACATCCAGCCCCGCAAATTCGGCCACATGAGCATGAGCTTTCGCGGCGTCAGCTACGAGCTTAAGCAGGAAGGATCGCGAGTGATTCTCGACCTGCCGGATCGTCCGCCGCAGAGCGACGGCCGCGGGGGGCAATTGCATACGGAGCCGATCTCGCAAGCAGAGATGGATTCACTCGCGGCGCACGGCTTTGTTTACGAGGGCGTGCTGGCGGCCGGCACCGTCGAGCAGGCGGTCAAAGACGCGGCCGGAACCTCCGACTTGGCCGAAGTGCTCAAGCAGGAGAAGGCGATCCGCGAGAGCGCAGCGCCCGCGGCGGGCCCGGAAGCCTCGCCTGCGCAACCGACTCCGATGTCAGCTGCGGACGCGCCGGCCTCGCCGCCCAAGCGCAAAACCGAACTGCCGAAAGCGGATTAAGGCGGCGCGTTGAGCGCGAGTGGCATACACGCCTCAACAAATCGACCTCACGGATCTCGCGACTGTCGAGGAGATGCAGCAGCTTTCGTCGGGTAATGCCGACGAAGACTATCTGCAGCTCCTCATCACAGCCGCGAGCACTTCGATCCTTGAGGTGCTGGGCCGCCATATCGAGTACGTGCTGCCGCCGGACTGGACGGCTTCGAAGGCCTACTCCAACGGCCAGCTGATCGTTCCCAGCGGGGGCGCGAATCCCGGCGGCTATAGCTTTCGCTGCACCTCGGGCGGCGTATCGGCAAGCGTCGAGCCCACGAGCTTCCCGCAGACGGTCGGAAACACTCTGAACGACGGCAGCCTCATCTGGGCGAACGTCGGACAGGGCGTCAATACCAGCGAAGTGCTCAATGGTCTCGGCAACAACCGGCTTGGCATCTTGGGCTTTCCGGTCAATTCGGTCGGATCAGTCGAGATTTACGGAGTCTTCCAAACGCTCGCGCCGAGCGATTCCACTGACGGGGTAGTGGCCGAGATCTACGGCACGCGGCAGCGCGGGATGCTTTATTTTCGCGGGATCGCGACGTGGCCGTTTTCGGGCGCGACGAATTTCGTTCGGGGTCCGCAGAACATCCGCGTCAACTACTCGAAGGGCTGGTGGACGCCGGGCCAAGCGGTAACGCTGCTGAGCGGAACCCCGAGTAGCCCGGCTGGGCCGCCGAGCGGCGTGACCGCGCTGCCGATCGATTTGAAGAACGCCGCGACCGAATTGGCGATCTTGAAGTACCGGCAGCGGAATCGGCTGGGCGATAGTTCGGTGGGCGAAGGGCCGCAACGCGTGACCTACTTTATGAAGGAAATGACCGACAGCGTCGCCAACGTCCTCAATCGCTACAGCGATAAGAGTCCATGGTAAGAGCGTCCGCCTCGACGCTGCGAGGATAACCTAGATGGACGCTCAACTTTTCGGCGATCGTGAAATGGTGGTGCGACTGCGGGCCTTTGGACCTGCGGTAGTCGAGCAGCTCACGCCGACGGTGCGCGGGCTGCAACTGCTTTTGCAGAACGCCATCAAGCGGCTGCTCTCCGGCGACATCTTGCGCAACCGCACCGGCAACCTGCGCGAAAGTTTTGTGCCAGGTGAAATCGAAGTCACCGAGTCGAAAGTCTCGGGTGTGGTCGGCAGCAACCTGGTTTATGCGCGGATTCAGGACGCCGGCGGCCAGATCGTGCCGAAGAACGCGCAGAATCTGACGATCCCGATGCAGGCGGTGCTCACGGCCAATGGTGTAGCGCGCTACTCGGCGCGTGAGGTGATTTCTAATCCGGCGATCGGCGGCTTCACTGGCACCTTCTTCGCCAAAGGTATGCTGTTTGGCAAGGGCGCGGGCGGTATCACGCCGCTGTTCAAGCTCAAGAAATCGGTGACGATTCCGCCCCATCAATTCATGGCGCGGGCGTTATCGGAAGTTGAGCCAGCCGCACAAGAACAGATGAACGCGGCGCTCGAGACGGCGGCCAAGAAAATTCAAGGAGCGTAATGCTCAACGAAATCATCAAGCGAGTCTGGATCGGCAACACTCAGGATGCGCAGCTATGGCCGCGCGACGATGAACACTTCATCGTCTGCGCACTCGAGAAATTACCGATCGACGAACCGCCTGGAGCGCTCTGGGTGAGGCTCGGGGAGCCGCCGCGGCAGGCGAACCTGCGCGCCGCGGCGGGCGTCGTCAATGCGGCTTATCTGCAAGGCAAGCATGTCTTGATTCACGACGAATCCGGCGACCAGCGCTCAGCGGCCGTGGTCGCGATGTTTTTCAAGATGTTCGGGAATGTATCTGCGGCCGACGCCATCGCGCATATCGCGGCGAAGCGCCCGACCGCTGTAGTCGATCCGAGCTTGCTGGAATAAGTGGCGACGCGCGAGCAAATCTACGCCGCCTTCTTCGCGCTGCTGGAAGGACTCAACCCGACGACGGCGACGCCGGCCGGCAACGGCACGCTGGCGGTCCCGGCGACGCGCATCTTCCGGCAATTCTCGCAAGTCCCGATTCAGCCGTGGCTCGGTATGCTCGAGGACGAGGAAGACGTCTCCTACCCGCTGATGAGCGGTCCCAGCAAGCGGCTGATGAGCGCATCGGTGATTCTTTACGCGAAGCACACGGATCATACGGTTGCGGGCGGGACGGTGTTAAACAACCTCACCGACGCGGTCGAGAACATCGTGCGGCCGGATACGGCGGTCAAGAAAGAGCAGACGCTCGGCGGGCTGGTGACGTGGGTGCGGTTCAAAGGCGCGACCAAGCTGTACGTCGGCGACCTGCTGCAGCAATCGATTGTAACGATGACCTTTGAAATCCTGGCGACTGTATAGGATAACGCAGCATTTCGGGTTACACTCACGCTAACTGTTAGACTAAGAAACTAGGAACACATCCGGAGACCGAGAAATCAGGCCCGGGAGGCGAAAGCCTTCCGGGTTTTTTATTTTTCCGCCGGAGCTTAAAAAATGGCCCTATCCGATCAATCAGAGTTTGTGTTTGGCCCCGGCAGCGCGTGGGCCGTCCTCAACACGTTCATGGACGGCACCGCGCCGGCGGTGCTGCAGCCGCGCAAATTTGACGTGATGCAGGAGTTCACCGTGAATTTCGGCGGCACCATTAAGCGGCTGATGGGCCAGAACATCTTCCCGCGCGCGATCGGCGTCGCCGAGGGCAAGGTCGAATGCAAGATCAAGCTCGCGCGGTTTGACTCCGGCATCTGGCAGCTACGCTTCGCAGAGCCTGCGGGAACGACTACCGGCCAGAAGATGATGGCCGATGACCTGAACGAAAACATCCCGGCGAGCACGCCCTTCACTGTCACGCCGGTCGTGCCCAACGCGGGCACCTGGGCGACTGACTGGGGCGTGCGCTATGGCGACACTGGTCTGCCATTGACGGCGGTGGCCTCGGCGCCGGCGACTGGCCAATACAGCGTTGCGGCGGGCGTCTATACTTTCGCAACTGCGGATGCGAGCCGGCCGGTTGTGATCAGCTTTGAGTACACCGTAACCACGGGTGTGACGCTGACGCTCCTGAGCCATGTGCAGGGCTCCGTGGCGCTCAGCTCGATTCGTTATCAGGGCGAGTACGGCGGCCGCAACGTCGGCGTCTATCTGCCCAACGTGGTCGGCGCGACTCTCAACGTGCCGACCAAGCAAGGCGACTTCGGCGTGCCCGAGATGGATTTCGAGGCGTTCGCCGACGCCAGCAATAAAGTCGCCTATCTCTACCTGGCGTCGTAAGCACGAGGAGCGGGAGCGTGAGCGAAAAGCACGATTCAATCTATACCGGCAAGATCAGCCCCCGGCTCGACCGGGGGCGCGACGTCGAGGTGCGCGGCTACAAATTCCACGTACCGGAGCTAATGCTCGGCGAACGCGAAGAACTCGAAGACGTTTTCGAGCAGATCGAGCGCGCCAGCAAGCTCTCGAAGCGCCTGCAGGAAGCGATGCGCTTCAAGACCAACCTCACCGAGGAGCAGGTCGATAAGCTGCGCGCCGATTTCAAGCAGGCCGATCGCGCCAGCACCCAAGGGATGATTAACGTGGTGCTCACGGCGCTCCAGCGCAACTATCCCGACATCGACGCGGCTTTTATCAAGCGTCATTTCAGCGCGTCAGCGCTGGGCCTTGCTTACACGGCGGCGGTGGTGCCGAATTTCCAGGGGTCGGAGAATAGCGCGGGGGAAGCCGAGGCGGCCGCGACGGCCGCATTAAATGGCACCGCATCTATGGCCTCCTGACCACGGCCAAGGGCTGGACCCTCGATTATTGCCGCTGGCGGCTGACGCTCTCCGACTACAACATGCTGGTCGAGGAGATGAACGAGAATCCGCCAATCCATCTCATTGTGGCGGCGGCGCTCGGCAAGAAAGAGCAACCGCAGCGCCTCACCTGGGAGAACGAGAGCTTTGACTCCATGCTCGCCCGCTGGGGCGGCCAAGCCGGCGCGGGGATGAGGTAGCATCATGGCCTTTTCGCTCGAAGCCGTAATCACGGCGCAATACGAGAGCTTCGTCTCCGGCATGAGCGCGGCGTCCGAAGCCGCGACTACCGCCATGCAGCGCGTGCGCGAGGCGTTCAGCGGCGGCGCCGCGTCTACACGCTCCAGCATGTCGGAGATGGCCAACTCCGCCAAGGAGCAAGGCGCTCAGTTCAAAGAGCAATTCGCCAGTATGCGCGAATCGGTGAGGCACTTCCTTGAGGTGGTCGGCCTGATTGAAGGCGTCCACCTGTTTAAGGAGCAAATCGCTGAAACGCTGGAAGCCGGCGAGCGGCTCAAGAATATGTCGACCGAGCTCGGCGTTTCGACCGGGCATTTACAGGAATTGCAATTCGCTGCGGCCGCGACCGGCGTCGATTTCGGGCGTCTTACGCAATTCGTCTCCCAGATGACGCGCGCCCTGGTGACGATGTCGTCCGGCAGCTCGCGCAATTACACGAGCGTACTGCAGGCGACTGGGCTCAAGGCGAGCGATCTGGCCGATTCGTACACCGGCCTGCTCAAGATCTCGGAAGCGATCCAACGGCTCGGCGAAAACAGCGTACAGGCGCGCGCGCTGTTGACCACGTTCGGCGGCCGCGGCGGCGTCGAGCTGGCGCCGGCGCTGGCGCAATTTCAGGAATTGGCGCAGGAAGCGCAGCGCATGGGCCTTGTTCTCGACGACAGCGTGATTAAGACGCTCGACGAGGCCAACGAGAAATTTAACGTCCTCGGCTTTGTTATCAACGTCGATAAGGAGCGAATCGCGGCGTCGCTGGCGCCGACGCTGGAGACGATCTCGGCGCTGCTGACCAAAGTCGCCGAGTACGTCAACGAAATGGCTCAGACCGGGGCGCTCCAGCAGTGGGCGCTCAAGGTAGCCAACGGCATGATCGACGCCGCCGAGCGCGTCCAGGGCTTTATCGAGGAGCTCCAAAAGCTTGGTAGTTACGTCGGCGTACTAGTCGAGGGGCTCGGGCTGATCGGCACGGCGCTCGATGGCGTGGCGGCGGGAATCGCAGTGCTGCAAGGCGACCGCGCTGCCGCTGGCATCCTGCTCGCGCAGGCTGAGGGATACGACAAAGCCGGGGCGGCGGCGGACAGCTACCGTTCGAGCCTCGAAGCGGTCCGCAGGCAGATCAACGATACTTTCGGCGGCCTGCAAACCTCGATCGTCGGCGGCGACGAAAATCAGAGCAACGCCAATCCCTTCGGGAACGCCAACGCTGCGGCTGCCGCGAAAAAAGCGGCCGCGGCGGCGCATACTGCGGCGGAGAAACAGCTAACCGACTTCGCCGAGGAGCAGGCGCTCGAAGTCCAGATCGCGAACGGCACGGCGCAGGCGAAAATCGCGGCCGCGCACCAGGTCTACGGCGAAGCGGTCCGGCTGTTCGGCTCGCAGTCCAAGGAAGCGGAGCGCGCGGCGGTCGCGGAGATGTCGGCGCGGCGCGAGTACATCTCGCAGCTGCAATCGCAGGACGCGGGACAGATCAAGGACATGGCCGGCAATCAGGTCGCGATCCTCAACGTGCAGAAGGCGGGCGAGGCGCAGCTACTCGCCGCGCACCAGATCACGAAGGAGCAGGAACTCGCGTACGACGAGGCCATCCTGACGCGCCAGCAGTCCATTCAGGACGCGGCCTTCGACAAGATCATGACGCTCTATTCGAAGGATAGCCAGCAATACGAGCGCGCCCAGCAGGAGAAAATCCGCGCGGATATCCAATTTCAGCAGCAGCACGTCCAGCTCGGCACGCAGATGGTCGAGCAGAACGCAAAGACCGCGCAGGAGGCGGCGAAGGCGTGGCAGGATGCGTTCGGCCAGATCGAGGATTACGCTTCCAAGACCTTCGATATCATGATGAGCGGCGCGCAGGACACGACGAAACAATTTCTGCAGATGGCGCAGTCGATCGTCGAGAGTCTTGCGAAATTTGCCCTGACTTCGATTATCAGCGGCGGCGCACAGGGCACCGTCGGCGGGCGTTTGTTCGGCGGCGGTCTGCTCGGACTTGCGGGGATCGGCGGGCAGGGGCAGCCCGGCGGGAACTCGTTCGGCGCGATCGGCCAGGCGATCGCGAGCGCGATACGCGGGAGTCTGGCGCAAGGCGCGGTGGGCGCTGTTACCGGGCAAGTGGGCCAGTCCGGACAAATTCAGAACTTGATAGCCGCCGTCGAGCGCATGGTGATCGGTCAGCAAACCTCGACGAGTCTCCTACATTTTCTTTCGAGCACGACCGTCGCGGCCAGTGCGCGTTCGCTCGCGGTCCAGGTGGCGCACTACGCTGCTTTCGTCGGCCACGCTGCGTTCTCGATCGGGGCGTGGGCTATCCAGAACGCAGCGGCGATAATCCACACGACGCTGCTGGGCATAATCGCGGCGGCTACGGCATTGAAAGCGACGCCGATAATTGGCGGGTTTCTCGCTGACGGCGGTATCGTCCCATCGGCTGCGGGCGGTA
>Ga0134128_10006875_pt1 | contig 13756 bp, 11 predicted proteins | sample KB31754_FD_96462 | JGI IMG/M metagenome (GOLD analysis project Ga0134128, IMG submission 96462) | Terrestrial soil microbial communities with excess Nitrogen fertilizer from Kellogg Biological Station, Michigan, USA - KB3-175-4 | ecosystem: Environmental > Terrestrial > Soil > Unclassified ... | reverse complement strand
TTCTGATATCCGTCACAAATCTTTGTTCTGCAAGATTGTTAAAAGAAAAACTACGTTCAATCATTTTGCCCTTGAGCTTCTGGACAAGGACAATCTGATTATTGCCCAGGTCGAAATAAGCACTCTGAGCTGTAAAAGTTTCTGATTTCAAATTCTTTCTTGAGAGTGTCACTTGCGGGGCGTGGCCGAAAGTATAGAGCGGTGCTAATTCAGTACCTAATGCGGACTCACTTTTCACTTCCAAGCATTTTGCTTTTTGCGGAGTGCAAATCGCAAAGACCACATTCTTCATTTCTGAAGAAGAGCCTGCTTGAGCCGTTGCCGTCGCAAGGACGGCAACCAATGAAAAGAGAGTCGCAACAAATTTCATGTTAGATTCCACAGTCCGAGCTGAGCAAAAATGTTTCGGCGTCGTTTTTAGGGAACAAGCCACCCAGAGATTTATCGCCTAAGCTCACGGCTTCACCGCAAGTATTGAACTTGACTGGCGCAACCGAGCGTAAATCTTGAACTGGCTTTGTCAAGAAGGAGCGAATATCCAAAGTGGTGTTTTTCGAATCCCCATTCGCAGTATCCAAGGCGGTGCTGAAAGGGCCAGCCAAAGCTTGGTTCAAAACTGCAATGATGCGTTGAGCTTCATCTTTGTCGGTGATGCAGATTCCTTTTTCAAAAACATAACCTTTTCTATTTTGCTGATCTTCTCCCAAAGCACAAAGACGATCTTGATATTGCAAAGCCCATTTTTCTGCGGCTCCAAAATCTGCTCCTAAGTTCATAATGTCAGCAAGGGCGTTGTCCGCGCGTAATTTGCCAACCGTTGGAACGGACAAGATCAGTTTCTGTTGCTGTTGTTGAGTCAGGTTGTCGTTGTTCAATTGCTGCATGATTTGGTCGATGCCTTCAGCGCTATAAGATGTATAAAAATCATAAGTCAAAACCAGGCCTGAGACCATTTGGCCAAGAGCAATCACATCGGCAGAATTCATTTTTTTCATGGCGGCCGCTGAATAATTGCAATCCACAGACATATTGCCGTCATCCGAAGAAGCGTTATTTACGACACAAGAGTCATAGGCTTGTTTTTGAATTTCATCCTGCCAAACGCTGGGATTGAGGTAAATTGTCATTTCAAGATTGGCATTCTGCTTCAGAAATGTTCTCAAAGCCGAGTAACCTTCACGTTGTTCGACCAGAAGACTTTGCATGTCACCGATGGTTTTAATATCTTCTTTGCCATCGAGAAGGAAAGTTTTCATTGGAGACTCAGGAAATTTTTTGATGTTGTCCTCGAGCTTATTGATATCTCCATAAGTGCGGGCATAAGGTTTGATGCGAGTTAAAATTCCACGAAAACTCATCATCGGTTTTAAAAAGGCTTTATAAAATTGAGCTTTTTGATTTTGCGGATCTTTCTCTAAAGTCATCGAGAAAATCTGATCGGCCAGCATCCAAGTATAAGGACCCATCAGTTGTTCACCGGCATCAGCCAGTTGGCTTGCGTCCATGGACTCTTTGTTGGCGGTGATGGTGACTTTCTGAGTGGCTGCCGTCGTCTCGGTCTTTGTACCGCCGCTACAGGCTGTCAGCTGAGAAATAACTGCTGTTGTGAGCAGTAAAGTTGAGAATGCTTTTTTCATGATCGAACTCCTTTGTTTGTTGCGGACTGCCGCTTTGTTTTATGCGGTGATCCTGCCAACAAGCTAATCGCATCGATAGATCAAGTTTGTGAACTTCAAACAGGCGTTTTTACCAAATAGTAAACACGGATCCTCAAGTCGCAATAAGCCAACCAAGAACCATCAAGAATGATTCCAACATGGAAAGACTTAAGAAGGATTCTGGGTGGACATGGGAACAAAATACCTGTCAAAGAAATCGACAGAGGACGAAAATGAGTCTTCCAAAAACAAAAAGCCCGGTTCATCACCGGGCTTTTCGATACTTTTAATTTTAAAAGTAAAAACTATTCCAGAGAACTATTTAACAAGAGCTTTGAATTCTGCGCCAGCGCGGAATTTAGGAGCCCAAGCAGCTGGGATTTTGATCGCTTTGCCAGTTTGTGGGTTGCGACCGATACGAGCTTTGCGTTTCGCTTTTGTGAAAGTGCCGAAACCAACGAGTTTTACGTCGTCGCCTTTTTTCACAGCTTTTTTGATGTTTTCAAAAGCGTGATTCATAATGTTCTCAGCCTGAGCTTTTGTGCATTTTGAATCAGTAGCGATTTTTTCGATGAGTTGTTGCTTGTTCATCTTGTTACTCCTTTGACGCACCAGTGGTGCAAATTAATGTGGGCCACACCTTCGGCCAACGTCCCAATTAGAGGGCCTAAAATTTCGAGCGTCAAAGAAATTCTTCGCGATCAAAAAACATGCGTCAGAAAAACGTGAAGAAAAGGTAAAGATGCTGGGAATATTGTGTCTATTCCTCGTTCGATTGTTCATTTTCAGAAGGCGGAGCATCTTGCACGGAGGCTCCATCTTCGGTGGGAACGCTATAAGACTCTGAAGCCCATTGGCCAAGATCGATCAAGCGGCAGCGCTCGGAACAAAAAGGACGAAAAGCGTTTGCCGCCGAATAAATTGTTTCTTTGCGGCAACGCGGGCATTTGATTTTTAAAATGGGAGTCTTTTCATTCTCACTCATGCTTAAATTATAAACCGAGTCTGGGAAAAAAGAAACCCCCTTGGATTCCGCTAAAACCCGTTTAAAATGAAGCCTGGAGGAAAAATGTATTTTTCATCTTTGCTGCTCATCGGTCTCCAACTGCTTATTTCTATGTCGGCAACAGCGGCGACGTCGACAAATCTTCAGTGCCCGGCAGGGATTGCGGCAAAAAAAGGGGATCCACCTCTTTTTACAGTGGCGGCGAATGATAAAATGACTTTGCTGGTTTGCGGTCACAAGGAAGCTCAAGGGAAAATAAAAACTCATCTTTCGGAGTTTGAAATTCTATCTCGAGATCATCAGGGAAAAATAAAGATGGTTGAAAGTGGTAAGACTGCGCAAGATTTTCGGATTTGGGATCAGGATCAAAAGCTGAAAGTCGAAGAGGTGGTGTGGTTTGCCGGCGGATGGACGCCTGTGTTTCAATCGGAAATCTCTTGCTCAGATTCGACTTGTAAAAAATCACCTCAACAATGTGCTTTCGATAAAGAAGCGGCGATCAAGCATCAAGCGCAGCGTGAGCTGAAAGTGCCAGACATCGATGTGGCCCAAAGAAAGACTCAGGACCCTTCGCTGTTGGACAGCGTCAGTGATTCCGCTTTAACCGGGAATGAGCGTGCCATCGATTTTTTTATCAAGCCTGCAAAAGATATGCATTTGTCAGCTGACGCGCAAAAAAGATTTACTCAAACTCAAGTCTTGTTGAAGCGCTTGCTAGCAGCAAAGTGTTTGTAGCTAAGCCCTGCCACGGCCAATGAAAATAAGCCCAAGCTGATCCACGAAGAAATCGATAGTCCGCCATAATCGGCACCGCGAAAATCATCGCGGTAATGCTCCATGATCAGACGACCGATCGAACTCAATAAAAGCCAAACATAAAATGTGCGACCGCGATGAGTCTGTTCTTCAGTGGAATTGGGTTTATGCCGGCGCTCCAGCCAAATCAAAATACCGAAAACAGCTAACTCCCAAAAGACCGCGTAAAGTTGAGTCGGATGACGTGGTAATTTTTGTGGATCCCAGTCAAAGCTGACCGCCCAAGGCATCGAACAAAATTTTCCATAACAACATCCGGCCAAAAAGCAGCTTCCGCGCCCAAGGCCATAGCCCAAAGCGATGATGGGTGCAAAAAAATCGCCCCACTCCAAAAAGGAAAGTTTTTTTATCAGCGTGTAAATACCCGTGAGTAAAATCGAGCCAATCAGCCCTCCGTAAAAAACAAATCCGCCATTCCAAAAGTAAAGAATGTATTTGGGTTGTTTGAGATAGAACTCAGGAGATTCGTAAAACACATGAAACAAGCGACCACCGAGAAATCCACCCAGCATCAATAACAGAGTCAAATCAAGAGCCGTCTTGGTATCTTTGTGTCGAGTGTGAGCTCTGGAGGCTGTGTAAAAAACAAGACCCGTGTAAAGAAAAGAGAGATACAAAAGATAAGTCGGAATTGTCCCCAGTGCGCCAAGGTGGATTTCCGGAAACACGGTCTACACTTTCGCTGGTTCTGATTTGCTTTTTTGCTTTTCAAAAAGCATCAGGATCAAAAGCAAACTGACGCCGCAGACAATGGCAGAATCAGCCAAGTTGAAAGCGGGCCAAGTGTATTTTTCTTGAATATGAAAATCGAGAAAATCAATCACATAGCGAAAACGAATGCGATCAATATAGTTGCCGATCGCTCCACCAAAGACAGCAGAGAGCGAAAAAATTTGCCAAGTGTCGTCGTCTCGAACGCCACGCAAAATCAGTAAAATAATAACCAATGCAAAAGGAGGCATGGCCAAAAAGAAAATTTCACGGAACATGGGATGCGAGGTCGCTAAAAAACCAAAAGCAGCACCGGGGTTTCGAACGTAAGTAAAATTAAAAAAACCAGCAAGGATCGGCGAAGATTCACCCAACTGATAGTGAGTATGAATATACATTTTGGTGATTTGATCAATGGCAATGAGGAAGGCTGAGAACGCGATCAAGATGATATATTTTTTTTTCATGTCGACAGGGCCTCACAACATTTTGAGCAAACTCCGGGATGAGCCGAATTTTTACCCGTGTCTGGACTGTAAATCCAGCAACGTGCACATTTCTCACCAGAAGACTTCATAGCTTTAACTTCATATGATCCTGTCAGAAGCTCAACGTCGGAGACAATCAAAAACTCACGAAGGTCTGATTTCAATCCGCCTTGCCCATGAAATTGTCTCAGGGTGTTGAGCAATTCGCCCTCAGCACGCACACAAGCTTTCGCTTCAAGGCTGGCGCCGATCTCTTTCTGGGCGCGCATGCCTTCAAGAACTTTTTGAACATCGCCACGAACTTGCAGGAGACCTTCAAATTTTTGAAGTAATGCAGGGTTGTCCCACTGCGAAGGAGCGATCGGGAAGTCCAGCAAGAAGACGCTCTCTTGTTTCTCACCAGGCATGTAGGAGTAAGCTTCTTCCGCCAAGAAGGATAAAACAGGCGCCATCATACGCACAAGATAATCCGTCAAAGTGTAAATCACAGTTTGTGCGGATCTTCGAGCCACACCGTTTTGCTTCCAGGTGTACAAACGATCTTTCAAAATATCCAAATAAGTCGCCGACAACTCAACAGTGAAGAAGTGATTGAGCAAATGATAAACTTTGACGAAAGAATACTCGTCATATGCCGCCGTCAGTTTTTGATTCAGATCAAAAAGCTGCGCCAAAGCCCAGCGATCGATCTCGGTCATTTTCTCAAAAGCCACCGAGTCTTTTTTCGGATCAAAATCAGAGGTTGAGCCCAGCAAAAATCGCATGGTGTTGCGAATGCGACGATAAGTCTCAGTCACACGCTCGAATTCTTGTGGACCACATTTCACGTCGTTGCTGTAATCTTCGTAAGCTGTCCACAAGCGAATGATCTCAGCACCTGATTTGCTGGCCACATCGTTGGGATCAACGACGTTACCTTTGGATTTACTTTGCTTCATGCCTTGTGAATCCATCACAAAGCCATGAGTGATCAATGCCTTAAATGGCGCCTTGCCATTGGTCGCAATCGAAGAAATCAAAGAAGTATTAAACCAGCCGCGATGCTGATCGCTGCCTTCCAAATAAATATCTGCCGGGAAAGCCATACCATCGCGTTTTTTCTGAACCGCCGCATGACAAATTCCAGAGTCAAACCACACATCGAAAATATCTTTTCCGGCGCGAAAGCCCTGCGAACCAAATTCAGGATCGCGTTCATTTAAATTTTTACGACGAACGGTATCGCCGATAAAAAACTCAGGCGAATATTTAAAGAAAGCCTCGATACCGCCATCATTTTCCATGGTGTCAGCGACTTTCATCATCACATCATAGTCCACCAAAGGCTTGCCAGTTTTCACGCAGTAAAAAATCGGGATGGGCACGCCCCACAGGCGTTGACGACTGAGGCACCAGTCAGGTCGACCTTCCACCATGCCACGAAACCTGGCTTCTCCCCACTGTGGAAAAAATTTGATTTGATCGACGGCCTTCATCGCCACTTTGCGAAGCTCTGATCCTTCCAGATCAAGGCCAATAAACCATTGTGGAGTCGCACGAAAGATCAGCGGCGTTTTGGATCGCCAGCAATGCGGATAACTGTGCTCAATTTCTTTAAAGCCCATGAGTCGTCCCGATTCTTTCAAGCGCTCAACGATCAAAGGATTGGCTTTAAAAATATTGATGCCTTTGTACTCAGGCACTTCGTCGGTGTATTGCCCACGCTCATCGACGGGACTCAAAATTTCAAGACCATATTTAATACCGACTTTATAGTCATCGGCACCGTGGCCTGGAGCTGTGTGGACACAGCCCGTTCCGGCATCGGCTGTGACGTGATCACCCAGTACGATCAAGGAATCGCGATCATAAAATGGATGACGAGCTTTTCCGAACTCTAAATTTTTACCTTTGGTGGTAAATCCAGTGTCAGTCAGAGTGACGCCAGTGTCTTTTTCAACAAATTCTTTCAACGCTTTGGCAATCACAATCAGATCAGATCCGGTATCGAACAAGCCATAATCAAAATCGGCGTTCAATGCCACACCCAAATTCGCTGGCAATGTCCAAGGAGTTGTCGTCCAAATCACAAAGCTCACAGGCTTTCCAGGATTTCCCAATTTCTTCAGAGTCGCCGCATCGGTCACTGGAAATTTCACATACACCGCAGGCGATTTGTGTGGATGATATTCAATTTCTGCATCAGCCAACGCCGTCATCAGCGTCCAGTTCCAATAAACCGGTTTCGTTCCTAAATAAACAACGCCTTTTTCAAAAGCTCTGGCGAACTCGCGCACTTCTTCAGCTTCATAACTGGCATTCATGGTGAGATATGGATTTTCCCAATCAGCCAAAACTCCCAAGCGCACAAATTGCGGCCGCTGGTGATTGATCCACTTGCTGGCTTCTTCGCGACAAAGAGCGCGGATTTCAATGTCCGTTTTTTCTTTGGCTTTTTGGCCGAGATTTTTCAAAACGGCGTGCTCGATCGGCAGCCCATGGCAATCCCATCCCGGAATAAAGGGAGCGCAAAAGCCACGCATGTTTTTGTACTTAAGGACGATATCTTTCAAAGTTTTATTAAAGGCGTGACCTATGTGAATCGAGCCATTTGCATAAGGTGGACCATCCGGCATCACGAAAGTCGGCTTGTTTTTGTTTTTTGCCTGCAGCTTTTGGTAGATTTTTTTGTCATGCCAGCGCTGAATAATCTCAGGCTCTTTCACATTCAGATTTCCCTTCATCGGAAAATCAGTTTGCGGAAGGCGAACCGTCGATTTGTAATCTAATTTGTCAGCGGGCTTATTGTCTGCAGTCATGGCAGTCCTTTGTGTGCAGGTCGCAAACAAAGAACGTAATCCATTCAAGCACTTATTTCATCAGATTTTTCAATTGTCCGTGACCGACAGCGATCAGAAGACGAAGAGCTTCTGACTCTGAGCTTAAATTCAAGCGCGAGCGAACTTCTTGAATAGCAGCCAACGAACGCTCATCCATGTTTTCGAGAGATGTGGAATTCATCTGCGGAGCAGCAGAAACCGATGGAGCTGTGGAAGCCGGCGACGGAGCTGCGGAACTTGAACGCATGCGCACGGAAGGAGCTGGACCTGACGAAGTCTCAACGATTTCAAACTCGCCCATCATGCCAGCCAAACTTTTAAGTTCATTTTTGAAATTCTGAATGCTGGGTCTTTCAAGAGCATTGTCGCCTTGCAATTTGGCCTTCAGATAAAGACTGACGAGCACATCGGGAGTGGTCGCGACTTCTTTGATCTTGTCGCTTTGGTGTTGCAGCCATGAGTAAGCCAACACCAAGGTGTCCTTGGTATAAGCTTGCGGCGGCAATGGATTCATTGGCATAGACACTGTTCTTTTTCCCCTCAAAAACAGGCTCCGCATTTGCGAGCGGCGGAGCAGGGGTCGGAAGATAAAGATTTAAGCAGCCTCTTTCAAGTCGAAAAAAAAGATAACGCCGCAGTAAATTCAAATCGAAGAAAGATTATCAAAGAATGCTGAAATTATTGGCAGCAGATGACAACTTTAGCGCTTGACTAGCCGTTGGAGTAATCTTTGGCGTTGATTCCGTATTTTTCAATCTTACGCAGCAAAGTCTTTTTCGGAATATTCGCATGCAACGCTGTTTGGTTGATACGACCGCGAAAAGTTTTAAGTGCCTTGATGATAAACTCTTTTTCAAAGGCTTCTTTTTGAGCATTAAAATCAAGAGCTCCGCCGCCAACAGATGTTGATTCAAGAACAATGTCTTCGCCATCAGTGTCGTCAGCAAAGTCATCACTCGTATCGCCATTTGGGTCGTCATCATCCACGTTGGAATTCATGCGGAGGCCGATTTCCTGCATGCTTTGGCTAATGACAGTCTTCACATCAGGAAGAACAGTGCCAGTCGAGGCTAAAACAGACTGAGGAATGGCCGACATCGTTAGCAGATTTGCATTTTCCATGATGAACATGTGCTCGATCACATTTTCAAGCTCACGAATATTTCCAGGCCATTCGTATTTCTTCAAAACGGACAAAGCATCAGCTGAAACCGCAGTGATTTTTTTGCCATGGCCTTGATTGAATTTTTTAATAAAGACGTTGATCAGGCTTTCCAAATCATCTTTACGATCTGTCAATGATGGCAAGAAAATAGGAATCACATTCAAGCGATAAAAAAGGTCTTCGCGAAAAAGTCCCGTCTTCATCATCTCTTCCAGCGGACGGTTGGTCGCTGCAATGATGCGGACATTCGTTGAAATTTCGCGATTCGCCCCCACGGGAGTAAATAATTTCTCTTGAAGCACACGTAGAAGCTTCACTTGCATCAAGATCGGCATATCGCCGACTTCATCAAGGAATAGAGTTCCGCCTTCAGCGTATTGAAATTTGCCGATTTTGCGTTGATCAGCGCCGGTGAAAGAGCCTTTTTCGTGTCCGAAAAGCTCAGACTCAAAAAGATTTTCTGGAATAGCCGAACAATTGATCGCCACAAACTTTTCGTTCTTACGGGGAGAGTTATAATGAATCGCACGAGCCACCAGCTCTTTGCCAGTTCCCGAAGCTCCACGAATCAAAACCGGAGTGTCCACTTTGGCCAAGCGATTGATCATCGAGAACACGCGCTGCATTTGCTGATTGTTGCCGATGAACTTGCGTCCACCTTCCATCAAGATCGGAGCCGACGCCGCCACATTAGAAATCAAATTTTGCGCAGAGATCGCACGATCCAGCAGAGCTAAAAGCTCATCACCTTGAACGGGCTTTGACATATAATTGTAAGCGCCATCTTTCACGGCTTGAACGGCGTGGTTGATAGTTGCAAAAGCTGTCATCACAATCACGATGGTTCCAGGATTGTGTTCTTTGATTTGCTTCAGAGTTTCAAGCCCATTCAAGCGCGGCATGTCCACATCAAGAAGCGCGATATCGAAATTTCCAGCTTTGATTTTTTCGATGGCATTGATCCCATCGAATGCCTCTTCAACAGAGAATCTGCCACAAGTTTGCAGAGCCGATTTCACGGAAAGTCTCAAGCCCTGATCGTCATCAGCAACAAGCACTTTCAACATAGTGAACCCTCCGATAGAAATGGGATCAAAAATAGGACCATAGTGAATTGGTGTTGTAGCAAAAAACGGCGAACTCTTCTAGTAAGAAGGCCTGACAAGCCGGTGATTTATCTGTCAAAACTTTGGACTTAAGATTTTATAGGGAGCTCGACGGTGAATGTGGAGCCCTGACCCGGCGTGGATTCGCAGGTAATGCGTCCCTGGTGCAATTCGACAAAATATTTCGCCAAATAAAGCCCCAAACCTGAACCTTTGATCGGTGAACTTTTCGCATATTTCGAACGAAAAAATTTCATAAAAATGTTGGAAAGTTCGTCAGCAGGAATGCCCATGCCCTGATCGGCGATCTGAACGACGATATTGCCATCGACTTCTTCCGAGCTAATCAGCACCTTGGATTTCTCAGGGCTATACTTAATCGCATTCTCAACCAGATTTGAAAACACTTGGCGGAGTAACTCAGGATCAGATTTCGTGCTAAACAAAGGCTCAAGCTCGGCAATCAGCTGGATGTGTTTCAAGCGAGCCAGAAATTCATGCTTTTTGATGACCTCTTTTAAGATCTCGTTGATGTCGCGCGATTGAAAGTGAAGCTCCACACCTTGGCTTTCGATTTTAGCGTAATTCAAAATCGTCGAAATAAATTTCAGCAAATCTTCCGAAGATTGCTTGATGGTATCCAGCGCCTCATGCTGTTGAGAGGAGATCGGATTGGTATCTTTTTGAATGATGTCTGTCATTCCCTGAATCCGCGCCAACGGAGTTTTCAAATCATGCGACATCATGCCAATGAAATTGGTCTTCAACTGCTCCACTTCCGAAAGCAATTTGTGTTTCTGGAAATATTCCCATGAACGTCGACTCTCGACGATCAACCGATAAGGAATAAAGAAATAATAACAGAGAAAGATCGCCAAAAACGGATGCGCCACATCCATCCAAATCCCAAACGGCCAAAACGCAAAGTAGGCGATGAGGGAGTAGGTCAAAGCCATTCCCAGTAATGTAACGATCCCACGAAGAGGTTTCATGGTGAGAACAACCTCGACCGTAAAAATCGCAATTAGAATTGTTAGGAGCGTGGAGAGCCAGGTAGGGGCTTTTATCGGAGCTGAATTGCGAATTAAAGTATCGAACATATTCGCATGAAGTTCTGCTAGAGGCATATTGGCGTCATTACGAGATAGGGGAGTAAAAACGTAATCACGTTTTTCAAGATCTGTGTCATCGCCAACAATGACAATCTTGTTTTTAAAACGCTGATCAGAGGTTGGAAAATTCAAAACATTCGCAAGTTCGCTAGTGGGGTAAGCCTTGAGTGGCGCAAAATCAATCATGGTTTGCGCTGATCCATACCAATCAAATGCTCCTCTCACTTTTTGTTCGGAAAGGTGAGGATTAAATCTTTTCGAAAGGCTGACATGAAGTAACTCCTGTCCTTCGTATGAGATCAGAAGACGTCGTGTTACATTATCTCTGGCAAAGCTTGCGGAGTCCGAGGTTTTAGGACCAGGAACAACTTTGATCTTATCAAGTGGGCTAGCTAACTTGAGTCGATCTTGTGATTGATCTTTGAACTCAAGCTGATCAGAAGCTTGATAAATATCTGAAAATCCAGAGGCGACAGTGGCAAATGCCGCTTTCTCTGACGGAGTTCCAGTCAGAGATTCTAGATTTAATACGTAAACCACGGCATTTGGTTTTTCAGAAAGGATTTGCTTTAATACTTTGGTGTGCTCGACAAAGGATGGAAGGTGTTGGAACTTTTTGATCGTGTTTTGAGTTGTGACAACAAGTTCAATATTGTTTGTTGGTTTTGGTGGGACTTTATTTCTAACTCGAAAGTCATAGAAAAAGTATTCAATCGGGTCGAGACTAAAATGACTTATGAGAAGTCCGACAACAATGGCAAAAAGAAAACGAAATAATAAACCGCGATATTCTAATATCTTTTTTAAGATTACGAAAGAGCTAGAGGTTTGCACGCAAGCAAAGTACCGCTCTGGGTAGTTCCTTTTTTGGGAACGATTTTTTTAATGTGAGTTTTAGTAACAGTTTTCATGTCAATTGCTCCTGGCTTGGTAGTAATACGAAATGGCCGATAAAATCAAGCTTCTCATGCGGTTACAGAAAATAGGATCTGGTGAGTGTTTGTCTCCAGTGGTTTTTTTATGCGCCCACATGCAACCTCCACCGCAAAGGTGTTTGGCCCAACAGCTTTGGCAGCTGTTTGTCTCAATCAATGGAGTTTTCAGGGTTTGCAGGCTTTCTACAGAAAAGCTGTCGCCTGAACCTACTTTCAAACTCAGATCATTCACGGCCCAAGGACATGTGAAAACATTGTTTTTAGAGTCAATGACGGCCAGAGTCTTTCCTGACCCGCAAAAACTCCAGATCTTTTTTTGTTGGTCGAGATTATTGAAGATATTATCGAAAAATCGAATTTTGCGCAGGCCTGCTTCGCCATTCAGTCGAAAAGCTGTTTCTGCCACGTTTTCCATCTCATGAATGAAATTGAGGCTGGATTGAGTGTCGTTGTTCTCATTGTCGTATTGAAAATCCATCCAATCGGCATTGAGTTCCTTGAAATAAACGAAAGCCTTATAAGCCTGAGTGTTATGAGCACCGTAAACGCCTTGGAATCCAATGGAAGGAATTCCCACTCGGTTTTTCATGAGCGAGCTTATGCCATCGGCGATTTGCTGTGTGACGCCTTTATTTCCTTTTGTCGGGCGGATTTGATCGTTGATCTCAGGCGGGCCATCAAGGCTGATGGTCACATGAATGCGATGAAGATTCAGAAGCTTGATGTTCTCGTCTGAAAACTGGGTTCCGTTGGTGGTGACAGAAAATTTAGGATGAATTTCCAGTCGGCTTGCTTGCTGTTCAACATACTCACAAATAAGTCTCAAGCCTTCGGGATAAAGCAAAGGTTCGCCACCGATAAAAGTCACATTGAAGGTCTCGCCAGCGCCCAAATGCTCCATCAGGATTTTGAGTTGTGGTAAAGTCTTTTCAACGACAATTCTTTTTTCGGGTCTGCCATAAGAGCCATCTCCGCCAGCAGCACAATAGACACATTGAAGATTGCAAACTTGAGTGACGTTGATTGAAACAGAGCGAACCTTGTGTTTTTGGTCAGAGCCAGTAGATGGTTCGGATTCCTCACGATTCCAAGTTTGCAGTTGATCAAAGGCTTCTTCCAGCTCGGGGCGCGAGAGTTCCCAGCGCATGGTGTTCCAAAGGTCTTCAGAAAGTTCGGCCACTTCCAGGTTACGCGAGTGAAAGCCGATGACTTTTCCGTCATTGGTTTTCAAAGCTAAAATGTCGTTCCAACGTCTGTATTCCACTGGGGTTCCCTGGTGTCGTCTGCGGACCAATTGCAGTTGTCTGTCGGGTATGTGCAAGAAGCTTGCCGATCCTTGGTTCTTGATGAGCAAAATTATCTAGTGATATTAGCGCATTAGATATTGATGCTGGTGGCTTAATGTCACTGGCCTGAGGGGTAGCATCAAATTTTATATAGTAGTTACTGTAAAGATAAGATTTCGGAGTTCAATTTTGTTTAAAACAGAAATCTGATATTGTTTAGCAAGAGAAGCAACATCTGGGCTATCGGCAAGGGATGTGCATAGAAATTTTTCGAAGGTTTTGGCCGATGGATCAAGTAAAATATCAAAGCCATTTAAATTTGAGTTTCGAAAGATTAAGTCAGAGATGACGGCCCCTCTCTTCAAATTCTGACTTTTAATAAAAGAAATAGCTTCATCGGGGCTTCCAAAGAAGAAAACATTTTTTAGGTCGGAAAACTTTGTTTTTACCAGATTTATAATTTCTGAATTGTCGTCAATATATAAAATTGGCGCTGCAACTTGAATTTCAACTTCTTTTGTTACCTTCGGTATTTCAAGAGTAAATTTTGCACCTGGTTTGGCATCATCATAAGATAATTCCCCTTTCATATTTTTTGCAAATTGGTTTGCTTGAAAGAGCCCTAAGCCAGTACCAGAAGACTTGCCATAAGTC
>Ga0134128_10006873_pt1 | contig 13757 bp, 11 predicted proteins | sample KB31754_FD_96462 | JGI IMG/M metagenome (GOLD analysis project Ga0134128, IMG submission 96462) | Terrestrial soil microbial communities with excess Nitrogen fertilizer from Kellogg Biological Station, Michigan, USA - KB3-175-4 | ecosystem: Environmental > Terrestrial > Soil > Unclassified ... | reverse complement strand
TTTCCATTAGCCTCGCGCGCGCTGAAGTGCATCCTCTCACACTCCAGCAGGCGCTCGAAATTGCTTCGCGACAGAATCCCGACGTCGCGCTCGCACGCCTTGACGAGCAGCACGCTCAAGCGGGCGTCAAGATAGCCCAAGATCCGTTCCGTCCCAAAGTGTACGCCGGCAGCGGTCTCGCCTATACTTACGGCTATCCCAACAGCATTGAGGGCAACGCCCCTAGCCTCTTCCAGGTGAGGACCGATGAGGCTCTATTCAACCGGCAGAAGAAGTATCAGCTTGCATCGGCCCGGGAGATAGCGCGCGGTTCCCAGTTCGGGACCCAGGCGAAGGTGGATGATGTTGCCTATCAAGCCGCAGATCTGTTCCTCACCGCCAGCCAGATAGAGCATGAAAGCCAGACCATCTCAGACCAGATTCCCAGTCTGCAGAAAGTGGTCGAGTCCACCACCGCTGCTGTCGACGAAGGCACCCAATTGGGGCTCGATTTGAAGCGTGCGCGCGTGAATCTGGCGGTTTCACAGGAACGTCTGGGCTCCGATAATCTGGATAAAGATTATTACGAGATGATGCTCGCGGTCGTGCTTGGTTACCCCGCCACCGATCGCGTCAAGCCGCTCGAATCGCCTGCGATTGCCGCTGCCGTCCCTCCTTCCGAACAGGAAGCTACCGACATGGCTCTGCGCAATAATCGCGAACTGCGGCAGATGCAATCGAATGTCCTTGCCAAGGAACTCGATCTCCGCTCCTACAAAGCCGCTCATCTGCCGCAGGTGGATCTAGTGGCGCAATACGCGCTGTTTGCGCGCTATAACTACATAAACTATTTCCAGAAGTTCCAGAGAAATAATGCGCAACTCGGCGCATCGGTTACGATTCCGATTTTGATCGGATCGCAGTTCAAGGGCTTGGCGCAGCAAGCATATACCGATATGCAGAAGCTGCGCATCCAGATGGATCAGATCCGGAATCGTATCATGACCGATACCCGCCGCAGTTACGAGCAATGGCAGAAGGCGGAAAACATTCGTAACCTGGCCCGAATGCAACTCGATCTGGCGCGCGAAGAACTGACCGTGCTCCTGGCCCAAAATGGTGAAGGGCGCGTTCCCATGAGCCAGGTGGAACAGGCTCGTATTGAGGAAAGCAATCGCTGGATTGGCCTCTTCGATTCCGAGACCCAAGTTACTCGCGCGAAGCTTGCAATTCTACGCCAGATGGGCACTTTGATGACGGCGGTCCATTCTGCGCAACTGAGGCCAGCACAGGAAGGAAGCAAGCCCTGATGTCTGCCGCGCCTGAACTGGTTGGCGCTTCAATCGTTGGAGCGAACGCTCCGGCGATCGAGATTCATGACCTTCACAAGATCTACAACGGATTTCATGCCGTTGATGGACTTTCCGTCACGGTTCCGCAAGGATGCTTCTTCGGTTTCCTGGGACCGAACGGGGCAGGGAAGACGACCACCATCAAAATGCTGATGGGCCTGGCGCAGCCCGATTCTGGAAGCATGCATGTGCTGGGAATGCCCATGCCCCAGCACTCTCTCGACATTCGAAAAGAGATCGGCCTGGTGCCGGACGATTCTCTGCTGTTCGATTATTTGACCGGCGCGGAGTATCTGGACTTTGTGGCTCGCCTCTATGGCCTTTCGCGACCTTCCGCCAAAGAACGCACCCGCGAACTGCTCGAAGTGTTCCAGCTTGATGAGAATCCGCGCAAATTGATCGGCGAATATTCAAAAGGAATGCGCAAGCGCGTGGCCATGGCAGCCGCCCTCATTCACAGCCCGCGTCTGTTTCTGATGGACGAGCCGTTCGAAGGGGTCGATGCTGTCGGCGCGCGTCTCATGAAAGACATTCTGCTGGAACAGGTCCACCGCGGCGCGGCGGTTTTTCTCACATCCCACGTTTTGGATGTGGTTGAGCGGCTGTGCGACCGCATCGCGATCATCAGCCGCGGCAAAGTCATTGCCGAGGGGACCGTTCCGGAACTGCGCGAGCGGGCCGCTGCCGGGGCCATCAGCCTGGAAGACATTTTTGTGCAACTGGTTGGCGGCGAACGTTACAGCGGCAAATTCGACTGGCTCTGATCTATGTGGCAGCAAATTCGCGCCATCGCCTGGGCCCAGTTTCGCATCGCTCGCAACCACCTGCCGCGCACCACTGCCGGCGGTGTGCTCATGTGGGTCATGTCGCTGCTTTGGTACGGCGTCTATGCGGCTTTTGCGATAGTTCTCGCCCTTCGCCTGCCCGATGTTCCGGTTCCGCAACTACAGCAATGGACCCCTGTCGGCCTGTTCGGAGTTTTCCTTTTCTGGCAGGTTGTCCCACTATTCACGCTCAGCACCGGATGGTCACTTCAACTTAATAAGCTGCGGGTCTTTCCTGTAAGGGATAGCGCATTATTCGGCATCGAAATTACCCTCCGCCTGACCAGCGCGCCTGAAATGTTGATTGTTCTGGCGGGGGCCCTGATTGGCCTCTGCCGTCATCCTGCCATTCCGCTTTTTGCCCCTCTGTTTCTGCTTCTCTACGTTCCGTTCAACCTCTTTCTTCAACTTGCCATCCGGGACCTGATCCTTTATTCTTTCGAGCGTAACCGATTTCGTGAGCTCTTTGCCGCTCTGGTGATCAGCATAAGCATCCTTCCTCAGTTTCTCTCCCGCACCAGGCTCGGTCACATCCTCCGGCCCTACTTCTTCGCAACCGCCCGCGGCTCCGCTGCACCGTGGCGCGAAGCCAGTTCGCTGAGTCTCGGGTCTTTTTCTGTTTTGGATCTGATTCTGCTTCTGGTCTGGACCTCCGCAGTATACGCGCTTGCCCGGTGGCAGTTCGAGAAAAGCTTCCGGCATGAGGAAACCGTCCGGTCTGCGGGCCCGGGCATTCTTTCCAGGCAATCGAAAGAGACCGGCTTAATCGGTTGGCCTACCAGGGTCTTCCGCGATCCTCTTGCCGCGCTCTTACAAAAGGAGTTCCAGTCGCTCGTGCGCATGCCGCGCTTCCGGGTCCTCTTCGGAATGGCCTGCATCTTCAGCGTGTTGATTTTCATTCCCGTCACCTTTAATCAGGACATTCACAAGGCGGGAGGTTTCATAAGCAGTAACTTCTTGCCGATTGTGAATTTGTATGGCTTACTTCTGCTCAGCGATGTGCTTCTGCTGAACATCTTTGGTCTGGACCGCCGCGCCGCGCAGCTCTATTTTGTCGCGCCGGTTCCCTTCGAAACTGTCATCCGGGCGAAGAATCTGGCAGCCGTTTCTTTCGTAGTGCTTCAAACGCTCGCGGTTCTGATCATCGCTCTGCTCATTCGGGCCGCCGTGACGCCCTTCAGCGCCTTCATCGGAGCCGCCTCCTCGGCCGTGGTCACTATCTACCTGCTGGCGGTGGGCAACTTCACTTCGGTTTCCCTGGCTCGGCCTGTCAACCCGTCCCAGACGTTCAAAAAACAAGGCGGCGCCAGGATGCAGCTATGGCTTCTGCTTTGCAGTATCGGCATGTATGCGCTGGTTGGCTTTGCGTTCCTCGCCCGGTGGGCGCTGCACAGCGATTGGGCCATGGCCGGTATTCTATTGCTGGAATTCGCCATCGGCGTAATCGTGTATCGCCTCGCCACCGAGTCCGCCGTAGCGCGCGGGCTCCGCGACCGGGAGCTGCTGATGGAAGCCCTTTCCAAGGGCGCATCGCCGGTCAGCGCCGGATGATGCTCCTCACACGAGCAGTTTCTGGACCTCGCGCTCAATCGCATCCCGGACCGCCTCCCGTGCTTCATCGTCTTTGTATTTCTGCCGCGGCCAGAAGAAGCCCCGCAATCCGTCGCGCCGCCGCCTGGGGACGATGTGAATGTGCAGGTGGGGAACGGCCTGGCTTACGCGGTTATTGATTGCGATGAACGTGCCTTCTGCATCCACTGCCGATTCAACCGCTTCCGCCAGCAGTTGAGTTGCTTCCATCAGGAGACCGGCAAGCTTCCTGGGGAGGTCGGTCACGGTCATGTAATGTTCGCGAGGGCATAGCAAAACATGGCCCGGAAACAATGGATGATTGTCGAGAAACGCAAGCACGTCCGGGGTTTCGTAAACGATGTAAGCCGCCAGTCTTCCTGCCGCAATCTCGCAGAAAGCACAGATCGAATTCTCTTCGTTTGGCATGAACGGCCCCGTTTATTTCGATGTCGCCCCTGCTTCGACTTCCGTATCGATTGCCTTCCACTCGCCGTCATGTAGATGCACAAGCCAAACCGTCTGAATACCGCGCGGCGTCTCAACGGTCACTTTGCTCAGACGCTCCGCCCCATTCTGAGCCGCGGCTTTCCTCATAACCGTGCAATCGTCCTTGCTGCCGCATTGCAATGCTGCCCTTGCTGCCTGTACCGGATCGCCGCGCGATGGCGTACGATCGTCCAGCGCATCGATCAGGTCTTCCGGTTTGACGTTTTCCAGGCTCGAAATTCTCCAACCTTCGGGAGTTCTGCTCAGCGTCAACATGCCCTCAAACCAGGCCATTGCGGGAATTCCTTCAATCACCATCGTGCGCTCCTCCTCGACGAACACCTGAACCGAATCCTCGCGCATGTTTGCGTTGACGGCGTAGGCTTCGAGCAGTCGCATGCGCGCCAGTCCCCGAAAGTGCGCCAGGAATTCTTCGCGGTTCATTTGTTTCCGCAGCGGCGCTGCAAGCTGTTCGTAAGCGTGTACCAGCGGCCCCTGTCCGCCGCCAACTATTCCAAATTCTTTCAAGTGTTCCTGGTCAGATCCGTCGCCCAAAGTCTCATACCAAAGGTGAACGGCGCTTACCGCCTCGTCCTTTGCGTTTGTTTCCATTGCTCCACCGCGGAGGCAATTGAAGCAGCACAGCAATAACCCAAGCCACACTTTGGTTGTTCCCACTTGTTCACCCCGGCAGCACGGCGTTCTCAATCTCTCCAACCCGGTTCACTTCCACCCGCAAATCTCCATGCTCATCCACTTCGAAAGCGGGAACGAATTTGGCGCCCCATCTGATCTCGTCGTAGCGGTACGAATAACGCGCCTGCACCGTTTGCGAGAATGTTTCATCGAAGGCTTTCATCATAACCAGTAACTCTGCCTGCTGGTCTGCCAAGTCCTCGGCCCTCTTGCCATACAGCGGGCTGCTCTCGGTAATGGGATGCACAATGGTCCAGGTCAATGGGAAGAACAGCACTTGGCTGCGCTCAAGATCGAGCTGTATGTAGCGCCTCTGAAGCCTGCCTTCTGAAAACTCGACGGTCATCAGCATCATTCGTGCCTCCACGTCGATCAGGTTATTGGAGCGGCGGTTCACCACGCGGAATTGCAGGCTGGTTCCCCCACTATAAGGGGAAACCAGCATGTTCTCGCTAAATCCAAAACGCGCCGACGGTCTCGAGAACCGGCCGAACATCAGACCCGTTGCAATCGCGAATCCCAACAGGCCCACCAGGGCTTCAAATGCCGACGTGACATTCGCTGCTACTCCATCCGGATACATGTTCCCGTATCCGACCGTTGTCAGAGTGTGCGCGCTAAAGAAGAATGCGTTCACAAAACGCATCTCGGCCGTTGGCGCGACCGCATTCTTCAGATGCTCGATGCCGATGGCCATGTAGGCGCCTGCAAAAAGCGTGTTTACGGTGGCAAACGCAAGCGTGACCAGCACGAAAAACAACGGCCACGATGTGCTGATCAGAAACATGTATAGATGGGCATCGTGCCAGTTGCGCCCGGCGCGGCGGACGTTAAACTGCCCGTCTTTGTTGATCGCCCGTTTTAGAACTCCGGTGTATTGCCGGGTAAGTCCCGGATCGTAGGCCGGGCGGCTCGTCTCTGGAGATGCAGGTTGCAGTTGACTCATCCTTCACCTGATGCCGGTTTCCACGCCGGCTTGTTACGCTGGTCGGTTAGAGCAGTATGGCACGGACCGAATCCACGATGGCTCCCCTGGGCGCTCCGCTCCCCGGATTTCATTTGCCCGAAGTCGTGACCGGCGAAACCATCGGACCGGAGCATTTCCAGGCGAAGAAAGCTCTATTAGTGATGTTCATCTGCCGCCATTGTCCATACGTCAAGCATGTGCAGGCCGAACTTGCCCGTATTGGCGTCGATTACGCGGACAGTCCGCTCGGAATTGTTGCCATATCTTCGAATGATGCGGCCGCCTATCCCGACGATTCACCGGCAAGCCTGCGTGAGATGGCTAGGGAGTTGGGCTTCCGGTTTCCGTTCTGCTATGACGAAACCCAGGATGTTGCCCGCGCTTTTATGGCGTCATGCACGCCCGACTTCTTCCTCTTCGATGCAGATCGCCGCCTGGTTTATCGAGGCCAGCTTGATGGAAGCCGCCCCAGGAATGATACACCCGTAACAGGACGTGATCTGCGCGCAGCCATCGAAGCCGTCCTGGCCGGTCATCCCGTCGCTGCTGAGCAGAGGCCTAGCCTGGGATGTAATATCAAGTGGCGTGACTCCGAGTGACATCCGCCTGAATGCGCGCGGGCACGCGTTAGATTACTTCGAAGATCAGGCATTTCAGATAGTGGGTCTCGGGAACCGTCAATAGAATGGGATGATCCTGCGATTGGGTACGGCGATCGAGAACGCGAAGCTGTTTTCCGCAATCGAGAGCTGCCGACGCGACGATCTCCAGCAAATGCGCCTCGGTCATGTGGTGAGAGCAGGAGCAGCTTACAAGGATGCCGCCCGAGCGCAGCAGTTTGAGTGCTCGCAGATTGATCTCTTTGTAACCGCGGGCGGCGCCTTCCAACGCGGAACGCGATTTCGTGAAAGCCGGCGGATCGATCACGACAATATCAAATGCGCGGTGCGCCGCAATCAGACCTGGAAGATAGTGGAGAACATCCGCCTTCTGCAGCGCGATGTTTGTAAGATTGTTCGCTGCTATGTTAGTTTCCGCTTCAGCCAGCGCCGCGGCGGAACTGTCCACCGCTTCAACCGACTCGCAGGCCGACGCCATGTGAAGCGCGAAGCCACCTGTAGCGGTGAAGCAATCGAGGGCTCGGCCGCGGGCGTAACGGCGGGCGACCAGGTAGTTCTCACGCTGGTCCAAGAAGACGCCCGTCTTCTGTCCGGTCAGCAGATTGGCCTGCATCGTGATTCCATTCATCCGGATGGATACGCGGTCAGGGATTGAGCCGGACAGAATTGTTGTTTCCTGCGGCAAATCCTCCTTGGCTCGGATGGCAAGGTCATTGCGCGCAACAATCCCATGAACATCGATCACTGTGCTCAGCGCGGTAGCCACGGCAGCGCTCATGCGGTCCATTCCCTGATCCAGTAATTGGACGACCAGCCATCCGGCATACCGGTCCACAATCAGGCCGGGGAGCAGGTCGCCCTCCGCGTGGACCAGCCGGTAGGCATCGGAGTCAGTGACGACACGCTGGCGGTATGCGAGGGCGGCGGCGATTCGTTTCGCTAAGAACTGCTCATTGATGCCTTCGATGCGCGAACTCAAGAGCCGGACGGTGATCTGTGAGGTCGAGCTGTAATGTCCGACACCGAGATTCTTACCTGCGGAATCAACCACGCGCACGACATCGCCGGCCTGTGATGACCCGCGGTCGATCACATCGCTCGAAAAAATCCATGGGTGCCCGGAGCGTACGCGATCGGCCGCTTTCCGGTTCACGCGTACCGCAGGTATTGACACCATCGCCTCAATTTAAGCAGACATCACCTGTTAAGCTCTTACATCGGCGTGACCAGAGAGCACTCAAACGTGAAGCGCGTGCCCTTCATTCTTTTGGTGGCGGCGATTCTGCTGCTGTATTTGCTATTTCCGACGCGCACCCATTACTGGGACGGCGTTCTGTTCTCGCTCTATATCGAAGGCGTCCATAAAGGGCTGTTGCCGGTCGGCATACTGTTCCATCCGAATCACCTGCTGTACTCGGCGCTGGGCTACATAGTCTACAAAGCGTTGCTAGCGTGCGGGTTCTCTTTACGAGCAATTACCGCGCTTCAGATTTTGAATGTTGTGCTAAGCGCTCTGAGCGCGTGGATATTGTTTGGGTTCGCGAAGCGGCTGACACGATCGATGCCGGCAGCGGCATTCTGCGCGATTCTGTTCGCGTTCGGCGCGACCTGGTGGAGATTCTCGACCGACGCGGATAGTTATGTCATCGCTCTACTGTTCCTGCTGCTCACGGTTCGGTCGGTTGCGGGAAAGAATCCTCAGCTGTTTCCCGCGGCGCTATGTCAAATCGCCGCGATGCTGTTTCATGAACTGGCTGTGTTTGCCTATGTTCCGGTTATTGTGGCCATTGCACTCGACACACGGCGAACGGCGGCAAAGCGCTTTTGGCTTGGTTGCATCTACGTTTTCTCGACTGCGGCTTGCACTGCTGCGATCTATTTGGTGGCTTACCAATACAGCGACCACGCTGCCTATCCGAGTTTGTTCTCCTGGGTGGTAAGCCGTTCGGCTGCATCGCAGACCACGCATGCTCTGAAGCAGTTTCCCGGCGCTTACCTGCTGAGCTATGTAAAGCTTTTTGCCGGCGGCAAACTGAGTCTGATTCGAGATTTCTTTTCCGCTGCCGAGGTCCTTGCGTTTGCGATCTGCGCGGCCTGCATTGGTTTCGCGATCTATTTCTTTCGCAAACCAGCGGCTGAGAACGCAACTGTCGTGGACGTTAAGGCCGTGCGCGTGCTTTGGGCGTGGTTGGTTCCCTACGCGCTTTTCTTTGCCTGGTGGGAGCCGGCCAGCGCATTTTACAAGCTATTCGTCTGGCCGCCCATTGTCCTGTCGATAGGCATCTATACGAGGCGGCACGCGAGAGCAATGTTGACCTTAGCGGTGGGAATCGCTGCATGGAATTTTGGAGCGTTCATCTTTCCGCATTCGCACGCCAGCGCCGATCCGGTGCTGGCTTTGGCCCAACAGATTGATCGCGGCCTGCCGAAGAACGCAACGGTGTATTACCAGGTGCTTGATCCCGACGATTGGTATCTGGAATATTTTGCGCCTGGCCGCAGATGGGTGAAACTGCCGAGTAATCCGCGTGCAGTCTCAGGATTGACGGGAACGAGTGAATCGCCGGTTTGCCTGGAGACAACGGCGCTCGATCAGGCTGAGAGAGGGTTTGGTTTACGGCTGGCGATTGACCCTGCGCGCCGGTGGGATCTGGTCAACCGCCAGCACAATGTCAGACTGGAGTGTTTGCAGGAACAGTAACGGAATCGAGAGCCTGCTCAAAATCGGCCAGTAAATCTCTCCAGTTCTCGATGCCGCAGGATACGCGAACCAGGCCTTCGGTGATACCGGCTTCGTCCAGGTCTTGCGCGGTCCAGGCGGAATGCGTGGTGCTTCGCGGATGGCACGCGAGTGTTTCCACGCCGCCGAGCGAAACGGCGTTGCGGGCGAGGCGGACGCTTCGGAGGAAATCGAATGCGGCCTGTTTGCCGCCTTTCAGATCGATCGAGACCAGGCCGCCGGGATAATCGCACTGCTCGTGAAAGATGCGAGTCTGGTTCGGATCGTCGAACAGGGTGGGGTAGTAGATCTTTTGAATTTTGGGGTGAGCGGCGAGTTTTTCAGCGATCCGCTGCGCATTTTTGCTCTGGCGATTCATGCGGAGCGTGACAGCCGGCAGCCGGGTATTCAGAATCCAGCATTCGTCGGGCTGAAGAATGTTGCCGAACAGGCTGCGCTTGCTGCGGATCTTGCCGATCAGGCCAGGGTCGCGGGTCAAGGCCACGCCGCCGATGATGTCGCTGTAGCCGCCCAGATATTTGGTCGCGGAATAAAGCGACACGTCTGCGCCAAGGGCAAGCGGGTGTTGGAAGGCGGGCCCGAGGAAGGTGTTATCGATCATCACAACGGGGCGGTCCGGGGAAGCGCTGCCATTGCCGGAACCGTGGATTCGCGCGACCGTTTCGCAGGCGCGCCGGATGCCGGTCATCACGATGGTCGGGTTTGCGGGTGTTTCGATCAGCACAACCCGCAGGTTCGGTATCGCGCCAATTGCCCGGTCGATGGCATCGCTATCGCCTGCGCGAACCGGGATTCCGCGAATCCCAAACGGCTGCAGGAATCCCTGGATAAACGTCTGGGTTCCGCCATAGATGGGAACTGTGTACAGGATGGCATCGCCCGGCTTCAGCACAGCCAGCAGCGCCGTCATAATGGCCGCCATGCCGGAATTAAAGACCGCAGCGGCGGAAGCGCCCGGCTCAAGCGGAAGGATTTGATCTTCCAGAATCTGGGCGTTGGGGTGATTGAAGCGGGAGTAAACGAGATCCACGCTTTCTTCCGCGGTTCGCTGGGCACGGCCGCCCATGATGTCGAAGGCGCGCTCGGCGGCCTCCGGGCTCGAAAACACGTAGGTAGAACTACGAAATACGGCGGGACGCGCGGAACCGACGGAAAGACTGGGATCGAAGCCGCGCGTGAGAACGTCAGTCTCAGGGCGGAGTTGGGTTGACTTGATTTCTGCCACGGAGAAAGCTCCGGTTCGAGTTTACCGCCGTTGAGCGGGACAGCGCAGAATTGCCAAACGAACTCGCGGAACTTCGAATTCAGCTATTTTATAGGTTGGTCTGTTTTCTGAAGCTGCGAGACTGAGCCCTTTCGGGCGCCAGGGAGGTGTTGCTTCAGGGGTCTTTCTATGAGGTTAGTCTCGCTTTGGTGGGAGTTGCCTCCCTGGCTTACTTCCAATACTAGAATATGATTTTGTGGAACGCAAGCCTTTTCTATACGAAATTCCAAATTTTTTTCTGTAGTCCGTCAGGGGTTAGTACGAGGGTCCTAGGATCTCGTCATTGAAAATGAACATAACAGTTTTAGGGTCAACAGGTTCCATCGGGATTAACACGCTGGATGTGGTTCGGCAGAATCCAGAACGCTTCGGAGTTTACGCTCTGGTTGCGGGTAGAAATACCAGAATCCTGGCCTCCCAAATTCTGGAATTCCATCCAGCGGAGGTGGTTGTAGCGGATCCAGTGGCTCTGGAAGCCCTGCGGAAGGCGCTCTTGGATACGGGTTTGGCCAGAAATAACTGGCCCGAACTGGCGGAAGGCCCGGCTGCGCGGGTAGCGGTCGCGACCGCTTCGGAAGCGAGCTTTGTCATGTCCGCGATTGTCGGAGTGGCCGGACTCCAGGCCACCTATGCGGCGATCCGGGCGAAAAAGCGGGTTGGGCTAGCAAACAAAGAGGTTCTGGTAGCGAGCGGCAGGCTGGTGATGGAGGCGGTTCGGGAGAGCGGGGCGGAGCTAATTCCTGTAGATAGCGAACACAACGGTGCGCACCAGTGCTTCCGCGCGGGAACCCGAGCCGAAGTAACGCGTCTCCTGTTAACTGCTTCAGGCGGACCGTTCCGGAATACCGCGCGGGAGGATCTATGGGCGGTTACGCCGGAGCAAGCCTTGAACCATCCGACCTGGAAAATGGGGCGGAGAATCACGATTGATTCAGCCACGCTGATGAACAAAGGATTCGAAGTAATAGAGGCTTGCTGGCTGTTCGATTTGCCGGTCTCAAAGGTGGAAGTAGTGGTCCATCCGCAATCCTCGATTCACGCCATGGTGGAATACAATGACGGGAGCGTGATCGCGCAGATATCCGCAACAGACATGCGGATGCCGATTCAATACGCAATGACGTATCCGGAGCGATGCCGCGCACCGGTACCGCGGTTGGATTGGGCGCAGCCCCGGCAATGGGAATTCTTTCCTCCCGATTTCGAGAAGTTCAAATTACTGAAGCTGGCCTATGAGGCACAGGAGCAGGGCGGATCGGCAACCTGCACTCTGAACGCAGCCGACGAAATTGCAGTTGAGGCGTTTCTTGACGGGCGCATTCCGTTCCCGGCAATTGCCCAGGTTGTTGAGGAAACTCTGGAAAGGCAGCCAGGCGGCACTACGAGGACAATAGAGGAAGTTCTCTCCATCGATTCGGAGTCGCGAAAGATGGCCCGGCAGGTAATTGAAGCGTATGAGAGCTGTGAGCGTCGAATATAGTAGAGGACAACCCCATGATTCGGGGATACCAGGAAGGTAATTAGAGCGTGGGGTTTTTGCAGCCTGTTTTTTGGGTCGTGATTCTGCTCGGAGTCATGATCCTGGTTCACGAGCTGGGGCACTTTTGGGCGGCCTTGGCGGTTGGCATCAAAGTAGAGACATTTAGCATCGGTTTCGGGCCCCGGCTGTTTGGCGTCCGCAGGGGCGACACTGATTTCCGCATTTCCGCTGTTCCGTTTGGCGGATACGTGCGTATGCTCGGCGACCAGGCCGGAGACGAGAAGGCGACCGATCCGCGATCGTTCCAGGCGAAGCCGAGGTGGCAGCGAGCCATTGTGATTATCGCCGGTCCGCTGATGAACATCGTGCTGGCAGTCGCGATTGTCGCCGGGCTGTACATGTACGCGTTCCCGAAGGAAGTGGACACCACCGATCCGATGATCACCACCATTAAGGCGGGTTCGCCGGCGGCGGAAGCTGGACTGAAGCCCGGTGACCGGATTGTGCAGTTGGATGGCCGGAAGGACCCGAACTGGGACTTCGTGTTGATGCAGGAAACATTGAACGCGAATCATCCGATTGAGGGTACGGTCGAGCGCCGGGGTCAGCGCCTGCCATTTACGGTGACACCCCGCATGGACCCGAAACAGGGTGTTGGCGTCGCGGGATGGGGTGGAGAACAAAATATTGAAGTCGGCGAGGTGATGCAAGGTTCTCCGGCGGCTCAGGCCGGGTTGCAGCCGGGCGATCTATTCATGACGGTGAACGGGCAACAGGTGGCGTCGCCTGTTACTGTGCAGCAGGCGGTGTTTCACTCGAAGGGCCAGCCGGTGGATTTCCAGGTGATGCGGAATGGACATGTGGAGAGCTTGACCATCACACCCACACCCACCAAAGATCCTAAAATGCCGTTTCACATCGGCGTAGGGTTCAAATTGCCGGTGCAAATGGTGAAGCTGGGCGTCGGTTCGGCGCTGCAGCAATCGCTCCACTTCAATAAGCAGAACGCACTGATGGTGTTTCAGGTGCTTGGCGGTATTGTAGAGCGGCGCGTTTCACCAAAATCGCTATCCGGGCCGATCGGCATCGCGCAGATGTCGAGTGCGGCGGCGCAGGCAGGCGCGTGGAGCTATCTTTTCCTGATGGCGTTTGTTAGCCTGCAACTCGCAATTTTCAACCTGCTACCCATCCCGATCCTGGACGGCGGAACACTACTGATGCTGATTATCGAAATGCTGCTGCAGCGCGAGGTGAGCCTGCAGGTGAAAGAGACCATCTTCAAACTAGGGTTTGTGTTTCTGATGATGGTGGTGGTGTTCGTGATCTACAACGATCTGAGCCGGGTACTGACGAGCAGCTAACGGACCGGGCCGGCAGCTAACGTTAGAAATAGCATTCGCCGGTAAGCGTACCGTCACCGTTTCGGCTCTGGCTTAAATTGCTGGAACGGACGACAAAAATCTGCGGCCCGATTCACGAGGCACTCTGTTTCTCGAAAATCTGTTTCGCGACCTCAGGTATGCGCTACGGGTTTTCTCTCACAGCCCAAGTTTCGCACTTGTCGTTGTAGTCACCTTGGCATTGGGCATCGGCGCAAAGCGATAGCTGAATTCAGAGTCTCGTTATTTACAGGATGTGCCGCGCCTGTTAACGGAATCCCTCGACGAGCATCAACTGGCTACCCTCAAGCTGGCTCTTTCCATATAAGAGCCAACGCTCATCGGGCGAAATGGCCAGTCCGGTTTGAGAATGAACAGGCTCCGGGAGCACGCCAATC
>Ga0134128_10006871_pt1 | contig 13762 bp, 8 predicted proteins | sample KB31754_FD_96462 | JGI IMG/M metagenome (GOLD analysis project Ga0134128, IMG submission 96462) | Terrestrial soil microbial communities with excess Nitrogen fertilizer from Kellogg Biological Station, Michigan, USA - KB3-175-4 | ecosystem: Environmental > Terrestrial > Soil > Unclassified ... | reverse complement strand
TGCAGATGGCGACGGTCTTTCGGACCAGGTGGATTCTAACCTTTCAGGAGCGTACAACTCCGGAGTTGGATTGGGCGCCACCGATACAGACAAAGATGGTGTCCCTAACCAATTCGACCTTGACAGCGACAATGACGGTATTCCCGATGTGGTTGAAGTCGGAGGCGCATATTCAATTAATAACGGAAGGTTAAGCGGCTTTATAGACCTCAATCATGATGGGATTTCTGATAACGTAATTGGTGTAAATGCTTTGTTGAAAACAGGTCCTGATACCAATGGCGATGGGCGGGCGGACAGTTATCCGTTCAAAAATATGGACAAAGATTCCAAGCCAAACCCTTACGATATTGATAGTGATGGAGATGGAATTTTGGATGTGGTAGAAGCTGGTTTTCCTGACGCAAATATGGATGGAATCGTTGACGGAACGATCGGTGCCAATGGCTGGTCAACCATGATCTCGTCTAAACCGGCTTTAAATATCCGGAATTCTGATGGCGACCCAAATCCTGATTACCTGGATATTGACAGTGACAATGACGGTATTCCGGACAATATAGAAGGGCAGACAACTAATGGATATAAGATGCCTATTGCTTTAGATACTGATGGGGATGGTTTGGCAGATGTGTATGATTCCAAACCCCTGGTGTGGGGAGGTCATGGCATTTTTCCGGTAGATACAGATGGAGATGGGCTGCCTGATTATATCGATAAAGATTCCGACGGAGACGGCGCCGACGACATTGCAGAGGGAAATGATTGGAATTTCAATGGCAAGCATGATGAGAATTCAATTCTTCTGAATATCGACACAGACGGAGACGGCTTAGACGATGTTTTTGACCTGGATAATACTTCAGCAAAAGGGACCTCTATAAATCTTGGAAACGGCGGGTCCACTTTCGGAGATCCATCGCCCGGAACCAAAGCTGTTGTGCAGAAAACGCCTCCTACAAGGTCGGGCGATCGGGATTGGCGTTGGATTCAAACTGTGTTGCCGATCAACTTTGCCAACTTCTCAGGGGCGCAAAAGGATGACCAGTTTGTCCTTTTAAACTGGAGTGTCATAGTTCCCGGCCAGGTGGATAGATTTGAAATATATAGAAGTGTAGATAATATAAATTTCAATCTTACGAATACCTTAACCACAAAAGTTCAGCCCGGCGAATTGCAGAAATCTTCGGTGATGAATGACATCAGCGATCTCAAAACAAACATCGTCTACTACCGGTTGTATGTCATTTACAAAAATGGGGAACGTGCTGCCAGTAAAATTATCGCCGTAAAACTGGCAAAATCAAAATCTTTATTGACGCTGCTTCCGAATCCTGCATCTGACAAAACGACCATTAAATTAAGAGTGTCTTTTGAGGGCGATGCCATCATTAAGCTCATTGATTATGCAGGGAGAACGGTGATGCAACAGCAACAAAAATTGTTTAAAGGAAATAATTTTATACGCGTTGATGGGCTGGAAAAATATACGGCCGGAATCTATAACATCCAGGTATCTATAAATGATGAGATCATCAATACTAAATTATCGATCACGAAATAGACAAAAGCGCGCTACTAAAAAAATGTCCCTTCAACAAGAAGGGCCATTTTTTGTTTATTAATGGAAAATTTGCTGCGAAGTCGTTGGACTTTAGCCGCTAACTTATCAGTAATTTGCAGCGCATGCACACCTTAAAAAAATCGCTGGGACAACATTTTTTAAAAGATGAAAAAGTTGTCTCCCAAATAATTGCCGCTTTGCGGGCGCATCCTTTTAATAATTTGTTGGAGGTAGGGCCGGGGGGTGGCGCGCTCACGAAGCATCTGGTGAAAATCCCGAATGTTCATTTCAAGGCTGTGGAGCTGGATGAAGAAAAAGTGGAATATCTACATAAAGAGTTCCCACGACTTAAAGAAAATCTCATACATAAAAGCTTTTTAAATATAGAACGCCCATTTGACGAACCTTTTACGGTTATCGGAAATTTTCCCTATAATATTTCCACCCAGATTTTATTTAAGATTTTGGAATGGAAGGGATATGTACCGGAAGTGATTGGCATGTTTCAAAAAGAAGTCGCAGAGCGAGCTGCCGCAAAAGAAGGCAGCAAGGTTTATGGGGTATTAAGCGTGCTGTTGCAATATTATTATAAGGTCGACTATTTATTTTCAGTAGGAAATGAATGCTTTGTTCCGCAGCCTAAAGTCCAAAGCGGCGTTATCCGCTTAACGGGCCGCGAAAGTTATCTCCCTGTAAAAAGCGAGCGCGCATTTTGGGTACTTGTGAAAACCGCCTTCAATCAACGCCGTAAAACCCTGCGAAACGGTGTGAAGAGCCTTATTCCAAAGGAATTGCTCGATGACAAATTTTTTGATCGGCGCGCTGAGACATTAAGCATTGAAGAATTTGCAGCGCTCACTTTCAAAATGATTTAAAATCGCCGGCCGGATAAGCTGTTTTTTAAAATTCAACTAATTTATTTTCACTTTCTTTAGTTGTAATTTTACAATCTATAGATTTTCGATTCCTGATATTTGTGAATTTTGAATCTATTTTTAAATGATTGATATGCCTGATAAAAAAAACCATAAAGTCCGGATCGTGACTGCTGCATCCTTATTTGATGGTCATGATGCTGCCATCAACATCATGCGAAGGATCATGCAAAGCAAAGGCGCGGAAATCATTCACCTGGGCCATAACAGAAGCGTACATGAAATTGTAGAATGCGCTATTGAAGAAGATGCACAAGGCATTGCCATCACAAGTTACCAGGGTGGACACGTTGAATTTTTTAAATACATGAAGGACCTGCTCAACCAGAATAATTATGGGCACATTAAAATTTTTGGTGGCGGCGGAGGCACGATTTTGCCCGCTGAAATTGATGAGCTCCATGCTTATGGAATTACCCGGATCTATTCTCCTGATGATGGGCGAACCTTAGGTTTGGAAGGAATGATTGAAGATGTAATCCAAAATTGCAGCCTCACGGAAGAATCAAAAATATCTGAAAGTCATGATGTCAATACAACAACAAAAGCCTTTAAAAAGAATGGCAACGGAACAACCGGAAAATTTATTTTAGGAGAATGGCGGGATATTAAACTCGTGGCCACTTCTATAACAATGGCTGAGAGTGGTGAGAAGGTAGAAATTCTTAATGGGGTTCCGATAAATAAAAAAGGTTTGTTGGAAAAGGCGCAGGGGGAGGCCGTTGTTCTGGGTATCACCGGCACCGGAGGCGCGGGAAAATCGTCAGTTACCGATGAAATTGTACGACGATTTTTAAGCACTTCAGCTGATAAAACCATTGCCGTAGTCTCTGTTGACCCTTCAAGAAAAAAGACCGGCGGAGCCTTATTGGGCGATCGCATCAGGATGAATTCCATTCATCATCCAAGGGCGTATATGCGTTCATTAGCTACGCGGGAGAACGATAAAGCATTGAGCAATTATGTACAGGAAGCGCTGGACATTTGTAAAGTGGCAGGCTATGATTTTATTATTCTTGAGAGTGCAGGTGTTGGACAAAGTGATGCATCGATTTTAGATTTTTGTGATGTGAGCATGTATGTGATGACTCCTGAATATGGCGCCGCTTCTCAGTTAGAGAAGATTAACATGCTGGACTATGCAGATATTGTCTGCATTAATAAATTTGACAAAGCCGGAGCATTGGATGCGCTTCACGACGTAAAAAAACAGTACAAGCGTAACCATGGATTATGGTTAGCGAAAGACAATGAAATCCCTGTCATCGGGACAATGGCTTCCACTTTTAATGATCCCGGATGTAATCAATTGTTCAATAAAATTATTGAAGAGGTTAACAAAAAAGCTGGTCTCGACTGGAAAAAATATCAAGCGCCATTACGAAGCGAAAGCCATGGAGCTGCAATCATTCCGCCAAAACGAACCCGGTATCTTGCTGAGATTACTGAAGAAATTGCCCACTATAATAAATTGGTAGTAGATCAATCTCTTATTGCTACACAACTTTACCAGCTTAATGGAACAATGGCAGCTTTAAAATCAGGGGATAAAAACGATGAGAAGATTGATGACATCATTAATGAGCTGGAACAAAAAAAACTGTCTGTAGAGAAGCAACTGCTACCGGTTTGTAAAAAATTGCTGGATGAGTGGCCTGAAACAAAAGCGCTTTATCAAAAAGATTTTTTTGAATATAATGTCCGGGGAAAAGTGATCCGGCAATCTTTGTATTTCGAATCCCTTTCTCATACCAAAATACCAAAGATCGCTGTCCCGCGGTTTAAAGATTGGGGCGATATTCTCACATGGCGATTGCAGGAAAATTTCCCCGGAAAATTTCCTTACACCGCCGGTGTTTTTCCATTAAAGCGCGCCGAGGAAGATCCAACCAGGATGTTCGCCGGAGAAGGCGGACCGGAGCGGACTAACCGAAGATTCCACTATGTGAGCGTCGGGCAACCCGCGAAACGCCTTAGCACGGCTTTCGACAGTGTGACTTTGTATGGAGAAGATCCTCAAGTGCGTCCGGATATTTATGGGAAGGTCGGCAACAGCGGAGTGAGTATTGCGAGTGTAGACGATGCCAAAAAATTGTATAGCGGTTTTGATCTTTGTGATCCCAAAACTTCCGTGAGCATGACTATTAACGGACCTGCACCAATGTTGCTCGCTTTCTTTTTAAATGCGGCTATTGATCAGCAATGTGAAAAATATATAATAGAGCATAACTTACGGGAACGTGTAAACGCAATTATTGAAAAGAAATATGACCTTGATGAGCTTCCAAAATACATCGGTGTCAATGGCGAGCCTGTTCTTCCCGAAAAGGGAAAATTGACTGGCCATCTTCCGCAGGGAAATGACGGTCTTGGATTGAGATTATTAGGTTTGTCGGGCCAGGATGTTTTGGATAAAGACATTTATGAAGAGATAAAAGCAAGGGCGTTATCCTCCGTTCGCGGTACCGTGCAGGCTGATATTTTGAAAGAAGACCAGGCACAGAATACCTGTATTTTTTCCACGGAATTTGCTTTAAAATTAATGGGCGATGTGCAGGAATTTTTTATTGAACATAAAGTGAGGAACTTTTATTCGGTTTCAATAAGCGGATATCATATCGCTGAAGCCGGCGCCAATCCTATTACTCAGCTCGCTTTCACGCTTTCCAATGGCTTTACTTATATAGAATATTATATTAGCCGGGGAATGAATATTGATGACTTTGCGCACAATCTCTCTTTCTTTTTCAGCAATGGAATGGATCCTGAATATAGTGTGATTGGACGCGTAGCACGGCGTATCTGGGCTAAGGCGATGAAGTACAAATACAAAGCGAATCCGCGTTCTCAAATGTTGAAATACCATATCCAAACCAGTGGCCGCAGCCTTCATGCGCAGGAGATAGACTTCAATGATATACGCACTACACTGCAGGCCTTATACGCCATCTATGATAACTGCAACAGTCTTCATACAAATGCTTATGATGAGGCTATCACTACGCCGACTGAGGAAAGCGTGCGGCGCGCAATGGCCATCCAGCTAATTATCAACCGTGAATTGGGGACTGCAAAAAATGAGAATCCAAACCAGGGAAGTTTTTTAATAGAAGAATTGACAGACCTTGTTGAAGAAGCCGTCATGGAGGAATTCAACAGAATTTCTGAACGTGGTGGTGTGCTTGGAGCGATGGAAAGAATGTATCAGCGTAATAAAATCCAGGAGGAAAGCCTTTATTATGAATCTTTAAAAAATAATGGAGAATTACCGATTGTCGGTGTCAATACTTTTCTGAGTAAAAACGGATCGCCAACTATTTTGCCCGCTGAGGTGATCCGAAGTACTGCTGGTGAAAAAGATCAGCAGATCAATAATGTAAAAGCATTCCATGAACTACATAAAAATAAAAGCGCCGATATGTTGAAACGCCTGCAGGAAGTGGCGATACATAATGGAAACCTTTTTGCCGAACTTATGGAAACCGTAAAGTATTGTTCTCTTGGCCAAATTACGCATGCGCTTTATGAGGTCGGCGGCCAGTATAGAAGGAATATGTAAAATGAGGAAGTGCTATTTGCCAAAACGTTGGGAACCGGACTCGCCAATACTTATACTATCCGTATATCAGGTAGTGGGGACATAAAAAGTTTTGGCCTGACTGCAGATAAAGCAGACGTAAGTATTGAGAGCAGCGGCGATGCTGAAATAAATGTTACACAACATTTAAAAGCATCTATCAAGGGAAGCGGAAATATCATGTACCAGGGAAGTCCGGAAATTGATTCCAACATTTCAGGAAGCGGAAAACTTATCAAACAATAATTTCCCGTTCGTTTCGACTTATCGTTCTGTAAGTTTTAAAATAAGCGCTGCTGCAACAGCGCTTTTGCGGGACGATGTTACCAATTATTAATGTAAGATCCGGTTATATTCATCCAGCCGGATAATTTTTCCGTTTTTCATTTTCAGATCATTAATGACATCTGCGGAATCAATTTTTCCCTTCGATGTCACCCATTTTTCGCGGTACCATAAGGTGACCCACTCGTCTTTTTTATCTTTGGACACTACAGATTCCCAATCGTCCATCCTGACGTTCATGCTTTTAATATTTTTTCTTTCCCTGGTAAACATCGCGGTCAGGCTATCATGCGATAAAGTTGTATCCATTTTGTCGAATTCTAAGCGTACTGAATCTCCAAAATATTTCATTGACTCATCAACATTTCCATTCTCATAAGCCTTAAGCGCAGATAATGCTACCATCGTGTTTTCCGCACTCCCGATGTCCCAATTGTCGGGCTGGTCAATCGTGTAGGGATAATTCATTTTTTGTGTACTCGCATTTTGTACGCTCGCATTTTGAGCGGTGGAATCACTGGATGATGCCATTTGGGAGGATTTGTTGTTGCCGCAAGAATTGAACACGAATCCTGTTAATAAAACCAGCCATAACTTTTTCATAAAGAATTTATTTAGTGAATGAAAAAATAGGCGTCAGGGAGGCGAAAGGTGATTAAGATAGGAATGCTTATGTAAATTAATTCATTCTCATCATAACCTTAATTTTTTTTGATACACATCTGCCTCCGAAATTTCGTCTTTTTATAAATGGTTCAACTTTATCTTTACCGGCAAAAACAATGAACGTTCGAATGGTTTGTTTTTTGATCTTCACCGCCATGGTCGCTGCTTGCTCGTCAAATAAATATGCCGCGACCAACAGGTCATATAAACGACAGGCAAAAAATTTAGCAAAACAGGTTAGAAAAATCCCTGCAGACATCTATCCTTCTTCATCTTATTGGGTTGGCACCACCAATTTCGGTTTGCGGAAGCCCAACTTTGTAGTTATACATCATACCGCGCAAAACAGTTGCGACCAAACGCTGCAGACATTTACTCTTCCGCGCACGCAGGTGAGCGCCCATTATGTCATTTGTAAGGATGGTACGATACACCACATGCTCAATGATTATTTAAGAGCTTGGCATGGCGGAAGGGCGTCGTGGGGAAATGACCGCGACATTAACTCTTCGTCAATTGGAATTGAACTGGACAACAATGGCTTTGACTCCTTCCCTGATGTGCAGATCCAAAGCTTACTAACAGTGTTGGACACACTAAAAGCAAAATACGCCATTCCTTCAGCTAATTTTATCGGCCATTCGGATATTGCGCCGGTAAGAAAAAATGATCCAAATGTTCACTTTCCGTGGAAATTACTTTCACAAAACGGATATGGTCTTTGGTATGGAGACACAAGCCAGGTAAATGTTCCTGAAAATTTCAATGATCTCCAGGCGTTACGGATTATTGGCTATTCTATCAAAGATTCGCTTGCAGCAATTGTAGCGTTCAAGCGTCATTTTGAAATTCAGGACAGCAGCACGATCATTACAAATGATGATAGGAAAATTTTATACGACCTTATGAAGAAATCTGAATAATGTTCTATGCTGAACAAAGTTTAAAAATGGATTTTCTACATTTTCGTTTATAAGAGAATGTTATGATGAATAAAGCTCTACATTTTGCTTTATGTCATTTGACATTGATAACAAAAAAATCCCTGCGCCATCGTGCAAGGATTTTGGATTCTCTAATCACTGGTTTTTCGTCAATAAGGTATGTCACAAGTTAGGCATGTTCATGTACGCCTTCCCTGATCTCTTCAAGCAATTTCTTATTAAACGCATTAAGATCTTTTGGACTCCTGCTGGTAACAAGGCCTCTATCCACTACCACTTCTTCGTCAAACCATTGTGCACCCGCATTTTTCAGGTCCGTTTTTACAGATGGATAGGACGTCATTTTGCGGCCTGTGAGCATTCCGGTCTCGATTAATAATTGTGGCCCATGACAGATAGCCGCCACAGGTTTTCCTGTCTCCAAAAATTCCCTGGCAAAAGCTACATAAAGCTCATTAGCCCTCATAAGGTCAGGATTCATCACGCCCCCGGGAATCATTAAAGCATCATAATCGTCTGCTTTTGCATCGGCAAGATCTACATCCACAGGTAATTCAATCGACCAATGATCGTGGTTCCAGCCTTTTACTTTGCCTTTTTCAGTTGACAGAATATCTACTTTCATTCCTGCATCTTCCATTGCCTTTTTGGGGCTGGTAAGTTCAACTTCTTCGAAACCGTTTTCTGTGATTATTGCGATTCTCTTTTGATTAGTATTTTCCATGTTAAGTGTTTTTAATTGATAAAGGTTAATTGACAAAGACACGTTACAAGAAATATGCCCATGCGGCCAGCCTGGAGAAGTTGCAGTCTGTCTCCATTTGAAAGCAATCCCTGCATCTTTGATATTCCGGAAAGCGATTTTGTAGTTTTTTGCCAATTCATATATAATGATTTGGTTATTAAAATATTAGTAAAGCGAATAAAATACTGCTTTTAGAAATATCATGCTTTTTGTTTTTCTTTTTTTTGATTGTTACTTTACCGTTCTTAATTTAGTAAATACGATGCAACTTTTCCCCATTAATGATATCGATTCCGCGAAAGAATTTCTAAAGGTTCCCCTGATCATTTATAAAGATGATCCTCATTTCATTCAGCCTCTGGACAAGGATATTAACGATGTTTTTGACAAGGAAAAAAATAAAGCGTTTAGGTTTGGAGAGTGTACCCGATGGTTATTGAAAGATGATAATGATCAATTAATCGGACGGATTGCAGCTTTTGTAAATAAAAAGTATAAAAATAAAGGCGACGAACAAAAGACGGGAGGTATTGGTTTTTTCGAATGCATCAACAACCAGGAAGCAGCGGATATGTTATTCGATGTATCGAAACATTGGCTTATGGAGCGCGGAATGGAAGCGATGGATGGCCCTATCAATTTTGGCGAGCGTGACCGTTGGTGGGGCTTGGTAGTGGAAGGATTTAAGCCGCCTATTTATTTAATGAATTACAATCCAACTTATTACCAGTCACTTTTTGAAAACTACGGATTTAAGAATTTCTTCAACCAAATTTGCTGGCAAATGCCGGTACATACCCAACTGAATGAAAAATTTCAGGAGCAGGCAAAAAAATATAATTCAATGCCCGAATTTACCGTCAGGCATGTGAAGAAGAATAATTTAAGAAAGTTTGCGGATGATTTTTGCATGGTTTACAATAAAGCATGGGCCTCTCATGAAGGCAATAAACAATTAAACAAAGAAGTTGCTTTTAAAATGTTTAATTCGATGAAACCCGTGATGGATGAAAAGCTGATCTGGTTTGTATACAGAAGTGACGAGCCGATTGCTTTTTGGGTGAATCTTCCCGAAGTGAACCAGATATTTAAACATTTCAAAGGAAAATTCGGCCTTGTTGAAAAACTAAGATTTTTATGGTTGAAAAAGAAAGGCGTCAATGATAAGTTTACCGGAATTGTATTTGGGGTAGTCCCTGAATTTCACGGCAAGGGAGTTGATTATTATATGATACAGGAAGGAGCTAAAGTAATTCAGGCTAAGACGAATTATACAGATCTTGAGCTTCAATGGCAAGGTGATTTCAATCCTAAAATATTAAATATTTCAAAAAATATCGGAGCACATCAAAGCAGGCTGTTAACTACTTATCGCTATCTTTTCGACAGATCAAAGGAATTTAAACGGCATCCCGTATTAAATTAAAAATGCATTTCTTTCTTTGTAAATTCACGGCATTACCTTTTTAAAAAAGGGTTTCTTACCTTGCATTATTCTCAGGAAATAACAAAATTTACTTTTTCCGGATAGAACCTTTATGGATAAATTCATTGTATCAGCACGTAAATACCGGCCACAAAACTTCAGCACAGTAGTTGGGCAATCCCATATAACAACGACATTAAAGAATGCAATAAAAAATAATCAGCTGGCGCATGCTTTTTTGTTCTGCGGGCCTCGCGGGGTTGGTAAAACAACCTGTGCGCGTATTCTCGCGAAGACCATCAATTGTGAAAACCGGACCCCCGAAGGCGAAGCGTGTAATGTTTGCAACTCCTGTATTTCTTTTGATAATGGCACTTCATTAAATATTCATGAGCTGGATGCCGCAAGTAACAATTCTGTGGATGACATCCGCGCACTTGTTGACCAGGTGCGCTTTGCGCCCCAGGCCGGCAAATACAAGGTTTATATAGTGGATGAGGTACATATGTTGAGTGCCTCAGCGTTTAATGCATTTTTGAAAACGCTGGAAGAACCACCGCCGTTTGCAATATTTATTTTGGCGACTACAGAGAAGCATAAAATTCTCCCAACAATTTTATCACGTTGCCAGATTTTTGATTTTAAGCGGATTACAAACCATGATACGGTAGAGCATTTACAGGAAATTTGCAACAAAGAAAATATCACGGCTGACAAAACTGCGCTTCACATTATTGCTCAGAAAAGTGAAGGCTGTCTTCGGGATTCGCTTAGTATTCTTGATAAAATTGTAAGTTTTACTAACGGCGAACTCACTTATGCAAACACACTCGAACATCTCAATATTCTTGATGAAGATTATTACTTCAGGCTTATAGAGGCAATGCAAAATCAAAGTCTCAGCGATGCAATTCTGTTATATGATGAAATAAACCGAAAGGGATTTGAAGGTGATTTGGTGCTGAATGGTTTCGCAGAATTTCTCAGGAATTTATTAGTGAGCAAAGATCCGCGTGTGACGATGTTGCTTGAAGTGTCTGAAGGATTCAAACAGCGGTACCTTGAAGCTGCGTCCGGCATCCAGGCAGAATGGCTGCTGAGCGCTCTGAATATACTTAATGAATCAGAGATCAATTACCGGCTCGCCAAAAACAAAAGATTGCACGTAGAGTTGACTTTTATTAAGCTGTGTTATCTGAGCCAGGCATTAGAATTAACAACTGATAACGGCCAGTTGGTTAAAAAAAAACAACTTGATGGTGTAAAAGCGGTCTCTTTCAGGGCGCTCACGCCGGTTGCTGATAAGGGAAAAAAAGTTGTCTCAAAATCAATATCGTCTTCTAAACCGCCTAAGCCTTCGGATGCAACTAGTCAGGATGACCATGTTGCCAAATCCGATAAAAACGGAGCAAAGTTGGTCATAGAGCAGGAAGCTGTAAATCAAAAATCAGCAGAAGATCCGGCAGTAACCGCCATTGCAGTAAAGCCTTTATCAAAATTTAAGCGGTTAACATCGCTTGAAAAGATCCGGGAAAAAGTTGCGCTTGAACATCAGAACAACCAGGTGATCCTATTGAATGAAGAAGAGCTCTATATCGCATGGGGCCTGTACATTGAAGAATTAGTTCGCAATAACAATCCTTCCGCTGTTGCCAATTTTAAAGCGGCGAGCCTTACTATTCAGGATAGTAATTGTATAGAAATTGTCGCAACAAATAAATTACAGCAAAAATTCATTGAAGCGGAAAGAGGCGCGTTAATTACCCACCTTCAGCAGCATTTTAATAACCGATTTCTCACTTATAGAGTAAGGCTGGAACTCGACGAAAGCAAGCAGGCCGCGAGCGAGGTTCACTTGTCTACCAAACAACAATACCTCAAGATCATCGAAGAATATCCTTTGGTAAAACAGTTGAAAGACAGGTTGGGCATGCAATTAGATTATTAAGGTTCTTCGACGATATTTATATTATTTGCCTGCGGTGATTGGTCAAACAAGTCAAAATGTAGTTTTTGCGCATTTGTTGAATTGGAAAAAAGTTTGTCGTTTTTCTATAAACAATAAATTAGCTCAATTGTTATTTGCAAGCAATCGTGAAAAGTGAAAATGTAGATTTTTCAATTTCTGAAAAATTAATTAACGGCCTCAACTTTCATTAATATTGTTTGATTCCATTTGTAATATCGAAATCCCAATACCGTAAAAATTTAATTTCTTTTCTTTGCGCTTCAACTTTGATAAAATATGTGGAAGCGACTGGCGAAATCTGTTTTAAAAAATCGTTTTCTTTTTTTAATCTTATTATTTGCTGCAACAGCTGTAATGGCGTTTTTCGCAGTAAAAATAAAACTGAGCTACGAATTTTCAAGAGCAATGCCGGTTGATAATCCAAAGTACCAGGATTACCTTTCTTTTAAAGAAAAATTTGGTGATGATGGTAATGTTTTGGTGGTGGGTCTTCAAACTGAAGACTTTTTTCGGCTTGATAAATTTGAGGCCTTTCGCAAACTAACTGATAGCCTTAAAAAAGTGCCCTATGTTGAAGATGTGCTGAGTGTAGCCAACGCAGTTGATTTATTAAAGGATACAGTTTCTGAAAAATTAATCGCCAGACCCGTTTTTCCGGCGGAAATAAATACGCAGCAACAGGTTGATAGTTGCCGGGAAATATTTTATTCGCTGCCTTTTTACAGCTCGCTTTTATATAATCCTCAAACCAATGCCTACCTGATAGTAGTTCGCATTAACAAGGAAATCATCAATTCAAAAGGCCGCACTCAAGTCATCAACGATATAGTATCACACATCGACGCATATTCTGCAGCAACAAATGTTTCAACTCACGTCAGCGGCCTGCCGCTCATCCGCACCCAGGTCGCCGACAGGATTGCCCGGGAAATGAAGTGGTTTATTTTTGGATCTCTTGCGCTTTCTGCGCTGATATTATTATTGTTATTCAGATCCCTCAGCACTACGCTTTTATCCTTGCTTGTCGTCATAATTGGCATCATCTGGAGCGTGGGAATTATGCAAATTCTGGGTTATAAAATTACGCTGTTAACCGCGCTCATTCCGCCGCTTGTAGTGGTCATCGGTATTCCAAATTGTATTTATTTTCTCAATAAATATCATTCCACTTACCGAGCGACAGGAAATAAAGAACAATCGTTGGTAGACATGGTTAGTAAGATGGGCGTTGTAACGTTGTTCTGTAATATTACTGCGGCAATCGGCCTGGCAGTGTTTGCTTTAACGAAAAGCGCTATCCTTAAAGAGTTTGGCGAAGTTGCCGGGTTGAGCATTATGATGATTTTCGTGATCTCTTTTATTCTATTGCCGGGGGCTTTAAGTTATATGGTTGTTCCGCAAAAAAAGCATCTTAAGTATTTGGATGTAAGAGTTTTTACCAAAATATTATTAAGCATTGATCGCTGGGTTTTCAACCATAAAAAATTCGTGTATGCCGCGACGTTGATTGTAGTGATCTTTTCGATTTTTGGTGTCATGCGTTTAAAGACGGAAGGATTTATAGTGGATGATCTTCCTAAAACGGATAAGATTTACCAGGACCTTAAATTTTTTGAAAAAAATTTTAAAGGGGTAATGCCTCTCGAAATTG
>Ga0134128_10006869_pt1 | contig 13763 bp, 8 predicted proteins | sample KB31754_FD_96462 | JGI IMG/M metagenome (GOLD analysis project Ga0134128, IMG submission 96462) | Terrestrial soil microbial communities with excess Nitrogen fertilizer from Kellogg Biological Station, Michigan, USA - KB3-175-4 | ecosystem: Environmental > Terrestrial > Soil > Unclassified ... | reverse complement strand
CGGCGCGCTCTCCCCCGCGGCACGCGCCAGGGTGCGCGCGGTAGGCCTTTCGGGTCAGATGCACGGGGCGACGCTGCTCGATGCGCAGGACCGCCCGCTGCGGCCGGCCATCCTGTGGAACGATGGGCGCTCTGCCGAGGAATGTCTGGAGCTCGAGCGCCGGGAGCCCTCCTCCCGCCTCATCACCGGCAACATCATGATGCCGGGGTTCACCGCCCCGAAGCTCCTCTGGGTCGCGCGTCACGAGCCGGACCTCTTCCGCCGCACCGCCTGCGTGCTGCTGCCGAAGGACTTCGTGCGCCTGCGCCTGACCGGCGAGAAGGTCAGCGATATGTCCGACGCCGCCGGCACCGGTTGGTTGGATGTCGGCCGGCGTGAATGGTCCGATGCGATGCTCGCGGCGACGGACTTGAGCCGCGCGCACATGCCGCAGCTCGTCGAGGGCTCGAGCCCCTCGGGAACCGTCACCGCGGATGCTGCCGCCGCGCTCGGGATCCCGCACGTCGTGGTGGCTGGCGGCGGCGGCGATAACGCCGCAAGCGCCGTCGGGCTCGGCGTCGTGCGTCCGGGACAGGCGTTCCTTTCACTCGGAACCTCCGGTGTGCTCTTCGTCGTGACGGACCGCTTCCGTCCGAATCCGGAGCGGGCCGCGCACGCGTTCTGCCATTGCCTGCCCGCTCGCTGGCACCAGATGTCGGTGATGCTCAGCGCCGCCAGCACGCTCGATTGGGTGGCGCAGCTCGTTGGCACCGGCGACCTGCCGCAGCTCGTCGCGCAGGCCGAGGCCCACGGCCTCAACCGCCATTCGGCGCTCTTCCTGCCGTACCTGACGGGCGAGCGCACACCGCACAATGACCCCAACTGCAGGGGCGTGTTCTTCGGGTTGCGCCCGGACACCACCCCGGCGGAGCTCGCCGGCGCCGTGCTCGAAGGCGTCGCACTCGCGTTCGCCGATGGGCTCGATGTGCTCACGGAGAAGAGCGACCAGGTGGGGGAGATCAGTGTCACGGGCGGCGGCGCCCGCCTTCCCTACTGGGGCCGCCTCATCGCCGCCGCGCTGCGCCGTCCGCTCACCTACCGCGCCGGCGGCGAGGTCGGCGCGGCGCTCGGTGCCGCGCGCCTGGCGCGCCTCGCCGCGGGCGATGGCGGCGAGGCGGAAGTCTGCACGGCCCCGCCCGTGGCGCGGGTAGTTCAACCTGACACGGGGCTCGCGGCGCTGCTCGCGAGCCGCCGCCGCACGTTTCAGCGGCTGTATCGGGATCTCAAGAATACGTTCGTGGAGTTCGTCGCATGAGTTTGTTTTCCAGCATCGAGCCGGTTCGCTACGAGGGTCCGGAGACGGCGAGCGAGTTCGCCTACCGGGTCTACGACAAGGACCGCAAAGTCCTCGGCAAGCGCATGGAAGAGTGGCTGCGGTGCGCCGTCTGCTACTGGCACTCATTCAACTGGCCCGGCCAGGACATCTTCGGCGGCGGCACCCTGCCGCGCCCCTGGCTCGCGCCCACCATCACGCAGGAGATGGCGGACGAGAAGCTCGAGGCGGCCTTCGATTTCTTCAGCCGCCTGGGCCTGCCCTACTTCACCTTCCACGACGTCGATGCGATGGCGACCGCCGCGACGGTGAAGGAGCACGACCGCAACGTCAAGGTGATCGTGGAGCGGATGCAGCGGAAGATGAACGCCACCGGCGTGAAGCTTCTCTGGGGCACCGCCAACCTCTTCAGCCATCCGCGCTACGCGGGCGGCGCGGCCACGAGCCCCGACCCGGAGGTGTTCGCCTGGGCCGCCGCGCAGGTGCGCGCGTGCCTCGAGGCCACCCACCGCCTGGGGGGCGAGAACTACGTGCTCTGGGGCGGACGCGAGGGATATGACTCCCTCCTCAACACCGACCTGAAGCGCGAGCTCGATCACTATGGGCGCTTCCTCTCCATGGTCGTCGAGCACAAGCACCGCATCGGCTTCAAGGGCACGATCCTGGTCGAGCCCAAGCCCTTCGAGCCCACGAAGCATCAGTACGATCGCGACGTCGCCGCCGTGTTCGCTTTCCTGCAGAAGTACGGCCTGACGAAGGAAGTGCGGGTCAACATCGAGGTCAACCATGCCACGCTGGCGGGACTCGACTTCGAGCACGAGGTGACCGCGGCCCACGCCTACGGCATCTTCGGCTCCATCGACATCAACCGCGGCGACTCGCGCAACGGCTGGGACACCGACCAGTTCCCGAACAACGCCCAGGAGCTGGTGCCGGCCTTCATCCAGCTCATCGAGGACAAGGGCTTCGCCACCGGCGGGTTCAACTTCGACGCCAAGCTGCGCCGCCAGTCGGTCGATCCGACCGACCTCTATGTCGCGCACATCGGCGGCGTCGATACGCTGGCGCGCGGCCTGCTGGCGGCGGCCGACATCGTGACGGAGCGCAAGCTCGCGCGCCTCAAGCAAGAGCGCTACCAGCGTTGGGACAGCGACCTCGGCGCCCGCATCGAGAGCGGCGCGATCGATCTCGCGACCCTCGCCGACCTCGCCGCGGAGAAGAATCTCGCCCCAGCGCCGAAGTCAGGCCACCAGGAGCTGGCGGAAAGCCTGATCGCGCGACACTGCAAGTATTAGCGGCGGCTAACCCGCGAGTGGCGGCGGCAGCCCAGCCTCCAGCGTCGGCGGAGGTTGGGCGCTCGCGAGCTGGAAGCGCAGCTCCTGGCGGCCGTAGTCGATGGTGACGCGCTCGAAGCGCCGCAGGCAGTCCATGCCGAAGAGCAGCGCCGGTTGCCGGCTGAGGCCCCAGGAGTTGAATACCTCGAGCCCGGCCACGACGACGGTGGTGAAGGTCAGGCCGAGCTGGTCGAGCTTGATGTCGTCGATGTTGATGACCTGACCGAGCATGCTGCCGCCCGTCACGCCGTAGAGTCCTTCCTGGCCGAGCGGGACCTGCCGGGTCGGGGTGACCCGCTGCAGCTGCGCGTAGAGCGCGGGGTTGATGACGGAAACCTGCGCACCCGTGTCGACGAACGCCGAGGCGCTCACGCCGTTCACCAGGCACTCCCTCGCCCGCAGCCGCCCGGAGCGGCCGAGGGTATGAACGATGGCCTCATCGCCGTGCTCCCAAATCGATGAGAAAAGCCCCTGCGGTTTGGTGACGGTCAGCGTACGGGCGCGAAAGTCGAAGATGACGCGGTGCCGGTCGAGGACATCGAGGCCGAGGTAGCCGTCCACTTGCAGCATTCCACGCGGCAACACCGGCACTTCGAGGTGCGGGCACACGAGGCCTCCCATCTCCAGCCGCTCGATACCGACCATGATCGCCGGGCGGCCGCGGACGATTCCCTCCACCAGAACCCGGCGGCCGCGCGGCAGAGCGAGCTTGGCGGCGAGCTCCTCCGCGATCAGGGTTCTCTCGGCGCCGGTGTCGACCAGGAAGTGGTAGGGCCCGCTGCCATTGATGAAGACCTTCGCCGTCAGGCGGTCGTCGGCGATACCTGCGGAGCGCACGGCGCCCGAGCCGGTGTCGGTGCCTGCGCCTGCGGCCGCATCGGTGGCGGCCGGTTTGGAGCTGACACCGGGCGGGCTCTCGGCTGCCGGCGGGACGCGCCCGCGGGCCAGCGCCGGTGCCGCAACGGCGGCCGTGAGGAGGCCTTGGGCCACGAACCGCCTGCGCGACCAGGCGGCGCACGGACCCTGGTTCCCCCTCGGACCGACGGGCCGGCCCGGAATGATGACCTTTCCGTCCATGGCAGCTTTGTCGGTGCCTTTCGCAGCCACCCCTGCCCGCCAGCATGCGCTTTCGCCGGCCGGCTGTCATGGGCCACTTGGCGGCCGCTCGATGGTGCCAGAGGACGCTTCGGATCGGGTGCCAGGGAGCCCTAGACGGATCGCAGCATATGCATCACGCGCGCGCGGATCCGCGCGTAGTTCTCCGGCTTCAGCGGACCCAAGAGCCCGTGCTGCTCCGGCGGCAGGTGCGCAAGCGGATGCCCGCTCGTGCGAAAGACGTAATGCTCGAAGAACGCCTTCCACGCCTGGCGCTCCGCGAGGGGGCGCTCCGAGATGGCGATCATGGCGAGCAACATGCTGGTGTAGGGCGCATCGGGACCTGCGCTGAAGGCGTCCCACCAGTAGTTGACGAGCCCGTTGAGCGGCGCCAGCGACTCCACCTTGTGCCACCAGAGCTTCGGCAGATAGAGCGCATCTCCCGGCTCGAGCTCCACCCTGAGCGCCTGCTCGCGAATCTCCTCGAAACGGGGGAAGCGACCCTCCTCCGCGCGGTCCGCCGAGGCGGCGAGACTGACGGGAGCGCCCGCCATGGTGTTGTCGATCGGGCCGACGTAGAGCTTCCCAATGAGCTCCGGCGCGAAGAGCGTGAACCGGCGCCGGCCCGCGATCACACAGGCGATGTTCTCGAAGGTGTCGTGGTGACAGGAGACGTTCGAGCGAGTGCCGAGCCAGATGCGCGGACCGACGCCCTGCCCGAGGAGCGGCATCGGATTGCCGGCGGCGAAGCCCGGCAGCGCATCGCGCGTCGGCACCGAGCCGACGTAGATCGACGGCGCATCGGGGCGCTCCAGCGACTCCGCCATGAGGTCGAGCGCATCGAGAATCCTCATCATGCGCCGCTCGAAGTTGAATCCCTTGAGCTCTGGGCCGTAGTAGTACTTGCCTTCGATCGCCGGGCTGCCGAGAAAGGCTTGCACCCGGGTGCCGGCATCGAACGCGGAGAGATATTGCCTGAGGCCCGCGGGGGAGCTGCGCGCCGCCTGCACCACCGGCCAGTCGGCGACGAGGCCGCGCAAGACCACGGGCTGACAGCCCTCGATGACCTCGCGCTGGAACCCATCGCGGTGAAGGTCCCTGCCGGCGATCTCCTTGGTGGAGGGAGTCATGACATCACCCCGGAGACCGCCGGCGGGAGCGAGCCAATGATGCTTCCGTGGCCGGGCTGGGCGATGATGTTAGCGGTATCATAATATTGATGTCAATGGTGGCGACGGGCGGGGCGGCGTGGCGGCTGCGGAGCTCTTCCGCTAGCATGCCGGATGTGTCGAACGATCCCATCCGCAGCATCGTCATCGTCGGCGGCGGCACTGCCGGCTGGCTGACCGCCGCGAGCCTCAGCCGCTTTCTCCCCCAGCTCCGGGGCCGTATCCGCCTGATCGAATCGGCCGCCATCGGCACGATCGGTGTCGGCGAAGCTACCATCCCGCCCATCGTCGAGTATATCCATACGCTCGGCATCGATGAGAACGAGCTCGTCCGCAGGACGGAGGCCACCTTCAAGCTGGGGATCGTATTCGATGACTGGACGCGCCCTGGGCACTCCTATATTCATCCCTTCGGGCCGACCGGACGTCCGACCCGGGGCGTACCCTTTTTCGCCTCGTGGTGCCGCCAGCAGGCCGCGGGCGAGGCCGCACCGCTCGAGGAGTACTCGCTCCAGGCCGTGGCGGCGCGCCAGGGCAGGTTCACGCGACCGGTGGCGCTCGCCAAGTCCCCACTGCAAACCATCACTTATGCCTGGCACCTCGATGCCACGCGTCTCGCCGCCTACCTGCGCGAGTTAGCGGAGGCTCGTGGCGTCATCCGCACCGAAGGCAAGCTGAGCAGCGTCGCGCTGCGGCCCGAGGACGGATTCATCGGCTCGATCTCGCTCGAAAGCGGAGAGCGGATCGAGGCGGACCTGTACATCGATTGCACCGGGTTTCGCGGCCTCCTCATCGAGGACGCGCTGCACACCGGCTACGAGGACTGGACGCATTGGCTGCCTTGCGACCGGGCCATCGCGGCACCGTGCGAGCGCGCCGGACCGCTCTCCTCGCACACGCTCGCCACGGCGCAGGATGTCGGCTGGCAATGGCGCATTCCGCTGCAGCACCGGGTCGGCAACGGCTACGTCTACAGCAGCCGCTTCCTCGCAGACGATGCGGCGCAGCGCATTTTCCTCGCCAACCTCGAAGGGCGGCCGCTGCGCGATCCGCTGCCGCTGCGCTTCACCACCGGCCGGCGCCGCCTCTGTTGGAACCGCAACTGCGTCGCGATCGGCCTCTCGGCGGGATTCCTCGAGCCGCTCGAGTCCACCGGCATTCACATGATCCAGCGCGGCATCGTGACACTGCTGCAGCTCTTTCCCGACCGGCACTTCCGCCAGGCCGACATCGATCAATACAACCGCCAGCTCGCGTTCGAGAACGAGCGGATCCGCGACTTCCTGATCGTGCACTACAGCCGCACCGAGCGCCGCGGGGCGTTCTGGGAATACTGCCGCGCCATGGCGCTGCCCGAGAGCCTGCAGGAGCGCCTCGAGCTCTTCCAGGGTTACGGCCGGATCGTCCGCGACGAGCGGGAGCTGTTCCCCGTGCAGAGCTGGCAGTACCTGCTCACGGGCCAGGCAGTCGCCCCGCAGAGCTATGATCCGATCGCCGATGCGCTCACGCCCGAGGAAGCGCAACGGATGCTCGAGGATACCCGCGGCGTGGTGGCCCGCTGTGCCGAAAGCATGCCCTCCCACGAGGCCTTCATCGCACAGCATTGCCGCGCGCCGGGGGGGTGAGGCTCAGCGGAAATCCGGGCCGGTCGCCCAGACGACCAGCGCCTTGCGCGTGCCGGAGACGATCGGCGTCACGCGGTGCAGGACGAACGAGGGGAAACAGATGACCGCCCCGCGGCGGCGGGGGGCGACGGAGACCTGCCCGCTCATCTGAAACTGCAGGTCGCAGCCTTCATAGCTCGCCGCGTCGCTCAGCTGAATGCTTAGCGAGAGCTTGCGCGGTGTTGGATTGTCCGGCGCATAGTCGACGTGCCAGGTGTAATGCGCGCCCTCCGCGCCGTGATAGACGCTGTACTGGAGGTTCTCCAGGCCGCGCACGTCGAATCGATAGTTGTCCTGGTTGAGCCGCTGCACCACCTGCGCGATCCGGTCGAACAGCGCCTTGGTCTCCGGGCCCGGGGCGATGCGCGCGACCCGGCTGATCCGGATGGCATCATCATCCGCTCCGCGCGCCTGCAGCGCCGCTTTCTGCAGCGTCAATCGATCGCCGTATTCCTCGATCGCCTGCAGCTCGCTCGAGCTGAACGCGTCGTGCAACACGACGACCGCGCTCTTCACGGCGGCATGTCGGCCGGGCTTTCGCGCGCGTAGCCCTCGGCCGCCGCCAGCACGCGGCTGTTCTTGCGGCGCGCCAGCAGGGGAAACTGCTTGAGGGACGCGATCATGTAATGAATGAGGCGCATGTAGCCGCGGCGGAACAGCTCCACCACCACCGCGTCGGGCAGACGGCTCAGGGTCTCCTGGTTCACGGTGTAAAGGCCCTGACGGTGCCGCACCGAGCCATCGCCGCACTCCACCTCGATGTCGATCGGCTCGATGAGGTTGAGCTCCGTGAGCCGGGCGACGAATATCCTGCTGGTCTCCAGGCCGGGCTTCAGATCCTGAAAAGCCCAGATGATGCTCTGCAGGAATTTGGTCGGCTGGCCGTACTCGGTGAAAATGGGCTGACCGCCCGCGGCCCCGACCCGGGGATCGTCGAGATCGATGGCGACCTCCGCGCCGTGGGCGTAGAACGGTCCCCGTTGCAGGGTGAGCGGCCGGTAGAGGTCCCGCTCGGCCCACTCCTCGAGGAAGAGGTTCTCCCCCTCGTCGAACCCCAACAGCACGCCGCAATAGAACTGGCCCGTATCCCGATCCTTGGAGAAGAGGATCGGGTAGTGCACGATGAGCTGCGGGAACTCGCTGACCATCACCGGGGTGAAGCGCCTGTTGTCGCCGTAGAGGGCCGACGCCCGCGTGTCCACCTTCAGGGATCGGTGCGTTTCCTTGTTGAGAGGCACGATGTTGGTCATTGGAAATGGGATCCGGTCAAACGGTCTGCAATCCGTACTGGTAGATCTTGCCGAGCAGCTCCCGGTTGGTCGGCAGGCGGGTGCGCAGCTCCTGGATCTGCCGCTCATTCTCCCTGACGAGCCTCGCGGCGGCGGCGGCGGTGTCGGCCGTCTCCTCGGGTGCGATGGCGGTCCTGAATCCCATGCCGTAGAGCACGTACTGGTAGCTCGCCGCGGGGAAGACCTCCTCCAGGCGGTCCATCTCGTCGAAGTACCACGGCGACTGGTGCTGCCACAGAGTCAACAGGTCCCGCAGCCGTTGCGGCAGGGTCGCGGGATCCACGTTGTCGCGCCAGAACGCGGTATCGGTGCGCCGGGTCAGCGCGTAGTGCAGCTTCAGGAAATCGACGATCCGCCCGAAGCGATACATCGTCACCTCGTTGAAGCGCCTGGAGATGATGTCCATCACCTCCCGGCACGCCGGCAGCTGCTCGGCGATGAGCTTGGCGGATAGCTCGACCAGCACGATGGCCGAGGACTCGAGCGGCTCGAGAAAGCCGCTCGCCAGCCCGACCGCCACGCAATTGTTCTTCCAGAAGGTCTCGCGGTGGCCGGCGCGAATCGGGATCTTGCGGACCGGCAGGTCCGCATGCTCCGGGCCGATGTACCGCAGCAGCGTCTGCCGTGCCGCCTCCTCGCTCTGGTGGCGGCTCGAGTAGACATAGCCGATGCCGCGGCGGGTGGGCAGGCAGATATCCCAGGTCCAGCCGGCCTCCTGTGCCGTCGAGACGGTCTGGGAAGCCATGGGCGCATCGGGACGGTCGAACGGCACCTGTACCGTGAGCGCGGTATCGCAGAAGAGCACATCGCCGCAGCCCTTGAATCCCACCCCGAGTGCCTTGCCGAGCAGCAGCGCCGAGAAGCCGCTGCAGTCGATGAAGAGGTCGCCCAAGATCTCCCCGGCCTGCTTCGTGAGCACGCTCTCGATGTCCCCGGACTCGCTCTGCTTGACCTGTACCACATCGGCGGGAAGGTGGCGCACGCCGAGCTTCTCCACGCAGTGCTTCGCCAGGAAGGGCGCGAACTTGCCGGCATCCAGGTGGTAAGCGTAATTCGCCGAGCCCTTGTATTCCGCGTGCGTGATGGTCTTTGGCGCCAGCCCATCCTCGCAGAGCCGGCCTTGCGGCGTCACGAAGTCGCAGAAGCTCCTGCCCTGTCCCGCGTGCAGCCAGTGCGGCACGAGGTTCACCTGGGAGAAGCCCTGCGGGATCATGAGCGGGTGGTAATAGGCGTCATCCTGGGCGCCGGTCGTCCAGCCGACGAACTTGCCGCCCTGCTTGAAGGCGGCATCGCATTCCCGGAAGAGGGCCGTCTCCGATACGCCAATCCTTTCCAGGGAGGAGCGCATCGTCGGCCACGTGCCCTCCCCCACGCCGACGATCCGGATGTCCGGAGACTCGATCAGCGTGACCGAGAGGCCGCCCGCCTTCATCCTGGCCTGATGGCGGGCGGCGATGATGCCGGCGGTCAGCCATCCGGCGGTTCCTCCGCCGACGATGACGACCGCCTTGACGGGTCGTGTCATCCTGCGACCCTATCAGACTAGAACTTCGCGCGCACCCCCATGGTGAACGTCCGCCCGTAATCCACCCAGTTCAGCAGCTGGTTCTGGAACCGGCCGGTGGTGTGGTACTGCGCATCCGTGAGGTTGAGCGCCTCGAAGAACGCGTCCAGGTGGCTGTTGATCGCGTACTGCGTGCTGAAGTCCACTTCCGTCTCGGACTGCACGAAGGTCGGCTCGGTGCCGAACGCGCCGCTGTTCTGCTCCTGCCCGAAGCCGAGGAAGTACCGGCCCTGCCACTGCACCGCGAGCCGGGCCTGCAGCCCGTGATTCTGGTAGAAGGCGATCAGGTTCGCCGAGTTGCCGATGCCGGGCAGCGCGAACTGGGTGGTGTTCACCTCGATGTTGTATGGATCGTACGGCTTGTTCGTATGCACGTAGGTGCCGTTGATCTGGAACCCGAAGCCGTAGGCCAGCATCTGCTGCCACGTCGCCTCGAGACCGGTGACGTTGGCCGACTCGCCGTTCACGTTGGTGCTGTCCGCGAACACCATGGGCTTGCCAAAGTTGTTCGACAGCGGGCTCGGATCGTTGATCGGCAGCGTGACGTAGGTCGTGCCCTGGATCGGGAACTGCGTGATGTGCTTGAGGAACGCATCCACCGACAGGTAGTCGTTCGAGGCGTAGTACCACTCCCAACCCAGGTCGAAGTTATCCGACAGATAGGGCTTGAGCAGCGGATTGCCCGAGCTGGCGGTCAGGGCGTTCACGCGGCCGCCATAGGTCGTGTTCGGCTTGAGGTCGTTGTTGGGCGCCGCCGCCTCGGTCCGCGATGCATCGAACCTCACTTTCATGTCCGGCATGACCATCAGGTTGAGGTCGACCGACGGCAGCAGGTAGCCGTACGAGTTGTCGACCGTGATCAGGGTCGCCGGGGCGAAATTGAACGCGTACGAGGTCAGATCGCCCACCGGATTGAACGCGCTGGTCGGCACCGCGAACAGTCCCTGGCTCGCGACCTTGGTCTTCTGATACCGCAGGCCGAGGTCCATTCGCAACAGGCCCCAGGTCTGATTCCAGGTGACGTACGGCGCGTAGTCCTTGCGCTCGACGTTGTTGACGCACGAAGGACAGAGATTGATCGGCGGCAGGCCCTTCTGGTTGGGATAGGTCGGGGTCGGATAGCCGTTGGTCTGCTGGAAGCCCGAATTGATCGGCTGGGTCTCGAGATACGCCATCACCGAGTACGGGTTGTAGAGATTCACGCCCGGCGGCAGGTTGCCGTTGCCGCCCGCGCCCGGGATGAAGTTGGGCAGTTTGAGGCCGGTGAACAGGCTGATCGGCAGCGCCACGCCGCCGGTGGCCCCGGACGGCGGGCCGTAGCCGCTCCAGAGCTGCCAGTTGTTGTTCGAGCCGTTGAAGGAGAAGGAGTCGTACTCGGTGGAGTCGAAGTTGTCGTCCATGTACTGGAAGCCGAAGTTGACCTTGGTGGCGTCTCTGTGCCAGGTCGCATCGATCTTCCCTTCCGTGATCCTGTCACTGTTCATCTGCTCCTGCTCCGGCACCACGTGCGAGCCGATGATCGCCGGGCTCAAGCCGAAGAAGTCCGCCGACGTGACGCCCGCCGGGGTGGGAGGCGCCTTGGTGCCGGGCGCCGCGCCGCCCGGACCGAATGCGCTCCAGTACGGCAGCGTATTGCTGCCTGCGCCGGTGACGAGGCCACCGTCGTAGTTGTTCAGGTTGTCGCCGTAGCCCGTATCCACATCGATGTCGGTCAGGTCGTGGTTCGGGTTGAGGCGGGAGGTCGAGACGGCGGCGTCCAGCTCCGTCGACCAGTCGTCGCTCACGTCCCAGGTCACGTTCAGGCCCGGGGTGTTCGTCACGAGGTAGGTGTTGGCGACGAAGGAGTTGAAATCCGTCGGCGCCGCGCCGCCGTCGTTGATGAAGTTGGTGATCGTGCCGTTCGCGTCCTGCGTCACATTGGTGAAGCTGCCGAACCAGGTGCTGTACTGGAAGCGATCCTGGTGGTCATCGGAGGAGGAATAGTTGTCATCGAGCGTGATCAGCACATTTTCCGATGGCCGGAACTGCAGCGACAGGCGCGCATCCTTGCGCCGCTCGTCGAGGCGCTCGTAGTACATCGCCATGTCCTGGGGGTACCAGGTCGGAACCCGGGCGTTGCCGGCCGCTCCCGGGCCCACGCTCGCGCAACCGCTCGGGCCGAAAACGGAATTGGGGTTCACGGCGAAATCGGCGCAGGGCAGGTAGGTGGGCGTTGCCCCCGGAGGAGACACATCGGTGATGCCCTTCCAGCCGACGACGTCGAGGTGGTGGTTGGTGACGTGCTGGTCGTGGTAGTCGACATCGAAGAGGACGCCGAACATCCCGTCGCCGAAGGTATCGCTGATGAGGCCAGCCGCGCTCGGGCGGAAGCCGCCGTCGTTCTCGTCGTCGCTCTCCGACACGTTGGCGCGCATCTGCAGGCCAGGATGATCGAAGGGGTTGGGGAACTTGACGTTGATCGTCGCGCCCACCGCGCCGGTCGACAGGCTGAAGTCCGGCGTCTTGTGGACGTCGACCTCACCGACGAAGTCCGCGCCCAGGGCGCCGAAGTCGAAGTTCTGCCCGAGGCCGGAAGCGATCTGCCGCCCGTTGGAGAGCATCTCCTGGAACTGGGTCCCGAAGCCGCGGACCGTGATGCCGGTCACCTGGCCGCTCGAAGTCGCCGCGCCGGCGTCGGAGGTGAGGTTGACCGCCCCGCGGTCGACCGTGACGCCCGGAATGCGCGCGATCGCCTGGCCGATCGAGGAGTCGGGGAACTGGCCAATGTCCTCGGCGGAGATCGCATCCACGACGCCCAGGGACATCTTCTTGACCTGCAGGGACCTCTGCAGAGACCCGCGGATACCGGTGACCACGATCTCCTGCAGGGTCGCGGCGCCGGTGGTCGACTGGGGCAGGTTCGCATCGGTGCCGGGCGTCGTGGCCTGGGCGAGGAGACCGGCTCCATTGGCCGGCAAGGTCGAGCTCGCCGCCAGGCGCAGAGTGGCAGGATTGCCGAGAGGCTTCCGCGCCTGCGATTTATGGCTGCTCGCGGGAGGCGCCTTGGCGCCGTCGGCACCCTTGGCGGTGGCACCCGTGACGCTCTGGGCGTGAGCGGCACCGCTAATGCCTAATGTGAGCGATCCCAGGGCGAGGCCCGAAAGGCGAGCGCTCTTCTTGAGCGCATTCTTGGCGTTGCGCAGTGTTTTCCGGCTCATCAGTCATCTCCCCCTCAAACAAATGGACGTTGCTAGGACGGTCGTTGCAATAAAACAACAGGTAGCGCGGCCGCCTGTGGGCCGCGGCCAGGAAACTGAATTCGGGATCCCCCTTACGCTGCGATGCTCATGGGCTACCCTCGAATGGTAGCGCTACCTTAGCGCCGGCCGAGTATGTGCCTCTTGTTCCGCCCCTGTCAACTACCGCCGCCAATGTCCATTTCCGACCTGGAGGCCCGCGCGCGGCGCCGACGATCCCCCAATAGCATGGTTGCGCGAACAGGCCGCTGCTGCCGTTCGCGGGCAGCGCGGTGCGGCCAGGGTGGACCTGTTCGCACCCCCCGCGTCCGACCGCGCGTTGTTCGCGGGCCACGTTGGCGCCGACGCCATTTTGACAGCGCTATCATGAGTTTGCGAGGAGCGGCTCTCGCGCAGCCAAACCTTCCGCTGCGCCTTCTACCTCTATCGCTCGCACGATTTTCGGGGCCGGCGAGACCGCGAGCGCTTCAATGGGGCCACTTCCGTGAACGATATCAGTCTAATTGACAGCGCTATCAGCCGCGTGGGATTCTCCCGCGCCACATGAAGACATCGCTCACGGGGGGGCTCGCGCTGGCGGCGGCTCTCATCTTCGCATCGACCTCGACCCCTGCCGCCCTCGCCGAAGAGCCGGCGGTGGTGCATCCGCAGTTATGGCCGTCCGTCCGACCCCAGTTGCCTCCCGATCCCGCGCTCGAGCGCGAGGTGAATGCGATCTTCGCGGGCATGACGCTCGAGCAGAAGGTCGGGCAGCTCATCCAGGGTGACATCAGCGCCCTCACGCCGCAGGATCTGCTGCGGTATCCACTCGGCTCGGTGCTGAACGGGGGCAACTCCAAGCCCGCCGGCAACATGCTCGCGCCGCCATCCGCCTGGCTGACTCTCGCCAACCAGTTCTACCAGGCGTCGATGGCGGCCTCTCATGGCCCGCACCCGATCCCGGAGATCTGGGGGATCGATGCCGTGCATGGCAATGGCGATGTTTACGGCGCGACGATTTTTCCGCAGAACGTGGGCCTCGGCGCCGCGCACGATGCGCCGCTGATGCGCCTCATCGGCGAGGCGACCGCCGAGGAAGTGCGCGCGGTGGGGCTCGACTG
>Ga0134128_10006868_pt1 | contig 13764 bp, 9 predicted proteins | sample KB31754_FD_96462 | JGI IMG/M metagenome (GOLD analysis project Ga0134128, IMG submission 96462) | Terrestrial soil microbial communities with excess Nitrogen fertilizer from Kellogg Biological Station, Michigan, USA - KB3-175-4 | ecosystem: Environmental > Terrestrial > Soil > Unclassified ... | reverse complement strand
TATTCTTCGTCATATACTGCTGAATAATAATTAACATACACACTCATGCTTCTTTCTTTCTTTTACTTTCTTCTGCTCCAGAAGGGAGTGTAAGATAGATATAAACGTAATAAAATCTGAACAATCATCCTATGGCTAATATGTTGCTTGAACAAGGTATAAAATTCCTTAATGATTCGGAAGTAGAAGCTTTCAATCATTGGAGGATGCAAAATTTGACTTTTGAGATAGACATTAGTGGCAAAAACTTTTCAGGCAAAGATCTTTCTCGAGCATATCTCAATGGAATTTCTTGTATTGGAACTGATTTCTCCCATTGCAATTTGTCCAAAGTGAATTTTGTCCAAACTAAACTTAATAGATCTAACTTTGAAGGAGCGAATCTTTCCGATGCTCTATTAATGTACGCAGAAATGTCAGAATGTTGTCTAGTCAGTTGTGATATGACAAGGACAAATTTCATGTTTGCAAATATGGAACGATCTGATTTAACAGGCTCTAAACTGCTGAAAACAAATTTTGTCGAAGCCAATCTGAAAAATGTAAAAATTTTGAATGTTGACAAAAAGCAAGTTTATCTAAAATCCGCCAAACTGGAAGGGACCCCATGGAATGATTCGGATCATCTCCTTGGTCATTAGATAAATATGAACATGAGGAAATATTCGTGTTGCGCACTTATGAGAATACCCTGTAATGACTGTTAGCCATAATAAGATATACAAGTAATAGTTGCCTGCGAAAGGCCAACACATGCTCCTTTCGAACATTTATCACATCAACCATTGTAAAAACAGGTCTGTTGAGATATTCTAATACAATGGTGATTGCTGTTTGGGGTGCTGGAAGGAATCAACATATCAAAGCATTCCGCTTAAGTTAGTTGAAAGGAACGACAAGGCTGCAATATACTGCAAATACAGACGATAGAATGAAGTCTCTCCTCCCACTCCAAAGCTTTTGCAGTCTATTTGTACTTATTCCCTTGCGTCATCTGTCTATGATTTGTTTGCCGTCGTACAGAGGATTATAAGACATAAATCTAACAACAAAATTCATCGAATATAATATGCAGGGTTCTACAGCTGCTCCTTTTTCACATAGTGAAAAACAAGCTTTATACAAAGCAATATTTTCACGGCGTGATGTACGTTCAGATTTCCTTAAAAAGAAGATTCCGAATAAAGTTTTGGCAAGGATTTTGAATGCTGCTCACCATGCACCCTCAGTTGGGTTATCACAGCCTTGGAATTTCATATTGATTAGAGACAATTTAACAAGAGAGCGCGTCAGAGAGTCTTTTTTGCGGGAGAGAGAAAAATCAATTCGTATGTTAGATAATAACAAGGTGAGGCAAGACAAGTACATCTCATTAAAACTCGAGGGGATCTTGGAATCTGCTCTCAATATTTGTGTAACATATGATTCAACAAGATTTGGGCCATTCGTACTAGGTAGAAGCTCAATTGCAGACACAGGAGTATATAGCGTCTGCTGCGCAATTCAGAATTTGTGGCTTGCTGCAAGGGTAGAAGGGATAGGAGTTGGGTGGGTAAGTGTTCTTTCGAATGAAGACCTTCAGCAGATTCTGCTAATCCCTGAACATGTAAGGCCAGTAGCATATCTCTGTCTAGGTTATGTGTGCGAATTTGCTCACAAGCCAGATCTTGAAAAGAAGAGATGGCTTTACCGAATGGAGTTAAATGATGTTGTATTTTATGAACGGTGGGGTCAAAACTGCATGCCACTATGGACAGATCTCTGTAAAACGATTACTAAAATAAAAAAATATGATCCATTCTTTTCGCTGATTGAGGGCCACCATAGGTAACTTTATACCATATAATTTTTTCGGTCATTTTTGAAAATGACGATTTATAGATAATTATTAAAAATGTATAATATATAATCGTCATACATAGGATATTTTTATATCAGGTAGGTAGGTAAAAGCGTCACGAGTTAAACCTGAAAAAAATGGCAAGTCCGGTGTCCAAGATTGCTACGTTAAACGTAATGGCAAATCATTGAGCTTGTATTATTATGATCTCGCACGTTGGTTATTCATTTCATTGGCATTTTCAGGTATCTTGTCCACAGGTTGGTTTGGAATACCACTTGTACCTAAATATTTTTTGTACGGTAAAATCAGTATCACATCGGGTTTATTCACTTTATTCAGTGCACTAGGTACTATTTGGGGAGTATTGGCATACAATGAATTTACCAAATCTGCAAATCTTCTAAAAGAGTCAAGAGAGCTTGCTCGTAATCTTGATCCTCTAATAGGAGATTATGAGTATAAATCATATAATCCTGAAACCAAAGAGTACGAAGAAGGTTACGTTCCTCTCGGACCAGTAGATTTCTGGGACAGAGAGACGCAAGTCCCTAGTTGGCTTGATAAGGGAAAATATTGGCGTATATTGCTAGGATTTCAATCTCTTGATAATAAAGAAATTAGGTTGCACGTAGTACGTGACCGAGATCTACCACTTATGGAAGGTCGCAGAAATGTTGCTGTAACTTTCAAGGAACATGTTATAGGAACTGGATCCAGACGAAGATCACGGCACCGGTATGTGTATCGAATAAAAATTCCTCAGTGGATTGTAATGAATACAGAACGCCTTCGATTTGCCGATCGAAGAGACTCTTTAAATCTTGATGATGTTGAGCTAAGCTCGGTTATTGCGGATCTTAATAGAAGACTTGTTGCAGCTGCTGATGAAATTATAGAACATGAGAAGCCACGAATCCAATATCCGTTGAGCATTGCCTCATTTGGAATTTATCTTAACAAGAGTCTACCGATTAGAATCATTTACAGGGAAGTCGTCAGACATTTTCCTGGTTCAAAGAAACGTACTATTGACTATGCAAATGCCAACCTTGCCAATATCAAAGATTACAGATTAATTGAAGTGATAATTGAGATGGCAATACGCAAAGGAATTCCTGCTGATAGAATAGATAATATCCGCTCACTTATACAATTTCTCAAAAATGCTTATTTCAGACAAGGACTGGGAGAAGGTTCGAGTGAATATCATAACTTTCACCATAGCTTGGAAGTAAGCTATCTCTGTTTGCAAATTTTATCAAAGCAATTCCGTGGTTATGAATTCACACCAAAAGATTATGAGTTGATTCTAGTAGCGGGCTTACTGCACGATTATGACCCTATCCAGATGATAAATTCAAAACATGATAATAATCGCAATGGCATACAGAGGGGGCCGAAGGTATACAGAACAGTAAATGAAATATGCAACACGAGGATCCTTGATGCCTACTTTACAATGAATGCATCTGAGTTTGAAAATTATTTTCGAGAGTACAGATCTGCTGTATTGCAGCCCATAGAATTTGCCACCACGCACCCAGAATATGTTAAACTTGAGACCGATAACATGCCGGCTGAAAGTGCTATTGTTAAAGCTTTAATTTGGCATACTGATTTTCCATATAATCGACAGAAACAAGCTAGGGAAAAATTTATGCAGCTCGTAAGTTCTCTCGATAAACAAGAACACGACACTGGTAAAATAGAGCTGCTGGGAGAGGTTTTGTGGATTGCAGATCTAGCCGTGACTTATATGGGTTCCGATCCAATCAGAGCTTGGGATAGAGTTACCAACTTGTACGATGAGCTAAATCTTCCCAAGAATGAAGCAGTTTCGAGGACCGATGCATTCTTTTCAGATTTTGCTGAAACCTCTCTTTTTAAGGAATTAATCAGTATGCGACAATTCCCTGAAATATTTAGACAAAGGTGGAATATGGTGTACCAGTTTTTTCATGAGGGCAATCCGTCTACGCAAATTAACAGGATGATTACCAAAACGAAAAATTTGTACTTGAGAGTTAACCTAGAATTATATATGCGCACAGGAGATATGTTATATGAGATTGCTTCAAACAACTGGGCAGAATATTTTATTGGCATAGGAAGAGATCAAAATGAGGTTTTGAGATCAAAATCAAAGTTTGTAGATTTGGATCCTCCAAATGCTTCAGCTTTCTGGGGCGATACTCAAAAATTGCTACCAAACATAGTCGATAAGTCAATTGATAATTTCATGTTGGTTTTACCACAAAATCTTGTATCTAAACAGAATATAGAACAAGAGTTGTCACTGAGGTCTACATTCGCAATACTTCCATCAAAATTAGCTGACGAAGGGACTTTACAAATTCTCACAGATTTAGAAGCTAATGACATTAGATTGAGAGATATAATAGAAATAATTTTAGATGTGGGGTTTGAAGGGGCCATTGGGAGAGGTAGAAAAATTTATTTTCCAAAAGGTTGGAAAGACCCATGGTTAATAGAAGGAACCACACCACATGTATTATTATTTCAGATTAAAAAATTAGAGAAACACAGACGGTGGCGGACCGGCTAAATATACGGCATGCCATAAATTCGTGTTGCATATTCGACCTTTTACGGTTACAAATATGTAATTTGTTGTTGGAGTAATCGTATAATTGTCTGTTATTTAATAATAGTAGGACCTTATTTTATAAAATACGTATGCAGGGGAGAGATGTACATAAACATATTAAACCGGCTCCAACAGTAGTCATGTTGTTATATGCATAGAAAAATACGTGTCGCTATTGCTGGTGCTGGAAATTGCGCATCTGCTCTTATTCAAGGTACCTCATATTACGCAAAAAATAAAGAGTCTGTAGGTCTAACCTCTTATAATTTAGCAGGACTTGAACCTGGTGACATTGAATATGTAGCTGCGTTCGATGTTGCAGACTCCAAAGTAGGGCTAGATCTTTCTGAAGCAATATTTGCAGAACCCAACAATACAGTAAAGATATGCGATGTTGACAAAATGGGTGTTAACGTCCAGAAAGGAGAAGTCTTGGATGGCATAGGCAAACATCTAAGTGAGAAAGTCAAAGTCTCTGATAAACCAGCTGTTAACGTAAAAGAAGTATTAAGGGATGCAAAAGCAGAAATTCTCGTTAACTATTTGCCTGTTGGCAGCAGACAGGCAACACAATATTATGCTGAGAGGTGCCTTGATGCAGGGGTTTGTTTTATTAATGCAATTCCAGTATTCGTAGCCTCGGAGTTAAAGTGGCAGCAAGCATTCAAAGATAAGGGTCTTGCTTGTGCTGGGGACGACGTTATGAGCCAATTAGGTGCCACCGTATTGCACAAAACGATTGTCAAACTATTTGTTGATAGGGGAGTCAAGATAGATGAAACTTATCAACTAAATGTAGGTGGCGACATGGATTTTTATAATATGTTAGACGATGAAAGGCTAGAGGATAAAAGAGTCAGCAAGACAAGTGCGGTGTCAGCAATGGCACCATACCAAATTCCTATGCGCATTGGACCATCAGATTTTATAGGATTCCTACAGAATGATAAAGTTTGTTATGTTTTTATTAAAGGCAAATACTTCGGCAACATCCCTGTGGAGGTTGATCTTAAATTAAGAGTAGTAGATGCCTATAATAGTGCAGGAGTAATTATTGACGCACTAAGAGGGACAAAGATAGCTATTGAAAGAGGAATTTCCGGACCTTTAGAAAGCATCTCTGCGTATTGCTTCAAGCACCCACCACTACAGAAGTCCTACTCACAAGCAAAAGTACATTTCTTGGAGTTTATAGAAGGTAAGCGGCCACGGTAGGCCAAAAATATTTTACAAGAAAGAAATAGCCTGTATTCTACACAACATATAACTAACCTCAGTAGTTTTATTCCTTATTACCTATTGGTTCATATCAAAAAACTTGAAATTTATGGTTTCAAATCCTTCGGATTTAAGAATACCGTAGTAAACTTTGAAAAGGGGCTAGTTGCAGTCACTGGTCCAAATGGTTCAGGAAAAAGCAATGTATTAGATGCTATCTTGTTTGCCATAGGAGAAAATAGTCCTAAAGCTTTACGTGTGGATAAATTTCAGTCATTATTTCATGATAGCCAGAACAGTTCACATAGGTTTATCCGTGTATCTTTAACTTTTGATAATGCAGATAGAGGAATTCCTGTAGATTCTGACTCTGCGACTTTAACGAGGGAAATGGAAGGAGAAACAGGAGATAGCCAGTATTATCTGAATAGTAAGAAGGTATCAAAAATAACTATTACTGAATTACTTGAAATCGTAGTTGCAGCACCAAATAAGATAAACATTGTTCAACAAGGAATGATAACTCGCATCTCAGAATTAAATTCCGAGGAACGTAGGCGAATCATTGAGGATATTGTAGGACTTTCTTATTTTGATGAGAAAAAGGCAGAAGCGTTGGAACAGCTAAACGAGTCTGATCTTCGCCTAGAGGTGGCCCTTGCAAGGATGGGAGAAATACGAAAAAGGATAGATGAATTAGAGGCAGAAAGAAATGATCAGCTAAGGTATCAGCACTTAGAATCTGAACTCAAAAGGTTTAAAGCAGTATGGCTTTCGAATAATATAAGAAGTACCAAAAATAAGCTCAAATCTCAGAATGAAATTTTAAGTTCCAATGTATCCCGCTCATCAGAATTATCTGAACAGCTAGAGGAAATTCATTCGAAGATCGAAAAATTGGAAACAGATAAGACTGAATTTATTCAGAAAGTAGACGCTGAAAATAAATCCAAAGCAGAAATGGGAAGTAGAATAACAGCTATAGTCTATGAATCGGAACGACTAAAAGCAATGCACAAGGAGTCGCTACACCGTCTTGCTCATATTGAAAAGCGAATTCCTATAATAGATGCAGACATACACACCATTAATGAAAAACTAAGCGGTTTGTATTCGAAAGCCAACGAGAAAAAAAATATTATTAGTGATAATTCTACTGTGATTTCGTCCCTGCGAGCTGATCTAAATGAAACTAACTCTAGTATAGATATAATCAACTCTGAGATAGCTAAATTTGCCGGCCTCAGAAATAAATTGGAATCTCGTTATAAACAGTTATCAAAAATCAAACATGAACTCGATGTTTCAATGGTTAGACTGGAAGAGAAGATAAAAGTAGATAACGACAAGATTAAGCTCAACGAAACACATATTTTTTCGTTGAAAGCAGAAATTGATAAGAACGAAGCGATCCATGAGAACCTGATAAAACTGCAAGATGCAGAAAAGGAAGATTTGGACAGTAGAAAGATATTGCTCGAAAATTCGAGAGAGACTAAAATGAAGATCGAAAAAGAGCTAGCGACCACAACCAATATGTTAGAAAGGGCTGACAACTTGGCACTAAAATGTGAAACAAGGGCGAATATCGCAAAGGAAGCTGCAAGTGAAGACTTGGCCATTGCTGAATTAATGAAAGATCCGAAAAGATTTGGAATAATAGGATTAGCTTATAATGTGTTAAAATGGGATAAAAGCTATGAACGAGCAATCCTCGCGTCAGCATCAGAATGGATGAAAGCGTTTATAGTTGATAATATAAAATCAATGATCTTAATTGCAGAATACGCTAAGTTAAAAAAACTCGCATGTCTTAAAATTATTTCATTAGACATTATTGCAAAATACGGTGCTAAAAAATCTAAAATTTCACTTGATGATGTAAACACAATCGGTAACCTGTCTGATTTTGTTTATTCCGACTACAATGGCCTGTCTGATTTTTTATTCGGAGATACGTTTCTTGTAAAATCCGCCTCTTCTGCTTACGTATTATCTAAACAAGGCTATAGGGCAGTATCAGTAGACGGTATTCTCTTTGAATCACAAGGAAGATCGATCTCTATTGATTTCGGTTCAAAAATTTCAGATCTTACGAGGGCAATCCTCATTAGTGATTCAGTAGATAATCTAAAAAGTTCTATAACGACTCTAAAGGAGCTAATTAAACATAACAGTTCGGGGCTTAATAGAATGGCTGTGGATATCGACAAGCTGCGTTTTGAAGAAATGAAGTCAGAAGCACAGGCTGAGAATTTTACTTTACAGATCTCTTCAACAAATAATTCAATAAATGATGCAAAACAAACGCTGCAGGAAACCATCAGAAACAATAGCTCAGTTCAGCTAGAGAGGGATTCTGTATTGGTCTATCTAGAAAAACATCAGAAAGGTAGGTCGATAATAGAACTCACATTAGAAAGGATAACCAAAAGGCTTCAAAGCATTGACGATAATGATGCTCGAAATGCTCTGGAACCACTGAATTTTAAAAAGATTCAGATCCTAAAGTCGATAGAAGGTTTGGATATTGATTTGCGCGAAGTTACTATCTCGTCTGCGACAATAGATAACGAAATAGAAATGAGTGTACAACGATTAAAAACTTTGGAAGATGAGAAAGAGGGTTTAAGGGCAGAACTGGACCAAAGAAGAAGTCAAGTAGACGAATTACAAAATAAATTACAGTCCTTTGAGTCCGAACTTAAAGCATTAAGAGATCAAGAGCAGCAAGTAATAATATCTTCTGGCAACTCGTACGGAATTTTACAAAACTATGAACAAAAAATAAAACAATTGAGAGAAATTGAAAAAAAGGTCTCTCAAGAGTTCAATGCCACTGAAAAACAAACCCTCGTATTACGAAGGGATATTTATGATATTACTTCTCAACAATCACGGCTGGCAAATGACCTTCTCTTATTAGGATACAAGGATTTGTTAGAGGAGTTCGAAGTGGACGATGCTATTAGAGAATTAACTGATGAATTTGAAATGCTAAAGACCAAAATCAACCTGCGAGCAGACGAAACTTATAATCAAATAATTGAAGGATACAGGAAGATGTCTAGCAGGCATAACCAATTGGAAACAGAGCGTAATTCCATTATACTGTTTATTGAAGAGGTAATCAAAGAAAAGAAGAACGTTTTCATGGATGCTTTCAGGAAGGTTGATAATGACATACGCAAGACTTTTTCAGAAGTTGTAGGGGGACAAGCTTGGCTGGAGATTGAAGATTTGGAAGATGTATTTACAAGCGGTATAATGTTAATGGTACAGTTTCCTGGGAAGCCAGCACGTGAATCAACATCTTTATCCGGTGGAGAAAAAACTATGGCTGCGACCATATTCCTTTTGGCCCTTCAATCCTTAAAGCCGTCTCCATTTTATCTGATGGATGAGGTTGATGCACACCTGGATGCTGAAAATAATGAGAGATTATCTAGGATCCTATTATCTCGGTCTGGCGATAATCAAATAATTATAGTGAGCCTTAAAGACACAACCGTAGCGAAGGCAAGCATGATATACGGTGTATATCCCAAAGAAGGGGTGTCACAAATTGTAAAGTATAAACATGCAAATGAGGAAGCAATTGCAGAAATTAATCGAATATGAGACGAGTACAAATGGCTATAGATAGTTTCAACAGAGCATCATGCTTTTTATTTTGATCATGCTTCACAATGGGTTCATACTCTTGTTGGATGTTTTAGGTATTTGCATTTACATCATCATCATAGGTTATAGGATCACCATGGCTTCAACACGCCACGCGTGTGAATTCATCCCGAGGTCTCTATACTATCGAGAAGTAAGTTAGGAAATCTATTTCCCTGTGAAGAAAAGAGATGCAGCCGACTGTTATTCTGGATGGTCAACATATGTTAAAAATTTAGTTTTCAGTTCAAAGCCATTCATAGATCGTTTTTTCACGCTGCAAGTTATCTGGATCAGGTTCAGAGATTGCACCGATTAAAGCTCTTGTATAAGGGTGACGTGGATGCATGAGAACCTCGTCTATAGGCCCTGTTTCAAGTATTTTGCCATCATGCATAATGGCTATATCATCACCAATATATCGTGAGGTAGAGAGATCGTGTGTAACATAGAGACCAGAAATTTTAAGCCTATCCTTTAAGTCGTTAATAAGCTCTAATATTTCAGCTCTGACCGAAACATCGAGCATTGAAACAGGCTCATCTGCTATAATTAATTTGGATGTAAGAACCAAACATCTTGCTAACGCAACTCGCTGTCTTTGACCGCCTGAAAGCATGTGTGGCACCTTTTGTGCAATCTCTTCGGCTGGTTTTAGCTGTACGTCATCTAAGGCCCTTAAGACTTTTTCCTTTCTCACCGATTTTGAGCTATTCTTGTCGTGAATATTCAAAGGCTCCATAACTATATCCATTATTTTCATACGTGGGTTCAATGATGTATAGGGATCTTGATAAATCATTTGCATCTTTGTGCGGATCTCCCTGAGTTCACTGTCAGTTTTCCTTGTTATATCTTGTCCATCAAATATTATATTTCCACTATCCGGGTCAATCGCTCTTAGGATTAGCCTTGCTAAAGTAGTCTTGCCTGAACCTGACTCTCCTGCTAAGACAAATACTTTTCCTTTTTCAATGCCAAAACTTACATTGTCCACGGCTTTAGTATACTCACGATCCGTAAAACGAAAGATTTCACGAAGGTTTTTCTTTATTGGAAAATACTTCTTAAGGTTTCTCACTTGGAGGATCTCATTCAAATGTTAATATAGTTACTGGAACCAAAATGGTATAAATAATTTATCGACCTAGGCCCTGAGAAGAACAGTTCACTCTGCTGTTATATGATCTTCGAGTATCCGACAAGGTCGACCTAGTTCATTAACTGGATATGTTATAGCAGCCTATCCCAAGTGCTAATTCAATTAATCATAATAGTGGAAAGGAGATCCATATGACTAGTAAATCGAAGCCTCAACATAAAATACCTTTGATGCATCTCACTTGATATCCAATTTGTGAGGAGGAGGCCTCTTTTTTATTGTCTAATTATAAGGTGTTTGAACTCTTCTCTGCACTTCAATAGGTGCTTTCCTTTTCAGTTTCACTAATGTAAGAGTAATATTAATTTTGCATTAACAAATATTCCTTAATCTTCCCATCTCCCTTAAAGATATTGTGGGACAAATAAAGATGGGGCCTTTGCAGATGGGAGATTAAAATAGCAGCCTCTTCAGATTTCTTTATGTGGTATTCAATGGAATTCTATGCTCATCTCCTGGAGCAAGGTTAACATTCTAGGATCGATGCTATCGTTCATCAGAAGATGGATTTTCGCTTTTTTCACACGCAAATTCGCATGCATAACGCAATAATAAATACCTTTAAATAGTAATAATATAGGATTTAGAAAATCTTAATAATCCTTTCTTTCGGAACACCATCATTACACATGGTAGTTGATACTATACGCACAATAAAATTATTGGGCAAGTGGTCTGGCAATAGAGTATTAGGAAAAAGACTTCCATTGATAGCCGTTTTTAGCATGACACACTATTGCAACTTTTATTGCCCAATGTGTCCTTTCGGAGATTCTGATAAGGAATCGCAAATTATCCTTGCGAAGAAAAATGACCTGTCTACAGAACAATGGAAGTCTATTTTTGATAAAGTTTCAAAACACTGTGTTTGGTCCATAATAGAAGGTGGTGAACCAACTAGCCGTCCTGACTTTATGGAGCTTGTTAGGTATCTTTACAAATTGCATTTACCTATTACTCTTATTACTAATTGTTCTCTACTTCATACTATCGATCTTAATGAATTAAAGAAGTATATTCAATTCATCACATGTAGTATTGATTCTCTTTTTCAAGAGCCATATTGTAAAGTGAGAGGTGTTTCTAGTAAATTATATGAGTTAGTAATGGAAAATTTACATCTTTTGACAAAGCATTCTGTGCCACACTACTTTAATAGTGTGATAACAAAATACAACACTGAAGAATTCATAGATCAAACTTATTTTACCAAAGCCAAAGAATTAGGTGTGAATGCTGTTTCCCTGACATTTGTAGAAGATAGGTCTGATGTTGATTTCTCCTTACTTCCTGATCGACAAACACTGACCAAGGTTTGTAGAAGCATATTGAATTATTCGAAAGAGAACTCGATTCCAAAGTTAATGATACCTGATAAATATTTCGAGCAAATAATAGAACACGGGCGAGCTATCTTTAAAGAATGCGGTGTATGGAAAAGTATCTTTGTAAACGGTAACGGCACAGTTATGGTTCCTTGTTGGAAATTTAATAAACCCGAGAACACTTATAATTTGCTAGAACAGAGCATAGAACAAATTTGGAGTGCTCCGCAATGGGATATAGCCAGGACATGTCATGATTGTAAGGTACTGGGTTGTATATGGTACTCATCGCAGCCTATTACAACTTTCGCACAAAATTACATGGGAGGATTGTCAAAAATGATCAGTCAAAACATGCCTGAACCTGCCTCATAAAATCAATAAGCATTACAATTCGAGAAGATGAAGTTAGTTGAAAGCCCGACCGAAACATTAGTTATAGAGTTAGAATTTATTATTTAGATATACTTAAGCTTTTTCGCATATCCATAAATCTATGCATTGTTACCTATACCTAGATTTAGCTGTATTTTTTGCACTAATGAATAAGCAATCAGTTATCCAGGAAATTAAACCATCCCAATCTAATTGTTATTATGGTACTAGATAGAACAATGAAGTTGATATAGCTCACCTCTATTTGCTTTTAATCATAGTAACCATTTCGTTCATCTGGTTTTGTAAATCTAAGAAATGCCTCCCTTTTTCTGTCAATTTAAAGGATGGATGACTCTGTCCATTCATCTGAGATTCTATCAATCCTGCTTCGAGGATAAACGACATGTATTCGTTTAATTGGTCATATGACATAAAAGCTCCATACATGATTTTAGTTTTTGTGGATCCTCCTCTATAAATGACTTCCAAAATAGATGCAATCAGATCAGTTCTACTCCGATTTTTCATTAAAATTTATTGTCTAAAATGAATTGCAAACTATGCGATAAAAACTGAGTGAAGGCCGGCTCTCATAAACTGTTAGTCTTGTTTATTATTATTAATACTACTAGAGCAATATTTTTTTTTAATACAATATAAAAAGGAGCTGACTTAGGATATCTAATTTATGCTCGCATTGTATGTTGAGTATAAACTATTTGCTCCTAATTCAACTGCTTGCTCAAGAACTGAATGTTTCATAACTATGTGTTTGAAGCAATGAGTATGTCATATTAGGCATGATGAGAAGACGTATCCTAAAATGCGGAAGTAGATTTATACCTATAATAGCTATCGTCATGTGTCAGCCTACTGATTTCTTATGAAACGTTCAGATTTGTTGTAATATAATACTAATACATAGATACTATGTAAATCAATGTATCATTAAACAAATTCGAGTGCTTTTTTCATTTCAAGAAAATCATTTTTACTTTTCTGAACTAGAGGAATTATCTTGTTCTTTATAATTTCATGAAACTTGTCTGTTCCTGCATCAAAGGAGAGTAATATTACGTAAGCAAAACGATTATCATTATCTGTAATAGGGACTGTTGCTCGAATTAATTTCTCATAAACTGATGTAGCATACTCAATATTTCCTAAAAGATATTGCCATCGCAAACGGGTATACTGGCGTGTTGCAGAAGTTATTGCATACTGAGATCTTTCTTCAGGATTCAACAAGGGTTTAAGGCCTTTGCGTTCTAATACTGCTAATATAGAGCCATGCTCATCAGCAATCCCAACAAATCTAATTGAAGAATCGAACGTAAGAATCTGTTCACAAAATTCTTTGAATTTTTGTTCTTGTTTCATTTTATTTATTTTATAATAGGTGGTTAAAATTCACTCCTAATATAATTTTCGTAATATACTTTTCCCTTTTCCTCTACTTATCCATGTACGCTTCAACTTTCCTTGTATTCTTAAGTTATTTCTAATCGTCATTCTATATTGGTATTGTACCATCGCGATGCAGATGCTGTCAGAAACGTAGAATTCT
>Ga0134128_10006867_pt1 | contig 13766 bp, 11 predicted proteins | sample KB31754_FD_96462 | JGI IMG/M metagenome (GOLD analysis project Ga0134128, IMG submission 96462) | Terrestrial soil microbial communities with excess Nitrogen fertilizer from Kellogg Biological Station, Michigan, USA - KB3-175-4 | ecosystem: Environmental > Terrestrial > Soil > Unclassified ... | reverse complement strand
TCATTTGGAGTCACCGGGTCTTGCCAAGGTTGGGGTCGCGGGTTCGAGTCCCGTTTCCCGCTCCAAGAATTCAACGACTTACGTTTTGTTGGTCCCCACTGTACGGAATCCGTACGGGAAGCCGCTCCAAAGATTTTGACGCCGTCGGTCCCCGGCAATAACGCGCGAGATCTGTCGGAACTCCGACGCAGGACGAACGGGTCGCCCGGCAGCGCGCGGCTGAGATGCCAAGCACAGATGCGTGTTAATAGGCTCACGGTGCGGGCGATGGGTAACATCGCAGCCCGCAGAATTTTCGCGTCCGGGGATCGGCGGCGACTTAGCCGATGTGCTCCAGGCGCCGTCCGTCCGGCGCGAGCAAACCGATGACCTGCCGGAGCATCGCTCGAACGCCAAAGTCCCCGCCGACGCGGCTTCCCTTCAATCACCGACGGATCATTCCATGAGGTCCATCCGGCGCCGGTACGGCTGCAAGAACTCAAGCCCCGCGTAGGAGGGCAGATTCACTTCGTCGAATTCCAGAGTAAGAGTTCCATTTGACACGTGCATGCAATCAGCTACGCGCTTCTCGGATCAAGGTTAGATTTCCGCGCGTGGAACGCCCGAAATAGACGGCGGCCGCCGCATGCACGTCATGACGTGAAGATACACGCCAGAGGATTGACGATCTATGACAACACAAGAGCTAGTCCAAGCGGCATCGCACATCGCGGGTGGAATGATGGGCGTCACCTATGCCCCACAGCAAGGCGCGCTCTCTGCCGATGTGGTCGACAGCATCGCGCGTCTATCCATTCAGATCGTGCGGAGGATCGAAGAATTGGCCAGAAGCCCTCATTGGCAAAGGCCTAACCACCTCTGAGCGGGCGGCACTCTTCGGTCGTGAGAGTGCCCGACGGTTCTCTTTGAGTCGTCGCGGATCATGGCGGGGGCACGGTTTGGGCGGTAAAACATCGCTCCGACGGACGCGTCAATGAGTAAGATGCCCGACTACTGAGGAGCCTCGGCAGCTTTGCGGCGGCGGCGTATCGAGCCGCCCAGGCTCGCGCCGAGGCAGAGCGCGCGCGAGACGCGACTGCGGTGCTGCACCCGCGCCTCCGGCAAGTCTCGAAAATGGCGACGATCGGGGAAATCGCCTCCGGGGTTGCGAACGAATTGAGTCAGCCCTTGATGGCAATCGGGCACTATTCGGAAGCCTGCAAGCGGCTGTTGAGTGATCCTCAGGCGCACCTCGAAAACCTCAACCGCGCGCTCGATGAAATCAGCACACAGGCACAGCGCGCAGGAGAGACCATCGGGGGCCTGCGGCGCCTGGTCGCATCACGAGCGCACGAAGCCGCCGCCAGCGACCTCAATGAGGCGGTGGAGGAAGCGCTCGAGATGCTGCGCGTCGATGCGCGAGCGAGAAAGGTGCGAAAGATTTCCTGAGACGCTGGCGCTGCACTCACACGGTAGAGGGCACATGTCTCTCTGACGAAGCCATCGTGCTTCGGCGCGTGGTAGGGAAGCGTCTGCTCAACGCGCAGCACCTTCCGGGCATGCCCCTTCTGGTAACCGCGCGCGTGATGTCTGGGTTTGTGTGCGTGCGCGCCATCAATTCCTGGACCGCGCCACTTCGTAGCCGGCAGTCGCGTTAGAGATGTAATGAGAGCGCCCGAATCTCGCGCAGAGTAGGCATGTTGGACATCGGCCGAGCCGAAGGCGAGAGCGACGAGCCTCGATGAGGACGCTGCGAGGTCTACGCGCCGTAGGGCCAAATGGAAGGCCAGCGTCTTCCACAGCGGACGTGGGGGCGGAAGCACGAGTGCGCGGGAATTACTGTAGAATCCGTCGCCTCGCCATGCGCGGCCGAACGCCGCGCCCCTCGTGCGGCCGCCGGCTAGGTGGCAGAGTGGTCATGCAGCGGCCTGCAAAGCCGTGTACGCCGGTTCGATTCCGACCCTAGCCTCCAACCCGCCTCGCCGCGTCGTGGCCGAGCGGCACGCCATGTCGGGGATCTCGCGGCCCGAACCGCCCGCCTCAGGTGGGGAACCGTAGTTCTCTCGCTTGTCCGCCTCCAAGTTAAAGGTATACGATGCCTCTAACGGAGAGGTCCGAATGCCACGGCAACCCAACCCAAATTTCATGGCCGGCGTGCCCGAGCTGATGATTCTGCGCCTCCTGCAGGATCGCGAAATGTACGGCTATCAGATCGTGCAGGCGATCAGGGCCGAGACGGCGGACGTGGTCAGCCTCGGCGAGGGCATCGTCTATACCGTGCTTCACGCGCTCGAGCGCGAAGGTGCGCTCAAGCCGCGCCGCAAGACTGTCGAGGGCCGCAGCCGGATCTATTACTCCGTGACCGCTAGCGGCTTGCGGCGTTACCGTGATCTGGCGGAAAACTGGACGACGCTCGCCGCCGCGATTCGGTCTGTGATCAAGGGCGCCCGCCATGCCCCTGCCACTTGAGCCTATACGGGAACAGCTCTTACGAGCGGGTGTCACGCCTCGCTACGCCAGCCGGTATGTCAGGGAATTGCGCGAGCATCTGGCCGATCTGATCGAGCGCGAGTGCGCGTCGGGGTTCGGGATTGGACGAGCAACCGAGCGCGCACTGAGGCTTATTGGATCGGATGTGGACCTGGCGAGAGCGACGATCGAGAGAGGAGCCCCGCGCTCGTTGGCAGCGAGGGCACCTTGGGCGACTTTCGTGATTTTGCCGGTCGGGCTCTGGATGGCGATGTTCGCGGCGGATATCGTATCGATGATGCATCTGCTCTGGCCGGTGCGCGGACTCGCGCCCTCCGACATGCCTGAGAGCTATCGTGTGTTGATCGCACTTGGTAGCTTCATAGCGAGATATCTCATCGGAGCGCTCCTCGCGGCCGGCTGCATCGTGGTTGCGGTACGCCAGCGCCTGGCGTCCGGCTGGATTTGGGTCGGCCTGGGCCTTATTGCGCTGCTCACTGGGATTCTCGGGTTCTACATGCACGTCATTCCGCCTCAGAGTGGCCACACGGGCGAGGCGGTCTACTCGATGACAGCCTTGGTCTACCTGCACGGGCGTGTGGATCTCATCGCGACGCTCGGCGCATGGGCATTGCATGCTGCCGTCCTGTTCGCGATTGCGGCAGCCGCGTATCACGCGCTGAGGGCGCGCCTGATGCCCCCGATCCTCACCTGAACGGCGGATGCGCTTGCGCGAGTGGGCGACCGATCTTTCCATCGCGCTCGAGAGTGGCGCTTGCGGCCAATTCGTGCTGTACGGGAACGTGCACGACCGCTTTGCGATCGGGGATCGATTCGTCGGTATCGATCGGTTCATCGAGGACGAGATGCTCGGGTCGACCGATGTCATCCTGTCGTACGATCTCGGTAATGGACTGACGGTAGATCGCGGGGAGAAGCGCCTCGCCCAGTGGGCACCCCCCGTCATGCGCGCACTCCCGCAGCAGCCGCTCGAGGCCGTGCGCTTCATCAGCCGTTACATGAGGTATTTGGGGAACCTGAGTGCCGTCGGCCACCGCGACATTCCGCGGGTCGCCGTCATCATGCGTGGCATCGATCAGCTGCTGCCGGCCGAGGGATCGGGCTACGAGCATGGCAGCCTCACGTACCTGGTGCGCGAGTGGGCGCTCGGCAGTCCCTTTACCCAATTGCCGTTCGCAAGCCTGCTGATCGCCGACAACCTAACCGATGTCGAGCCGCTGATCGTGTTCTCGCCGCAGGTGAAGCTGGTGAGGATTCCTCTGCCGGCGGTGAATGAGCTCGAGGCGGCGCTACACCTCCTTCAACAGGAGCATCCCGAGACGATCCCGCGGACGACGGATGTGCCGGCACTCGCCGCGGCGGTAAGCGGCGTGTCGGTGAACACGCTCCAGCAGATCACCAAGCTCCGCGCTCATAACGGTCGAAAGCTCCAGTCCGAGGACTTTGCGGTTCTCAAGAAGGAGATGGTCGAGCGCGATGCGCCAGGCTTGATCGAGTTCCTGGAGTCGACGCGCACTCTCGAGGACTACCATGGGCAAGAGTCGCTCAAGAGCTGGCTGCGTCAGGACATTGCGCTCTGGCGTCTCAACGACGTGCGGGCGCTGCCCATGGGGTACCTGCTTTGCGGGCCCATCGGAACGGGCAAGACGTTCCTCGTCGAGTGCCTCGCCGGTGAGGCCGGCGTTCCAGTCCTGAAACTGAAGAACTTTCGCGACAAGTGGATCGGCTCGAGCGAGGCGAACCTCGAGAAGATCTTCCGCCTCATCCGGGCGCTCGGGCGCTGCATCGTCTTCATAGATGAGGCGGACCAGACGCTCGGCCGGCGCGAATCGGGGGCAGGGGACAGCGGACTTTCCGGGCGGCTTTACTCGATGATCGCGCAGGAGATGTCGAACACCGCTAACCGCGGCAAGGTCATGTGGGTCTTTGCCTCATCGCGCCCCGATCTCATCGAGGCAGACCTCAAGCGGCCGGGCCGCATCGATATCAAGATCCCGATTCTCCCCGCGGCCACACCTGCACAAGCCGCGGCGCTCATCGTCGCGATTGCAGGACGGTTCGGCCTCGAGCTCACGCACCAGGAGCTCGAAGAGCTTCGCATCCCATTGCCTCAGCTGCTGACGCCAGGCGCCGCCGAAGCGCTGGTCGTCAAGGCTTATCGCGTGGCGCGAACGGAGAACGTATCGGCCGCACAGGCCGTGGCGCGGAGCCTCAAGGGTTACCAGGGCGCCGTTCCGCAGGATGTGCTCGAACTGCAGATCCGCCTCGCCGCCCGTGAAGCGACGGACCTGGCGTTCGTGCCCGAGGAACTGCAGCACTTCGCCGGAGAGAGCGGGCCCGAGTACGGGACGCGAGTGCCGGAGCGCTGAGCTCAGAGAGGGCTCTGCCACGAGAGCCGAGAACGCACGTCCTGTTCCGTGAGCTGTCGGCCGGACTCCGCGTCCGGCTCGATCACGAGCATCTGGAGCGGCTCGAGAAGGATCGGCTTGTACATTATCGGATCGAGGGTGTACTCGAAGCTGCCGTCCGGCCGCTTCCGCGGCACGGGTGGGAACACCGTGACGGTTCCTGTGAGCACGATGACGCTCAATCTATTCGGACCGGTGAGGCTAACGTCGAATGTCGCCGCTTTGGTCTCGAAGTCCCGCCCCGCAGCACGGACGTCGAATGTGCGATAAGGATCGCTCGCGACCGTAAACAGCGCTTCGCCTCGTGCGACGAACACATTGCGAATGTGTTCCTCAATGATGGCATTGATCTGCGTTCCGCGATTCAATGCAACGCGAGTCCCATCCTCCAGGGTCAGCCGCTTGGTTGCTTCCGGCGTCGATGTGATCCACGGGTCCTTCTGATGCAGCAGCCCGAAATGCCTCAGCAGGCCGAGCTCGAACGGAATCATCGTGATGCACACACTGACGATTGCCGCGGCGGCCATGATGGCCGGGTGCGTTCCACGCCGCGTCTCGAGGTTGGCCGGATCGATCGGAAACAGCTGCGACAGGACCGCCAGCACTTCCGGACCATGCCATTCGACCGCGGCCTTTGCGATGAGCTTGCGGTGAGATCGCCGCCCGAGCCAGGAAATGAGCATCGGTCCCTCGTCCTGGCGAAGCCCGCGCTTCAACCGGGCGAGCCACGCGAGCGCCTCCTCGCGGGCGCGGCGTCGATTGCCGAGTGGAAATATCATGAGCGCTCGACGGATCCGCCGGAAACATCCGGCTCACCGCCCTGCCGATGATACCTGCAAGCTCTGCCGACTCAAGGCGTGGTTTGGAGGGGCTCGGCCGCCGAATAACGAAGCGGAAACGTGATGCGGATCGTCGTTCCCCGACCCCGCGCGGTTTCCAACTCGATGGTCGCGCGCAGCACCTCGCAGAGACGTTTGACGATCGATAGGCCGATGCCTTCGCCGGCCGGCAACCTCGCTTTGCTTGAATCGGATGCTGCAGCCAATACGTCTGCGCGCGCGGGTGTGGAGGCTTCGACATCCTTCGCAGCGGCCGCTTCGGCTGCAACGTGATGAGCCTCTTCGGTCGCGCGTTTGAGCGCATGTCGCAGCGGTCCGGCCGCCTGCAGCGCAAATCCCGGTCCGGTGTCCTGGACGGATAGCGTCCAGTGCTGACCACCTTTGTCGGTGCCGATGGACCATCGGACCACGACACCACCCTGCACGGTCGCATTCAGTGAATTCAGCAATAGATTCTGTGCGATACGCTGAAGCTTGATAACGTCGCCTTCGACGAGCAGAGTGCTCGGTCCCTCGCATTTCAGAAACAGTCCGCGGTCGGCGGCGACAGGTCTCAGTACGTCGCAATCCTTGCGAATCCGCTCCGCGGCGTCGAAGGTCTCCAGTTTCGCCGGGTCCTGCCCCGCATCCAATCGCGCGAGCTCGACGAGGTTCGTGAGCATCGCACCCATCGATTTGATTCGCTGCTGCACCAGATCGTAGAAGTGATCGCGTTGGGGCGCCTCGGTTCGAGCGAGCAGGGCGGCGGCATTGGCGATCACGCCGACGCTGCCGCGCAGGTCATGGGCGGCTTCCCGCACAAGCGATGCACGCTCGTTTTCGAGGGACTGCAGCGCGTTGAGCGAGGCTTCGAGATCGTGGACGCGTGCTGCTGCGGCGACTTGCTGGAGTCTCGCGTAACGTGCGGCGCTCTCGCAATTGCCTTCCATGCAGAGTGTGGACAGGCTTGCGCGGGCCGCCGATGCGACGCCGGGCTCGAGCTCCGGGTGGTCCAGCGCGTAACGGTCGAGCTCGCTCAGCACGACAATGTGCAGGTGGCCCCATTCGCGCATCGTCTCGCGAATGTCATAGCCTTGCTGCCAGCGGTGCATGCCGTGCTCGGCGGCGTCTTTGCGCTGCTCGAGATCCACGTGCGCGGCTTCGAGGGCATGCTCGGCCCGCAGCCTGTGCTCGAAGTCTTGCAGCACCTTCGGGAGGTGATCATCGAGCGCGAGACCCGAGAGACCCGAATTGGTCGTGAGCTCGGGATCGGCGCGTACCGCCTCGCGCCACCGCTCGAGCAACTCTTCGCGGTGGTCGCGCAGATGATTCGAGAGAGCTTGGAGTTGCCTCTGTTGTTCGTCTTTAATGGACATGAGCCGGCCCTAGGTGTGCGATGGGCTGCGCCATCAACGCACGATAGGTCCCCCCGCTCAAGGGTGAGCGAAAGCGGAGCGCTCCGGCGGCGAGCTGCGCGTTCCAGACGGCCCACGGGCCACGGGGCGAGCTCCCTTTGGGGACGATTTCGCAGGCGGGTATGGCGGCACGCCCGGCGCTCGCATCACGCGGCTATGCGATGCTCGTAGAAGGGCCGCTCGCGGTCGGCCAGGATCTGGTTGAGTCGCTCGGTGCTCACACCCTCCGGCGCGAGCCACTCATCGACATTGCTGCGCTTGAGTGCGACGACACAGCGATTGTGGCCCGTGGACGCGATCTCGGGCGGAGGCTCGTCGGTTATCGCGGCGAACGAGTAAAGCTCGCGCACTCCGGCATCGTCGCGCGAGGGCCCCGTCCAATGGGCCCACAGGCAGGCGACGAGCATCTCGGCCCGGGGCTGCGGATCGAAGTGCAACACGAGGTTCTTGGGTTTCTCGCCCGGCGCCAGCTCGCGCCTCTCGAAGATGTGAGTCGGGACGTTCTCGAAAAACGACGTGATCGCGAGGATCGCGTGCTGCCTGCCATAAAGCGCGGACCAGAAACCGTGGAGATTGTCGCGCCTGGCGTTGTAAGTGCCCGCGTAGCTCACGTCGTGGCTCGCGGGTTTGCCCGGTAGGCGGCACGTGTAACGCATCGGCCGCACCAGGCGTCGCGCCTTGACCTGGACGATCACGGGCGCGAAATACAGCGGAAATATCCTTCTGTCTTCCTCTACGGGCTCGGTGCGCTTGCCGTCGGTGAGTCGGGCGAGAAGCGACTCGATCTTGCTCTCGGCGATACGCTCCTCCTCGCGAGCGCGTTTCGTCTGCTGCGCCTCGAGCGAACGGCGGGCGTCCGCGAGCCGTTTCCTTTGCTTGAAGAGCTCGCGCTCCAGGGACTCGGTGCGTTTGCGCCGATGCGACTCGATGAGCGAGCGGATACGTCGCTCGACTTCGGGCTCGGCGGTCGTGGTCGGCGCCGCGGTGAAATTTGCCTCGAGAGCACGGGAGACCTTGATGTCGTCGTGCTCGAGACGCTCGCGAAACAGCGTCTCGAACAAGTCCCAGTCGACCTCGGCCCGAAACTCGCGCGCGAGCGAGCGCAGGTGTTGCTCGACCATGGCGGAGTAGCACATGAGGGTATCGCGCCGGCGCGGACGAAGGAGGTCTCCTAATATAAGCGAGGAACGGCGTTGATTGGGATCGTATCGTCAGGCTCGACGAGCAATTGTGGACGACGGGCAAGATGCGTCTTCAACCAAGGCCCGAATTCATGAGCGGGCATCGCCCGCGCGAGCAGCCAGCCCTGAGCGAAGGTGCATCCGCGCTCCCGCAGCAGACTCCCGTCCTGCAAGGACGCGACCCCCTTGGCGACTCTCGATATCTGCAGATTTCTCGCGAGCTCGAGTGCCGAGCACAGGATGGTCTTCAGACTCTCGCGCTCATCCGCGCCGTGGACGAACCCTCGGTCGATTTTGAGCTCCGTGAACGGGATCCGAGCGAGCTGCTGCATCGAGGAGAATCCGGTGCCGTAATCGTCCAGCGACAGTCCGAAGCCGCGCAACCGCAGCCGCGTAAGCACCGCGAGCGCTGTCACCAGCTCGCGCGGTATCGAGCTCTCGGTCAGCTCGAGAATGATCCGGTGCGCCGGAATCCCGTGCCGCTCCTGCTGTGCGGATACTTCCTCGACGAGATCCGCGCGGTCGAGCAGCCTCGGCGAGAGATTGATCGCGATCGAAAGCTCGACACCGTCCTTGCTCCAATCCGCAGTCTGCGCCAGGGCTTGATCCATGACCTGCTGCGTTAGACCGTGGATGAGCCCGTGCTGCTCGGCAACCGGAATGAATCGGTCCGGCGAGATCATGCCGCGTGTCGGATGCTGCCAGCGCGCGAGCGCCTCGAGGCCCCGCACGTAACCGGTCTCGACTTCCACTTGCGGCTGGTAGTGAACGACGATCTCTCCGCGCTCGATGCCGGCGCGCAGTTCTTCCGGATCCACGGGGTGCAGGCGAGCGGGTGCCGAGGCCTCGCTCGAGGCGTCCGGGGTTTGGCGTAGCAGCTCGCTCAGGTCGTCTTCGGTCAACGGTTTTGCGAGGGTACCGAGAATGCGCAGGCCGAGCGCCGAGCCCAAATCCCGGACGGACTCGACCAGGGCGCGCTCGCGCGAGGACGCGACGATGATCGGAGCTCGAACGCATCGCTCGCGCAGGCATCCGAGAAGCTCGAGCCCATCCATCGTCGGCATCTCGAGATCGATGATCAGCAATGCGGGCGGGCTGGGAAGCGCCTCGAGCAGGGCGAGCGCCTCTTTCCCGTTGCTCGCCTCGTACACGCACGCAATCCCGCACTGACGGCAGAGGGCGGCGCCGACACTCCTTTGCACAGCGCTGTCATCTACGATCAGCGCCGACTCGAACTGCGAAAAACTTGTTTGCCATGTCATTGTGATGCGATCCGGCGTCCACGCGGCGAGGCCCCCGCTCGGGGCCGATGCGGTTTTGCACCGCGATATGTATCGTCATTCGATCTCCGAGACTGAATCGCGAGGCCGATGCGATGTGACATCCGTCACGAACTTGGCCGCATGCGAGCCGAGTGCCGGTCACGGGCGGTCACTCCGCTGCTAAAGAACTGCCGGCTTCGGCCGTTTTACTACCCCATGAAGATCGTCGCGAGGGGGCGCGAACCACATGTGGGTTGAAGGATTGGCTCTTGCGTTCCTCTCGGCCGCCGTTACCGCGGCTGTCGGCTGGTGGTGGCTCGGGTCGCGGCAGAGTGCCAGCACGCGAGTTGGAGCCGACGATCTCGGTACTTCCTCGCTCGTCACCGAGACCGAGCGGCAAATGCTCGAGCTCATCGCCAAAGGCGCACCGCTCAGCGAGGTACTCGACACGCTGACGGAAGCCATAGAACGGATCTCCCCCGAGTCCCTCTGTACGATCCTGCTGGTCGACGAGGAGCAGCGCAGCCGCTTGCTGGTCGGTTCCGGTCCCAGTCTCCCGCAAGTCTATCTTCAGGCTTGCAACGGACTCGAGATCGGATCGGAAGTAGGGGCCTGCGGCTCGGCGGCATTTCGCAACGAGACGGTCGTGGTCGAGGACATCTCAACCGATCCACGATTCGCGGCCGCACGCGACTTCGTACTGAGCCACGGTCTGCGCTCCTGCTGGAGCCAGCCGATCCGGGACTCCAAGGGCGCCGTGGTCGGCACCTTCGCGACTTATCGGCGCGTTGTCTCGAGCCCCCGTCCCGAGGAGCTGCGTCTCGCGCGGGTCGCGGGCCAGCTCGCAGGCAATGCAATCGAGCGGGTCCGAGCGCAGAAAGAATTGGGCGATGCCCGCAAGCGGCTCAACCTCGCCGAGACGGTGGCGCGCTTCGGAATCTGGGAAGCGGACTTCCAGCGCAACATCATCACGGTGTCCGAGGGACTCGCCGCATTGCTCGAGCGACCACGCTCGAAGTTCCAGCTGACGCGCGCCGAATTCGAGGCGATGGTGCATCCGGACGATCGCAACGTGCTCTGGTCCGATGCCGATCGGCGCACGCATCCGGGCGGAGCCATTCAGGAGGAATTCCGCCTGGTGCTGCCGAGCGGCACGGTGCGCTGGATGCGAAGCCAATGGGGTTTCGAGCAGGGAAGCGGGCTGCCCAAGCGCGCGACGGGCGCCATGATCGATGTCACGACCGAAAAGCACATGCTCGTCGAGGCGGAGCAGGAGCGAGCCGCCGCCGAAGCCTCGGCCCGGGTGGCGCGCGAGGCCGAGCGACTGGAGCAGGATCGCAAGATGATCCTCGAGTTGGTTGCCAACGATCAGCCGCTAGAGCAGGTTGCCGCGAGCATGGTCGAGGCTGTCGTAAACCATTTGCCGCGCTCGCTTTGCGCTATCCGCATCGAGGTGCCGAACGATCAGCGTATCGCGCTGTACCCGGGGTTCGCACGGTCGCTGTCGGAGGCGCTCGATCGGATCGATATCGCCGCGATCAACGAGACCCTTGCCTGTGCCCCGATCGAGGAGCTGTCGAGCTCGCCGGACTGGAGGCATTACGTGGAGAACGCGGGAACTCTGGTCTCCCATCGCCTGTATCGGGCAGTTCCGGTCATGCGCAATTCTCAACGAACCGGCATCATGCTATCTCTGGTGAGGCACGACTGCTCCGATTCGCCGTCACAGCAGCGCCTGCTCGAGTCCTGGGCGCGATTCGCGAGCCTTGCGGTCGAGCGGCGCGGCTTGTACAAGCAGCTCTCCTTCAGGGCGCAATACGATTCGCTCACGAACCTGTTGAACCGCGCCTCGCTCTACGAGCGTTTGGGAAGTCTCGCCCGCGAAGGCACGCCGAGCTCCTTCGCGCTCGTCTACCTCGACCTCGATTCATTCAAAGAGATCAACGACACGTTCGGACATGCCGCAGGGGACACCGTGCTCCAGCACGTCGCGCAACAGATCGCCTCTGCGGTACGTAAGACCGACGTGGTCGCGCGAATCGGAGGCGATGAGTTCGTCGCCGTTCTGCCCGGAGTTTCCGAATACCGCGAGGCCGAAAGGCTCGCGCAAGCGGTGGCCGCGGCGATCGCCGCGCCCATCGAATTGGACGGAGGACGCGCATCCGTCGGCGTCAGCCTCGGCATCAGCCGCTACCCGATCGATGGCGAGGACGCGGACGCGTTGCTCAAGGTCGCGGACGAGAGCATGTACGCGATGAAACTCTCCCATCGCAGCTCGGCGGGCGCCGCTCGCATGTCGAGGGCCGGATAGCGACCGGGGCAGTATTCACCGGCTGCCGGCCGCAATTCGCCGGCAAAGTCTTCTTGGCCGACTCCGCGCAACGTAACGTTGCACTCCCGGGCCGATACCGCCATACCGGCGAGGAGTGCACGTCATGCAGACCGAAGACCCGCGCGATCTCGATCGCCGTCCGCACCCGCTCGGCATCATCATCGTAGGACTCGTCGTAATCACGTTCGGGTTGAGCCTGCTCGCGAACAATCTGGGCTGGACCGACGCGCGATACTTCTTCCAATCCGCCTGGCCGCTGCTCCTGGCGGTCGCCGGCGCGGGTATCCTGCTGCAGCGTCGTCAGGGTCACGGATTTTGGGGGATCGCGCTCATCCTCGGCGGACTCTGGTCGTTCGCTGCCCAGCAGCACTGGCTGCGGGTCAATTTCTGGTCCGTCTTCGGGCCGACGCTCATCGTACTGGTCGGCGCATCCCTCGTGTGGCGCGCCGTGACGCGTCCGCGTCCGAACAGTACCGGAGACTCCTACATTCACAGCTTTGCGGTCTTTTCGGGCGCTGAGCTGCGACCCACCGCACCTTTTCAAGGCGCCGATCTGACCGCCGTATTGGGCGGGGTCAAGCTCGATCTCACGAGTACGCCGATGATGGGAGACTCGACCACGATAGATGTCTTCGCCTTCATGGGTGGGGTCGAGATCCTGGTTCCTAGCGATTGGAACGTCGTCGTCAAGGTGGGCTCGTTCATGGGCGCGTGCGTCGATAAGCGCAGGCCCTCGACGCTCCCGCCGACCAAGCAGCTGATCATTCGCGGCAGCTCTATCATGGGCGGGGTCGAGATCAAGAACTGAGCGCAAAGCGCCCCGCATGCATCCGATCGTCGCGCGCCGTGAACGGCTTTTGCTCTATCTGGGAGTGTGGGTTGCCTTCGGGGCGCTCCTCGCACTCGTGCTCGCATTCAACCGCGACGCCTCGCTCCGCTGGTCGCTCCTCTTCGCACTGCCGCTCTCCGTACTGCTCGGCGCGCAGGCACTCTGGTGCTGGTACCTGGTCCGCGTCCTTCCCCCCGGGGCCGCATCCCTGCCGCGCTTCATCGGAACCTGGCTCGGAGTCGGACTCGTGTCGCTCGCGATCTGGGTGGCGGCCGGGCTCGGATGGCGCTCGGCTCTGGGGAGCTTCGGGGCACCGGGTGGCCCCGCGGCGGCGGCACTCACGCCCATCCTGCTCTTTGCCGGCAGTATCGGACTGCTCGTGTCGGTCTTGGGGCATTACATGGTCGCCGCCTTCGAGGTCTCGCGCGATGCGGAGCGTCATGCACTCGAGCTGCGCGTCCTCGCCCGAGAGGCCGAGCTACGTTTCCTGCGCGGCCAGCTCGACCCCCACTTCCTCTTCAACGGCCTCAACTCCGTTGCAGCGCTCATCGGGTCGGATGCCGCGGCGGCCCGACGCATGTGCTTTCTGATGTCCGACTTTTTTCGCAAGAGCCTCGGGCTTGCGGCGCAGCAGTCGATCCTGCTCTCCGAGGAGCTCGCACTTGCCGAGACTTACCTCGCCATCGAACAGGTGCGCTTCGGCGAGCGTCTGCGACCACGATTCGAGGTGAGTGAGAGCACGGGCGCCTTGCTCGTGCCTGCACTCGTGCTGCAGCCGCTCGTTGAGAATGCCGTGCATCATGGCGTTGCGCATCTTCTCGAAGGTGGCGAGGTCAAGGTGAGCGCCCGTCGGCATGCAGGCCTCCTCGAACTCGCGGTCGAGAATCCCTGCGATCCCGAGCGTCCCGCTTCGCGCGGCACGGGTTTGGGACTCGCGAATGTGCGCGCCCGGATCGAGGTGCTGTTCGGCAATCGAGCCCGTCTCGACGTTGTCTCGGAGCGCGAACACTTTCGCGTCCTGATCGTACTGCCGGCGACGGGAGCCTCGGGAG
>Ga0134128_10006866_pt1 | contig 13769 bp, 14 predicted proteins | sample KB31754_FD_96462 | JGI IMG/M metagenome (GOLD analysis project Ga0134128, IMG submission 96462) | Terrestrial soil microbial communities with excess Nitrogen fertilizer from Kellogg Biological Station, Michigan, USA - KB3-175-4 | ecosystem: Environmental > Terrestrial > Soil > Unclassified ... | reverse complement strand
TTCGGCATCGGGATCTCGGCGGTCAGCGTCGGGCGCTTCGGCGAATTCGGGTTCGGCATCGGAATCTCAGCGGTTAACGTCGGGCGCTTCGGCGAGTTCGGGTCCGGCATCGGGATCTCGGCGGTCAGCGTCGGGCGCTTCGGCGAATTCGGGTCCGGCATCGGAATCTCAGCGGTTAGCGTCGGGCGCTTCGGCGAATTCGGATTCGGCATCGGAATCTCCGCGCTGGTTACCGAAGTAACATGGAAGCTGGAACTTTGGATTCGCACAGCGGCGGCATTCAATGAGAGTGCGCTAGACAACGCAACGACAACGACCGGGAAATTAAAGGTTTTCATGGCTGCAAGTGTTTGTGAATGTGTAACTTCACTGTCACGATAAGCTGCGCGGTGACTCAGTAGGCGCTAGTACTACCGACGTTTTCTGAAATCAGAACAACCTGTTAGAATGAGGCTAACTTAGGCCGTGCAGGCTCGGTCGCGGTGGAAGACCGCATACCGGAATAGACAGAGATGCAGGGATTTCGGACACACCAGCACGAACGGGAAGCTGTCGACGACCTGTGGCAGCGTACGCTGTCGCATATCCCTAGCTCGTATGGCAAGCTCGTTTATCTGGCGAGCCTTCGAAATCCGGACACGGGGCGCTATGAGCACTATGGCCTCTCCTTGAATCCCAACAGCGCGGACGCAAATCGCGCTCTGCGGCGCAGCCATGAGTCGATCTTCCAGGAGTGGGTGGCCTATTCACTCGAACAGAAGAAAACCGACCTCGACCTCTACATTTCGACAATCGAATCGACAGCTAAAGACGATCTGCTCGACGCCTGGCTGCGGCTTACTCCTTATAAGAACCTCGTACCCGCTTCCATCCAAGGCCCGGAGCGCCAAAAGCATTGCTCGGACTTCGAAGCGATACTTGGACTTCTCAAGAACGTGTATGGTGTCGCTTTCCCAGATCCAAACGCATAGCGGCCCCAACCACCTGTCCGATTACCTCGATATCGTCCGGATATCGGAAACTTCGCCCAGGAACATGCGACGATGGGTGCGGCTGTAAAATCAGCCTTCCTTCATCGAACGAGCACCAGCAACAATCATATCCATCCCGGTGCTCCAAAAAGTAAATAGGTCGTTCAAACTCATGAGTCCATCCGGAAGCCACAACTCTCTTCTTGCTTTCATCGATTTGCACGAGTGACCCGGGTGCGAGCACCGGGTACATACTCCAATCGTCCCAGCCGATAAATCCATAGCGGTGATGTCTAACGTCCAGCCCCGCGAGCATTTGTAGCGGTAACTTACCCCACTCACGCACATAGCGGTTCAAGAAGAAGGTTTTTCGTAAGTCGGCGCCGACATTCAGAGAAAGTGGGATGGAGATTTCTCCTTCACTGCGCGCCTGCATGTTAAGCAGGTGGGTCGACGCAATTTCCACAAGGGAGGCGTCTGCGGGAATATCGGCAAGGCGTACTCCGTACCAATCTAGTACCAATGTAAGTTCGAGACGATAGATCGCACAGAGCGAATAAAGGCGGAATATGCTTGGTACGATCCCCCTGTTCTCAATGTCTGACAGTCTACTAAGAGCCACATAGTATTCGGCGTTCTTTCGCCGATCGGCGATTTTTTGGCTGGCTTCTTCCACATCGCGGTAACGAAGTCCCAATTTTTCTCGCGCACGCTTGAATTTTAGTCCGGCATCTTCCATGCTAGATAAAGATAAGTCCTGGTATTACCCTTACGAATTTGGACTGGGCACAGCCAAGTTACTGTGCAGTAAAGGCTCATACACTGCAGTAGATTATCATGGATGGGCGTAATTTGTTCCGAATTCGGAACAGAGCGGAGGAAACCAGGTTTGCAGCGCAGAATAGTAGTCGCGGTCACAGGCGCGAGCGGCTCGATTTACGGCTTTCGGCTGCTCGAGAAGCTACGTGGGCATCGAGACATTCAGATTCATCTGATCCTGAGCCGGGCGGCTGAACGCACTTCCCATCTGGAGATGGATACGCTACCCGCGGACTGGAAGCATCTCGCGCACTATACCTATCCCTTTGAGGATATAGGATGCAGGCTCGCCAGCGGTTCGTTCCGTACCGATGGCATGGTAGTCGCGCCCTGTTCGATCCATACCGTCTCCGCAATCGCCGCCGGCATCAGTTCGAACCTGATTCTGAGGGCTGCCGACGTATGCCTGAAAGAACGCAGACGACTGATCCTTATGGTTCGAGAGACGCCGTTTCATCTTGGACACTTACGCTCGATGGCCGCTGTCACGGAAATGGGAGCCATCGTCGCGCCACCCATTCCGGGCTTTTATCATAAGCCGCAAAGCATACTGGACATCGTCGATCATTCCGTCGATCGCGTGCTCGATCTGCTGGGAACGCCCGATCCGAAAACGCCTCGATGGGATGATATCTCCGATGAGGAAACGGAGTAAGACGAAAGTCGCGTTTCAGGGCGAGCCTGGCGCGTTCAGCCACGCCGCCGCCCGGAAATTGTTGGGACCCGACGTGGACATCCTTCCCTGCCCGCGATTCGACGAAGTGTTCGGCGCCTTGCAGGCGAAGCAAGCGACACACGCGGTAATTCCGATCGAGAACACCCTGCACGGAAGCGTTCATGAGAACTACGACCATCTGCTCGAGTACGATCTACCGATTGTCGGCGAAACGAGCATTCGCATTTCTCACCAATTGATTGCGATGCCGGGGACCCGGTTTCGTGACGTGCGGCGCGTTTTATCGCATCCGGTCGCGCTGAACCAATGTGTCCGCTTCTTCAAAGAGCATCCGGATATTGAGAAAGTTCCGCACTACGATACCGCCGGCAGCGTGAAGACGTTGGCCGACGAACGCCCCCCCCACTCCGCGGCGATCGCCTCCGCCGCTGCGGCGGAAATTTATGGCGGAGTCATTCTCAAGCGCGGCATAGAGGACGACAGGCAGAATTTCACGCGATTCTTTCTCTTGGATCGGAGGCCGTTGAAGCGAACGTCGACGGACGGAGGCTGGAAGACATCCGTCGTTTTCTCGACGCCCAACCATCCCGGCTCACTGTTTCGAGCGATGGCCTGTTTCGCCCTGCGTGATTTGAATCTAACAAAAATCGAATCCCGCCCCTTACGAGGAAAGCCCTGGGAATATTTATTTTATGTAGATCTTATTGGGCATAGTGACGATATTCAGGTCGCAAATGCACTAAATAATTTGAAAGAAATTTCAAATATGCTGAGAATCCTCGGAAGTTATCAGCCGATGGACTAACCGCCAATTACTCTGGTTTTCCGTTAACAATCATGAAAATTGTGATTCTACTGCTAAGTTGCTGCGCGATCCTGGGAGCGGCGCCGCTTCGAGAATTTGTTTACACGTCCGCCCCTTTTGCGTCGGCGCATGCTTCGACGGTTGTCGAACTCCGCAATGGCGATTTATTGTCCGCCTGGTTCGGAGGATCGGACGAAGGTAATCCCGACGTTGCGATATGGGGTTCGCGGCGCTCCGAGTCCGGATGGTCGGCGCCCGTCGAGCTGGCGCGTGAGCACGAAATCGCCTGTTATAACCCGGTTCTGTTCTACTCAAAAACGGGGCGGCTCTGGCTTTATTACAAATTCGGACCGCATCCCTCCGATTGGACGGCAGCGCGCCGGTTCAGTGACGATGACGGAAAGACGTGGTCTTCGGTCGAACATCTGCCTGCCGGCGTCTATGGGCCTATCCGGGCTAAGCCTCTGGTGACCGGAGACGGCGTTATCGTCAGCGGCACTTCAGTGGAAAGCTATCATTCGTGGGCGGCATGGATTGAGCGCAGCACCGATAATGGCGAGACGTGGAAGCGGATCGGGCCCATTACCGTTCCAAGCGAGCGATTCTCACAATTCACGAAAACCTATGGAATCATTCAGCCATCGGTAGTCTCGATGGGTGGAAACAAACTCCGACTGTATGCCCGGTCGACATCGCAGATCGGCAGGATCTGCATTGCCGATTCGGCGGACGGCGGACTGACGTGGACCGCGGCGCGCCCGCTTGACGTGCCGAATCCGAACTCCGGCATCGACGCAGTGCGACTGAAAGACGGCCGGATCGTGCTCATCTACAACAACACGCCGAAGGGCCGTACGCCGCTGAATCTTGCGGTCAGTCATGATGGCATACACTTTCGGATGTTTTACACGCTGGAGAATGAGCCCGGCGAATACTCGTATCCGGCGATGATTGAAGCAAAAAACGGCGATTTGGACATTACGTATACCTGGAAGCGGCAGAGAATCCGGTTTGTGCGGTTCCCGTTATCCGAGATTCCGAGCCAATGAGCCCATGCTCGCCATTTGGCGGTGATGGCGACACTCGTGTCGGCCGTGCCGAGACGAATCTCGGAGCCGACGCGCGTCAGTGCGCGGGCGCGTTATCCGCGCTTTCTCTCGACAAATCGCTTCAGCGCCGATTTCGCTTCTTGAAAATCAGGAAAAAGCCGCTCGTCCGCTTTAAATTCCGGGGTGTGAACGCAGCGCCTCGCGGCTTTGTGAACCGTGGGATGCCGCAAGTGCAGCATCTCGTGGTACAGAACGTAGCGCACGGCAATTTCGGGAGCGTCCGCCGCATCGAGAATTAAACTCAACACAATCGCGTTGTGCGAAGGATCGTAATGTCCCAGCGTTGTGTGGCTGGGACGCATGCTCCACCCAAGCCGCGGTTCGGCCATCATGCCGCCGAAAAACTGTACGTTCAGATCGTCGAACATCCGGTGCAAATCGTAGTGCTTCCCGGCCGGCCCGCGAAACTGCTTCCGGCCGCGCTCCTGCTTCACCAGATGAAGCACGCGGCGTACATCGGCGCGGTTCAGATAACGCCGGTAGACCGCAACGGCACGGTCGTCCGGCTCTCTGCGATACAGCTTTCCGATGAGAATGCGCGCCAACGCCTCCTGTACCGGCGCCGGAGCTCCTTCCAGCATGTCGCTGATTTGCACCCGCAGAGTGCCCTCCGTCAAGCTGATGCGGCTATCGGCGTTTGCATATTTCTTATACTCGATACGTATGCGAGGCGGCGCTGTGCGCGGTTTGAAATATTGGAATACTCGTGCATAGATCTGTTCGGTTGTTTCGAACAGCAGCGCTGCCTCGACTTGCATCAATCCCGAATGTAACACTAGATGTTTCGGGATCCACCAATTAAGGAGCTTATTTGCCAAGGGCTAAAATCAGCGCGTTGGGGTCTTATGTTCCACCTCGTCTGTTGACCAATGACGACCTTTCGAAGATGGTCGAAACCAACGACCGCTGGATAGTCGAGCGGACAGGAATCCGTGAGCGGCACATCGCCGATCCGGAGGTCGCCACTTCGGATATGGCATTGAAGGCCGCTCAGGCGGCTCTTGAACAGCGCGGTATCGCCGCGAGCGATCTCGACGCCATTCTCGTTTGCACCGTGACGCCGGACATGCTGTTTCCGTCGACCGCGTGCCTCGTCCAGAATGGGCTCGGCGCGACGGGGGCGTGGGGCTTCGATTTGGTCGCGGCCTGCTCTGGCTTTGTATTCGGCCTCACCACGGCGGCAAGCATGATCATGAGCGGAACGCATCGAAAGGTGCTGGTGATCGGCGCCGATACGATGTCTCGCATTCTCGATTACACCGACCGCACGACCTGCATCCTATTTGGCGATGGCGCGGGCGCAATGCTGGTCGAGCCGACTGATGAAGCCGGCCTCGGCTTTATCGGTCATCTAAACGAAATCGACGGTTCCGGCGGCCAGTATCTGAAAATGCCCGCCGGCGGAAGCCGGCTTCCCGCGTCGGCGGAGACTGTTGAGAAGCGGCTTCACTACGTCAAGCAGGATGGCCAGCAGGTGTTCAAGTACGCGGTCCGGAAAATGTATGAGATGTGCGATTGCCTGCTGAAGAGGCATGGATTCACGCCCGCGGACATCAAGCTGCTGATTCCGCATCAGGCCAACAAGCGCATCATTACAGCGACCGCGGAGCGCCTTGGCTTGCCGGAAGATCGCGTGGTCCTGAATATTGACAAATACGGCAACACCACTGCCGCCACCATTCCGCTGGCGACCGACGACGCCGTGAACGACGGCCGCCTGCAGCGCGGCGATCTCGTGCTGTTTGCCGCCGTAGGCGCAGGCTACACGGCCGGCGCGAATCTGTGGCGCTGGAGCTATTGATCTAGCGCCGGCTTGATTTGGGCTGGGGCCGCACGGTGATACGTATAAAATAAATGCTAAAATACGTATATGTCGAAGTTAACGTTGAGCATCGACGATTCGGTAATCGTACGGGCAAAACGCTACGCGAACCAGCACGGGTTTTCCGTTTCGAGACTCGTTGAAATTTACCTTGATGCAGTTGCGGCTCCGCCGGTCCCCGCGACGGAACCTCCTGTGTTGCGGTCTCTTCGGGGCAGTCTCAAGAAAGCCGATTTGGACGATTACCGAAAACATCTGAGAGAGAAGTATCGGTGAGGAAAGCCCTCATTGATATCAATGTCGTTCTGGACGTTTTGCTCGACCGCGAACCTCATGTGAGCGCCAGTGCCTCGGTTTGGGCAGCTATCGAACTGGGCGCGGCAGACGGATTTCTAGCGGCTCATGGAGTCACCACCATCTATTATCTTGTTCAAAAGGAACAAAACTCTCAATCAGCTCGACGAACAATTACGGCCATCCTGAAGGTGTTTCGCATTGCTCCGCTCGATGACGCAATCGTCCGGCGAGCCCTGGATTTGAAGTGGCGGGATCTTGAAGACTCAGTTGTGGCCGCAGCGGCGGAATCGACTGGATGCGATTTTATTGTCACCAGAGATTCGGCTGGATTTCCTAACTCGCCGGTGAGAGTCGTTACGCCCGAAATGGCTGCTGTCCTATTGAGACAAAGCGAGCCAACGAGGGAATGAATGCGATCTCAAATAAGCTCCGGGCTTGGCGAATAAAACGCGAAAACAGTGGTATGCTGGTGGCTGAGAAATGTCACATCCGACTCTTCAGGAACTCCGCGATCAGCTCGGCTGCCTGGAAGAAACACAGCGGCGGTTCTCGCGCACCATTCCGATTGCGGATGCGGTGGATCGTTGGATGCCCCATGGCGGTCTGCCTGTGGGATGCATTCATGAAGTGAAAGGCGCGAGTGTTGCCAGCGCTCTGGCTTTCTCCTCGATCCTGTCGGCGCGCATCGCCGGAGAGCAAGGCAATATCGTTTATATTGCGCCCGACCGCTCCTTGCATCCGCTGGGGCTTCTTCCTTACGGAGTGAGGTTGGATCGGCTTCTTCTCGTCTCGGCGCGGCGCTCGCAGGATATCGCCTGGGCGACGATGGAAGCGCTTCGATGCTCGCAAGTGAGCGCGGTGATGGCGATACTCGATAGCGCGGACCTTACAAGTTCCCGCCGCCTGCAACTTGCAGCGGAAAGCAGCGGAGCAACGGGTTTTCTCTTAGGCCCGGTCACTTCGGCACCAATCGCGGCGCCCATCACACGATGGAAGGTTTCATCCCATGTGGGGAAGCCAGGACAAAGGTTCGACGAGCCGGCATGGGCTCTCGATCTTCTCTATTGCCGTGGGGGACGGCCGGGGAGTTGGACCATCGAATGGCGCGAACAACGGCTGAATACTTTGTTCAATCAATTGGCCACGCAGACAACGCGCGAGGCGCTGGCAGGATGAGATGGCGCGGCGTTTTCTCAGCCTTTTCTGCCCTGACGTTACCGACGATCGACTGACGCAGCTTGTCGAATGGTGCGACCGTTATTCGCCGCTCGCGGCGGCCGACGGAAGCGATGGCATCATTCTCGACATCACCGGCTGCATTCATTTGTTTGGCGGAGAAGACAAACTCTTTCTCGATCTTCAGCGGCGTTTTCACCGGATGGGCATTCAATCACAGGGCGCCATCGCGGATACATGGGGAATTGCATGGGCGCTGGCGCGCTATGGTGAACAATCCATCGTTCATGGAGGGAATGCCGCTTCCGCGCTTGCTCTTTTGCCAGTCGAGGCGCTCCGGCTTCCTTATGAAATTGTTCTTGAGCTGAGAAGGCTCGGCCTATCCACCATTTCTGCGGTGCGGAAAATCCCTCGCAGTTCGCTGGCCGCGCGATTCGGCTCCACTCTTCTCTGGCGTCTCGATCGGATATTTCAACAAGCGGAAGAGCCGTTGACGCCATGGCGGCCGGCTGCGCCGTATCGAGCATCACGAATTCTTGCCGAGCCGATCTCAACTGTCAGTGCGGTTGAATATGTGCTGCATGACCTGCTCCAAGAAATCTGTAAGCGGCTCGAAAGAAATCGTCTGGGTTCGCGGCACATGGACCTTGCCTGCTATCGGTTGGATGGAACCGTGGATCGATGTGAAATTCGTACTTCGAAGCCCACGCGCTCCATTCCTCATCTGATGCGTCTTTTCGAAGGCGTGTTAGAAACTCTTAAATCTGGCTTTGGGTTCGAAACATTCGTGCTCTCGGTGCTTGATGTTGAAGCGCTCCATCCAACCCAACTGAGTCTTTCGCAGGCGAATCCCGTTGAAGACGAATCGTCCTTCAATGCGCTAGTCGATCGCTTCGGCATGAAATTGGGCTTTGATCAGGTGAATCGTATCCGGGTGCGCGAGAGTTACCTCCCGGAACAGGCAGTGGAGTTTCGTTCCGCCGCTGTGTCTCCCATCGCCGGCGCGGAATGGCCGGCTTACCGTATCCGGCCAGTTCGTTTGATTCATCCCCCCATGAGCATTAAAATTTCGATCCTCATTCCCGGAGGATCGCCCGTGCGGTTTTTCATAGGAGAGCGGCAGCGCCGGATTGTCCGTCTGGAAGGTCCGGAGCGCCTGACCGCCGAGTGGTGGCGCGATTCCAATTCGCGCTGGGGTACGCGCGACTACTACCGCATTGAGGATGACCAGGGACTCCGCTTCTGGATTTTTCGCGATTCATCCGAACACTGGTTTCTGCACGGACACTTTGCTTAGGACGTTGTATGCGATATGCAGAGCTACAGGCATCGTCCAACTTCAGCTTCTTACGTGGAGCATCGCATCCACAGGAACTGGTAAATGCGGCCAATGAATACCGCCACTTTGCAATTGCTCTCACCGACAGGAATACGCTGTCCGGCATTGTTCTCGCGCATTCCACGTTGAAAAAGATGAAGGAACTCCACACTCGCTTCATTGTGGGGTGTCGTATCGATTTGAAAAATGGGGAAAGCCTTCTCTGTTATCCAAAGAATCGTAAGGCATACGGGAATTTAACTCGGTTACTGACGTTAGGCCGGCGCCGGGCAAGCAAAGGCGAATGTCTTCTCGATCTCGCCGATGTTGCGGATCACGCCGAAGGCCAGCACTTTATTCTTCCTTTCCCGCAGGTTCTTACCGAATCCGCAAGAACTCATATTCAACAGTGTGCCGATTTATTTCAGGGAAATCTTCACCTTGCGTTGACCCACTCCTGTCGTGGTGACGACAAGCAATGGATTCGCATTGTAGCCGGGTTTGCGCGATCTTTGGCCATCCCGATTGTTGTTACGAATGACGTGCTTTATCATTACCCAGGGCGGAAGATGCTTCAGGATGTAGTAACGTGCATCCGCGAAAAATGCACGCTGGCCGAAGCGGGGTTTCGTCTGGATGCGAACGCGGAGCGTCACCTAAAACCGCCGCGGATAATGGCTCAACTCTTCTCCGAGTGGCCGGGTGCTCTTGAAGCAACCATCGAGATTGCCGATCGATGCCTCTTTTCTCTCGATGAGCTTCGCTATGAATACCCCGAAGAGATCGTCACGCCGGGCTTGTCGGCATTCGAGGATTTAAAGCGCCGCGCATTCGATGGAGCCAGGAGCCGATATCCCAAAGGCGTGCCTGAAGAATTCGAGAAGCAGATTCATCATGAGTTGAAACTGATTGCCGAGTGTGAATATGCGCCGTACTTTCTGACGGTCCATGAGATCGTTAAATTCGCCAAAAGCAAAGAGATTCTTTGCCAGGGCAGGGGATCGGCTGCAAATTCGGTCATCTGTTATTGCTTGGGAATCACGGAAGCCGATCCGGTGGAATGCAAGCTGCTCTTTGAAAGATTCATCTCATCCGCTCGAAACGAACCGCCGGATATCGATGTTGATTTTGAACACGAACGCCGGGAAGAGGTCATCCAACACATCTACGAAAAATATGGGCGAGACCGCGCCGGGCTTACCGCTACTGTTGTCCACTACCGCAAGCGGCGCGTTCTTCGAGAAGTGAGCAAGGTTTTGGAACTATCGGGAGAGACTTCACCGGAACGCCGGAAGCTTGCTGTGAGTCTGATGAATCAATTAATCGGCTTCCCTCGCCACCTTTCACAGCATGTTGGAGGATTCGTGATCGCCCGTGAGCGCCTCGACGAGTTGGTTCCCATTGAAAACGCAAGAATGCAGGATCGGACCGTCATTCAGTGGGATAAAGACGATATTGACGAATTAAGAATGATGAAGGTTGACGTTCTCGGCCTGGGAATGCTCAGCGCCATTCGAAGAGCTTTCGATCTGCTGAAGCTTCATTATGCAAAGGAACTCACGCTCGCCACAATTGACCGAAAAGATCCTGCGGTGTACGAGATGCTTCAGAATGCGGATTCTATCGGGGTCTTCCAGGTGGAGAGCCGCGCACAGCAGAGTATGTTGCCCCGGCTCAAGCCCAAGGAGTTTTATGATCTGGTGATCGAAGTCGCCATTGTCCGCCCAGGCCCCATTCAGGGAGATATGGTGCATCCTTATCTGCGGCGGAGGGAAGGAAAGGATCCGGTAGAGCACCCCAGCCCGGAATTGGAAGCTGTTCTTGGCAAGACGCTCGGCGTTCCTCTATTTCAGGAACAGGCCATGCAGGTTGCTATTGTCGGAGCTAACTTTACGCCTGACGAAGCCGACGAGTTGCGTCGATCGCTGGCGACATTCAGACACGTCGGCACAATTGGCTTGCTGGAAGAGCGTTTTCTCGAGGGCATGCGGGAAAATGGCTATCCGGAAGAATTCGCCAAGCGCTGTTTCAATCAGATCAAAGGGTTTGGCACTTATGGATTCCCAGAGGCACATGCCATTTCCTTTGCGAACTTAGTGTACGTCTCTGCGTGGATCAAGCACCATCACCCTGATGTTTTTTGCGCGGCGCTTTTGAATAGCCAGCCCATGGGGTTTTACGCACCGGCCCAGCTAGTGCGCGATGCTCGTGAGCACGGAGTGGAAGTCCGCCCCATCGATGTCAATCACAGCAATTGGGAGACAACGATGGAGCCCATCGAAAACTCCTCGCGTCATGCTGTCCGGCTGGGACTGCATATGGTCTCCGGCCTCCCCGAAAAAGAGGCGCGGGCGCTTGTTGCGGCACGAGGTTCTGGATATCGCACGCCCGGTGAGATCGCAAGGCGTGCTGGATCTAGCCGCCGCGCGCTCGATAGGCTGGCCCAGGCCGATGCGTTTTCATCAATGACAGTCGACCGGCGGCAGGCCCTTTGGAAGACCAGCGTTCTCGACGGGAAGATGCCTCCACTGTTCGCCAGTGCCCATCTGTTTGACGAACCTGAAGCGGATCTGCCACCGATAACGGGAAGCCAGGAAGTTCTGGCGGATTATCTGACTACCGGACTTACGCTGCGCCAACATCCGCTGACCTTCCTGCGCCCTCATCTGAAAGCAAGACGAGTCACAACAGCAGCGGAGTTGAAAACGATAGGAGCAGGAAAAACCGTTCTGGTGGCGGGACTCGTGTTATTCCGCCAGCATCCGCAAACGGCAAAAGAAACAATCTTCGTCACAATCGAAGACGAAACTGGAGCAGCCAATCTAATCGTTTGGAAGCACGTGCACGAAAAGTATCATGCCGCTGTTTATCATGGAAAACTGTTGGCCTGCCAGGGAGTTGTGCAAAGAGAGGGCCAAGTGTTACACGTGGTCGCACGCTATGTGTGGGATTGGTCCGCGCAACTGAAAGATCTTGACCCGCAGCAAGCCGCTCCGGCGCTTCCTGTTCGCAGCCGGGACTTTCGATGAATCTGGAAACTACGCGTAATCCGAATTGCGTATTCTCCCACTAAACGCGGAGGTTGTTAGAATTTGGGGCAGTAACGCCATGGCCGAATCCAAATCCGATAACAACGGCGAGCATTTGCGGCGCATAAGGCGAATTTGTACGGCGCTGCCCGAGGTGACGGAAAAACTCTCGCACGGCGAGCCGACCTTCTTCGTCCGCAAGAAAGTATTTGCAATGTTTGCCAACAACCATCACAACGATGGGCACGTCGCGGTGTGGATACCTGCCGCGCCGGGTGTCCAACCGGCATTAATTGGCGCATCGCCCGAGACATTCTTCAAACCTCCCTACGTTGGCGTGCGTGGCTGGGTCGGCATCGAACTGGACAGCATCAACGACGAGGAATTGGCTTTCCACATCCATGAAGCCTGGCGGCTGATCGCGCCGAAGACATTGCTACAGGGGACGAATCGTGTGGAAGGAGGTCGAAGACCCAAGCCTCGCCGCGCGTAATAGCCGCGATCACCACGGGAATATGGAAATGAGTGCTCCCGAACTGCCTCCAGCGATGATAATACTTTTTGGGCCAATCTCTTCCGCGGCTCCGAACGGCGGCAGCTCGTTTTGGAACTGGTTTGAAATCATAGTTGCCGGCTGCGTCCTAGTCACAGGTTGGGGAAAGTACCTAAATAGAGATCCGAATACGAATGTGGCTTCCTACAACCTTGTGGGCCTGACCGTCATCTGCGCCATAATGATCGGCTTTGGCGTCTGGGATTGCTGCATTAAGGAAAACTGAAAAACCACGGCGCCTCCGCGCCTATATTCCGGCGACTCATTTCATTCATTACCGCGAGAGTTTTCGGAGAGCGCCAAGGACGGCCCAATGCAATGTTCAAGTTAGTTTTATTTGATTCTAAGTGATTGCAAGCGGCATTCCGACGTATGGTGTCTTGTCCCGTGCTCGATTCGGGCGCGAGCCCCAAGCTTCCATCTCATTCAAGCTGCACCGCATCACCACGGCGCACCTTCCCGCCGCGCAACACAGACGCGTATACGCCAACATTGGCTCCGTTGTAACTCGCGGCCGTGCGCAGAATGCCGGCATCGTTTGGAAGATCGCTTTGCGCGAGCGTTGTCATCACGCAACGGGGACAGGGAACCGTGATGCTTATGCGAACATCGTCTCCTATCGCAAGGGTGCGCCCCAGCCACGCATTCTCCACGAAATCTTCTTCACCCTCCGGACTCGACACGACAATGTTTGGACGAAAGCGCCGGACTTCGAAACGCCCCTTTGGATACAGCGCTCGCAGCCGGTCGAGCGTGGCCGTGGTCAGCACGTGTACGAAGGCGGCATCAAAGTAAGTGCCTTCCGGAAGTCCGAAATCGGTGACGGTATTCCGGTAATCGAGCCCTTCGATATCCGGCCAGTACTCCTCGGAAGTACCCGCGGAGTGGCTGGGCGATGCGTTAGAAATCCCGCGAAGCGTCACGTCGCGGTTGAGCGCCTTCGATAAGGCTTCGTCGGCGTCCGACTGCTCCGTACTGACCATGTCGCCGTCGGGGAGAGTGATGCGGACCGAAGGCGCGATCTGCCCGGCGTTCAAGGGATCGGCCAGCGTCGCGCGAAAGCTAAAAAGCTGTGGCCACTTTCGCGGGTTTTTGGCGCTGGCGATTTTTCCATCGGAGCGGTCGATCAGTCCGTAAGCACGATCGCCCCACAGACCTCGTTTCGTGACCAGGGCCGCGTTCATCTCTTCTCCC
>Ga0134128_10006865_pt1 | contig 13771 bp, 11 predicted proteins | sample KB31754_FD_96462 | JGI IMG/M metagenome (GOLD analysis project Ga0134128, IMG submission 96462) | Terrestrial soil microbial communities with excess Nitrogen fertilizer from Kellogg Biological Station, Michigan, USA - KB3-175-4 | ecosystem: Environmental > Terrestrial > Soil > Unclassified ... | reverse complement strand
GAGGACGACCGCGCCGGCGGCAAGCAAGATCTTGCGCGCGAGCGCGGGCCGATTGCTACCAGCGTGCGGAAAGTATCCGTCGAAGAACGGATGCTCCGCCGGCGCGCTGCCGCGGGAGCGCTGCTGGCGCTCCGCGGTCTTGAGCGCGTCGCTGATGAGGCTCATCTCGGCGGCCCAGCGGAGCTGTCCGGTGCGGAGCTCACGGCATCGACGCGGGTGGTGACGCAGGCGGAGCCGACCGATTCGACCTGCCGGCTGAGATCCGCATCGGCGGAGACGCTGTCGGCGAGCGTCGCGCGGAGCGAGCCGCAGGCGGAGGTGGTGTCGCCGCCATCGAGCTGGACTCGGGCGATCCAGAGAAGCGTCTTGCCATGCGCGGGCCCAACGGGGGTGCGCTCGGCGAGCGTGAGCAAACTGTGAAGCGCCTCGGCGCGCGCGCCGCGAGCCATCTGGAGCTGGGCGAGGCGCACGAGCGCGTCGTTGACGCGGGGCGATTGCGGATAACTGGAGACGAGGGTCTGGAGGGCTTGCTGCGCGTCGGCGGGCGAGCTCTCCATGGTGCCCTTCCAGTACAACGCTTCGGCGTTGGCGGGACGCGCGCGTCCGGGCCAGAGCGCTATGCCGAGGGTAGTTCCGATGACGGCGGCAGCGGTACCGATCAGCGCCACGCGGCGCCGCCAAATGCGGCGCGGACTGGCCGTCGCGCCGAGCTTGGAGTCTTCGCCACGCAGCGCGAGGACGGCTTTGCGGACGTGCAGCGCGCCGATGTCGCGCGTCTGGGCGGCGAAGCCGGCGAGCAGGGTGCGGTCGGCTACTAGGTTGATCAGACGGGGAACGCCGCGCGAGGCGCGGTGAATCTCGGTCACCGCACGCTTGTTGAAGCGCACCTGACCGCGCGCGCCGGCGACGTTGAGGCGATGGTGGATGTAGCGATCCGTCTCGTGCTCGTCGAGGTCGGTGAGCGTGGCGCGAATAGAGACGCGCTGATCGAGCTGCGCCATGGTCGGCGTCCGGATCTTGTCGAGCAGCTCTGGCTGTCCGACGAGAATGATCTGGATGAGCTTTTCCTGATCGGTCTCGAGGTTCGACAGCACCCGAATCTGCTCGAGGAATTCGCTGGAGAGATGCTGCGCCTCGTCGAAGATCGCCACACAGCTCTTGCCGAGCGCCAGCTGGGCGAGGAGGAATTGGTTGAGGCGATCGAGCAGCTCGATGCGCGTGCAGCCGGTCGGTACGACGATGCCGAACTCGGTGAGCAGCGCCTCGAGCATCTCCGTGCCATTCAGGAAGGGATTGAAGATGAGCGCCGAGCGCACCCGGTCGCGGTCCAGCTTCTCGATCAGGTCGCGGCAGAGCGTGGTCTTGCCCGTGCCCGGCTGGCCGGTGACGAGCAGAAAGCCCTCGCGGCTCTTGATGCCGTAGAGCAGCTGGCCTTCCGCCTCACGATACTGTCGCGAATAGAAGACGAATCGCGGGTTGGGCGTGAGGGCGAACGGCTTGTCGGTCAGCCCGTAATAGCGCTCATACATGCTAGCGGCCCACTCCGGGTTGCCCGGTGATGACGGTCGGCGTGAGGAAGACGACGAGCTCGACGCGTTTGTCGACATCGTCGACGTGCGTGAACAGCTTGCCGAGCAGGGGAATGTCCTTGAGGATGGGCACGCCCGAAACGTTGCGGGTCCGCTGGTTCTGCATCAGACCGCCAATGACGATCGTCTCCCCGTTTCGGACACGGGCCATGGTGTCGCCTTCGCGGCGGCTCACGACGGGGAAGCGCGCCGACGTGCCGTCAGCGCCGGTAAACGTCTCGACCCGGTCGAGACTCGTCACAACCGGCCGGATGTTCATCGTGAGAACGTTCTGACTGGAGATCTGTGGGAGCACGTCGAGGACGATGCCGACGGCGATTGTCTGCGCCTGGATCTGGTCGCTCAGCTGGATGACGCCGCCATTGGGGCCGATGAGCGGTTGCCGAATGTCGGCGAAGAAGACCTCGTCGGTGGTCACGTCGAACACCGCACGCTGGTTGTTGAGCGCCGACGTGCGGGCGTCGGAGAGGACGGTGACGTCGCCCTGGGTAGCGAGCGCGGTGAGCACGGCGTTGACCTGCGTCGCCCCGCCCGCGAGGCTGAACGAGACCTTTCCGGTCTGCCCGGTGGTCGACGCGGTGCCGGTCGGCAGCGTTCCCCCCGAGTTGTCGACGAGTCCGACCGTTTTGTTGTTGCCCGCCTTGGTGACGACGCTCCAGTCGATGCCGTACTGCAGCTCCTTGGTGAGCTGCACTTCGACGATCTTCGCCTCGATCAGCACTTGGCGGAGCACGGAGCTCTCGAAGCTCTCGATGTAGGTCTGGACGTCGGCGAGCTTGTCGTCGGTCGCCGTGACGGTGATGAGGCCCGACGCCGGGCTGAGAGTGAGCGCGCTGCCGTCCGGCCATGTCGTGGCGAAGGCGCTGCTCGCCAAGCCTCCACCCTGTTGGGGGCTCGCTTGCGCGTTGATGCCGTTGGCGCCGCCCGGGCCACTCGCTGCGGCCGGACCGGTATCTCGACTCAAAAGACCCATCAGCGCGATGCGCAACTCCATCCAAAGATCGGAGACCTGCGTCGCCGCGATGACGTCGCCGCCCGGCACGCCGCCATATCCCGCAGAGGATCCGGGCGAACCGAGACCCGCCAGGCCGGCGACCGCTCCGCCGCTCGCCGAGCCGCTGAGCCGACGCTGGATCACCGTGTTGGCCGTACCCACGCGCGAGAGCGCGACGTAGTCGAGGGTGAAGATGCGGGTCGACAGCCGGACCGGCGTGACGCGAAGCGTGCGTCCCTGCAACTGGTACGAAAAGCCATTCTTGCGAACGACGTCCTGGAGCGCCTCGTCGAGCGTGACGTCCCGGAGGTTCGCCACGACCTTCCCGTGTACATCGGGATCGACCGCGACGTTGAGGCCGAAGGTCTTTCCGATCTGGCGGGCGACGTCGGCGACGTCCGAGCCCGGGGGCGCGTTGATGCTGACACGTTTGGTGGGCGCGTCGGCCAGCGCGGACGGGGCGACTGGGCGATTCGTCAGTGGCAGCACGGCGCCGTCGTCGCCCGGCGCGATCGATTGCGGCGCGACCGCCGCGGGTTCGGTGCGGACTGTGGTCTGCACCGGAGTGGGAGCGATCGCGGGGCGCGAGCAGGCGCTGCCGGCGAGGAGAAGACACGCAACAGCGAACAGAGAGCCGCGACGTCGCGGGGCGCGCTCGCGAAGAGGAGAGCAGCGCATCAGAGATGTCCGTCGGAAAGAGTGAGCGTGCGGCGCACGCCGTTGGCGTCGGTGAGCACGACGTGATCGCGCTCCACGGCGGTGAGGCGCGTGCCGTCGGCGAGGCGGCTGCCCAGGTCGACCAGAATGTCGTTGATGACGGCGGCCCGTCGGGACTGCGTGATCAGCACCGCGCTGAGCGTGAGAGCATTGGTTTCGACGCGCGGCGCGTCGGCGGGGCGCCCCGACTGTACGGCGACGGCGACCGGCGCTTCACGAACGAACGGGTCGCGGGACGCGCCCGGTGCCGGCGGTGTCAACGCCGCGAGGCGAGCCGTATCAGCGGGCGGAGCGGCGAACGGAAGCAGCGGCTCGAGATCGGCGACGGGAGAGGCCGCCGGTGCGGCGGCACGCGGCGACATCCTCAAGCTGCGCCAGGCAGTCACGCCGATGATCGCGAGCACGACCAGCGTGACGCCCGTCCAGAAGTGCCGCGGCGCGGCCGCGTCAGTTGGCTTGGCTGGCATTCGCCGCCTCGTAGACCGCGAGCGTGATGTGGTAATGCGCGTCGCCTTTGTCGCGTTGAGCGCTTGCCGCGTCGCGGGCGGCGCCAGACGTGAGCAGCACGACCGACACCGACGACGGCAAACCATTCACGAGGTCGAGCAGCGCGCCGAAACTGCCGCGGCAATCGACGACGACGGAGTAGTCGGCGGGCGAGATTCCGGCGCTGGCTCCGACCGTGCGGGTGGGCACGTAGAGCGAGTCGAGCGTCGAGAAGCGAACGCGCACCTCGCGCAGGCCGGCGGTTTCGCCGAGGCGCGCGATGGTCTGCGCGAGCGGCAGGCGCGAGCCGCGATCGACGCTCAGGCCGAGCGATTCGGCGCCTACTTCCCAACGGCCGGTTTCGGCCGGCGTGGGAGCGCGGTACGAGCGCCGAAAGCGCGCGACGGTTTCGTTCGCCGAACGGAGCACGGCCGCCTGCTTCTGGATCGGCTGGAGTCGCCGATGTGCCATGATGCCCAGGCCGAGCATGACGGCGAGCGCCAGGACGGCGATCGCAGTGCGTTCGATGTGAGCGGGATTGGCGCGGGCACTCTCGCGCAGGTGGTCGAGCGACGCCATCAGCGCGCGCCTCCAGCGGGAGCGTTGGCTGGCGTGTTGTACGAAATGCGAAATTGAATTTTCACATCTGCATCGCGGTGCGCGGAGCTGTCCGCCGGCGTACGCGTGGGATAGTCGAACTGATCGAGACTCGGCGCGGTGACGCCGGGGCCCGCGCGGAGGGCTTCGTAAAACTGATTCAGCGCGCGGACCGATTCGGCGGCCGACGTCGACGACGATACGCCGGCAACTATCACCGTCCAGCCGCCCTGCTTTCGGCTGACGGTGAGGCTGTCGAAGTGGATGGCCAGCGGCGCGACCGCCGCGAGCGCCGCGAGCTGCCTGGCGAGCATCGCGCGCTCGCCGCGAACTCGCTCGGCGATGTCGAGACGTTCGCTGTACGCAGCGCGCCGCTCGACGACGCGACGAATCGGCGCGAGCGCCGGAAGACTCGTGTTGATCTGGTTGCGGAGCGACTGCACGTCGCGTTCGGCGTTGTGAACGCTGGTGATCTGGAGTGCGGCCCACAGGCCGGCGACGAGCGCCGCGGTAGCCGCGGCTGTGGCGAGGCCCTGGGTTCCGCGCAGTGCCGTGCGGGCGCGCTCGAGCAGGGTCGGCGGATGCGGATAGATGTCGAGCGGATGCTCGCTCTCGGCCTCGAGCACGGCGCCCATCGCCACCGTCGCCTCGGGCGACGCGATGCGCGGCATGAGCGGTTGGACCCGGAAGCCGAAACGTTCCTCGAGTTGACTAGCGAGCGACTCCTGGATGCTCGCCGGCGCGGCGAGCAGCAGACGTCGAGCCTCAGCGCCGCGGAACTGCTGCTTGAGATAAACGTTGCCGCGTTCGACCTGCTCGAGGATCGTGTCCGGATCGAGCGCCAGCGCGCCGGCGAGCGCCGACGGCGGCTCGAGCGAGAGCTCGAGCCGTCCGCTGACGAAGAAGCCGACGTGGGCGCCGCTAGCCAGGCAGACGAGCACCGCCGTCGTCTCACCGTCGCCGACTGCTTCGCGGCTGGCGCGGCGAATTGCCTCGGGGACGACGGTAATGCAGCGGACGTCGAGATTCGGGAGCGCGAGCTTCTCGACGAACGTGTCGAGCGTTCCCTGGGGCATGCCTCCGATGAACAGCATCCGCGGCGCCGTGGCGGGATCGGCGCGGTCGGCCGCGCGGCGTTCGACCGGAGGACCGGCAGTGAACGCGAACGCCGCGTCGGAGACGCCGAACACGCGCTGGATCTCCCGCTGGAGGATCGGGCGGAGCACGGCGTCGTCGGCGCCGGGCAGCGTCATCATGTGATGAAAGCTGCCCAGGTGCTGCATCGCGACGACGAGGCTCGCCCGCGTGAAGCGCTTGGCCGTGAGGAGCTCGACCAGGCGGTCGCACGCTTCTGCCGCGGTGTCGTGATGACGTGAGTCGCGCTGCTGCTCGACGATGCGGAAGCCGGCTTTCTCGCGCCGATATTCGATCAGCGAGATGCCGTCGGGGTCGACGAGCGCGGCGTAGGCGCGGCGGGCCGGTTCGCTCATCGGTGGCCGATGGAGTTGTAGATGTTGAGAATCGGCAGAATGATCGCCAGCGCCACGGTGAGAATGACGCCGCCGATCAGCGCGATGAGCACCGGCTGCAGGATCGTGATCATCCGCCGCACGGCGGCCGGAATTTCTCGGCTGTAGAACTCGCGCGCGCGGCTCAGCGCTTCGTCGAGATTGCCGGTCGCTTCGCCGAGCGCGATGGTGCGGATGATGATTTTCGGAAATAGGGGGGAGGCGCCGAATGCGGCGGCCATCGACACGCCCTGTGTGACCTGCTCGCGCGCTTCGCCAATGGCTCGCGCCACGACGCGATTCTCGATCACCCGTTCGACCAGCGTGAGCGACAGCACGATCTCGACGCCCGTGCGGTAGAAGAGGCTGAGGTAGGTGACGATGCGCGCCATGTTGACGTCGCGCACCACGCCGCCAATGACCGGAACGCGCAGCGCCATGGAGTCCATGACGAGCCGGCCGCGGCGCGTGCGATAGGTCAGGTAGGCGACGAACAGAATCGCGTTGAGTCCGATGAGCGCGATGAGCCAGTCGCTGCGCACGAAGCCCGACAGCGCGAGGATGACGCGCGTCGGCCAGGGAAGCGCGATCTTCTGCGAGCGCAGCATCGGGATGATGCGCGGAAAGACGAAACCGATCAGGCCGATGACGAGCAGCACGACGGCGCAGATGACGATGATCGGATAGAGCGTCGCCTGCTTGAGCTGCGAGCTGATCGTCTCCTGCCAGTCCATGTAGTCGACGAGCTGGCGCATCGCGTAGCCGAGCTGCCCGGTCGCCTCGCCGGCGCGGATGGTACCGACGTACAGGTCGGCAAAGGCGTTCGGATGCTCGGACATCGCCGCCGACAGGCTCTTGCCTTCATCGGCTACGGCGTACCGGATCTCGGCGACGATGGCGCGGAGCCGCTTGGACTGGAGGTGGCCGGAGACGTCGTCGAGGATGTCGAGCAACGGAATGCCGACGTCGAACGAGGCAGCGATGTATTCGAAGAACGCCAGCAGCTCGCGGCGCTCGATCCGTCCGTCCGTGATACCGGCTTTGCCGGCACCGGCTTCGCGGACTTCCGTGCGAATCAGAAATACACCGCGCTGGCGAAGCTCGTCCTCCAACGCCGCCTCGTTCGGCGCGCTGAGGACTCCGTCTTGAATCGTGCCGCTGTCGGTGAGTCCGCTGTACCAGAAGTCCGGCACGAAAAAACCTCGAAACGCTTACGCCGTTACCCGAAGTACTTCGTCGAGCGATGTGAGTCCGGATCGAACCTTGAGCAGTCCGTCGTCCAGGAGGGTGGGACGACCTGCGAGGCGGCGTATCTCGTCGGACGACCGCCTCTCATATATGGCGGAGACGATTTCATCACCGATTGGCAAAAACTCGAAGATGCCGAGTCGGCCGCGAAACCCGGTGCCGCGACACTGGTTGCAGCCCACGGCGCGGTAGACCGTGCCCGAGAGACCGAACCGCTTTCGCGCATCGTCCGGCACATCGGATTCGGCCCGGCAATCGGGGCAGAGTGTGCGCACCAATCGCTGCGACGCGATGAGCGACACGGCGGATGCCACGACGAACGGCTCGGCGCCCATATCGAGCAACCGCGGTATGGCGCCGGCAGCCGTGGTGGTGTGCAGCGTGGTGAGCACGAGATGCCCGGTAAGTGCCGCACTCAAAGCGATTTGCACCGTCTCCTGGTCGCGCATCTCGCCGACCAGGATCACATCCGGATCATGGCGCAGCACCGACCGGAGGCCCGACGCAAAGGTCAGCCCGGCGCGCACGTTGATCTGCGCCTGCCGGATGCGCTCCACCTCGTACTCGACCGGGTCCTCGAGCGTGATCAGACACCGATCGCCGTCGTTCATCTCGAGCAGCGCCGAGTAGAGCGTCGTGGTCTTGCCTGAGCCGGTCGGGCCCGTGACGGGAATGAGACCGAACGGCTTCTGGAGTGCCTCTCGCAGAAGCGCCAAGTCGGCCGCCGTGATGCCAAGCGACTCCACCCGGAGATTGACCCGGCTACGATCGAGGACGCGGAGGACCGTGTCTTCGCCATGCACGGTCGGGAACGTCGACACGCGAAGGTCGACCAAACGCCCGTCGACACGGGTGCGGACGCGTCCGTCCTGCGGCAGCCGGCTCTCCGCTATGTCGAGGCCCGACAATATCTTGAGACGACTCAACAGGGACGCCTGATTCGACTTGGCGTACGACGCACCGTTCTGGAGAATGCCGTCGACCCGATACCGAACCTGGACGGTCTCCTCGAGCGGCTCGATGTGGATGTCCGTTGCGCCGAGCACTACGCCCCGCCGAATGATGTCGTCGGCCAGCTCGGCGGCGGTCATGCCGTCGTTGCTCGAGACGGTCACGGGCATTGGAGCGGAGGCAGAGACAACCGGCGTTTGCTTCGCCGCCACGCTCGCCCGCGCGGCGGCGAGTGCCTCGTCGGCCATACTCTGGGCGCGCGACGACGCCGAGCTGGGAGCGCCGCCGTAGACCTGCTCGATCAGCCGTGAGATGGCGACCGGGTCGGCCGCGGCCACGCGAATTGGCTTTCCGGTCGACCGTTCGAGGGCGCGGATGGCGCCGACGTCGAACGGATTGCGCATGGCGACGATGAGCGCGCGTCCGTCGAAGCGGAGCGGAACGACCTGCTGCAAGTGCGCGATCGCCGAGGGGATGTGCGCCGTCGTCGTCGGGTCGACGACCAGATCTCCCCGCTCGAGGAACGGGATGTCGGCGTCCTGCGCCAGCGTTCGCAGAAGATCGCGCTCGCTGATGTAGCCGAGCGCGACGAGTGCCTCGCCAATCCGCTCGCCGGTGCCGACGCGCCGGTTCAGCGCCTCGTCGAGCTGCGCCTGGGTGATGAGACCCGTTTCGACCAACGACTCACCGAGCCGAATTCTGCGCGTCATGGAGATGTCGTTGCGGGAGCGACGGGATGCGCGCCTGAAACGCGATCAGCGGCCGGTTGGCGGACTACCCAGCGGGAGGGAAGGGGAAGGACGGCGACCAGTGTGTGACCTGGACGCACTACAACAACGATTCACTGCGTGGTTCGCCACAAGCCGAGCCGCCGCAGGGTGTCAAAGAAGAAACCGCCACGGGGTGAGCCGTGGCGGTTGGTCGAAGTCGTGCAGCTGCCCTACGGTTTCTTTGGCGGCGTAGAAGGGCGCGGTGTGTCGAGTGTTTCACCGGCAACGGTGAACAGCTCTCGCTGCGACCCGCCCCTGTCGAGAAGGTCGATGGCTTTGCGAAGCGGCGCGTCGTAGGGCAGGTCCCGGCGCTTGGCTGCGGAGTCGCCCGCAGCGAAGTGGGCCACTCGTTGCTCGAGCAGACGGTTCACGTAGCGGCTGCCGGCGTCGTAGACCTTGCGGTCGCTGATCACACCCTTGGCCTGGAGCCGGTTGTAGAACTCATTGGTCCACGCGGGCTGGACGGTGAAATTCCGCGGCGCCGACTTCGCGAGCTCCATGCTGTAGTCGGTCAGCACGGTGAAGAAGTCCTGTGCCTTGGGCGCGATGGCCTTGGTGAACTGCTGCTCGGTCGTCGTCAACGTATCGTCCTGCACGATCACGTCAGGCGTGATGCCGCCGCCGCCGTACACCACGCGGCCCGCGTCGGACTTATACGCCGGCCGGGTCTTCTTGGTCGTGTTCGTCTCGTTGGTGTCGGGTGCGACCTCTACGAACTGGCCGTTCACGAACTTCCGCGGACGTTGGATCGACCGGCCGCTCGGCGTGAACCACTTGCCCGTCGTGAGCTTGAGGGCGTAGCCGCCGTCGAGCGAGTAGACCGTCTGGACAAGCCCTTTCCCATAACTCGTCTGACCGACGACGAGGGCGCGGTCGTGGTCTTGGAGCGCGCCGGTCACGATCTCGGCGGCCGACGCCGTGCGGTCGTCGACGAGAATGATGAGCGGTAGGTTCGGCGCGAGCGGCGTGCCCTTGGCGTTCTCGATCTCATCGGGGCCTTCGCGTCCCTTGACCGAGGCGATGAGCTCGCCCGGTTTGAGGAACATGCTTCCGACCTGGAGGCTCTGCTGAAGAATGCCACCCGGATCGCCGCGCATGTCGATGATCAGACCGCGGTCGCCCTCGGCCTCGGCCTTCTTGAGGGCCGCGGCGACGTTGTCCGCCGTGTTCTCGTTGAACTGGAGCAGCGGCATGTATCCGATCTTGTTGCCAAGAGTAATCGTGTACGGAACCGCCGGGATGTTGATGATGGCGCGAGTGAACGTCTCCTCGATTGGCGCCGCGACGCCGGCCCGCGCGAAGGTGGCATGCACCTTGGTGCCCGGGTCGCCAGTGAGCGAATCCGAGACCTGATTGATCGTCCAGCCGCGCGTCGATGTGCTGTCGACCCGCACGATCAGATCGCCTTCGCGGACGCCGCCATTTTCGGCCGGCGTGTTGGGATAGACCGTCACCACGCGCATGGCTTTGGTCTGCGGGTCCTGCTCGATGAGCATGCCGAGCCCGCCGTAGCGCCCGCCCGTCTGGCTATTGAACTGTTTGTAATCGCGAGGCGAGAAGAGCTGGCTGTACGGATCGTTGAGCTGTGTCACGAGTCCGTCGGCGGCCTTCTCGTAGACGTCGGACACGGGCAGCGTATCGACGAATCGCTGCGTCACCAGCTGCATGACCTGGTCGAGCAGTGCGGGCCCTTCGCGCATGGAGTGCGACTGGAGCAGGAAGCCCCCGGCAACTACCGGGAGCGCGAGCGCGCCGATCAGCGCAGCCTTTCGAAAACGTGGCATTTCCAGTGTCCAGCGTGTGAAAAACGTGAAGTCGATCAACGACCGGGGCCGCCGGGAGCGAGGCGCCTAGTCAACCTTCGTCCCCATCAACGGGGAGTGTCACCGCGTCACCTTCGTGGCGCGCCCAGAGAGTCTTCCAGGATAGTGCCACGCCGGAACGAAATCGCTTTTTCGTAAGGCGAAATCCATCGGGCGAGATGGCGATCGTGAACGGCTCGCCGTCGATTTCGATCTCCCGCCGAATGGTCTTGTCGAGCTTGGTGGCCATGTCTGAAATAGTACACGAATCGCAGCCGGACGATTCAGCGCGGCGGCTGCCGCCCAGCCAGGACGTAATCCACGAACCACTCCCGCTGAGCTTGACGAACGACTGCCTCGCGGATCACCCCGCCCGAACGAAGCATGTCGTGGGCCGGCTGCAAGACGCGCTGCAGGTGCGACGGGTAGCGTTGCGACAATGGCAGTTGTTCACGGAGGCGGTCGAGCGACACGCGCCAGGTCAGCATGTCCTCGGCGCGGGCGAGCTCGATGAGGCGATAGAGTCGCCGCGCCACCGGCGAGGGCAGCGAAAGATATGTCGCTACGTTGAGCGCGACGACATGGCGCGCCGCCACATTCTGCCGGATGAGCGGCGAGATCACGATGCGCGCTTCACCGGGCTCGGCGGCGACGACCGCCGGAAATAGGGCGAGCTGCTCCCGTTCCAAGCTGCGCCGACGCTCGATCATGACCGAGCTGAGCAACGTGAAGCTCGTCGTGGACGGACCGGCGGCGCTCGAGTCGAAGTAGCTCCCCTCGGACTCGAGTCGTGTGCGCTCCAATCGCGTGAGCGCGCCGCGAAGCTGCTCGTAGGTGCGCCCGTCGACCTGGCGGCCCATCGAGCGAAGCAGGGCGTGGAGCGTAAAGCTCAGCACGCCGTCCGCGGGCTCACCGGCCTCCTGATATCGGCGCATGATCTCGACGTAGAGATCCTGATCGAACGTGCCGGGCAGGCGTTCACCGGGCGTGGCGAGTACGCGCCAGCGCCCGCCGTCGCCCGTCGTGTACGAGATCGCAGCGTCGTCCGGCGTGTCGCTCAGGCGAAAGAGTGGAAACTCCTCGATCGAACGATCGAGCAGCGCCGCCCGGGCGTGCGCGCGCCGCCTCGCCGCGAGCGTCACGATGTCATGCTCCCACCGGCGATTTCATGCGAGCGGGACGACAGTGCCCGAGATCGCATTCGCGGCGGATGAACACAAGAAAGTCACGACGTCCGCCACTTCCTCGCGCTCGACGTACCGAACGTCGTTGCCCATGTCGCGCACGTTTGTCGCGGTGCGGATCGACGTCGGGGCCACCGCGTTCGCCCGCACCCCGTTCGTTCGCTCTTCGGCTGCGATCGCGCGCATGAGGGCCAGCACGCCGCTCTTTGCCGCTGCGTACGCCGATGTCTTGGCCCCCGTCGAGCCGGGAAGCGCCGCTTGCGACGCGAAGAACACCAGCGCGCCACGCCCTTCGCGGAGCGCCGGCAAAAACGCCCGCGCCGTGAGATACGCCGTCGTCAGGTTGATGGCGAGCTGTCGATTCCATAAGTCGAGCGAGCTGTCGGCCACGGGGCCGCTCATGGCAAAACCGCCCGCCATGTGGACGAGCGCGTGAATGGCGCCGCCATGTTCTTTCCGCACACGCTCGGCCAGAGCGGCAACCGCCGCCGCATCGGTCAAGTCGCAGGGGTAAGCGGCGGCCGACGCGCCGGCCGCCGTGAGCGCTGCCGCACGCGCCTCGACCTTTTCCGCCGTGCGGTCGACGAGCACCAGCGATGCGCCGAGCCGCGCGAACGCGGCGGCGACGACTTCGCCGACCTGGCCTTCGGCGCCGATGCCGGTGAGAACGACGATCGATCCGGTGAACGTGGGCACCCTGCCTCCTGCCGCGCGATGAATGCTGCCGCCGGAGCGGCCAAGCTTCTCAAAACTGGCTCGCGATCTGTCCCATGACCAGAACCGAGCTCGGCGTGGCACGAACCGTGTTGGATGCGATTCGAGCATGCAACGCCTCAAACGAATCGGGTTCGTCGCCCTCGGCATACTCGTCTGCGCGCTGGCACTGGTCGGGCTGCTGACGATCACGCGCGGCACGCCGGTGGCGCGCGTCGTGACGCTGTCCGATTCGGGGCCGCCGGCGGTGAGCGATTCGCTGTTCGAGCGCACCTTCGAGCTGTTCACGGGCACGCACATCTTTCCCGACAACACGGTCGAGCAGGCGCTGAACGGCAACGGCACGTATCCGCAGCTATGGTCCGATCTTCGCGCGGCGCAGCACACGATCACCGTGCAGATGTACTACTCGCTGCCGGGCAAGGTGGCCGACACTTTGGCCGCGGTGCTGCGCGAGCGCGCACGCGCCCACGTGCGCGTGCTGCTCCTGCTCGACGCGTTCGGCTCGCAGCATCTGTCCAAGCACTGGATCGGAGCGCTGCGCGCCGCCGGCGTCGAGGTGGCGGAGCTGCGGCCGCTTCGCTGGTTCACGATCCACGACGCGACCGACCGTTCGCACGTGCGGGTGGTGGTCGTCGACGGCCACGTGGGATGGACGGGCGGGTTCGGGCTCGCCGACTACTGGCTTGGCGACGGCCTGCACGAGGACCAGTGGCGCGAGTCGAACGTGCGCTTCGAAGGTCCGGCGGTGATGCAGCTGCAGACGGCGTTCGCCGACGCCTGGGCGGAGGCAACGGGCGAGCTGATCACCGGACCGTTGTTCTTTCCGCGGAGCGGCTTCGAGCCGGCCGGCACGACACACGCGGGCCTCCTCTACGCCGCTCCGACCACGGGAAGCACGCCGGCCGAACGGTTCCTCACGCTGACGATCGCCGGATCGCGGCACACGCTGTACATCGCCAACTCCTACTTCGTGCCCGACGACGACATGCGGCGGCTCCTCGAGCGCGCGGCGCGGCGCGGCGTGGACGTGCGCGTCCTCACCGTGAGCTCGAAGACCGACGTCAAGACAACCTGGTACGCCGGCCGCTACCGGTATGAGGAGCTCCTGAGAAATGGTATTCGCATTTACGAATACCAGCCGACGATGATGCACTCGAAGACCATCGTGGCCGACGGCATCTGGAGCTCGGTCGGCTCGATGAACTTCG